>Ga0302326_10026963_pt1 | contig 11597 bp, 7 predicted proteins | sample Palsa_T0_3_FD_202264 | JGI IMG/M metagenome (GOLD analysis project Ga0302326, IMG submission 202264) | Peat permafrost microbial communities from Stordalen Mire near Abisko, Sweden - Palsa_T0_3 | ecosystem: Environmental > Terrestrial > Soil > Palsa > Peat permafrost | place: Sweden: Abisko...
GCGCTCGCGGGCCTCTCGGTGCTCGGCATCACGCTCAATCAGACGCTCTTCCTCGTTGGGCTGCGCCACACCTCGTCGACAGCAGCCGCGCTTCTGAGCGTGACCATTCCCGTGTTCACCGCTGCGCTCGCCGTCGGGATGCGCATCGAGCGGGCGAGCACAGCGCTCGTGGGCGGGCTGCTACTGGCGATCGTCGGCGTGCTCTGGTTGACGGGCGTCCATACGATCGACCGTGGTGCCGCAATCGTCACGGTCAACTCGGTCTGCTACTCCAGTTATCTCGTCCTCTCGCGTGCGTTGATAAGGCGGCTCGGCGCGTTAACGGTCGTGACTTGGCTGTTCGTATTCGGCGCGCTCTCGTTCATGCCGCTGGGCATTCCGGCGCTCGCGGGGAACGTTTCGCACTGGACTGTGCGCTCGGCGGTATTTGCGTCGTACATCGTCGTCATGCCGACCATCGTCGCGTATGCGTGCAATGCGTGGGCGCTCGGGCGGTCAACGCCGTCACTCGTGACGATTTATGTGAGCGCGCAACCGCTCCTCGCGGCGCTATTGGCTTGGGTGCAGCTTGGGCAGCCGTTGACGTTGCGTCTTCTCGTAGCAGGCGCCTTCATTCTTGCCGGCGTCGCGCTCGTCGTGACGCGACCTACTTCGCTTGCGCCGCAAACGTAGCTGTACGAATTACGTTCGCACGCCAAGAGGACGCCTGCATTTCGCCGGAGGCACCTCCGCCGTCGACTACCCCCGTGCCCGTGCCACTGAACGCCATGTCCGTCTGCTCGCGCGGCGCAACGTTGAAGGCGAGACCCTCATCGGTCGCGCGGCCGCTCAATGTGGCCGGTCCGAGAGGCCCGTCGAGGACGCCCAAGAGGGCCCCGCTGTCGGCGTCGATGGAAAACGTCAGCGTACCCTCGCCGAGCGCGCCCGCGTCATCCCCCCGGAACTTCACGTGCTCCCATGCAGCCGCATCGGGAACGAACAACGCACCGGGAGTCGCGTTGTAGGTGCCCGTGTAAACGCGCGGGCCGGTGTGTGCCGAGGCGGCAAGCGTCGCGCTTGGTGTCGAGCTCACGACCGAGGCGAGCTGGCTTTCGCTCGGGGCAGGTGCCGTGCCCTCGTCGTGCTTGCATGAGACGAGCACGAAGAGCAACCAGGTCGCGCGACTCAAGCGACGGTGTCTCCCGATCGCGACACGATTCGGACGCCCGTTTCGCCATCGAGATCGACGAGCTCGCCGCGTGCGACTTCAACGCCACCCACACGCAGCACGACGTGCTCGCCGATGCGCTTCCCAAGTGCGATGACGTCCCCGCTACCAAGCGCGGCCCACTCCCGAGCGGTCATCTGAGCCAAGCCGATCTCCACACGAACGACGACTGGGGTGTCGCCGAGGGCCAGTGCGAGTGCGTCCTTGTCCACGGTCTTCTCCTCGAGCAGCGGATGCGGACCATCCCCTAGCACGAGCTTATGGCCTTCTGCGATGCTCACGGTGAAGCCGACGTCGGAGGTTGCTGGCGCGAGCCACATGTTGTCCCGGTCAACGGGAAAGAGCGCATCGCCGGGCGACATCCTCGCGAGCTCGTCGATTGTGAGCGTCAAGACGGCGCCGACGACCGGCACGTCGAGTGGCGCCGCTCCGAGAGCCGCTGCGAGGCTGCGTGCGTCTAGCTCGGGTTCGCGCAAAAGCTCGAGCGCCGACCTCGGCGCAAATGCGTACGCGAGGTAGGCGTCGTCATTAACGAGGACAGTGAAAGTGGCACCGATGGGCATGACGTCGTGTGCGACGATCTCCGCGAGGACCGAGTGCGCGGAGCCTGCCGCAATGACGCGCAAGGGCGCTCGAGCGCTGCGCCGCGTCGCAGCAACGAGGAGTGCGGCCATGGCCCCGGCGAGCGACGCTGAGGGACGCGCTCCATCGACGATGCGTGGCGCAGGACGACGAAGCACATGTGCGGCGAGGGCTCCAGCGAGCGCCTGTTCGATGACGACGGCGAACGCGTGCCGACGGTCCATGCGCTCGCCAGCGCTGAGGAGCACGCCTACACCGTCGTCGTCGACGCGGGGTGGGCTGCTCGTAACGACACGCCGCCGTACCGATATCTCGCAAGGCTCGAGCAGCTGACGAAGCGCTTGCAGAGTGGCCTCGGCATCAATGGCGCGGTCTGCGGCGCGTCGCATCTTGGCAAGAAGCTCAACGTCGGCGCGTCGCACCGTGTCGAGCGAACGCCACGGATATGGAGCGGCGCTCGTCGTCATGACGGGACGATATCACTCTGGTAGGCTGTCCTCGATGCGACCGGCGATCATCATCGTCTCAGGGCTTGTGGTCGTTGCGGCGGTCCCGCTCGCTCTCGCCGCCGGGGACTCGAAGGGTGCCGCGACGAAAGACGCAGGCTCGAGCATCGACGACAAGTACGATCCCGAGAACCGGACGCACATCAGCAAGTTCATGGAGACTGCGGTGGCCGGGAACGCCAAGTTCGTGTCGCGCGACTTTCCGGGTGCCATAGACCTCTATCGCAAAGCCATCCAACTGCAGCCGATGAACCCGCTTGGCCATTACCTCCTCGGCGAGGCGCAGAGCGCGAGCGGCAACCTGGTGGAGGCGGAGGCGTCGTGGACGCAGGCCGACAACGTCGGCGACAAAGATCCGAAGGTGAAGGTGAAGGTGCTCTTCTGCCTCGCTGATCTGAAGGAGCGTCAGAAGAAGTGGGACGACGCCAAAGCCGGCTGGCAGCGTTACCAGCAGTTCATCACGAATCACCCAGGGTCGGGAGGCATGGCGTCCAGTGCTGATGCACGCATCCTCGCGATCGACGAAGCGATGAAGCAAGACAAGGCGTACGACATCGTCCGCCAACGCATCGCCGCTGAAAAGGACGCCGGGAAGTGATTTCGATCAGCGGCCGAGGGCGATCTCGCGCTCGAGCGCGGCGTCAGCGTCGTTCGTAAATTGCTGAAAACGGGTGTACTCGTCACCTGGCTGCACACGTCCGGCGGGTAGATCGATGGTGCGCGTGAGGCGGAGCTCGTGCCCGTGGACCGCATCTTTGACGGACACGAGAAGCTCGCCAAGTCTGTAGTCGGCCTTGGGAAGGCTAGGCGGCATACGGAGCGCCGATGCGCACACGATCGCGAAGTCGATGTCGACGTAGGTCCACGTGCCGAGCAGGAGCGCGATCTGCCGTGTCGGAAGCGTCGCGAGCTGCGCGAGGTGGAGCGGGAAGATTGGCTTCACCAGGAGCTCGGCTCCCTGGACTCGTCCCAGCTGCGGTACGTCGGCTTTTACGCGCAGCACGAGCGGAGCATCGAGGTTCGTCTTGTTCTCGACCTTGACGTCGCGTACTCGCGCACCGGGTAGTGTCGAGGCGAGCACGCGTGATTCGACGAACGCGTACAGCTGACTGGTGCTCACCTTGTCGAAGACGCCTCGCATGCGGATGCCGAGCTTGCCGAGAAAGCGTTGCTCGAGCTCGACCTTGGCCGAGCCGTCGTCGTTCATGTCGGCCCGGCCGGAGATCGACACACCGTCGCGGCTGCCATCCTTGGGTGTCGTGAGCGCCGGCGTGCCCTGCGTGAGGATGAAGCCCGGTTGCCCTCGATAGTCGGCGGGGATGTAGCCGAACGGCGCGAAGCGATCGTCGACGGTGAGAAAGAGCGGGCCCTTCGTGCCCACCACGCGGGTGACGAGCCCTGTATAATCGTCGACCTCACTCAGCGTTCCGACTGGCGGCGGCGCAAGTCGGTTCTTCACGAGAACCAGATCAGTCGGAATGCCGAGCGCCTGGATCGCGTAACGGAACGCCGCTTCGCGCGAGCCTGACTTGCCTAGGAGGACGCGGCGGCCGTCTTTCTCTTGGCCGTCCTGAACACGCTCGAGCACGGCTCGGTAGACGCGTCGTGCGCGCTCATCGCGGTCGCCTTCGGGCACTCCTTTGACGAACGTCTGGGCTAGGCGCAAGAGGCGCGGATCAATCGGTGTCTCGTCGCTCACGAGGTCCGAGAGGCGAAGCACGGTTTCGCGGAGCGAGACGCCCCACCCGATGTGCACGCTCGGCAGATATTCGGCAGGGCCGACGCTCTCGGGCTCCTTGGGGAGTGGGGGACTCTCGTCGACGCGCCACCGTCGCTCGACGTACGTGGCGCTCGTCTTGATGATGGGCTTCGGCACGGCCCCTCGTGTTTCGACCTCGAGCGGTTTGTCCTTGGGGCTGAGCACAACGAACTCGCTGCGCCAGTAACCCTTGTCCTCCTCACGAAAGAGCCAGGTGGGGCCGCGGTAACGTCGGCCGTGATCGCCGTCGCCCTCGGTGGTCGTCACGTGCTCGATCTCGACGTAATCGCCCACCTCGAGGTTCGGTAGCGTCAGCGTTGGCTTGCCGCTGACGGGCTCCGGCTCGACCACGCGCCCATCTGGTTTGATGATGCGTAGTCGAAGGGCGAGACCCTCCGGCGGCTTCTGCTCCGCTTCCTGGTTGATGCCTTCCTGCGATTGCACCTTCAAGATCTCGTGCTCGAGCATCTGCGCCGAGCCGTCTGGGTGAATCCAGAGCGCGGAGTAGTCGAGGACGCGCGCACTGACGCCGGCCATGTGCTTTCCCGTCTTCTTTTCCCATGTCTCGAACTCGTGGATGGCGGTCATGCCATCGAGACGGAAGGGCTCGAGGTCGGTCGTGCCATCGAGAAGATCGATGGCGCCGCGCAGCTCCTCGGTCTTCGCGCCTGCGAGGAGGGCGTCGGCGAGCGCCTTGCGCAGCGCGCCGTCGTCACCAGCGGCGTATGCTCGATCAGCGAGCCGAAACCTCGACGTCGAGTCTTGTGGGTTCTTCGCGAGCGCCTTCTTCAGCTGCTCGACGGCCTTGCTAGGGTCTCCGGCGCGCTGGAGGACGGCGGCAATGCGACCGGCGATTTCCTTGCGCTCAGGCCGTCTCTTTTGCAGGCGCTCGAGCTCGGCGATGGCGGCTTTCCAGTCGTGTCGTGCGAGAGCGCGGTCGAGGTCCACTTCGAAGTCTGGGTCGAGTGCACGGAGATGTGTGGCGACCTTGTCCGCTTCGGCCACTGGGCCGATCTCGTCCAAGGCCTCGAGTGCCATTCGGAGCGCACGGACATCGTCCGGAAAGCGCGCCATGAGGTCCGCGAGAGCTGTCTTGCGTTCTGCGCGCCACCCGAGCTTGGCGTAGATGCGCGTAAGCTGTTCGAGGATCTCGGGTTGCTCGCGCAAGTCATCGGCGAGCTTGCGCAAGGGATCGACCACCTCGACGAGCCCGTGCTGCTCGACATCGTCGAGCACGAGCGATGCCCGCGCATACCAGAGCTTCGGATCGCGCTTCGACGCCCGCACCATCAAGTCGTGCTGGGTCTTGTGCTTCAACTCGGCAGGGTAGGCTGGGTCTCGGTCAGCGAACGTGGCAGCGACCTCGAGCATCTCGGCGGCTGCGTCCTCCGACTCGACGTACGGTGCGACGAGCACGCTCGCCACGTCAGCCATCTCCTCCACGTTGGCTAGGTAGGCTGCGAAGTACGCGATGGGAGCCGACGGTGCGTGCTGCGCGCGCACCATCGCGTCGAGCGGGTTGGGATTGGGGAGCACCACGGGTGGCACGATCGTGTAAGGAATGCGGACGTTCGTCTCCGCGGTTACGGGTGCGGCGCGTCCGTCGGGATCGAGGATGCGAATCGATGATCGATCATCGAGCACCCGCGCGAGCACGCGGTGGCGCCCAGGTGCGACATGAAGCGCTGAACCGAATCGTTGCCACACCCCCCACTCGCGTACGTCGCGGTCGAGCACGGAAGCGTCGTCGACGAAGACCTCGAGGGCGCCCTGAACAGCGACGACGATGTCGCGATCGCGCTCGATCGAGAAGTAACCCTCGACGTAGAAGACGCCAGTTGCGGTCTGCTCCTCGCTCGCCACGGTGCAGCCCGGCTGCTCGGTCTTGAGGACCTTTGGGGCTTCGGTGCGAAGCGGATCGGCTGCAAACGTCTCGGGCCACGGGCCCGCGCGCTCGGCATCGAAGTGGCGTCGTCGGTCGGGCCCACCGCCGTGCCCGAAGGGCCCCGCGATGCGCAAACCCATGAGGCAACCGCTTGTCTTCACAGCGTAGGCGTCGAAGTCTTTGCCAGTGATCTCGGCGCGGCGGTAAGTCTCGTTCTCCATCCAATCGGCGAGCTCGGCCTCGGCGCGCCAGCCGATGCCGCCGGGGTTCTTGACGATGTCGTCGAGCAGCGGACGCTTCGAGTCGTAGAGGTTCGAAACATCGAGTCGCAGGCTCTCGAGGCGGTGTGCGGCGTACCACGCGACGATGTCGACCTCGGGCTCGCGGCTCGTGCGCGCGGCATCTAGAGCCGCGGCATACGCGTCGGCCGAAGCACGCGGATGCCCGTGGGCTTCCTCGAAGACACCCCGGGCCGTGCTCCCGAGCATGCTTGGCTTCTTCATGTCGGTAAGGCGCGCGAAGGCGCGAGTGAGCTGCACGGCCGAGCCACCCGGTGCGAGCTCCTCGGCGAGCGCCCATCGCCCCACGAGCTCGGCGTCGTCGCTCGATAGCGCGTCACCACGCAGCGCAGCGAGCGATCGAGCAGGCGCGTTTGCAAGACCCCCGCAAGCGCTCACCCACCCGAAGACGAAGAGCGCCGCCCACCGCATGACAAGCATCAGTGCGCTCCCGTCTGCTCGGGCTCGCGCCCATGAACGGCCATGACCAACCGCTGACCAAGCGCGGCGTCGACCGACTCACACCATTTGCGAAAGGCGGGGTACTCAGCGGCGGCGATGCGCGTCTTCGTGATCGTGATCGTCGTCTTCACGCGGACGCCGCCCGACAGCGGCTCCACGGTCACCTCGAAGCTGCCGAATGGCGTCGTGCTCGTGGTCGCCCCCGGCATCGCGACGATCTTCGCACCGGGGGGTGGCTTGATGACGTACTCGGTTGCGTGGATGGTCTGCGCGGGGATGCGGACGTCGAGCTTGCGCTGCGACAGGAGAGCGTAGTCGCGCACCATGTGCTCGTGCGGACCGATGGGCACGCTGAGCATGTCCCGGTCGCGCCGGCCGAACGAGCCGACCTTCGCCTTCGCGTGGAGCTGTACGGGGACCTCGACATTGTCGAGGTCTGCGGCTTCGACGCTTTGAACCGCGGCGCCGGGCAAGTCGCTCGCGAGATCCTCCTGGAGGCGCTGCTTGCGGAGCGAATCGGCGTGATAGCGCACGCGCCAGCTCGGCGCGTTGACGCCAGTCACCGTCGTGTGCCAGTCGATCTGCGCCGACCCATCTGCGGACAGCGTGGCCTCCATGCGGCGCTGCGTGACGCTCGCGCTTGCGGGTGGATTGGGGAGGTGCACGAGCTTGGGCTTTCCCTCGTTCACTTGAAGCGCGAGGGCGCCTCGGTCCATCGCGGGAAAGTCGCCCGTGCCCGAGTACTCGGCGGTGCCGTCGAGGTACACGTCGAGCGACGGGACGTAGGCGATGGCGTGATCGAACGGCGCGAGGCTCGCGGGGTAGTCCTCGAAATCGCCCTTCATACCCGTACGCACGATGACGATCGTCGCCGGGATGCCGAGCTCCTTCAGCATCGTCACGATGAGCGTCGCCTTGTCTTTGCAGTCACCGAAGCCCCGCGCGAAGATCTGCGAGCAGCGGTACGGTTTGAAGCCGTGGATGCCGAACTCGAGCGCGACGTAGCGTGTCTTCTCTACGACATAGTCGTAGATGGCCGCGACCTTCTCGCGCTCGGTGGTCTTGCCCTTCGTGACCTCGGCCACACGTCGCCGCACCTCGTCGTCGGCCGTGAACTGGTCCTTGACGAGGCCCCAGTACCACGCGCCCATCTCGTCCCAGCTCTTGTACGTCGAGACGTGGATGTGGCCGAGGAACTCGGTGTAGGGAGCTTGCATCGGCTCGGGCAGGAGCGGGGGCACGTTCGTGGCGATGAAGCGGTAGATGCGCTGGTCACCCTTCTCGGTGACGGTTTGCGCGACCGGGATGGTGGGCTTGTTGAAGTAGAACGTGCGCTTCTTGGGCGTGATGAGGACGTACTCGGCGTGGGTAATCGGCTCGTTCGATTGGAGGTAGTCGATGTCGCCGAAGTAGTCGGCAAAGGCGTTGCGCTCAGCCACGTCGTCGATGCGATACTGGAGCTCGACGACGTCACCTGCGGCGAGCCGCGGGAAGCGCACGCGGTAAGTCGCCGAGCTCGTGTACGTGGCGATGGCTGGATCGTCGGCGCCACCCGACGACGTGTCGAACGCGTCGTCGACGGTGCCATCGGTGCGATAGACGTGGACGCCGCGGATGTGAACGGTCTGCGAGTCGAGCTCGAAGCCGAACACGTAATCGCGGGCGGCCTCCGCCGCCGGATCCGTGAGCGGCTGGAAGACCTCCTGGTGGAATTTGCTCGAGAGCCCATTGTCGTAGACGGTGGCTACGGTGAGGTCGACGAGGGTTCGCCGGTCGTGGCCTTGCGAGGGCGCGCCGCGCTGCGCGAGGAAAACCGAGAACGGGACGGCGTAGACCTCGTCGGGCTTGGGTGTGGGCGGCTCGAGGTGCGAGAGGTAATCGCGGACGTTCTTGGCTTGCGGGCGAAGCTGGAGGATGTGCCTGAGGAGCGTGACTTGCTCGCTTTGTTGGTTCATCGTGCCGTAGACGTCTGCGAGCTTCTGCATGGTCTCGGTGTCTTCGGGTGCGAGGTCGAGCGCTCGCCGGTACATGGCGACCGCGCGTGGGACGTCGCCCAGCTTGAGCAGCGCAGTCGCTGCCGTCATGAGCTTGTCGGTCGCGTCCGGATCGGTGGCGACGAGGCGGTCGATCCAGTGGGCCGCAGCCGCCTGATCGCGGTGCGCGATGGCGAGGTCGATCTTCGCGCCGAGTGACGTGGGGTCGTCGAAGCGCAGCGCAGCGTAGCGGGCTTCCATCTCGTCGGCTTCGGTGGTGCGGTCCTCCTGACGCAAGAGATCGACCATGGCGCGAACGAGACCCACGGAGCGCGGCTGTCGTGCGAGCGCGTGCTCGAGGAACGCGAGCGCGGTCGCGCGGAGGTTGGCTTCGCCATAGAGCTCGATGCGCGCGAGGATCGCCGTCACGTTGTCGCGGTCGAGCGCGAGCGCGCGGTCGTAGAAGGGGACGGCGTCGCGCCAGTTGGTTCCGCTTCGCTCGTGGGCAGCGCGCGCGAGGAGCGTGTCCATCCGCTCGTCGTCCGAGACGCCACCGTGAGCAACGAGCGCTTCCGCCTTCACGATCCAATCGGCGCGCTGGTTGCGGCTCTCGGCGAGGCTCGATGCGAGCAACAAGCGTGGGACTGTCGGTGCGCGTTGTGCGGCGCGAAGGGCCATGTCTCGTGCGAGGTGATCGGCCTCATCGTCGGACTGCGTCGTGAGGAGGTAGCGCGCATAGGCCTCGAGGGCGGATGGATCAGCGCTCTTCTCCGTCCCGAGGAAGGCCTGGATGGGGCCCATGACCCCATTCGGTGGGAGCTTCTGTTTCTGGAAGAGAGCGCGGGCCTCGTCGCCGTTGGTGAAGCTTGCGTCCGCTTCGATGTGCGCATCCGGCGACCCGTCTGCGGCCGCGACACGGAGCGTGAAAAGGGGGGCGGACTCGGAGCCGCACGCCTTTACGAGCACGCGATTGTAGCCAGGTGCCAGCGTGACGGTTCGGCCCATGCGCTCAGGATCGAAGTCGCGATACTTCGGATCCTCGAGAGCAAGAGAGCCGTTCCAGAACATCTTGATCGACCCGCTCGAGCCGATCCACACCGATGCCTGGCGCGACGTGCCGTGGAGTGTCTTGTCGATGACGAAGGTCGTCGCGTAGACGCACACGTTCTCGGTTGGCCGCACGAGCGCGTTCGTGTCGACCCACCCATAAGCCGCGGTCACCGGTGCGGCGCGCCAGACCACCTTGCCCTCCTTACCGTCGTAAGGTTTGTTCGGCGCGGGCACGTCCTCGACCTCGGGCTCGAACGGTCGCGCGAGGCCGGCCTTCCCCTCGTTGTCGAACGAGCCCGCGACGAGCCACTTGCTCACGAAACCAAGCGCCACGATTTGGGCTCGCGCACCGTCGAGATCACCTCGACGACGCCTGCCGTACGCTGCGAGGAGCTCGGCGTAGACCCTCCGCGAGCCCCGCGTTGCGCGCGCGACGGCTGCGATCTCTTCTTCCACTTCCGTCGGATCGCCTCGATCCCATTCGGCCCAGAGTCGGCGGAGCGCCGTGAACGCACGGGCGTCGGGCACGCTCGCGGCTTCGCGCCCCAGTGCCGTGAGTTTCGTGAGCCTCGAGACGTCGGCTTGCACCGGGGACCCGAGGCAGACGACGATCAAGGCCATCAGCAGGAACCGAGCCTTCATGGCGGCCCGAAAGTAGCACCACTACGTTTCCCTTGCGCCACACGCTGGCCTGCGCCTATGAGAAACGCCGTTGTGTCGCCCGAGGTTGCACAGGTGTCAACCGAGCATCGGAGCCTCGGCCGTGGGCTGATCAAGACGATCCGGCCACACCAGTGGGTGAAGAACCTCTTCGTGCTCGCGCCGATGTTCTTCCGCAAGAACGTCTTCGTCACGACGCCCGCAGGGGAGCCCGCGCTGAACCTCGTCGTCACCGGTCGGGCGTTCATGGCGGTTGGCGTCTTCTGTCTCCTCGCGGGTGCCATCTACACCATCAATGACATCGCCGACGTCGAGGCTGATCGCATCCACCCCGTGAAACGCGCGAGGCCGATCGCGAGCGGGGAAGTGCCTGAGGGGCTCGCAAAGGCGATGGCGGGGGTGCTTGTCGTCTCGTCGGTCACGGTGGCGTTCTTGCTCGACTGGCGCGTGGGTCTCGTCGCGTCGCTCTACTTCGTGAAGGACATTGCGTACACATTCAAGCTCAAGCAGGTCGCCTTCCTCGACGTCGCGCTCATCGCGTCGGGGTTCGTGCTGCGCGTGCTCGCGGGAGGTTTTGCGACCGACGTGCACGTGAGCGGCTACATGATCGCGTGTACGGCGTTGCTCGCGCTGTTTCTCGGGTTCGGCAAACGCCGTCACGAGCTCGAGCTCGACACCGCGGTCAAGCAACGCGCGTCACTCGAGGCCTATTCGAAGCCGAGCCTCAACGCAGCCCTCGCCGTGACGGGCCTCGCAACGGCGCTCACGTACATCGCCTACACCCTCGATCCGACCACACGAGACTTCTTCCACACAGGGTGGCTGTGGCTGACCGCGCCGTTCACTGTGTTCGGCATTGGGCGGTTCTTGATGCTCGTCTCGGGTCGCGCGGGCCGCGGGTTGCGGGCGGAGTCCCCAACGCAGGAGATGCTGCGCGACGTGCCGTTCATGTTGAACCTCGTTGGGTGGGTGGTGGTCGTGATCGCCATCATCTACCGGCTACGCCCGGCCTGATTGGGAGGGAAGGTGTGCGGGGACGGTCCCGTACCAGCCTTTGCATGGCGTGGCAGGTCCTCCTCGTGCGCCTTCCGCTAGGCGGGGCGACATCAATCGAAGCATTGCCCGTGGACTATGTACCGCCAGCCATCGGAGAGCCTGAGCAAGTCATCGAGCGCATCACGGATGCGGCCAAGCGAGCGTGTGTGGCTGCCGAGCAGCTCCGTGCGCGGCCCTTC
>Ga0302326_10026964_pt1 | contig 11597 bp, 9 predicted proteins | sample Palsa_T0_3_FD_202264 | JGI IMG/M metagenome (GOLD analysis project Ga0302326, IMG submission 202264) | Peat permafrost microbial communities from Stordalen Mire near Abisko, Sweden - Palsa_T0_3 | ecosystem: Environmental > Terrestrial > Soil > Palsa > Peat permafrost | place: Sweden: Abisko...
CGCGCGGATGCGACGCCCCGCGCAGGAACGAATAATTCGTGGTGACGGCGATTTCGGCATAGGCGCCAAACTCGTCATGGCCGCCCTTGAGGCGGCCACCCAGCGAGCGCGCGTCCGCGCGCGAATAAATGTCTTTTACGACCGCAGACGCGGTCGCACTGGGTGGCCGGGTCAAGCCCGGCCATGACGAATTTTGTTGTATCCTCACGCGAACACCCCATGCACATACCAGCGCGGATGCGCGATCTCGCGCGCGGGAATGCCGTCGCGGTAGAGCCAGAATCTGTGGCCTGCTTCGTCCTCCACGCGGAAATAATCGCGGGTCGGCTGCGGCGCGCGCCACCATTCCATCGCGATGCGTTCGGGGCCCTCGGCGCGCGAAACATTGTGCGCGGCGCGACGCCAGCGGAAACGCAAGGGCGGGCCGTCCGGCGCTTCGGACAACACTTCGATAGGCTCGGGCCTGGCGAACAGGCGAAGTGGCCGGCGCGGCGGCTCACCCTTCGCGCGCGCGCTCCATTCGAGCTTGGGTTTTTCCTGTGCGGGAATCGTCACCGCCTCGGCTTCGGGGATGTGCGTGTCCTGCTGCAGGAACCGCGAGATGCGATGCGCGCCGAAACGCGCCGCCAAGCGGTCGATCAGGAAGGCGATATCTTTGTCATTCTCATTGGTGTCGAAGCCGGTGGCGGGAGCCTGCGCAGCCTGCGCGAGACTCACGCTCAAACGGATGAGATCGAAACCGAAGCCGGGATCGAGCGGATCGCTGAGCGCGTCGAGCTTCTCGCGTAACAGCCGCCCGACAATGGCCGGATCGCGTACCGCCGCACCCGTCTCGATGGCGATGCGCCGCGTGGCGCCGTCGGCGCGGAAGAAACAGGCCTCGATGCGCCGCGCGCCCTGGCCGCGCTTTTCCAGAACCGACGCAACGGCCGCCGCCAGCGACAGGATGGTCTCGGCGATCACCGCTTCGGTGACGACAGGCTCGGCGAAGCGGCGCTCGGCCATGCAATCGGGCAAAGGATTGCGCGGATTGAGCGGCGTCTCCGCTTTGCCCAATGCGCAATCCAGCAGCGTGACGAAGGCGCTGCCGAAGCGCGCGGTGAGTTCGCTGCGCTGGCGTGCCGCAATCTGCCCGATGGTCTTCAATCCGGCGCGGCGCAGCGCATGGACGATCGTGTGATCGGCCTGCAACGCTTCCACCGGCAATTTCGCGACGGCGTCAGCTTCGCCGCCCGGTGTCACGATCGTGCCGGGCGCGTAATGGGCGAGCGCGCGCGCCGCCACCGCGGTTCCGGCCAGCGCGAGGCGCACGGCGAAACCTTGGCTACCGATGGCGCGGCGGATTTCCGAAAGCATCGCCTGTTCGCCGCCGAACAGATGTGCAGCGCCTGTCACATCGAGCAGCAATCCGTGCGGCGCGTCGAGCGCGCAAAGCGGCGTGTAGCGCTCGCACCAGTCGGCGATCGCCTCGAGCAGTTTCAGATCGGCCTTTTCGTTGGCGCCGATCACGGCGAGCTCGGGGATCATCGCGCGCGCATCCGCCAGCGCGCGGCCGGGCGCGAGACCGAGCTTCGCCGCTTTCGCATCGACGGCGCTCAGCCGCAGCGCGTTGTCGATCTTGGCGGCGACGACGAGCGGGCGTTCATCCCGCCTGCCGGTGGCATTCCAGCGCCGCTTCAGCCGGTCGGTCGGCAATCGCGGCAGCCAGAGCGCCATGATGCGCCGTGCGGAAGATTGATTCATCCTGATCCCATTCCATTACCCAATGACCCAGAGGCCCGTGCCGGTTGCGCGCCAGCGAAACGTCGAACAGCGGCGCCCCCCAATCGTCATCGGGCGGCGAGGGCGCGGCGCGGACCAGCCAGCGCGTTTCGGCAGCGCTGGGCGAGGGTTCGGCACCCGGGCGCAGCAGGATCGCGGTGACATTGTGCTTCGCCGCCGCCAGCGTCAGCCGGCGGCTCGCAACCAGATCGAAAATCTTCGGCTCGCCCCAGGGCTCGATCACGACCGCGCCGAGCCCCTTGCAGTCGAGCGCATCGCCCGCCGCGCGCAGCACGGCTTCCGCGTCGGGTGCGTGCAACATCAGTGCGCGCGACGGATCGAGCCCGAGTTCGCGCAAGCCCGCGCCGTAAATCTCGCCGCTTTCCAGCGCCGAGAAATCCTGCCGTATCCAGAGCAGCCATTTGTGCTTGGTCAGCACGCGGACTGCCAGCGCCAGTGCGAAACCGCTCGCCGCCGCTTCCTGACCCGGCGCGCCCGCGAACACTTCATGCAGCGCCCCGCGCGCCAGCCCGCCATTCAGGCAGGCATCGGCGCCCGGATGACCCAGCGGCGCGATACGCTCGGCCGCCGGCCGCTCAAGCCCATGGCTCGCGAGGGCGCCACGCAAAACCGCCAATTTCCGGGATATTTCTCCATTATCATTCCATATGTTCATGTTGTGTTCTAGGATGATGGGAGCGGCCCAAAGAGTCAAGCGGACGGAACCGGCCACGCCGCGGCCCATTAGAACCCGATGGGAAATCCCGCCACGCTGTTCGACCTGCGAGAGGATCGCGAAGACCTTGAAACCGTCCGCGACGCTGCCGCGCGCTGCCGCGCCTGTCATCTGTGGAAGCACGCGACACAGACCGTGTTCGGCGAGGGGCCGGACGATGCGCCGCTCATGCTGGTCGGCGAGCAGCCGGGCGACAAGGAGGACATCGCGGGCAAACCGTTTGTCGGTCCGGCGGGCCAGCTGCTCGACCGCGCGCTGGCCGAGGCCGGCATCGACCGCAAGAAGACCTATGTCACCAATGCGGTGAAGCATTTCAAATTCACCCCGCGCGGCAAAATCCGCCTGCACCAGAAGCCCAATACGAGCGAGATCAAGGCGTGCAACCCATGGCTCATGCGCGAGCGCGCGATCGTGAAACCCAGGCTCGTGGTCGCGCTCGGCGCCACCGCGGCGCAAGCCGTATTCGGCAAGGCGATGGTGATCGGCAAGAACCATGGGCGCGTACTGGATCTGGAAGACGGCGGCAAGGCGCTGATCACCGTGCATCCGTCTTATCTGCTGCGCGTGTTCGATATCGACAAGGAACGCGAATACAAGAAATTCGTCGCAGATCTCAGATTGGCTGCACCGTTTGCTTCCCATCGTCATGGCCGCCCTTGAGGCGGCCATCCAGCCGCGGCGCGTCCGCGCGCGATAAAGACTCTTTTGCAACCGCAGACGCGGTCTTGCTGGGTGGCCGGGTCAAGCCCGGCCATGACGAAGTTTTGTTTATCCGTTTCATGCAGGCCGCTTCGAGCGGACAGGCCCGGCAATCGGCGCGCGCATGGCTGCAGATATTCTGGCCGAGATATTTCAGCAGCCAATGCAATTCATAGAGAGCGTCGGCGTCGAAATCGCCCGCCGCCGCCATCACCACATCGTAGACGGCAAGCCCATCGGCGTTCGGCTTTACAAAACCGAAACGCGCCAGCACGCGGATCACATGGGTGTCGGCGACGAAGGCGCGTTTGCGCAGGCTGCTGAAGTTCAGCGTCGCCGCGGCGATCTTGCGCCCGACGCCCTGACTCATTTCCAGCCAGCGCAGCGCTTCGTCGACCGGCCAATCGCGCAGGAATGCGAGATCGAGCGTGCCACCATAGGCGCGGATGCGGCGCAGCGCCGGCAGAAGATCGCGTGCTTTGTCTTCGAAATATGTGACGGTCGAAATACGCGCCGCCAGATCTTGCGGCGATGCATCGGCGAGCTTGTTCCAGTCTTGATAGTGGCGCACGAGCGCGGCGAACGCGTCCCACGACACCTGGTCGTAGGTCTGGCTGCCGAGGAATGAGCGGATGAATTGACTGATGGGGTCCAGCCGAATCTCGTCGCCCTGCGGCCCGAACAGGCCCAGAAGCCGGTCGCGGATGGTCGCGAGCTCGGCCGATTGGCCGAAATCGAAGGCGGGGGTTTTCTGCGGCGCGTGGGACATTTCGGGCTCGGTGGCTGTGGGAATGGATATTGGAACAAAAAGGGAACAATTGCAACTGCCCCGCAAACTGGCCCCAAGGTTGATTTCCCGTGCAGGGGTTGTTCGTGACCGGCGGGCCCGTATTCCCGGCAGGTCCTGTCCGTCGCCAACGCTGAGAGCTTTGTTTGTTGCGGGCCCGCCGGACCCGCGCGAAGACGCCCATCCGGGCGGCGCGGCTGTGCAAATCCATTTCTTGACGGGCTTCGCGCCAAGCGGATATCTCGCGTCGCCCGGTCTATAAGAGCCCGCCAGGAGCACCATGAAGAACCGAAAGCCGCTTTCGCTACGCGTGCCGGAGCCCAAGCATCGCCCGGGCGACTTGCCCGATTTCTCCGGCATGAAGATCCCGGAAGCGGGTGCGGCACCGCGTCCCGATATCGCGGTCGCGCCGCACGCGACCGCCGATCTCGCTTATTCGCTGATCCGCGTGCTGGACAAATCCGGCAAGGCGGTCGGTCCGTGGGATCCCAAGCTCGATCCCGAGACTTTGCGGCGCGGACTGCGCACCATGATCCTGACGCGCGCCTTCGACGACCGCATGTTCCGTGCCCAGCGCCAGGGCAAGACCTCGTTCTATATGAAATGCACCGGCGAGGAGGCTGTCTCCATCGCGCAGGCAGCAGCCCTCGACCGCAACGACATGTGTTTCCCGTCTTACCGCCAGCAGGGAATCCTGATCGCGCGCGGCTATCCGCTCGTCGACATGATGAATCAGATTTATTCCAATTCGCGCGATCCGGTGAAGGGCCGCCAATTGCCGATCATGTATTCGAGCAAGGCGCATGGCTTCTTCACCGTCTCCGGCAATCTCGGCACGCAGTTTCCGCAGGCCGTCGGCTGGGCGATGGCGTCCGCCTACAAAGGCGACGACCGCATCGCCTCGAGTTGGGTCGGCGACGGCACTACGGCGGAGGGCGATTTCCACTATGCCTGCACTTTCGCAGCGGTCTATCGCGCGCCGGTCATCCTCAACATCGTCAACAATCAATGGGCGATCTCGAGCTTCGCCGGAATCGCGGGCGGCGACGAATCCACTTTCGCCTCGCGCGGTTTGGGCTACGGCTTGCCGTCCTTGCGCGTCGACGGCAACGATTTCCTCGCGGTCTATGCGGTGACGCAATGGGCGGCGGAGCGCGCGCGTTCCAATCTCGGCGCCACCTTGATCGAGCATTTCACCTATCGCGCCGAATCCCATTCCACCAGCGACGATCCCACGCGCTATCGCCCGCTCGATGAAGTCAAATCCTGGCCGCTCGGCGATCCGATCGAACGCTTGAAACAGCATCTCATTGTGCTCGGCGAATGGAGCGAGGAGCAGCAGGATGCGGCTCACAAAGAAGCGGTCGAGCAGGTGCGCGCCGCCAACAAGGAAGCCGAAAGCTTCGGCACTCTGGGCCAGGGCCATACCGCCAGCGCCTCGACCATGTTCGAGGACGTGTTCAAGGACATGCCGGACTATCTGCGCCGCCAGCGCCAGCAGATGGGAGTCTGATCGTGCCCACGATGAACATGATCCAAGCGCTCAATTCCGCCCTCGACGTGATGATGACGAAGGACCCGAACGTGCTGACGTTCGGAGAAGATGCCGGCTATTTCGGCGGCGTCTTCCGCGTCACCGACGGCTTGCAGAAGAAGCACGGGTTGACGCGCTGTTTCGATTCGCCGATCAGCGAAGGCGGATTGGTCGCGGCCGCCATCGGCATGGGCGCTTACGGCCTGCGCCCGGTGGTGGAAATCCAGTTCGCCGATTACATCTATCCGGGCTTCGACCAGATCGTCTCGGAAGCAGCCCGCATCCGCTATCGCTCCGCGGGCGATTTCACCGTGCCGATGACCATCCGCACGCCCTATGGCGGCGGCATCTTCGGCGGCCAGACCCACAGCCAGAGTCCAGAGGCCTTGTTCGCCCATGTCGCCGGCATCAAGACGGTGATCCCGTCCTCGCCATACGATGCGAAGGGCCTCTTGATCGCGTCCATCGAGGACGACGATCCGGTGATCTTCCTCGAGCCCAAGCGCATCTATAACGGCCCGTTCAGCGGCCATCACGACCAGCCGGTGAAGCCGTGGTCGAAATTCCCCGAAAGCGAAGTGCCCGAGGGCCATTACACCGTGCCGCTGGGCAAGGCGGCGGTGGTGCGCGAGGGCGCCGAGCTCACGCTCATCGCCTATGGCACCATGGTGCATGTCGCAAAGGCCGCGGCGGAAGAGAGCGGCATCGACGCCGAAGTGATCGACATCCGCACGCTGGTGCCGCTCGACGTCGAGACCATCGTGAAATCGGTGTCCAAGACGGGGCGCTGCGTCGTCCTGCACGAGGCGACCCGCACCTCGGGCTTCGGCGCCGAGCTCGCGGCCATCGTGCAGGAGCATTGCTTCTATCATCTCGAAGCGCCGATCGAGCGCGTCACCGGCTGGGACACACCCTATCCGCATGCCTTCGAATGGCAGTATTTTCCGGGGCCTGAGCGCGTCATCGCGGCGATGAAGCGGACGATGGGGAAATAACATGGGACTCTACGTCTTCAAGCTGCCCGATGTCGGCGAAGGCACCGCCGAGGCCGAGATCGTCGCCTGGCATGTCAAGCCCGGCGACCGGATCGAGGAAGACCAGAACCTCGTCGACGTGATGACCGACAAGGCGACGGTGGAAATGACCTCGCCGGTTTCGGGCACGGTGGTGACGGTGCATGGCGAGCCCGGCTCGATGGCCGCCGTCGGTTCGCCGCTGGTGGAGCTGGAAGTCGAGGGCGCGGGGAATGTGAAGGCGAAAGCGGCGCCGAAAGGGGAAGCGCCGAAGTCTGTTGCACCCAAAGCGGAGCCGAAACCCGAAGCCAAAGCGGTTGCGAAGCCGGTCGAAACCACTCATGCCGAGCCATCGCGTGCGCCAGCCTTCGCCAGCCGCACCGCCGGCGAAAAACCGCTCGCATCCCCCGCCGTGCGCCAGCGCGCGGAAGAACTCGGCATTCCGCTTCAATTCGTTCCGGGCAGCGGCCCGGCTGGCCGCATCGACCATGCCGATCTCGACGCCTATGTCGCGTCCGGCGGCAAGGCGAGCGTCGCGCGCGCGTCGGGCTATGCGCAGCGCGACGGCGTCGAGGAAGTGAAAGTGATCGGGTTGCGCCGCAAGATCGCGGAGAAGATGCAGGAATCCAAGCGCCGCATCCCGCATTACGCCTATGTCGACGAGATCGACATGACGGAACTGGAAAGCCTGCGCGCCCATCTGAACGCGACCAAGCGCGCGGATCAGCCCAAGCTCAACGTGCTACCCTTCTTGATGCGCGCGCTGGTGAAGGTGCTGCCCGATTATCCGCAGATCAACGCGCGTTTCGACGACGAGGCGGGCGTGGTCCATCGCCATGCCGCCGTGCATATCGGCATCGCGACGCAGACCGCGAATGGGTTGCTCGTGCCCGTCGTCAAGCACGCCGAGGCGCGCGACATCTGGGACAGCGCTTTGGAAGTGGCGCGCGTCTCCACCGCCGCGCGCGAGAACAAGGCCGGCAAGGACGATCTCACCGGCTCGACCATCACCATCACCAGTCTCGGCGCTTTGGGCGGTGTCGCCACGACGCCGGTGATCAATCATCCCGAAGTCGCGATCGTCGGCCCCAACGCAATCATCGAGCGCCCGGTCGTGCGCAACGGCCAGATCGTGGTGCGGAAAATAATGAATCTGTCGTCCTCCTTCGACCACCGCGTGGTCGACGGCTACGACGCCGCCGAATTCATCCAGAAGATCAAGGCGCTGCTGGAACATCCGGCGATGATTTTCATGGATTAAAATGGCTAGAGTGGATGATATGGCGATAGCAATCACGAAGGTTGGGGATAATCATTACAAGGCAAACACTACGCCACCTCATTCCAGAGAGATTTGGGCATCGTCGGACCCGCTTCCCATACGACAGCTGATAGACGAACTTCGAAAACAGGGATGTCATCAAACCGACATCGGAGACGCTCTCTACGAAGTAGATCCGAAATGGGAAGCGAATCTCTGACGATGACCGGAAGCTGAGTGGTAGTACATGACTGAATCTATCCACACCAAAGTCCTCGTCATCGGCGGCGGGCCCGGCGGCTATGTCGCGGCTATCCGCGCCGGTCAGCTCGGGCTTGAGACCACGCTCGTGGAATCCGACCGCGTCGGTGGGACTTGCCTGATCCGCGGCTGCATTCCCTCCAAGGCGATCATCCATGTCGCGGAGGAATTCGAGACCATGGTCCATGCCGGCGGCAAGGGCCGTCACGGCATTTCGCTCAGCGCCGCGCCGAAGGTGGATTTCGCCGAGACCGTGCGCTGGAAGGAAACCGTCGTCGACAAATTGAACAATGGTGTTTCCGCACTGCTCAAGCGCGCCAAGGTGCGCGTCATCCCCGGTTGGGCGAAGTTTTCCGATTCCAAGACCTGCGTCGTAGGCGAAACCACCATCACCGCCGAGCATGTGATCCTCGCCAACGGCTCGCTGCCGGTGGAACTTCCGTTCCTGAAATTCGGCGGCAATGTGATCTCGTCCACAGAGGCGCTGTCGCTCGACACGCTGCCGAAGAAACTTGTCGTGGTCGGCGCGGGCTATATCGGCCTCGAACTCGGTATCGCCTTCCGCAAGCTCGGCAGCGAGGTGACGGTCGTGGAGGCATTGGACCGCATCCTGCCGCTCTACGATGCCGCGCTCACCGCGCCGGTCGCCAAATGGCTGGAAAAGAACGGTGTCGTGCTGCATCTCGGCGCCAAGGCGAAAGGCCTGTCGAAAGACGGCAAATCGCTGTCGGTCGAAACGAAAGATGGAAAAACGGTCGAATTTCCCGCCGACAAGATTCTCGTCACCGTCGGGCGCAAGCCGAACACCGAAGGCTGGGGCCTCGAGAAGATGGCCGTCGATATGGACGGCCGCTTCGTCAAGGTCGACGACCAATGCCGCACTTCGATGAAGAACGTCTGGGCCGTCGGCGATCTCGTCGGCGAGCCGATGCTGGAGCACAAGGCCGCCACGCAGGGCGACATGGTGGCGGAAATCATCGCCGGGCATAAGCGGCGCTTCAATCCGGCCTCGATTCCGGCGGTGTGCTTCACCGAGCCGGAGATTGTCAGCGCCGGTTTGCTGCCGAACGACGAGGCGGCCAAGGGCGACGGCGTGATCACCGCGATGTTCCCGTTCTCCGCCAATGGCCGTGCGTTGTCGATGGATGCAAGCGACGGTTTCGTGCGCATCCTCGCGCGCAAGGACGATCATCGCATCCTCGGCATCCAGGCGGTCGGCGCGCATGTCTCGGAATTGTCAGCGGAATTTTCGCTGGCGCTGGAGATGGGTGCGCTGCTCGAAGACATCGCCGGCACCATCCACGTCCATCCCACACTGAGCGAAGCATTCCATGAAACTGCGTTGCGCGCGCTTGGCCACGCGATCCATATCTGAATGCGCATCCACCCGGTCATCCTCTCGGGCGGCGCCGGCAGACGGCTTTATCCCTTGTCGCGGCCGGAAATGCCCAAGCAGTTTCTCGCGCTCGCCGGCGAGAAGACTCTCATCCAGCAAACGGCTCTGCGCGTGGCGCGTTACGAAGCGCCGACGATCATCGGCAATCGCGATCACCGCGATCTGATCGCGGGACAAGTGGCGCAGGCCGGCGTGAAGCCGCGCGCCATCGTGCTCGAGCCCGTGAAGCGCAGCACTGCACCGGCAGCGGCGATTGCGTCGCTGCTGGAGCCGGTCGGTCTGGTGCTGCTTCTGCCATCGGATCACGCGATTGCGGATGAGGCGGCGTTTCACAAGGCTGTCGAGATCGCCGCACCCATCGCCCAGCAGGGTTTCATCGTCACATTCGGCATTGCCGCGAATTCGCCCGAGACCGGTTACGGCTACATCCAGAAGGGTGCCGCATTGGCTCCCGGCGTATCGCGCGTCGCCCGCTTCGTCGAGAAACCCTCATTGGATATCGCGCGAGGCTTTGTTGCGAGCGGCGATTATTGCTGGAACAGCGGCATGTTTCTGTTCCGCGCCGATATCATGCTGGAAGAATTGCAGCGCCACGCGCCGGATGTCTTGGCCGCGGCCCGCGCCGCACTCGAAAAGTCGCGCCGCGAAGATGGCGTCGTCTTTCTCGACGAAACCGCGTTCGCCGCCTCGCCGGACATTTCCCTCGATCATGCGGTGATGGAGCGGACCGATCGCGCGGCCGTCGTGCCCTGCGAGATCGGCTGGAGCGATATCGGATCGTGGCAGGCGTTGTGGCGTACTTCGCAAGGGCGCGGCGAGACAGTCATTCGACCTTGGGGGCGTTTCACGTCGATCGCGAAGGGCGAGGGCTTCCAAGTCAAGGAGATCGTCGTCAACCCCGGCAGCCGGATTTCCCTGCAGCGCCACAAGCACCGCCGCGAATATTGGACGGTCGTCGCGGGCAGCGCGCGCGTCACGCGCGATGACGAGGTTTTCGATTTGGCTATGAATGAGTCCGTCGAAATTCCGCTGGGCGCCAAACACCGGCTCGAGAATCCGGGTAGCGAGCCGCTGCATATCATCGAAGTGCAATTCGGCGATTATCTGGGCGAAGACGATATCGAACGGTTCGCGGATGATTTCGGGCGCGTCTGAATTTCACGCCGTCTTCGCCACTTTCAATCCCAGTTCCTCGATCATCGCCTCGCGGATCAGGAATTTCTGGACCTTGCCGGTCACCGTCATCGGGAATGCCTCGACGAAGCGGATATAGCGCGGGATCTTGAAGCGCGCGATCTGGCCGTCGCAGAAGGTGCGGATTTCGTCTTCGTGAGCCTGCACGTCCGCGCGCAACACGATCCAGGCGCAAAGCTCCTCGCCATATTTGTCATCAGGCAATCCCACCACTTGAACGTCCAGCACCTTGGGATGGCGATAAAGGAATTCCTCGATCTCGCGCGGATAGATGTTCTCGCCGCCGCGGATCACCATGTCCTTGATGCGGCCGACGATATTGGCGTAGCCGGCCTCGTCGATGACGCCCAGATCGCCGGTATGCATCCAGCCTTCGCCATCGATGGCTTCGGCGGTTCGGGCTTCGTCGTCCCAATAGCCCAACATCACCGAATAGCCGCGGGTGCAAAGCTCGCCGGGCTGGCCGCGCGATACGGTGCGGCCTTCTTCGTCTACCACTTTCACTTCGAGATGCGGCAGCACGCGGCCGACGGTGGAAACGCGCCGCTCCATCGTGTCGTCGCGTCCGCTCTGGAAACTCACCGGGCTGGTCTCGGTCATGCCATAGGCGATGGTCACCTCGCGCATGTGCATCTTGTCGATCACATTGCGCATCGCCTCGATCGGGCAGGGCGAGCCCGCCATGATGCCGGTGCGCAAGCTCGACAGATCGAAGCGCGCGAATTGCGGATGGTTGAGCTCCGCGATGAACATGGTCGGCACGCCATAGAGAGCGGTGCAGCACTCGGCCTGCACGGTTTCGAGAACGGCCAGCGGCTCGAAGCCTTCCGACGGATAGACCATTGCCGCGCCATGCATGATGCAGCCCAGATTGCCCATCACCATGCCGAAGCAATGATAGAGCGGCACCGGAATGCAGAGCCGGTCGTCCGGCGAAAGCCCGATCTGCTCGCCC
>Ga0302326_10026965_pt1 | contig 11597 bp, 12 predicted proteins | sample Palsa_T0_3_FD_202264 | JGI IMG/M metagenome (GOLD analysis project Ga0302326, IMG submission 202264) | Peat permafrost microbial communities from Stordalen Mire near Abisko, Sweden - Palsa_T0_3 | ecosystem: Environmental > Terrestrial > Soil > Palsa > Peat permafrost | place: Sweden: Abisko...
CCGCGTTTCCCTCGGCCGCGCTCGCGCAACTGCCGATTCCGATCGTCGCACCGTCGACGCCGGCGACGACCTACGGCTTTCCGGTTCGGCGAGTCGGCAATCTGGATACGGCGACGATCACGTTCCAGGGAGTACGGTTGTTTACGATCGCCGCGCCGGCGGCTCCCGATTCGAGCGACGTGCCACCGATCGTGCAACGCGTCGAGACGATCGAGGACAATTTGCGGCGCGTCGTTCCGCCTTCGACGTCGGGGAACTTCTTCGATCCGTCGGCGACGCGCTTCGAACCGGAAACGTTCAAGGTCGAAATCGGAAGCGAGAACGGCTACTCGACGCTCTACGCGACCGACGGACACCACAAGGACGTCGCGCCGCTCATGACGCTCACGCAGTCGGACTCGGCCTACTACGCGCTGCCCTCAGCCGAGCTGGCGAAGCAGTGGCAGGCCGCGCTGCAAACCGCTTTGGCGCCGGCCGTTCTCGCCGCACAACCCGCCTACATCCGGCAACAAGTTGGGAAACTGCCGTATGTCTTCGCTGCTGCAATCGCTTTTACGATCCTCGCTCAGTTTCTCCGGCGCTTCCTGAACCGGCGGCGCGATCTCATAGAAGCAAAGGCTCAGGCACTCCGGGAGGCCGGTGAGGCCGACTCCGACGAAGCCGGCAAACTGCACTTGCGCGACAGCCTGCTGATCACCGGCCGGTGGATCGTCGGTTTGCTCGGACTCACGCTGTGGGCCCTCGTCATCCTTTGGACGCTCACGATCTTTCCGCCGACTCAGGTACTCGCGCGCGTCCTCGCCTCGCGGACGATTCGCATCCTCGTTCTCTGGGTGGTGATCCTGGTGATCGACCGCGTTCTCACCCTCGTCTTCGCGCGAATCGCCGAAGCCTGGGAAGGGAACCCGTTCTTGCCGCCCGGCGATCGAGCGCGCCAGCTGCTGCGCCGGCCGACGTTGTTGCGCGCCGCCGAGAGCTTGAAGTCGACCGTGCTCTACCTGATCGCGATCGGGACGACGCTCTCGATCCTGACCGTCAGCGTGGCCTCGGTGCTTACGTTGGGAGCCGTGCTCGCGTTCGCGATCTCGTTCGCCTCGCAGAGCCTCATCAAAGATTTCGTGAACGGCTGGTTGATTTTAGCCGAGGATCAGTTTGCTATCGGCGACTACGTGACGATCAACGGAACGACCGGCTCGGTCGAGAACCTCACCTTACGCCTTACGCAGTTGCGCACCGACGACGGCAAGCTGGTGAGCATGCCGAACAGTTCGATCGTCGCGGTCGAAAACGCAACGCGGAGCTGGTCGCGAATCGATTTTCGCGTCTCCGTCGCGAACAATACCGACGTCGCCAAGGCGACCGACCTGCTCAAGCAGACCCTGGACGAGCTGGCCGCGGACCCGCAGTGGCGCGCCGTCGTGCTCGAGCCGCCTCAAATCCTGGGCGTCGAAGCGGTCACGCACGCCGGCATCGTTCTGCGAGCCTGGATCAAGACCGCTCCGGGCGAACGCGGCCCGCTCACGCGCGAGCTGAACCGCCGCGTCGACGACGCTTTCCGCGCCAACTCCGTTGCCATCGCGCTGCCCCAGACGGTCCTCGTTCAAGCACAGGTAAACGAGACGTCCTAGAGGTTTAGAAGCGGACTCCCGGTGGAAAATTCAGTTAATGGCTTTTAAGGGTCCGTTTCCGGCATGAGTCGCGCGTTCGTCAAGGAGTTGGAAGACGCTCCCGAGCGGGACCTCGTGCTCAAAGTCGCCGAGCCGCTGCCGATTACGGCGCAGGGCAGGGAGAAGCTCGTGCTTGCGCTGGAGGCGGCCAGCGATCCGGCCGAACGGAGCCGGCTCGAGACAATTCTGGAGCGGGTCTACGTGGTTGCGCCGCCGGACGACCGCAGCGTCGCAGCCTTCGGGGCGACGGTCAGCGTGAGCGGCGCAGGCGAAGAACCGAAGCGCTACCGGCTCGTCGGTCCGGATGAGGTCGACATCCCCTCGGGCGATATCGGAAGCGACTCACCCCTGGGTGAGGCGCTGCTGGGTTCGCGAGTGGGCGACACGGTCGTTTGGCGGCGTCCCGCCGGAGATCGCAAACTCAGCGTCCGCGCGATCGAGTACCTCTAGGTTACAGCCGGCGGCGCAGCGCGGACCGCACGCGAATGGCGTGCGCGTCGGCGCGCCCACCGGTCGGGGCTTCGATGCCCAAATCGCGATATTTCGTATCGCGGCCGCAAGCTGGACTCGAAGGACGATCGCTCACGTGGTTGACGCTGACCTGAGGTGGGGAAATAGGCTACGTTAAGACTGTGAGTCGCGGCCTTTCGGTCAAGGAGCCTCGTGAAAGTACAACTTGGCGCGGTCTGGCATTTTAGCCTTGCCGTCAGAGACCCGGAGAAGAGCGCGCAGTTTTGGACCAAGAACTTCGATCTGCATGAAATGTTCCGGTCCGATGAGGCCATCGCGCTGACGAACGACGCAATTATCATCGGGTTCTTCAAAGGCACACCACGTCCGGACACAATTGACCACATGTCGTTTCGCGTCGACAGCATGCGCGCGCTACATGAAGCGCTCGAGACGTTGAAGAAAAACGGCGCAGAACTGGAAGATCCGGGCGACGAGATCGGCCCCACAGCGCCGGGCTCGCCGCATATGGGCCTGTGGTTTCACGATCCGGACGGGTATCGCTGGGAGCTCTCGGTTCAGAACGGTGCCCGCGAGCGCTAACCGCGCAACGCTAAATCGATGCGCGCATCTCCTCGTTTCGAGTGCGACCAGAGCCGGTAAACAACGTATCTTTGGCGCCAGCATACCATAAGCGATTGGGACTCAGCGCTCGTCGCTCACGAGCGACGGGTGCGTGCAGCAAACGAAATTTTGAAGAATATTGCGCTAACCGGAAAGCACCGTTCCGGCCTTGAGGCGATATCGGAAACGACTACCCACGGGTAAGGTGCTTCTGCTCGGCTCGCGCGCCGACGACACGGTCGTCTGCCGGCGTCCGCCGGAGATCGTACGCTCGGCATTCGCGCGACCGACTACGGCTAGTTCGACGGTGGCGCAGCGGCGGGCTAAGTCGTCGGAAAGTCGGCCGGGAGCGTGATCTCGAGGATTTCGAGGTCGTTGGAATGCGCGATCTCGGCGTGCCGGATACCCGGCGGCTGGTGTGCGCACGAGCCTGCTTCGAGCCGCACTTCACCGGCGCCCTCGTACCAGAAGACGACCCAGCCTTTGAGGATGTAGATCATTTGGAATTCGAGATCGTGCACGTGCTCGGGCGAAACCGCGTGCGGGTCGCGCACGCGAATGACGTGCGCGCCGACGCGTCCGTCCGTCGCTGCTTCGATGCCCAAGTCGCGATACTCGTACTGCGGCCGCAAGCCCGTCTCGAAGGACGATTCGCTCAAGTGATTGACGCTAAAGCGCATGCCCGTATCTCCTCGTTGCAAGTGCGATCAGAGCCGGTAGAGAAAACGAATCCTCGGTGCGAGCACGTAGTTTAGTTGAACGAGTACGATGAACGCGATGCTCCAGTAGGTGTTGAAGATGCAGAGCAGCGCGCCGAAGGCGTACAGCGTTTGCGCGATCCGGATGCGGCGTTCGACCGCAGCTTCGACTTCGGGCGGGGTTCCCTCTTTGATGAGCCCCGCGCGGCGAGCGTACGCCCAGCCGGCGTAGAGCATCAGGCCCATCAGCAGGATGTTCAGCCAGTACACGACTAGAGCCGTGCGATACGTCAGGTACTCGGCCAGCAAAGCCGTCGAAAACGGCGCGAGCGAGATCGTCATCAAGAAGGCGATGTGAATCCAGGTGAGGTTGCGGTCTGTGCGCGAGAGGAGGTTGAGTTGCGTCTGCTGACCCACCCAAAAAATGCCGAGCGTCATAAAGGTCATCGCATAGGGAATGAGACGCGGCAGTTGAGCGATGAGGGCTGCGCGCAGATTGCTTTCTCCCTGGACCACGCTTGAGACCGGCACGTGCAGGTTCAAGACCAGCAGCGTCATCGCAAACGGAAAGAGGCCGTCGCTGAGCGCCGAAAGACGGTCCAGGTTCTGGCCCGCGAAGAGGTTATACTTGACGATCATGCAGCCTAGAAATCTCCGGCTTCGACGCTTCGTCGGCGCGTTGCTCGTCCTCTTTTCCTGGGCTGCCGGCGCATCGTACGCCGCGGAGCCGGTACGCTGGGTCGCGACCAGCACGACGGCTATTTCCGTAACCGGCGACACGCGTTTTACGCGGACGAGGCTGAGTTTCTCGGGCGGACGTCAGCTTTCGATCGCGTTCCTCAAGAACGTCTCGGGACGCGTGTCGTTCGTCGGCGATTCGCACGCGAAGGATCACGCGAGCCTCTACCGCGTCGTTTCACCGGCGGACGTCTTGCTGAAGAATCACAACGCGCTCTGCGGTCAAAAACCGACCTACGTTTCGGTGATGATGGTTCGCGAAGCATCGGGCGGCATGGCGTACCTCACCGTGTACAGCGGGGCAGCCGAGCCGACGGGCGCCGCGAGCGACAACATTTGCGCCGGGTATACCTACAGCATCCTTCCGTGACGGATGCGTTTCCACTCAGCATTCTCGATCAGTCACCCGTCGTTTCGGGTGCACGCCCGCGCGACGCAATCGCGGCAACGATCGAACTCGCGCGACGAGCCGATCGGCTCGGCTACCGGCGCTATTGGCTTGCCGAGCACCACGCGATGCGCGGGCTGGCGGACGCTTCGCCCGAAGTGTTGCTCGCGCGCTTGACCGCGGAAACGACGAACATCCGTCTCGGGACGGGCGGCATCATGTTGCCGCACTACAGCGCGTTCAAAGTCGCCGAATCGTTTCGAATGCTCGAGGCGCTTGCGCCCGGCCGGATCGATTTAGGCCTGGGTCGTGCGCCGGGTGGAGCACCGCTCGTTTCCGCAGCGCTCGAGAGCCGAGACCCCGCGATCTTCCCCGCGCAGATCGACGCGACGATCGACTACATGCGCGGAACGGCGTCTCCCGAAGAGCGGGCGGCGCCGCTGCCCGCGATGCCGAGCGGAACGAGCGTTCCACCGGTTTGGATTCTCGGGTCTTCGGACTACGGCGCGCGGCTGGCCGCGGACATGAGCTTGCCCTACGCGTACGCGCAATTCATCGGCGGTGAAGCCGCGCATATCGCGCGCGGGTACCGCGCCCGCTATCTTCCCACGCCGGAACGGCCCGAACCCTACAGCATGGTCGCGCTCTTCGCGATTGCCGCGCCGAGCGACGAAGAAGCGGAAGACCTCGCTTGGCCGATTCGCTTGTGGCGTTCGCGGGTGACCCGAGGCATCTCGGCGGAGGTTCCTTCGCTCGAAGAGACGCGCGCCTACCCGTGGACGCCGCGCGAACGCGACGAGGCCATCCGTTCGCGGCGCATGATCGTCGGCACGCCGGGGAAGGTGCGCGACCGCATTCGCGAGCTGGTAGCCGAGTACGCCGCCGACGAAGCGATGGTCGTCACGATCACGCCCGACTACGCCTCACGCCTGCGCTCGTACGAGCTGCTCGCGGACGCGTTCAGCTTGGCACCGGCCGGCTCGGCCGCCTAAAAAAAGGTTCCGCCGCCGTTCTTCCGCAGTTGAAGTGCTTATGTCGAAAACGGCCTCGGGCGGCGCTAGTGTCCTCGTCACCGGCGCGTCGAGCGGAATCGGCTTCGCGACAGCCAAGCGACTCGACCGGCGAGGCTGGCAGGTCTTCGCCGGCGTCAGGAACGAGGTCGACGCCGCGCGGCTGCGAGCGCAGCTCTCCGAACGCAGCGAGCCCGTCATCCTCGACGTGACGGACTCGGCACAGATCGAACGAGCTCGCGCCGTCGTCGACGAACGCGGCGGCGGCCGGCTCTCAGGTCTCGTCAACAATGCAGGCGTCGTTTTCCACGGCCCGGCGGAGTGTCTCACCATCGAGGCCTTTCGGCGCCAACTCGAGGTGAACGTCATCGGAGTGCTCGCGGTTACGCAGGCATTCTTGCCGCTGGTTCGTGGCGCGCGCGGACGGGTAGTCGTGGTGGGTTCGATTTCCGGACGCGTGGCGTGGCCCTTCAACGGCATCTATGCCGCATCGAAGCACGCGGTTCGCGGTCTCGTTGAATCGTTGCGGATGGAGCAGCGCGGTTTCGGCGTGCGCTTCGCGCTCATCGAGCCGGGCGCGTTCGCGACGGCGATCTGGTCGAAGTTCACGCCCGAGCGATACATCGATCTGAGCGGACTGGAACCGCACGTGGCGGAGCGCTATGCCGCGGTTATGCCGATCGTCAACCACGCCATGACGGCGATCGGCAAGCGCGCACCGGATCCGGAGCGCTGCGCGGCGATCATCGAACGCGCGCTCGTGTCGCGCTTTCCGCGGGCTCGCTACGCGGTCGGAAACGACATTTGGTTTCAATGCCTTTTTGCGGCCTTGCCGCCTGCGCTCAAGGATCCGGTCATGGCGCGCCTTATGGACCGTTTTCTGCGTTCGGAACGCGAGGCGGAAGGGAATGAGGAAGCGCTCGAGCGAGTTTCGTCCAAACGGAGGGAAGCATGAGCGATTCGATTCCGGTCTTGAGCGTCACCAGCACGACTTTCGAAGAAGGCGCGACGCTGCCGCGCTCGATGCTCTTCGATCAAATGGGAGTCGGCGGAGAGAATCTTTCGCCGCAACTCTCCTGGACCGCGGGGCCTGCGGGAACCAAGAGCTACGCAATTACGCTCTTTGATCCCGACGCACCGACGACCGTCGGCTTCTGGCACTGGCTCTTAAGCGACCTCGATCCCGCGACGTTGTCGCTACCGCAGGGCGCCGGAAAGCCCGGAAAACAGCCGCCCGGCAGCGTTTTGGGCTACACGGATTTCGGTGGGCCGGGGTACGGCGGGATGGCTCCGCCGCCCGGCGACAAGCCGCACCGCTATCAATTCAACGTCTACGCGGTCGACAAGAAATTCGGACTTCCGGAAGGCGCGACGGGCGCGTACCTCATGTTTAACCTGCGCGGCGCAACGCTCGCTCAAGGAAGACTCACGGGCCTTTTCGGACGCTAACTGAAAACGAGCTCCTGCGCGCGGACTGAGGATGGCCAGATGTCCGCGCTATTTGCCCAGGAAGACCTCCGCGGTGCTCGCCTCCGGTCGCAGAAATGGCGACGGTCCCCCAATGGCGATCGTCGTGATGAATTGTGCGCGACGCACTTTTAGATGACGTAGGACGAAGGCGGCACGAGCTGCCGCAAGCTTCAAGTTTGCGGAGACACCGATTCGGTCAACGGGGTAATCGCCGAAACCAAAGACGGTTACGTGGCGGGTACCTGGCACCACGGACCACGGGTCTTCTATTGCTACATCGCTGGACGCACTTCGCGGAGCAAAGCCGACGCTATACGAAGCCGCAGATGACATCTCAGTCCGAATGTAGGCTTTGTCGGCGTTCGCTCTCTCTAGAGAACTTGAATCTCTCGTCGCGCATGAAATGCCTGTCAGGCCGATAGCCATTGCGCCGATGAAGACCCTGAGCATGAGGCGCCCTGCCTTCGCGTTGAGGAACTTCTGACCGATTTGTGACGCTTGGGCTGCCTATCCTGCGCCTGCCGGCGGGGAAAGTCCGGGCTCCCGCGGTACATCGAGGCGCCCAGGTTCTCCAAAACATGCTTAGATCGCCGGCGGGTTTTTGAGGACCTCGTAGACGCCGTCGATCACGAGTTGGACGGCGATAGCGGCGACGATGATGCCGGTGAGCCGGCCGGTGGCGTCGACGCCGGTCGTACCGAGAACGCGCGTGATCGAGTCAGAACCGACCATCGCGAAGTAGACGAGCAGCATGACGAACAGCGCGATCAGCGAGATGAGGAGGTAGATCATCGGGTCGCCGTGCGTCTTGCCGAAGAGCGTGACGATCGCCGTGAGCGCGCCCGGGCCGGTGATGATCGGTATCGCGAGCGGGAAGACCGCCGGGTCGCCGCTAGGATGCGGCGACGTTTTTGAGTCCTCGGCTTGCGCGGTGTCCGTCTCCTGGGCGAAGACCATGTTGACGGCGACTTTGAGCAGCAACAGGCCGCCCGCAATGCGAAACGCCGCGAACGTAATACCGAGCGCTTCGAACAGAAAGGCGCCGATCAAACCGAAGCCGAGCAGGATGACGCCGGCGATGATGCTCGCGCGCAGAGCGATCGCGCGCTTTCCGGGTATGCTGCGGTCCGGGGTGAGGGTCGCGAAGGCGGCCGCGGCTTCAACCGGATTGAGCATCGCGAGCAGCGTAACGAAGGCATACAAAGAGAAGCCGAAGCTCATACAGCAGATCTCTTTTCGGTGCAACTCGCCTTTTCATTGTGTGAGGAGATAAGCGGAGATGGAGAAAGTGGCCGTCGTCACCGGGGCCGGCAGCGGGATCGGACGCGCCTCGGCCGTTGCGCTCGGCGAAGCTGGTTTCCTCACGGTCCTCGCCGGCCGCAGGGCGGATGCCCTCGCCGAAACGGCGTCGCGCATTCCAGCCGAGCGTGCATTAGCGGTGCCGACGGACATCGCCGACGCCGGCTCGGTTCGCGCACTGTTCGAGGCGGTCGTGAAGCGCTACGGGCGGGTCGACCTCTTGTTCAATAACGCCGGCATCTCGGCTCCCGCCGTCCCGTTCGACGAGTTGAGCGACGAACGTTGGAACGCGGTGGTCTCCGTCAACGTCAACGGCGCGTTCTATTGCGCGCGAGCCGCTTTTCATCAGATGAAGCTGCAGTCGCCCCAAGGCGGGCGCATCATCAACAACGGGTCGATCTCAGCCCACGCGCCCCGTCCAAACTCGGCACCCTATACGACGACCAAACACGCGATCACGGGTTTGACGAAGAGCTTGTCGCTGGACGGACGCAAGTACGACATCGCCTGCGGGCAAATCGACGTCGGGAACGCCGCGACCGAGATGACCGCCCGCATGCACGACGGCGTCGCGCAAGCAGATGGAAGCACGCGTGTCGAGCCGACGATGGACGTCGAAGTTGTGGCGCGTGCTGTCGTCTACATGGCGACGCTACCGCTCGACGCGAACGTTCAGTTCCTCACCGTGATGGCGACGAAGATGCCCTTTATCGGTCGCGGTTAGCGAACGCTAGAAGTCGCCTTCCATGAGCGCCGCTTGCGGGTTGAGGTTCGTGTAGACCTCGTCCTCGACGATGGCGTCGCCGGCGAAGGTCACGCGGCGTACGGGAAAGTGCGTCGTCTTCGACAAGTAGACGACGCGTTTCGTCGCACCGAGCGGGTCGGTGTAGGGACCGGTTATCGTGTCGTAGGCCGTGCCGTTCCAGGTCTCTTCGCCGACGGTGATCGTCGGCGCCGACGCGATCCAGCTCGCGATGTCTTGGAACGAGCCTTGGTCGATCGTTGCACCGCGCAGATCGACCGCACGCGCGTCGTGGATCGAGATGTTCAGGTGAACGCCGCTTAGGAGGCCGCCTTGATGTCCGCTTACCGTATCGCCGCCTTTCCAGACGGCCCCGCCACCCTTACCCGGGCCGCCCGTGATGTCGGTGCGGGCGTAATGCGGTTTCAAGTACGAGTAGTGATAGGTGCGATCTTGAGAATCGTTGCCCTTCGTCTCGTGAACTTTGATATCGACGGTATAGCTCTGAACCTTCGACCAGACGTCGAGAAATGAGGCGGCAGCACCGGTCGGCGCGGCACCGAGCAGCGCGAAACCGAGCGAGAGAAGCAACGAGGCAGATAGAGTTCGCATTACTGCACCTTTGTCTTTTGGATGACGCTGGCGGGTCCGACGCCGTTACCTGGGGCGTACGGATCCGTCGCGTAAATCGTGGGAACGCTTACCGGGGGTATGCTATACCCGTACGACGCGTCGATCTGCGCAATGAAGACGTTGGCGAGGACGGCGTAACCGGTATTCGACGGATGGATGCCGTCTAGGCTGAAGAAACCGCCGCCGTACTGCAGCGTGCAACAGTATGGCGGGTGGATCGGGATGCCGCCGGCCGTCTCGATGGCGACGAAGGCCGCGTGGACATCGACGAGCGCTGCGTGGTTCGCCGCCGCGGCGTTCGCGATGGAAGTATTGTATGAGGTATTGAGCGCCTTTGTTTGCAAAGCGACCGCATCGGAGACGAAGTCGCCCGTCGTCAGAGTGGGCGGTGGTCCAGGCGGCGATGAAGCCGCCGCTTCGAGCGTTTCGAAGACCGCATTGATCGTGAAGTACCCGTTCGCGCCGACACCCGTCTGCGCGATTTCCGCGCTCGCGTAGTACGCCGCCGGGGCTGCCGCGAGGGCGAAGGCTTGTGCGGGCGTCAAGCCGGGATTGGCCAACAAGATCGCGTTGGCGATGAAGTTCTGCAAGGTGGTCTGATAGACGGGTTGCGGAATGAACGTGGCCGCGCCCATCACGTCGACCAGATTCGCGATCGCGACTTTGGACCCGGCCCGCTGCAAGTTCGCAATGATCTGCGAGAGGTCGGTCTGCATCGAGGCGGGCGAGGTCACCGGCGCTCCGCCGTTGCTGATCGCGTACTTGAGCAGGTCGTTCGAACCGAGCCATACGGTCGCGAGCTTCGCGTGCAGCGAGGTCGCCGCCGAGACCTGCGTAACGCCGTTGCCGAAGCCGGCGAGAATGGGCCAGAAGTTCTGGCTCTCGCCGTTGATCAGCGAATTCAACGGAACGTAGACCGGAGGGAGCGGGTTGCACGTACCCGTAGCGCCGTTCATGTACAGTGCTTCGTGAACGGTCTGCCCGGGAATCCCGAGATCGTACGGATTGAGCGCGGGATTGAGGCGCAGCGTCAGCGCCGTCGAGAACTTGTTCGCCGGAATTTGGAACTTGTCGCAAATCGTCGTGACGGTGTACGGGAAACCGCTGGTCGTCGGTGCCAGCAGCGTTCCGATCGCGTTCGGTCCGATCAGCGGCAAGGGCGAGATCGTCGGGTCGCCCATGGCGCCGGGCCCAATCTGATTAGCTTGTTGCCAGAGCAACGAGAAGAAGCCGTTTTCTTGCGTCTCCTGCACCGGACCGATCGTACCGAGTACCGGACTCGTGCCGAGGACCGGCAGGTTGACTCCGAGCAAGCCACCCGACTGAACGCCGGCGGTCAAACTGTCGCCGACGCCGACGATGCTGAGCATCGCGGCGGGCGGAAGCGGACCGGGTTTCGCCGGCGGAATCAACGGGTTCGTAAGCGATTGCCCGCTGTTGCCGCTGCAACCGGCGAGGGCGAAGGCGACCGTGAGGGCCGCGGCGTTTCGGAAGTGCATCATAGTGGAATCACCGTTGGGCTGCCGATGCCGAATTGGAGCTGAATGGTCGTCGCTTTGAGGCCGGCGAGCGACGGGATCGTGTTACCGGGTGCGTTACAGGGCAAGCGCTGACAGGTGAGGCTCGTAATCCCCAGCTGCGTGTAGTTCGACGGACCGCCGGTCGCGACGTAGATTTGCGTGTAGAGCAGCTTCGTGAAGTGATGCGACAAGCCGTAGATGAACGTCGGCGTGTACTGCGGATATGGGTCCGACGGGTTGTACTGAATCAGGCGCGAGGGCTGGAAGAAGAACGACGTGTCCTTCGCGGCCCGGTACTCGAGGTACGCGAGCTCGAAGATCTGCGCGTGGTTCGTCTGATTCACGCCGGCCGGGTGAC
>Ga0302326_10026966_pt1 | contig 11596 bp, 7 predicted proteins | sample Palsa_T0_3_FD_202264 | JGI IMG/M metagenome (GOLD analysis project Ga0302326, IMG submission 202264) | Peat permafrost microbial communities from Stordalen Mire near Abisko, Sweden - Palsa_T0_3 | ecosystem: Environmental > Terrestrial > Soil > Palsa > Peat permafrost | place: Sweden: Abisko...
CTGGCTGGGCGTGTCTAATCGTACACTATTGCCGCGAAGCTCAGCCAGATATATGTTGTTTCGGAACCTGCCCTTGTTCACGGCCAGTCGAGTGCCGTTCCGGCTGGCGCGGGGCTGCCAAGGCAAGTCTCCCGACCAATTCGTAATCTTTTGAGGTTTGCCGGAGGCCTTGCCGGTCCGTGGGTTGATGCCGACACCCCAAAGATTCCAGCTCGAGTAGGAGCCCCCAGGCGCCATGTCGTCCCTTAAATTAAACAACACGCGTCCATCGGCAAGCCATGCCAGGCGAGCTGACTCGCGGGCGGCGAGCAGGTTGGGAGCCGAGAGCACGCCTTCGCGCGCGCCTCGCTCCAGATCTACCGTCTCGATGCTTCCACCGAGGCCTTCCTCAAACCTTAAATAATTGGGTTTTGCCTTTATGTAAGCGAGCCGGCGGCTGTCTGGGGACCATACCGGACTGTAAAACCTGTCGTTCTCGCTGCTGAGGATTTTTTTGGCATTCTCGCCATTGGGTCCCATCACCCAAATCTCGTTGCATTCGAAATTCAGGAAAGCGATAGACGCCCCATCGGGCGAAATGGCCGCCTGCCGAACGTGGGCCCGTATCTTTCGCGGAGGCTCTCCGAAAATGGACGTGGTCCAAAGCTGAGCAGGCTCCGCGCTATCGCCGGTTAACAGCAGGATTCTCTCCCCATCCGGGAAGTACATAACGTTCCACAAGCGGGCCCGCAATTCCTGCGGCAGAGGGACGTCATGGGTCTCTCCGGTATCAATTCTCCTCAAGTGAAGACCCAGCATATCTACGTAAAGGAGGCGCTGCCCATCCGGGGAAATATCGAAGCCGAGGTGACGATTCTCCGGGACGTTGCGGGTCAACTGCTGCTCTCGCGCGATGCGAGGCGGAGGAGAGAATCGCTCGCGCTGGCTCCAAATCCAGAAGCCGGCAAGGGCCAGCAAAACCGCCGTAGCGGCGATTGCTATCCACAGCCGCCGCGTTTTTCGCGGCGCCAACGCCTGCTGTGTAGATGCGCTATCGCGCTCCAGCCGCTTCAGGTCCGCAAGCAGATCGCTGGCGTGCTGATAGCGTAGCGCGCGGTCCTTCTCCAGCGCTTTGTGGATGATCTCATCGAGCCTCTCCGGAACCTTCGGGTTCAGCTCCCGCGCGGGCGGGACCGGACGGTTCAAAATCGCCTCAAAGGTCACGGCGTTGCTGCTGCCTTCGAACGGTCGCTTGCCGGTCGCCATCTCGTACAGCACGATGCCCAGGGTGAACAGATCCGAGCGGCCATCCAACTCTTCGCCGCGCGCCTGCTCCGGCGACATGTAGGCCACCGTGCCGACCACAGTGCCCGGATCCGTACGCGGCGCTTGCTGGATGCTCGCCGTGGGCGCATCCATTCCAGCCACGGCCGCCGCAGCCAAGGGCATCAGCTTGGCCAGCCCGAAATCCAGCACCTTGACACCCGCAGCTGTCATCATGATGTTGCCGGGCTTCAGATCGCGATGAATGATGCCACGGGCGTGCGCTGCCGCCAAAGCATTCACGATTTCGATACCGCTGCGCACAATCTGATCGACCGGCAAAGGGCCGATGCGGAGGCGGCGGTCGAGCGTTTGGCCCTCCAGCAGCTCCATCACCAGGTAATTGGGGCCAATGTCGTAAAGCGTGCAGACGTGGGGGTGATTGAGCGCTGCGACTGCACGCGCCTCGGCAAGGAAACGGCCGCTGAATTCCCCAGACGCCTGTTTGATTGCCACAGCGCGGCCCAGCCGGGTGTCGCGCGCACGGTACACCATGCCCATTCCGCCTGCGCCCAGTAGGGCCTCCACTTTGTACGGCCCGAGCATCACGCCCATCAATGACCTACCGGTCATGCTGAGGGCGTCGATCGCTGGTTTTTCCAGGAAACTGCCGAGCCGCTCCGCGTCGTCAAGCAGCGATTCGATCTCCTCGCGCAGACCGTTTGTACTGCACGCTTGGCGGACGAAGGCGGTCCGCTGGGCCGGATCCAGTTTCAGGGCTGCGGCATAGATCTCGTCCAGCTGGTCTTGGTGATCATCAGGCATGTTGACCTCGGCCTTCCAGTGCGCGATGCAACCACACTCGCGCTATCTGCCAATCCCGAATCACCGTATCCCGCGACACTCCTAAGGCCTCCGCGCTTTCTTCGATGGTTAGCCCGCCGAAGAACCGCATCTCAACCACTTGCGCTTTGCGTGGATGAAGCTTCGCCAAGGCGCTCAAGGCATCATCCAGTTTGACCAGCTCGCGGCCGCGCGTGCGATGCAGGTCGAGCGCAGCATCGACTGGCACCGGGCGCTCGCCGGCTCCGCGCTTCTGGTATTGCCGCGAGCGAGCGTAGTCCACTAGCACGCGCCGCATCAATTGCGCCGAAACAGCCAGAAAGTGCGCCCGGTCGCGCCACTGGACGCGTGCGCAGTCCACCAGCCGCAGGTACGCTTCATTGATAACCGCTGCTGTTTGCAGTGTATGGTCAGGCCGTTCGCCGCGCATGTAGCTGTGGGCCAGCCGCCGCAATTCGGGATAGATGAGCGGCACAAGCTGGTCCAGTGCAGAGTGCCGCCCCGCGCCCCAAGCCAGGAGCAACTCCGTCACTTCGCCGCGAGAGCTATGTTCATGGAATTTCATCGAACATGTCGCGATCCTGCTCCGGAAACGCGTTAATTATAGCATAATCAAGCCCGTTTACAAGGCCCGCCGTTAACCTCTCTTTCGGGTCGCGATCAAAAACCGCGTCGTTCACTGGGAGAATCGTAAGGTCCTCCTGGCGTTCGCTCGATCTTTTCATTTCCCTTGCCAGTTTTCGTCTTCATTTTCCGCCAGACATTTGCGCGACTAATCGCCCCGAACGTAAATACAAAGTGGCAACTACAGCGGCTCTCCTCTATTAGGTGAGAGTGCTGGAATGGAACCCGCGTGCGCGCTGCATCGCCACGAAGGTCCTGTGCGCCTGGCTGGCCGGCGGGATGGGTGATTGAGGATCGCATCGAAGATTATTGCCGATTGCCGGAGTCGCGCGGCTCCTTCGGTTCCTCACAATGCCAGGTGGAGCCCGAGTTGCAATTGCCGCTCCGGTGTGACGACCGTGGTAATCACACCTGTAGTACTCACACCGATTTTGTTATTGGGCAGACCGAATTGCGGCGTGTTAAACAGATTGAATGCCTGGGCAGTGAACTGCAGCGTGAATCTCTCCTTGAACGAAGCGGTGCGCTGCAGGCCTATGTCGTTATTCCAGGTGAGCGGCCCCACCAGAATGTCGCGTCCGGCATTGCCGAAGGTGTAGGCCGCCGGGACCACGAAGGCTGACGAGTTGTACCAATCGGACGGGCCTTGATTGGCGGGATAGAACGCCGCGCCCGCAATCACATTAGGCCGCGCCGTGGTGCCCGTATTAGTCGGATCGTAGCTCAGGATGGGTGTGAACGGGAGCCCGGACTGAATGGAACTCACACCGGAAAGCTGCCACCCGCCCAAAACGGCGCGAGCGACTCCCGGCTGGTTGAAGTACGCTTTACCGCGCCCGAAGGGCAACTCGTAGATGTAGCTTACCGAAAGGCGCTGGCGCACGTCGAAGTCGGAGCTGCCGTACTCCCCCCTGAGATTGTATGGGTTCTGCGGACCTGTGTCACCGTCGGCGGTTCCGCCGCCATAGTCGAGCGAGTGACTCCAGGTGTAAGAGCCCAGAAAACTAAGCCCATTGTGGAAGCGCCGCTCGAGCTGGAAGATCATGGAATTGTAGTTGGAGCGATCCAGAGGCAGGAAAGCACTGATAGCGCTGTAATTCGGGAAGGGCTCCCGCGAAGCGACCTTGCCCGGTCCCGGCGGCGGCTGATTATAGTTTAAATCCACATACAAGTCGTGCGCGGTCGATCCCACATAACCGAGCTGCGCCGTGAACCCGCGACCCAGTTCCCGCTGCAGGTTGAGGTTCCACTCATAGGTGTACGGCAGCGGCATGTGGATGGGCCACGAATTCACGTTTGGGTTGATGATGTGATTCGGATTGAGGATGTCTGCCGGAATTCCTTCTGCCAGCGTGATCAAAGTATGGACTTGATCGCCGGTGTTAAGGGAGCCCAGGAAATAAGGCGGGTTGTTTGTGGGCCGGTTGGAGATCCCGAGATTTTCGTCAGCCCTCCCATAAAAGACTCCGAAGCCGCTCCGGACTACAGTTTCGGGCGTGATTTGGTAAGCCAATCCCAGCCGCGGCGCGAAATTCTCGGTGTCCGGAGTGGCGAACGAATTACGCAAACCATACTGGCTCGCTTGCGCGGCAGTGACTAACAAGCCGTACGCCGGACCCGGCTGCAGAATAAAATCCGAGTAATGATTCGATGTCTCATACCAGGGCATCGCCAGTTCGTACCGGAGGCCCAGGTTGAGGGCGAGCCGCGGACTTACTTTCCAATCATCCTGAACGTATCCCTCAAATGTGTGCTGGCGGCTTTCATTGTCCGGCATGGTGGAGACGGTATAGTCGTTCACATAACCGAGCAGAAAATCGGCAAAAGCCGAACCGGTCCCGGAACGGTTTTGCGGATTCTGTGTGTAGACACCGGTAAAGTCAAAATTCGGCCGCGCATAAAGCGCTACATGAGCATACAGGGTCACTTGCTCGATATCGATACCGAACTTGAGCGTATGCCGTCCCCTGACCCACGACAGGTTATCGAGAAACTGAATGTTACGGCCTTGCTTGTCCAACGGCAGGTTGCCCGAACCCGAACTGGGCAAGGGCAGCTTTCCTGGGCCCGTGGTGCCCAATGTGTTCAGTCCGCTGATTGAGAAGGTGGGGAGGCCGTGGATTTCGGGATAATTGGGAGCACCCTGAATGCCGTATTGGGAGTCGAGGTTGGTGCCGGGGACCTGCTGCACTTCGCGCGTTTCCAGGTAGCCGATGCGCGCCTCGTTCATTAAATTGTTCCGAAAAACGTGCGTCTCGCTTCCCGCGACGGAATGAGCTTCGGTCCACACATTGCAAGGGAGGCTCGTGGGCGGAGGCAGCGCAGACGGCAGGACGCTGCTCCCCTCGGTTTTGGAATACCGCGCGAAAAAGGTATCTTTGTTATTGAACCGGTGGTCACCGCGGATGTTGCCTTGTTCGCCCGAAATCCGCTCCGGCTGATCGGATAGAAAATTCGATGCGCCGGGCGAATTGGGCAGCGGGTAAAGCGGCAACAGCGTCCTGGCTACTGAGTCCCACCTGCTGGCGGGGATCGTTTTGTTCGGAAAAGGTATCCGCACATATCCCGAGCCGTTGGGATTCGGGGCGGTGGAGGCCGGGTCGTATATTGCGGTGGTGAAGGTCCCGGTGCGCTGACTGAGTGTCGGAACCGTGGCCAATTGCGGCGCGATCTCAACTGCCTGCAAGCTCTGCCAACTGGCAAAGAAGAATGTGCGGTTCTTAATGACTGGCCCGCCGAGAGTGGCGCCAAATTGATTCAGATTGTAGCCCGGCTTCTGCCCTTGTACCTGGAAGTAAGGCTTGGCATCGAAGAATGAGTTGCGCAGATATTCCCACAAGCTGCTATGAAACCCATTGGTGCCGGATTTCAGCGTGACGTTGACTACCGCTCCAGCAGCCTGCCCGAATTCGGCGGAGAACGTGCTGGTCTGGACCTTGAACTCTTCGACGCCGTCAATTACCGGTTCGATGGCCTGCGCCGCGGCACTGTCGATTCCGACAATTTTGTTCTTGTTGTCAATACCGTCAAGCAGATAAGTGTTCTGAATCTCCCGTGCGCCGTTCGCAATGAAGGTATCCCGTTCCGTGCTGCGCCGCGAGGGAGAGGTTCCCACACCCAACGTGGCAAGTTGGATATAATTTCGCCCGTTCAGAGGCAGGTTCTCCATAGCCTCTTCTTCCACTACTTGCCCCATCGAGGAGTCCCCTGTCTGAATGACAGGCGCACTACCCTCGACTGTCATCACCGTGGTCGTCTGGCCGGGTGAGAGCGTGAAGTCCACACTCAGCCGGTCTTGCACTCGAACCTCGATGCCTTTCCTGGTTTCCGTGTCAAAACCGACCGCGGATACGGAAATGTCGTATCTGTTGACCTGCAGCGACGGCGCCGAGTAGAACCCATCTCCGTTCGTCAGCAACCTGTAAATGATACCGGTGTCGGTTTGCGTAATCTTGACAGTCGCCGAAGCTATGACGCCGCCGCTCGAATCCTTTACTGTGCCAGAAATCGCACCTGAATCGACTTGGGCAATCATGATTTGTGCCGCAACCAGAGCGCCTGTGGCCAGCGCTATGTAGCGCATAGGTAATTTCCTTTTCGATCTGAATCGTTACAATTCCAGGACTATATCCAAAATGAAATGCCCTGTCAACGCCAATCAGCCAATTTCCTGAGGATTCCAAAGGTTCCGCCTGCATACTCATAAGCGCACGCGGATGGCTCGCGTGCAGCAACTTTCTTCGTCCGGCGTCATGGCGATCCAATACATTTTTGTGGGCTGCGATGCTATGATCGACGCTGTCCTGGCCACGCGCCGCCTCCCCCACGGGGAAGACTAGTCTAATTCGGACGCTCGTCCGATTCGCCCCACCCGATTTGGCCTGGCTTGGTCATATGGCGAGAACAGTGTAAAGATGCTTCGCACTGCGAACGGCATACTTTCGCACCCAAACATGATTCCAAACGGGAATTGGCCGTCACCGGAGCAGGTCGGGTTCCAGCCCCATCCTGACGGAGATTGGGAGAGGCCGCCCAGCATCCATTTGGATGTCTGGCGTTTGCGCCAGTGCCGGTGCACCTACGTATGCCAGCAACGCGAAACCGCAGATGAGCGATTTGAACATATGGTTCGCTAGTTCGTCTTGGGCCGGTGATTTTGGAAATCCTGCGTACTGCTCAGAACTGCTCAAAAGCATGACAGGCCGGGCCGGCGCGGCCTCCGGCCTACGGATTTGAGTGGGATCTAAGTGAGGTAAACGAGGTTGTGCGGTTGCCTCTGCGAATATAGGACCTTTGCCGCACACCACGGACCTTTGCCGCACACCATCCAGTGGCCCGCATTCCTACCACTTACGGCGCGAGCGGTTCTGTAGTCGCGTGGCTGTCGCAGAGAGATTCGCAAACTGAACTTTGGGCGAGCCGATAGCCCTGTGCTCGCCATTCTTCGCCGCGTCCTGCGACAGCCTATCCGACGGTATCGTTCAGCGCGCTGTAGCCTTGGGACCGTGGGATCATTGAGGAGTCATGGACTCTCCGCTCGACCCGCAACCTACCGTGGGCCGGATCTTCGGCAGTGATTGGACGATTGCGAATGTTGCAAAATTGCTGCGTTTCAACGCCGGCCAGGACTACGTGCGCGCAGGCCCGCTGATTGGCGGCCTGCGGGAGATCAGCGAGAACTACCTGCGGAGGACATCGGCCCGGCACCTTCCTTCCGGTCTCACGGTCACGTTCAGGCGCGACATAACCGGCAACCGGCATGCCGAACTCTGCTTTGATTACCTTCCCTGGAATGATGCTTTGGCTGAGGAGTGGCTGGCGGCATTGTTCCTGCAGGATCGCCCGCGCGTGCGCGAGGTCACGGAAGGCGCTTCCCAACTGAAGGTCCGGCACTTCAAGTTGGTTGCGTAGGAAGCGCGCCCACTGCCAAGAAGGCGAAGGAAGCGTGCCGCAAGCCGACGGAAAGGGAATTGTGAAATCGGAGAAAGGCGTGAAGCTATCGGCTGCCGTCTTGCACTGCCGGGTTTCTTGTTGAGGCTCAGCGGCCGGGTCAACGCGCGCAAACACTTAGCGATATTGACTCTTAACTGGCCAATCTGTGCCCACTTCTAACCTCGTCCGGGTTTTCGAGCTTCCGCGGCGATCTTGGTGAGGCGATTGGCGAGGCGGCCGAACAGACGGCGTTGGCGTCCTTGGGGAAGCGTGCGGCGATACATTTCCAGAACGTGGCGAGCGACATGCAAGGCATCGAGCAGACTGGCGAGATTGGCCTGGTGAGAGGCGGGGGAGGCCAGTAGCCGTGAAGTGGGCATCAGATGGCGGGGCTGGGAGCGAGCCAGAAGGAACTCGCGCTCTAAGTCCAGGAGTGAGACTTCCACATAGTGGAGGCTCATCTCGGGTTTGAGGTGTCCGAGCAATTTCATCACGGCGAGCAAACTGACTCCAGCCCGGGTCATCTCTGTGCCATAGGAATGTCGCAACTGGTGCGGCACTAGCCGCTTGGCGATCCCGACCGAGACGAGGATGTCTCGCCAGAAACTGCGCAGGCTGCGGAGGAGCGCGTTGCGGCTACTCGGGCGAGCCAGGAGAAAGCCGTCGGCGGGGAGAGGATCCTGGGAACGCAAGAGACGGAGGCGCTCCACCAACCGAACAACGAATGCATCCGCAGGGACCATGCGCTCGGTTTTCAACTTGCCGAGGGGTACCTGGATGGCCCATCTCTGTGGGCCGACCAGGTGGAGACAGTCAAATGATAAGTCGGCGCACTCCCCGATGCGCATGCCGGTGTGGCGGAGCAGCAGGAAGGCATTGCTGTTCCGATCATCGCGCCGCAACAGTTCTTGCTGGGTCAATCGGTCCTGTTCGGCGGTTAGAGGGCGCGGCAGATAATGCTCGGCGCGAGGTGTGTCTTGTCGAAGGATTAAGCGGGCCAAAGCGGGGAGGTCTTCGGTCCAGGCCAGTTCCTGTAACATGCAGCGCAGATGGGTGAGGTGGGCGCGCCGTGCGCAGCTTCATCCCGATCGTGCCCAATCCCTCCCGCATGGCTTCGAGGGTCGGAAAGTTGCTGTCGATCAACGACAAAGGCGCCCGTACGCCATCCACTCGCAGTTCCACCTCCCGTGCCACCCGGCCCACATAGGCCCGCTCTTCTTCCGAGGAAATCCGTCCGTCGCTATCCTGGTCGATTACAGCCATCAACACCGGCAGCATAGCAACACCCGGCGTCAAATGGATCTCCACATCAATGCCGTCCCGCGTCACTCCGATCAGGGTGGCCTGCAGATACTCGTCCAGCCGGTGTGCGGCCGCGCTTCCAACCAGACTCAGCGCGAGCAGCGCGCTCACTCCCATTCGCCTCATCGTGGTACTCAGTGCCCCACTGACTTCTTCCCGTAATCGTTCGTCGGATCCCGGTAAATCGTATGGATGTGCATCGTTGGGTCGCCCCCAAGGGGCTGGGGCGCGTACTCGATCACCACTGTCGGTCCCTGAATCCTGTAATACGCCGGCATCCCGTTGGTGGTCGGTCCGCTCCACGCGAACCACGTTCCGGGCAAATTCGCCTTGATCTCCGCCATGCGCGCAGCCGCCGCCTGATCGTGGACAATCCCAGCCCACTCACCCACCAGTTCCAGCAGCATCGCCTGCTGGCTCGCGTTCATCGCCGAACACTTGATGCCCTCTGGCTGGATCGTCTTTCCGTCTTGTCCCGGCCCCAGGACCAGGTCGGCCACCTTGTAATTGAGAATCGCTTGCTTTCGCTGCCCTTCGTCCAGCGCATTAATCAGCGCGAAGGCCTTGTCGTTCTCGGCTCCGAGCGGGCGAACGGTCTTGCCGTCCACGGTATACTTCGCGGGCTGTGCCGCCGTGAGGCTGGGCGTGAGAATCCCCTCGAGACCCACCATGGTAATATTCAGCGCCAGATGATGGCCGCCGAACTGCAGCATCCAGGGGTCCTTCACGGAAGGCTTGCCTAGCATCGAAATATAGAACTGGTCCCGCCCGAACATCGGCCCGCGCCCGCCGCTGGCAACTCTTAGTACCTCGTCGCCTTCGACGATCGCGAGCACTTTCTCATAACCGCGCGCGCTCAGCGTGGCGGCCAGCAGCCCCATCGCCGCTTTCCTCTGCGGCCCACTCAGATCGCCCATCTTCAGGCCAGCCCGCGGCACCATCGTCGTGGGCAGTTTAGACCACTTCATCCGTTGCGCCGCGTCGTTGAACTCGAACTGCACCTTCGACCGTTGTCCTTCATCAAGCGAACTCAGGAAGCCGTTTGCGCTGGCCACGATCTTGGAAGCGACGCTCAAAGAACTCTGGGCCTGCGCTAGCCCGCAGCACAGAACGGCGGCGAGGAAGGCGCTCTTGCCCGACCCAACAAGGGTTGTTCTAACCATAGGGGATCTCCTTAACAAAGGGTACTGCAGTGCTGTCCCGGCAGGGATGGTGGCATAGCCTGGGAATTGAAACCTAAGCGTCAAAGACGCACGGGGGCCGCGTAGCCCGTCATCTCCAAGTATCCTGAGCCGTGCCGTGTGCCGGTGATTTCGACCGCGCCTTCCCAGTAGCGGTTCTGCCTGTTTTCCAATTCCTGCTGGGGGAGGCGGGTGGCGAGTTGGACATCGATTCCAAGCGACGGCACGCGCACGGCCCACTCGACCGGATACTTGTTCCAGAGTTTGCCGGGCGTGACGGAGAAGGTGTCGCGGGTGAGATGGATCGTGCGGCCGCGCGCGTCCACGTAGGTGGCGGCGGAATAAGGGTCGGCCGTGCCGTCCTTGCGGCGCAGGCGGAAGAGCATGAGTTCCGCGCCATCGTCGAACTGCAGGCTGAACCAGTCCCAACCACTCTGGGCCGCGTCGAGTTGGTGGGTGAAGAACTCGTGATCCATCCAGGAGAGGCCTTCCACGATGAATTCCCGGCCGTCCAGCACGAGTGCGCCACGCGTCTCCAGGCGCGTAAATGAGATGTAATGCGATGCGTGCCCTGCGCCCGCGGCCTTCTGGCTGACGCCTTGCACGCCGTGGATGACGGGCGGCTTCAACGGGCGAAGGTTGAGGCTGAACGAAAAACGCGGGTCGATGGCTTGCATTTGCTGCGTGCCCGTGCGGAGGTCCCACTGCACGTGCCAGTTGCCGTTCCAGACACGCGCCTGATCGAGAGAGGCGCCCGCGAGTCCCGCGCCGGAGCGGTTGAGTCGCTCGGCGTGGAGGAACTTGCCGCCATCGATGTCGCTCAGGGCCAGGTGCGCGAGCCAGGCGTCGCGCACGTCCCAGACGGTAGCGGGTTCGGCGCTTCGATCGACGCCTTGGCGGAAGAAGGTCAACTCGAATCCGAAGCGCCGGCCTTGCGCGTCGCGCAGATTGCCGGTGTAATACCACCACTCGGTCTGAAATTCGGGGTGATTGAAGTGGTCGCGCGGGAACTCGTAGCGGTAGCCGGGGAGCGCGGCACGATAGAGTTCGAAGCCGGCCAGCAGCAGCGCATTAATCTTCATGGATCACCTCGATGGGAACGAGTTTGGCGGCGACCCGCGATGGGTAGAGTGCCGCCAGGATGGTGGCCGCGTATACAATGGACAGCGCCGACACAAGCACGGTGACGGGCCAGTGGAACTGGATGGTCCAACCGAAAGACTGGCGGTTGATGACGTAGATCAGGAGGAGTGAGAGCAGGAACCCCACGATGCTACCGGCGATGTTGGCGAGAAGTCCGAGCATTCCGGCTTCGAACAGGATGATGCGGCGAATTTGGCCTGTTGCACCGCCCAGGAAGCGGAGCAGGCCAAACTCGCGGCGCCGGTCGATGACGAGGGCTAGCAGTGCGCCGGCGATACCCATGACGGCGACGAATACAGCCACGGCTTCGAGCGCGTAGGTGATGGCGA
>Ga0302326_10026969_pt1 | contig 11596 bp, 4 predicted proteins | sample Palsa_T0_3_FD_202264 | JGI IMG/M metagenome (GOLD analysis project Ga0302326, IMG submission 202264) | Peat permafrost microbial communities from Stordalen Mire near Abisko, Sweden - Palsa_T0_3 | ecosystem: Environmental > Terrestrial > Soil > Palsa > Peat permafrost | place: Sweden: Abisko...
GCAATGGAGGTGAGGGACCGATGCGGGTGGCGGGATCTGGAATGGGAAGCGACGAGCATTCCTGTTCCGCGCCATGGACGACTCCATATTTCCGAGTCCGCACCTCGCCTGATTGAATCCAATTTCCTGACATTTTTCTTTCGGGAAGTTGGCCCCGTGCGCGCAGAGAGAGCCGCAATGTCCGCTTTTTGAGTAACGCAGCCATAGAAACCGTTATCGCAATTTTGTCGTCCAAATGTAGAGCACATGGCAAGGTAGCAAAGGCAAGGAGGAAAGCATTTTTCGAAATCATTTCCCGGGCAGCAACCTGTTCGGGCACAACGCCGAGACGGTGTGCATTTCCGCTCCACGCAAGCCGGGCATGTTTGGAAACCGCCTGCGGAGGGCCGCGTTGATTTCGATACGCTAAACCGATTCTCAATGGACCCAAACCAAACCCAGAACTTACCGCAGACAACCACCACAACCACGGCTCCTCCACCACCGCCCCCGCCACGGCGGGATGAGCATCCCGCGAAAGGCGGTACGCGCTGGATTTGGATCCTGGGACTGGCGGCTCTTGCGATTGTGGCCTTCTATTTCTTCCATAAACGCCAGGCGGCAACGAAAACGCCCAATGCCGCGGCGACACCCGCCGTGCGCGCCGTGCCCGTTGTTACAGCCGCGGCCACGAAGGGCGACGTGGGTGTTTACATCAACGCTCTGGGAACCGTCACGCCCGTCTATACCGTCACCGTCACCAGCCGCGTAGACGGCGAAATCATCACCGTGAATTACAAAGAGGGGCAGATGGTTCGCAAGGGCGACGTCCTGATCGAAATCGATCCCCGGCCGTATCAGGTGCTGCTGACCCAGGCGGAAGGTCAGTATGCCCACGATTCAGCCGTACTCGCCGAAGCACGCATTGACCGTGACCGCTATGCCGCGGCGCTGCAAAGAAATGCCATCGCCAAGCAGCAGCTCGATGACCAGGAGCAGGTGGTGCTGCAGGACGAGGGCACGGTAAAGAACGACCAGGGGCAGATTGATAATGCCAAGCTGCAAATTACGTATAGCCACATCACGGCTCCCATTGACGGACGCGTCGGCCTTCGTCTGGTGGACCCGGGCAATATCGTCCGCGCCGCCGCCACAACGGGCCTGGTGGTCATCACGCAAATTTCACCAATCACCGTGATTTTCAGCGTTGCCGAGGACTATTTGCCGCAAATCCAGAAGCAGGGAAAAACCGGCCACGCCATGCCGGTGGACGCCTTCGATCGCGACCAGAAAATCAAGCTGGCATCCGGAACCCTGCTCACACTGGATAATGAGGTTGACCCCACAACCGGCACGGTGAAACTGAAGGCCATTTTCCCCAATAAAGATGAGTCCTTGTTCCCCAACCAGTTCGTAAATGCACGCCTGCAAGTGGACACGGAGCACGATGTCACACTGATTCCCACCGCCGCCGTGCAGCGTAATGCGCAAGGCGCATTCGTCTATGTAATCAAGCCCGCCAATACGGCCGAGATGCGCACAATTACCGTGGGAACTTCCGATGGGAATTCCGTGGCCGTGCAGGGCGTATCGCCTGGCGAGGTGGTGGCCATCAACGGTTTTGATAAGCTGCAGGACGGCGCGAAAGTATCCGTCTCGAAGGGACAGGGGCAGCACAAGTCATCAACTTCGAGCACTCCGTGAATCCCTCTCGCCAATTTATTCTGCGCCCGGTGGCAACGTCCCTGCTGATGGGCGCCATTCTGCTCGCCGGATTTGTGGCCTACCTGCAACTGCCGGTCTCCGCGCTGCCGGAAGTGGATTACCCCACCATTCAGGTGGTCACGTTCTATCCCGGCGCCAGTCCAGACGTGGTGGCCTCGGCAGTCACTGCGCCGCTGGAACGCCAGTTCGGGCAAGTGCCAGGACTGAACCAGATGACTTCCACCAGTTCGGATGGAAGCTCGGTCATCGTGCTGCAGTTTGCGCTGGAACTGAATATTGACGTCGCCGAGCAGGAAGTGCAGCAATCCATCAACTCCGCGCAAACCTATTTGCCGCCGGATCTTCCCGCTCCACCCATTTACAGCAAGACCAATCCGGCCGACGCGCCGATTATCACGCTGGCTCTCACGTCTGATTCCGTTCCGCTCTCGCAGGTGGAGGATATGGCGGATACGCGCCTGGCGCAAAAGATTTCTCAACTGCCCGGCGTGGGCCTGGTCAGCATCAGTGGCGGCCAGAAGCCCGCCGTTAGAGTGCGCGTCAATCCCGTCGCGCTTTCTTCCTACGGAATCAATCTCGAGGACGTGCGCGCCGCGCTCCAACAAGCCAGCGTCGATCTGGCCAAGGGCAACTTTGATGGCCCGCGGCAGGATTACCAGATTCAGGCCGACGATCAGCTTTTGACCAGCAAGGACTACCAGCAGGTGATAGTGGCTTATCACAACGGCGCGCCGGTGATGCTCTCCGACGTGGCCGAAATTATCGACGGGATTGAAAACACCAACCAGGCCGCGTGGATGAACGAAACTCCCGCGGTCATCGTCAATATCCAGCGGCAGCCGGGCGCCAACATCATCCAGGTGGTGGACCGCATCAAAAAGCTTTTGCCGGTTTTGCAGATCAATCTGCCGGCGGCCATTCACGTCACCGTCCTTACCGACCGCACCACCACCATCCGCGCATCGGTGAAAGACGTCGAATTCGACCTGCTGCTCACGATTGCGCTGGTGGTGATGGTTATTTTCCTGTTCTTGCGCAATCTTTCCGCCACCATTATTCCCAGCATTGCGGTGCCGCTCTCCCTGGTGGGTACTTTCGGCGTGATGTATCTGGCCGGCTACAGCTTGAATAACCTTACCCTGATGGCATTGACCATCTCCACGGGCTTCGTGGTGGACGACGCCATCGTGATGATCGAAAACATTGTTCGATTCATCGAGGAAGGCGACAGCCCGCTCGAGGCTGCCCTGAAAGGCTCGGAACAGATCGCCTTCACCATTATTTCGCTGACGATTTCGCTGATCGCCGTCTTGATCCCGTTGCTCTTCATGGGGGACATCGTCGGGCGTTTGTTCCGCGAGTTCGCCATCACATTGAGCGTGACGATTCTGGTTTCCGCTGTCGTCTCGCTCACGTTAACGCCCATGATGTGTTCCCGGCTGCTCCGCCACCGGCCCGAGTCGCAGCAAAGCCGCTTCTATCGCATCTCGGAGCACATGTTCGAAAGTGTCATCGCCTTTTATGGACGCACGCTTCGCTGGGTGCTGAAGCATCAGACGGCGACTTTGCTGGTGGCGGCGGCTACTCTCGTGCTCACCGTGCTGCTCTATATCATCGTGCCCAAGGGGTTTTTCCCCGTGCAGGACACGGGAATCATCCAGGGCATCTCCGAAGCGCCGCAATCCATATCATTTGCGGCCATGGCCGGCAGGCAGCAAGCGCTCACCAAGGTCATTCTTCAGGACCCGGCCGTGGAAAGCCTCTCCTCTTTCATTGGCGTGGACGGCACGAACGTAACTCTGAATAGCGGGCGCTTTCTGATCAATCTGAAACCCCTGGGCGACCGCGGCATCAACGCCTCGGAAGTAATCCGTAGGCTGCAACCGCAACTCGAAAAGGTCGAGGGGATCACACTTTACATGCAGCCCGTGCAGGACCTGACCGTGGAAGACCGCGTGAGCCGCACGCAGTATCAGTACACGCTCGAGGATCCCGACCAAACGGAATTGAACCGCTGGACCGCGAAGCTGATGGAAAAATTGAAAGCGCTGCCCCAGCTCCGCGATGTGGCCACCGACCAGCAGACTTCCGGCCTGGCCGCCACGCTGGTAATTGATCGCGAAACGGCTTCGCGGTTGGGCATTTCGTCACAGATGATTGACGAGACGCTCTACGACGCCTTCGGCCAGCGGCAGGTGTCCACGCTCTACACGCAACTGAACCAATATCACGTGGTTCTGGAAACCATGCCGGAGTTCCAACAGAACCCCGCCAAGCTGCAGGATATCTACGTTCGTTCGGCCGTGGCGCCCACTGCTTCGTCCACGTCGACGTCCGCGGCTTCCACGACGCAGGATGCGCCCAGCACGGTTGCCGGGGGCAATAGCAGCACGGCCCCCACGGCGGGTGCTTCAGGCCCTGCGGTCGCGTCCACCGGCTCCACGAACCCAACCCCGGTGGCGACCGCAAATGGAGCGGCAGTACCGCTCAGCACGTTCACACATTTTGAGTCCACCACCGCCCCGCTTTCCATCAACCACCAGGGCCAATTTCCGGTGGTGACCATTTCGTTCAATCTCGCCCGCGGTGCGTCGCTGGGCGAAGCCACCAAGGCCATCGAGAAAGCTCAGAGTGAGATTGGCATGCCGGCCAGCATTCAGGCCGCGTTTCAGGGCACGGCGGCATCTTTTCAGGCGTCGCTCACCAACGAGCCCATTTTGATTTTGGCGGCGCTCATCACCGTGTACATCGTTCTGGGCGTTCTCTACGAAAGTTACATCCATCCGCTGACCATCCTTTCCACTCTTCCCTCGGCAGGCGTGGGAGCGATTCTGGCATTGCTGATCTGCGGACAGGAACTCACCGTGGTGGCGCTCATCGGCATCATTCTGCTGATCGGCATCGTGAAAAAGAACGGCATTATGATGATTGACTTCGCTCTGGAGGCGGAACGGAAGGAGGGCAAGTCTCCGGAAGAGGCGATTTATCAGGCCTGCCTGCTGCGCTTCCGGCCCATTATGATGACCACCATGGCGGCGCTGTTGGGCGGACTGCCGCTGGCATTGGGCACGGGAATCGGTTCGGAATTGCGCAAGCCGCTGGGCATTTCCATGGTGGGAGGACTGCTGTTAAGTCAGGTCCTCACGCTCTATACCACGCCGGTGATTTACATTTTCTTCGACCGCCTGGCCACCAGGTTTTCCGGTTCGCGCTCCCGGGCCGGAGGTCCGGAGACTGTCCCTGCGGATTAAGCCATGAGCCTTTCCTCTCCATTCATCCACCGGCCTGTGGGCACCACACTGCTTACCATCGCCATTGCGCTGGCCGGTGCCGTGGCATTCAAGTTCCTTCCGGTGTCGCCGCTGCCGCAGGTGGACTTTCCGACGATATCCGTGGGGGCGAGCTTGCCCGGCGCCAGCCCGGAAATCATGGCGTCATCGGTAGCCGCGCCGCTGGAGCGCCAGTTCGGCCACATCGCCGGCGTCACGGAAATGACTTCGTCAAGTAACCTCGGGACGACCAGCATTACGCTGCAATTTGACCTGAACCGGGACATTAACGGCGCCGCGCGAGACGTGGAGGCGGCCATCAATGCGGCGCGCAGCTACCTGCCGGCCAACCTTCCATCCAACCCCACGTATCGGAAAGTGAATCCGGCCGACGCGCCGATTCTGATCATAGCTCTCACGTCCGACGTTTATGATCGCGGGCCGCTTTATGACGCAGCCTCCACCATCATGCAGCAAAGGCTTTCGCAGATTGAAGGCGTGGGCCAAGTTACCGTGGGTGGCAGTTCCCTGCCCGCCGTGCGCGTGGAAGTAAACCCCACGCAGCTTAATAGCTACGGCTTGGGACTGCAGAATGTAGCCACGATCCTAAACCAGCAGAATTCCAATCTGCCCAAGGGGCAGATCAGCGACGGTGCAACCAGCGCGGACATTCTGGCGAATGACCAGCTCCTGACAGCCGACTACTACGCGCCTTTGATTGTCGGCTATCACGATGGCGCGGCCATCAAGCTCTCCGACGTGGCACAGGTGACTGATTCGGTGGAGAACATTCGGGCGGCCGGATATGTAAACGGAAAGCCGTCCGTGCTGATCATTATTTCCCGCCAGCCGGGCGCGAACATTATTGACACGGTGAACCGCGTCCGCGCGGCGCTGCCGTCGCTGAAAGCCTCGATTCCTTCGGCGATTGATTTCACAATCGTGCTGGATCGCACCACCACGATTCGCGCGTCGGTTCGCGAGGTGGAAATCACTCTGCTCATCTCGATTGTGCTGGTGATCCTGGTGGTTTTCGTTTTCCTGCGCAACGTGCGCGCCACCCTGATTCCCAGCGTGGCCGTTCCCGTCTCCCTGATCGGAACATTCGGCGTGATGTACCTGCTTCATTTCAGCGTGGACAATCTTTCGCTGATGGCGCTGACGATTTCGACGGGATTCGTGGTGGACGACGCCATCGTGGTGATCGAAAACATTTCCCGGTACCTGGAGCAGGGGCTAAGCCCGATGGACGCGGCCTTGAAGGGTGCCAGCGAGATCGGCTTCACGGTGCTCTCGATCAGTCTGTCGCTGGTAGCGGTATTCATTCCCATACTGCTGATGGGCGGAATTGTGGGGCGGCTATTTCGCGAATTCGCGGTTACGCTTTCGGTGGCCATTCTGGTATCCCTCGCGGTGTCTTTGACCACCACGCCCATGATGTGTTCCCTGCTGCTGAAACATGACCGTCCGGAAGATCATGGGAGGATTTATCGCGCCAGCGAGAGGTTTTTTGACTGGATGTTGCGCACGTACGAACGCAGCCTAAAAGTCATTTTGCGGCATCCGGCTTTCACGCTGGGTGTGCTGGCGCTCACTGTCGCCGTCAACATCTATCTGCTGGTGATCATCCCCAAGGGCTTTTTCCCGCTGCAGGATAACGGGACCGTGTTTGGCGGCATTCAGGGTTCTCAGGACATTTCCTTCCAGGCCATGCAGACGGATACGCAGAAATTCGTGGACGTCATCAAGGCCGACCCCGCGGTGCAAAACGTGATGGCCTTCACGGGCGGCGGTGGCGCCACCAACGGCGGATTCGTCTATCTGGGGCTGAAACCGTTGGATGAGCGCAAAATCAGCTCCAGCCAGGTAATCAATCGCTTGCGTCCCAAACTGATGTCGGTGCCCGGCGCGTCCGTCTTCCTGCAGGCCGGGCAGGATTTGCGAATCGGAGGCCGGCAGAGCAACGCGGGCTACCAATACACAATTCAGAGCGACAACCTGGCGGATTTGGTGAAGTGGGGCCCTACGCTGTTGCAACAGATGAAGAAGCTGCCCGGACTGACCGACGTCAATACCGACCAGCAGAACAGCGGCTTGCAGGCTTCGCTGACGTACGACCGGCAGACGGCTTCGCGCTTGGGACTTACGCCGCAGGCAATTGACCAGACGCTGTATGACGCATTCGGGCAGGCGCAGGTCTCGACGATGTATAAAGCGCAAAACCAATATCACGTGGTGATGGAAGCGGCGCCGCAGTTCTGGCAAAGCCCGGAGGGTTTGAAGGATGTATACGTTCACCCCAGCAGCGGGGGAGAGGTTCCGCTCGACGTCATCACCCAGTTTGAGCCGACCACCGCACCGCTTTCGGTGAACCACCAGGGGCAGTTTCCATCGGTGACCGTGTCGTTCAATTTGGCGCCGGGCGTGGCGCTGAGCGACGCGGCCAGGTCCATCATTGCGATGCAGCAGAGAATCGGCATGCCGGATACGATTCAGGGAATGTTTTCCGGCACGTTGCAGGCGTTCCAGGCATCGCTCTCCACGCAGCCCATGCTGATTATCACGGCGTTGCTGGCGGTCTACATCGTGCTGGGGATTCTCTATGAAAGCTTCATTCATCCGGTGACGATTCTCTCGACGATACCGTCAGCCGGCGTGGGCGCGGCGCTGGCGCTGATTGTCTTCCACATGGACCTCAACGTCATTGCCATTATCGGAATGATCCTGCTGATTGGAATCGTGAAAAAGAACGCCATTCTGATGATTGACTTCGCCCTGGCCGCCGAGCGCAACGAAGGAATGAACTCGAAAGACGCTATTTATCAGGCTTGCCTGCTGCGATTCCGTCCCATCCTGATGACCACGATGGCGGCGTTGCTGGGCGCGCTGCCGCTGGCGCTGGGCACGGGCACGGGATCGGAATTGAGGCGCCCGCTGGGGATAACGATCGTGGGCGGGCTGATTTTCAGCCAGATGCTTACTCTGTACACCACCCCGGTGGTGTATCTCTACATGGATCGCCTGCGCCTGCGGCGCGAACGGAAGCGGCATGGACGCGTCACCGCGGTCCCGCAAATTAACCTGGGATGAAGCAATTAGAAAACGGCCAATGAAAATGCGGTGGACATTTCTGAAAAACCGAAACGGGAAGAAACAAACTCTGGTAGGCGCACGCACGCGCGTTTCGCGGTTGTGCGGATTTGCATTGCCGGCTTTGGCGCTAACTGTCTTGGTGCTTCTCGCCGGATGCGTTGTGGGGCCGAAGTATAACCGGGCGAGCGCACCTGAGCCGCCAGTCTATAAGGAAATGACGCCGGCGGACTATGCGCAGACCGACGGCTGGAAAACGGCACAGCCCCAGGACAAAGTGATCCGCGGAAACTGGTGGGAGATATTCCATGATCCGGAATTGAATGCGCTCGAGGAGCAAGCCAATGCTTCCAACCAGACGGTAACGGCGGCGTTCTACAACTTTCTTGTGGCGCGGGCCATGGTGCTGGAAGCGCGGTCGCAGTATTTCCCGACCGTCACGGTGGGGCCGTCGTACTCGTATGGAAGGGGATCCGCGAACCTAGGCGGGTCGGTTCCTGGATCGAGCAGTTCCGGGACGAGCGGTTCAGGATCAGCTCCATCGACGAGCGGCCTGATCGCGGACTATGCGCTGCCGTTTGATGCCTCCTGGACACCGGACCTCTGGGGCCGTGTTCGCAATACGGTGAAGGGCAATGCTGCCGCCGCACAATCCAGCGCCGCGGACTTCGAGAATACCCGCCTCACGGTGCAGACCGAAGTGGCCGTGGATTATTACGAGCTACGCACGCAGGATTCGCTGAAGGAATTGTTGAATTCCACCGTGGTCGCCTACGAGCAATCGCTGGAACTGACCCAGGCGCTCTATGAAACGGGCATTGATTCCGACGAGGCCGTCGCGCTGGCGGAGACACAACTGGAAGCGACGCAGGCAGAAGACACCAACATCGGCATTCTGCGGGCGCAATATGAACACGCCATCGCCGCTTTGGTGGGACAGCCGGCCTCCACGTTTTCGATCGTCGCATCGCCGCTGAAAACTCCACCTCCGGGAATTCCCCTCGGCGTGCCCTCGGAACTTTTGGAACGCCGGCCGGACATCGCCGCGTCCGAGCGCCTGATGGCGCAGGCCAATGCACAGATTGGCGTCTCCAAAGCCGCCTACTATCCCGCCGTCACGCTGAGCGCCGCGGCCGGACTGGAAAGCACGAAGCTCTCGAACTGGTTCACGTGGCCAAGCCGCTTTTTTTCGGTGGGGCCGTCGGTGGCGGAAACGATTTACGACGGGGGATTGCGGCGCGCGACCGTGCGGCAGTACGTGGAAAACTACAATGCAACCGTAGCCACCTACCGGCAGACAGTGCTGACGGCGTTCCAGCAGGTGGAAGACAACCTGGCGGCGCTGCGGCTGCTCTCCGAGGAATTGCGGCAGCAGGATGCCGCGGTAACGTCCGCGCAGCGAGCGCTGGCGCTGGCGACGGATCGCTACAAACTGGGAATTGATCCTTACCTGAGCGTGATCACGGCACAGACCACGCTTCTATCGAATCAGCAAACCTCGGTGAGCCTGCGGATGCAGCAGATGACGGCGAGCGCGCAGTTGGTGGAAGCGCTGGGCGGCGGATGGAATGCGTCGCAATTGCCGACGTATCCGCAATTGCTGCATGCACGGTGGCCGGGCATGGTGTCGTCAGCGCCGAGCAGCACTACGCCGCCGAATGAAACGACTCCCGCGCCCAGGGGCACCGCACCAGCGCCAGATGTTCAACCACCGCCGCCGGGCGGCACGATGCCGAAAGCGGAGCCGACACCCGCGCCGGATCAATCACCAAGACCGCCGGCGCAACCGCCGCCAATGCCGCCGAGCGGCGCTCCTCCAGCGCCAAGCACATCGCCGGCACCCCCGGGCAGTACTTCGCCGACGCCGGATGCGTCGCAAATGCCGCCCGCGCATGGCAGTTGAGGCCGTTTTTGCTGACTCGTTTTTTTTTACAATGACGCTGCCTGTAAACACATTGCAGGTGCGAAAACTCATTCAGGGTATTGCTGCAAGCACCCTTTACTGCATTGCCCAGCCTACGCGTCAAGCGCAAAATAATGGTAGAATCCGCCGACAGGAGCGAGACAGCTGTAGCCACAGCCTTGCTTCCAAGAGTGCACCGTGTTCTTAGCGCATGAGCGCACCTATTTTCTTAGCTGCCAGAGGGGCAACATGGAATCCCTGGATGCTCGCAAGGGACTTTTAGCAATCCCCCCTCCTACCGCGATCCGCATCGCCGTTGACCCTCCAAACGGTTTCGCACGCTGGCTCCGTGAGTTCTCGCAAAGGCTAGCCGTCATCGCCCGCCGAATCGTCCAGGTTGAAGCTTTGCAGGTGCTGCTTCTCGCGGTTGCAACTGCCATCCTATCCTCCAGCGCTTATTGCCAGAAGACACCAGACCCTGATAAGTATCTACCGCCTGAATTGCAAGCACACGACCCTGAAATCAAAGATTTGCTCAACTCGGCCCGTTCCGATTCCGACACAGGCAATTATGACGCCGCTCTTTCAGAAGCGAAATCGGCCTTAACGCTAGCCGAGAAAAAAGGCCTCGTCAACGATAAAGCGCTCGCAGAAGAAGTTGTGGCGACAGGCTATTTTTTCTTCGGCCATTTAGCTGACTCTGTTGCCATGGACAAAGACTGCTTGCAGGATGCAATCGATTCCACTAACGATGTGCTTCAGGCAGATGTCTTGGTCGCTCTCTCCGTCTCACCTCAGTTTCAGGGAAATACGGTTGGCGCAATCGACATTCTCAATCAGGCATTAGATCGTGCAAATCACAGCAAAAGCCTTTTTATCAAGGCTCGGGTATTAGGCGAGCTTGGAAAAGAGCAACTATTGTCCGGGCATGTCGACGACGGTCGGCGGTCCATCACAGAAGCCTTGGACATTGATAAGTCCAATGGCTATATGTACGAGGCTCTTCACACCGTTTACCTCTGCTATGCAATGCTGGCCGAACCGGCTCCAGATCTGCCTACGGCCATCGCAAGCCTGGAAGCCGCACGTGACCTCGCGTTGCAAAAGAACCACTATGTCACTTTGGTCTTAGCCGAATCTGCTTTGGCACGAGTTCTCATTCTAAAAGGAGATGTGGTCACGGGTATCCATACCCTTGAAGCCGCTCGCGAAGGCACAATTCTCAAGGATGGAAAGCCTTTGGAAATGCCAACAGCATTCCGCATCGCCACGAGCCAGCCTTATTTGAAGGCGACGCTTTTGGAGGGTTTAGCTGGCGCATATGAACAAGCGAAGGAACCCGATAAGGCACTCCACGTATGGACCGAGCTCTATTCGTATTCAGACAGTTCAGGCATCAACGTGACCGCCGGTGAGGCGGCTCTCAAAAGTGCGACCATTTATACAGAGCGAAAAGATACAGCGAACGCTCTGAGGTTTTACGCGCTTGCGATCGATATGTCACGAAAAACGCAGAATGACACACAACTGTCGCAAGCCCTTGTCGGCAATGCTCTGTGCCTAATACAGACAGGTGACCGCGAAAAAGCAATTCCACTTGAAATAGAAATTCAAGAACTCAGTGCACGCA
>Ga0302326_10026970_pt1 | contig 11596 bp, 9 predicted proteins | sample Palsa_T0_3_FD_202264 | JGI IMG/M metagenome (GOLD analysis project Ga0302326, IMG submission 202264) | Peat permafrost microbial communities from Stordalen Mire near Abisko, Sweden - Palsa_T0_3 | ecosystem: Environmental > Terrestrial > Soil > Palsa > Peat permafrost | place: Sweden: Abisko...
TCCACCCACGCGAGTTTCGGCTGGGGGTACATCTCCTCGACGGGCGGCGCGAAAACCACGTCCACGCCACGCGCCGCGCAGAATGCCAGGTCGGTCTCGAGCGGGCGCGGATAGCGCAGATAATCCTCGTTCTGGTTGAACTGGCTCGGATTGACGAAGATACTCACCGCCACCGAGGCCGACTCGCGCCGCGCGACTTCGATCAAGCGGCCGTGGCCGGCATGCAGCGCGCCCATAGTCGGCACGAAGCCTACCGGACGCTGCGTTTGCGCAAGAAGGCTGCGCACTTCCGCAATCGAGCTAACTGTGCGCAAGCCTACTCGGCCTCGACCTCTGCCAAAGCCGGTGTGGGAGCGCGCTGCTGAGGCGCCGGGAAGCGGCCGGTCCGCACATCGTCGGCATAAGCCCTGACTGCCGCTACGGTCTGGTCGCCCAGATCGGCATACCGCTTCACAAACGCGGGCACGCCATTCTGCGAAAGGCCCAGCATGTCGTAGCTCACCAGCACTTGCCCGTCGCAGTATGGCCCCGCGCCGATGCCGATCGTGGGGATGCGCAACTCCTTGGTCACCGCGCGGGCCACTTCCGCCGGAATCGACTCCAGCACCACGGCAAATGCGCCCGCCTCCTCGAGGGCTTGCGCATCGGCCAGCAACTGTTCGGCATCCTCGTCGAGCGTGGCCTGCCGCCGGAATCCACCGAGCTGGTGAACCGATTGCGGCACAAGCCCCAGATGGCCCATGACGGGAATACCGACCTCAATCAGCCTGGCGGCTACTTCCACCACTGCGCCCGCGCCCTCGATCTTCACGGCTGCCGCGCCGCCTTCCTGAATCAGCCGGCCGGCATTGCGCACCGCTTCCGACACGCTTACTTGAAAAGTCAGAAACGGCATGTCGGCCACCACCAGCGCCCGTTCGACGCCGCGGCTGACGGCGCGTGTGTGATGCACCATGGCGTCGAGAGTCACGGGCAGCGTGGTCTCGTACCCCAGCACCACCATTCCCAACGAATCGCCCACCAGCATTACGTCGATTCCCGCGCGGTCCAGCAGCCGCGCCATGGTGTAGTCGTAAGCCGTCAACATGGCGATGCGTTCGCCGCGCCGTTTTTTGGCTTCCAGATCGGGCACGCGAATCCGCTGCGCTTCAGGCATTCTCATTCAGGATAACAGCCGCGTGGGCGGGTTCAGGTTCGACGGATCTCCTTACTTGGCGAAATGGAATAAACGCCGATCGTCTTCAGCCTTTGCGAGAGACGTTGAGGAGAGTCTTTACGCATCAAATGTTGAGTCTCAGGAGTCTTGCATTCATCCTATGCTCAGCCATACGGCGCGCGTGCGCCCTGTCCTGCGCTGCTCTCCATTGCTCTCCCGACATAATTAACGGAAGGAAAAGAAGGAAAATGGCTACAAATAACGCAAAGTAAATGGCTACAAATATGGCCGCTCCCATGTGCAGTCTCCCTCGAACAGTATACACCTCCCAAGGCGATCACGGCTCAGGGCGTAAAGGTTGCCGGTCAGCACCTCGCAGGTGATACTCTTCGCCACGTTCAGCCCTTCGCCTTTTCCCGCTTCTTGATTCGGCCCGTTTCGCATGTCGCGCCTTCTTCTTTACCAGGCTACCGACGCGGTTCTTCCCGGTATCACGATAGCAGGGGAGGGTGAAGGATTATGGGTTGTGGGTGATTGGGGATGCTGTATGTGACTCAAACATCAGGGAAAAGAGAGGGGGGGGAATTTTGGCTGCCGTTGTGACTGCCGTTGTGACTGGCAGGGGCGCGGGGTGGGATGTACAATAAGAACCTTGATTAGTTGAGTTAAAGGAAGGTGTAACCTGTGTCTCTGACCGCTAAGCTTTATTTATTGGGTGCGCTGACGCTTTCAATGGCATCGGCGGGTTCACTCGCCGTGGTCAATCCGAATTTTTCCGCTGTCGCTGTGCTGTGCAGTGGCGGTTATGCAGATCAGTCCTTTAAGGGAGGCAATTGCGAAGGTCCGACCGCCCCCCAGCAAGACTTCAATAGTTCGCTCGGCATCGGCTGGACATTCGCTCTCATTGGAGACGCGAACCCGCTCGTTCCGGGAGCCGGCGCAACTAAGCCAAACACTGCATTCAACCCGCCTAGTTTCAGCGGATTGCCGTTTAGCCAAGCTGCCGTGTTGCAAGGTCCGAGCGCAATCGCTCAGATAACCACCGGCTTCGTACCGGGTGGGCAGTATACGCTGAGCTTTTATCTCGGATCGCGCCAGGGCGAAGGCTGTTGCGATGGCAACCAGACGGTGCAAGTAACGCTCGACAATCAGGTCCTCGGCACTTGGCCTCTGGTCAGTTTTACGCCATTCACCCTCCAGACGGCGGCTTTCACGGTCGCCTCTGGCGGACCCCACGTTCTGAAGTTTGCAGGCATCGCCACCGGCGATCACACCGCGTTCTTCTCCGGAGTCGGTATGGAGACCGCCGGCGGCCTGACCGTTAACCCGTCGGCAGGTGTGCCGGGAAGCCATGTCGCTGTATCGGCCAGTGGCTTTGCTCCGTCAGAAACGGTCACCCTTTTTGCATACGCGAATGTTCCGACGGCAATCGGTACGGCGACTGCCGACACAAGCGGCAACGCCACGGTGGAGGGTCAAATACCGCAGACGTCGTTTGGCACGTGCGGACTTCAGGCCGTAGGGCAGAGTAGCGGTACGGTTGCCTCCGGGACCATTTCCGTGGGCTCACGACTTCTGGCCAGTCCGACAACTGGAACGATTGGAGAAAGCGTCACAGTAACAGGCTTCGGCTTCGCGGCCGGTGAAGAGGTCAACGTGAAGTGGCTTAGTCCGCAAACGTTACTGGGAAGTGCAGTGACTAACGGGAACGGCAGTTTTTCTGGTCTAACGTTCGCCATCCCCTCAGGAGTGGCTCCCGGTTCCAACGCGGTGATCGCCACGGGACAGAAGAGCGGCGCGGTCGCGGGCGCGCAGATTATTGTTCAGTGACGGCGAAGCGATCGCCAGATTCGGCCGCACATCTTCGCGTTGGCGGTAAGCTGGTGCTTCTCGAAGGCGCTTCCAGCTTTAGCGGTCTCACAGTTGGTAGTTCAGAGGGGTATCAAGGCAGCCGCGCCGCGGCCGCTCCACGAGTCTATGACACAGGACGCCCTTACACCTGCTCCGCCTCGGCCGCCTTCACACGGATCTCTACGGTCTTCTCCGCCAGGTAGGGATGCCGTGCGTGCAGCCGGATGGTGCCCGCGGCTTCCCTGCTCCGTATCCAAATTGCGCCCACGCCGGCTGCCAGCGAGAACGGGTTTTCGCCGATAATCTCGCCCGGACCTTCCAGGCGCAGCGCAATCGCCCCGGTTGAGAATGGCCGCGCGCCGCCTTGCGCATTGGTCACCCGCAGCACCACGCGGGTCGCGTCCACGCCATCGCCTGCCAGCTCTGCATCGTCCGGCTCTACCTGCAACTGCCGGTCGCAATCGTTGCCCGGCAACGTCTTCGAGATAGCCTTCGCGCCGCTGATGTATCCATCGATGCGCAGGTCTCCCCAGCCTTTCAGATCGCCGCTCATCAGGTCGGCGACAAAGGGCGGGTGCGGCAGGTTCCCATAGGTCTTACGGTCGGGATCGACCTCCTGCATGAGTTGGTCGTTGAGGTAAATTTTCAGGTGGTCGCAATTCGAGGTAATCACCGCGTGCCGTATGCCGCCGCCTTCCGACTGATCGCCCTGTGACCAGTTGAAACACGGCTCCAGCACGATCTCCTCTTTCGGATCGCACTGCGAGCGGTAGAAATATCCGGCGGGCTTCGGGATGCGAAAGATGTCGCTCACGCCGTGATAGCAGATCTTGTCGCCCGAGCCGAAGTTGGCGTGGGTGTTGTAGTCGAAGGCGCACCAGCCAAGGCCGCCGGCGTAGCGGTCGTCGGAAGCCAGTTGGTTGTGTACGCGCGCGTGCCGCAGGACATGCTCCATCACCCGGTCCACATTGTCGTTGCGCTTGGTAGGAAACATGTGGCCGCTGAATTCCGTATTCAGATACAACGGGTGGTTGGGAGCGACCAGCGGAAAGCCGAAATCATTGCGCGTGAAAACGTCTTCGAGCAGCTCCGATTCCGCGAAGTAGCGCACGCCGCCGGTCTGCCGCGAATCGTCCAGCTCGTGGGCCACCGCGTTAGTGCGCGTATAGAAATCGTGATTGTCGCGCGATTCGTTGATGCGCACGCCCCACAGCACGATAGAGGGATGGTTCCAGTCGCGGCGAACCATGGCCTCCACATTGCGTACCGACAGATCCTGCCAGGCTTTGTCGCCGATGTGCTGCCAGCCGGGAAGCTCCTCGAATACCAGCAGGCCGGCCTCGTCGCAGGCGTCCAGGAAGTGCGTCGATTGCGGGTAGTGCGAAGTTCGCACCATGTTGCACTTCAGATCGTTCTTCAGGATCAGCGCATCGCGCCGCTGTACCCGCGCCGGCATGGCGCCGCCGACGAAAGGAAAGGTCTGGTGGCGATTCAAGCCGCGGAGCTTGATGTGCTTCCCGTTCAACAGGAAGCCCTGGGGGGTGAAGCGGGCTTCGCGAAAGCCGATGCGCGTGGCATGCTCGTCGACGACCTTCTGTCCCTCGTCGAGGCGCGCCACCACCTGGTACAGCTTGGGATGCTCGAGGTCCCACAGATCCACCGCGCCCAAATTTGCCAGCGTGACCGTATGCGCGCCGCCCGAAGCAGAAACCTCCTGGGACGCCGTGGCCAGGGTGCGATGGCCGTCGCGCAGCTCCACTTTCAGCGTCAGCGGAGGCCGCGTCGAGCCCGCCTGCTCACTCAGAAAGCATTTCACCTCCACGCGGCGGGTATCGGCGAGCGGGTCGAGCGGCTTGGCGAAGATATTTTCCAGGTGAAGCCTGGACACAGCGCGCAGCGACACTTCCCGATAAATGCCGCCGAAAGTCAGATAATCGATCTCCCCTCCAAAAGGCGGGATATCGGCTCGCTCGGTCGAATCCACCTCGACCGCCAGTACGTTGGGCGCGTCCCAGTTCAGGTGCGGCGTGAGGTCGAAGGAGAATGGCGTGTATCCGCCGCGATACTCGCCGAGCTGGTGGCCGTTAACGGTTACGGTCGAGGCGGTCATGACTCCGGCGAAGTCCACGAAGATGCTGCGGCCCTTCAATTCCGCGGGGAGCTTGAAGTGCCGCCGGTAGATGGAGATGAACTGGAAATCTTTTTCGTCGAAGCTGTGCCAGGAGAAGTTCCTGTTTGTGTGGGGGAGGGTGACGCGCTGGAATTTGCCGTCGTCGAAACCGGCGCCTGCGCAGCCTGGAACGGCGCGCCCGCCATAGAGCCAGTTCCGGTTCATCGACAGCACGTGTCTGGGGGAAGCCTCCAGCGGGCGGGCCTGGGCTTGCCCGGGCGTCTGCCAAACGGCCGCCGCGCCGGTGATTCCGGCCGCTCCAGCGGTGAGAAAGCTCCTGCGGTTAACTGGTTCCATGAATATGAATCTTAGCTTAAGCAGGTGCTGGGTGCTGAAAACAGGTGCCGGGTGCTGGCGAACATCAAAACAGATTCATCTGGCGCAGGCGCATGGGCCACATCCGCATGGGTAGCGGAGCGACTTCCAGTTCTTCGGAGAGCCACATCTGCCCGTGTTTGCGTGCCTGTGTGCGCCGGGTCATCGCAATGCGCTGGGATGTCTCGTACTTCGAATGGCAGCTCGGGCACAGCACCGTCAGCGAGGTACGGTCCGCCGGATCGTGCGAGAGATGCACTACGTTCAGCAGCCGGTGCGGCTGGCGGCACATCTGGCACACATGCCCGGCCGCTTCTAGCATGCTCAGCCGGAATTTCCGCCAGCGCGCGTCGTAGTACTTTCGGTATTCGGCTCGTATGGGCATCTCGCGCCGCTAGTGTCATTGTCCTGCAACACGAGTGTTTGTCAAGTCACGGGTTTACTGAATCATTACTGGATCATTACTGAATCATTACTGAATCATGGAATTGCCAAACGGGTGATCCACGGGCGCGCCGGCGTCACCCGGCTTCTGAAAATGGTACCGGCGCGTCTCCACCGCAGTGCCGTTCGCGTCGCTTCGCACAATCCGTCCGGACATGTGCAGCTCGACCAACGGTGCGTCCCCCGATGCGGCCGGCCAACGAATCGAGAGCTCCACGGCGGGACCCTCCGCCAGCTTATCCTCGGTCATAAACAGAACGCCGCCGCTACTAATGTTCTCCGTCCTGCCGGCGCCCGTGCCAACTACGGCACCGCCCGCCATTAGCTTGTACTCCATCTCCAATGCAACGGGGTAGCGGCGCTGTATGCGGCGATTGCCGCGAATCTCATCATTGTCCACATGGGTCTCCCTGGAACCCTATTATCCGGCACGGGGAGCGATAAGCGTAGTCATGCGGGTACTACAAGGGTACGTGGCGCGGCGCCGGCCAGGGTAACATCTCCGCCGGATCGGCTATTGCCAAACGCAGGGCCGCCCGCAGGCTGTGCGATTCCGATAGTCGGAGCATGGCGAAAAACGAGCGCAGCAGGGCCGGCCCTTCGTTGGGCCAGAGTTCCGCCAGCGGACGCCGCACGCCGTCCTCGCACTCGTAGAAGAAGCGATCCACCCAGCGCCGCCGCTCGATCCCGGGATGGCAGCGCACGATGTCCTTGACCGTCTCGAACCAGCGCAGCCGGAGCGGCTCGCGATACTGCGGCATGAACAGTACGCGGCTGAGCCCGTCCCGCCGTATCTCCGCCGCGAATTCCGCGAAGCCGGCGGCCTGGGTGAGGTTCAGGTTGGCGTTGGGCTCGAGGCCGTGGCGGTCGCCTCCCGAGATCGCCGGCAGGTTCGAGACGCGGGCCAGCTCCAGGGTTTCCTGGTTCTCTTCCCGTGAGCGCAGGCCGTTCAGCTCCAAGGCGTGAATCCACCTCCCGTGCCTCAAGAGGAGCGCCGCAACCGCCGCGCGATGATTTTCCGCGCCGATAGCGGCCTCATCCCAAAACGGATGGTTCAGGACTACCAGGATATCCTCGCGTTCATCGAGCATCTCCAGCAGCTCGCCGAGCCGCGCCGGCTCCGGATGCGCTGTGTAGCGATACAGATCGGCGGCCATTCCGCGCGCCGCCGCGGCGGGCAGATTATGCACTCCCAAATGGAAAAAGGTGGGACCGAAGGGGACGGTCCATTCGAGCGAAACCGGCGCGGCCCGCTCGGGAAAGCTCCGCCGCGCCGCTAATCCGCCCTCAATATCGTCGTGATCGGTCAGCGAGACGATGGGTTGGAGGCCCAGGCTGCGGATCTGGCCGGCTTCCACGGCATGCGCCTCCTCGGGTGCGAGCGGCGGTGTCCACAGCACCCGATCGAGCTCCATGGCGCGGCCCGTAGCGCGGCGGTGGTGCCAGCCCGCCACGCGCAATGCCGCGGGAACCAGGGGCAAAGGCAGCCGGAAGGTGTGCAGAAAACGAAGGTTCTCCCAGGAATGGTGCGTGTGGCCGTGCAGCGAAACCGCGCTGCGAAAACCCACCGCCCGGTCCCGGTCCTTCCAAAGAAAATGCAACGAGGTTCTCTTCATCAAGCCCTCCTCGGGATGGCCAAAACATTTCGACATAGAAATGTTCCTATTCCAAGAATAAGGCGCGGTTCGTTGCAGGACGATGAATAAACGGTGAAGAACCGCTCCCTATGGCCGCGGCCCGGAATGAGGTTAAGCGAGTAAGTCGGCTATGGCTTTGCCCTTCCCATCCTTAGTCACATAGAAGGGCCGTTTCTCGACTTCATAGGCGGTGTCCGGAGCTATCCCCATCGCCGTGTATATAGTGGCGTGCAGATCCTCGATTGTTACCGGATTTTCGACGATACTGCAGGGCCGCTCGTCCGCCGTCCGGCCGTACAGCTTTCCTTTCGGCGCGCCCCCGCCGAACATCAGCACGGAACATGCTTCGGTGAAATGACGGTGCATCCCGTAATGCTTGGGCTCGGTCATGATGTCGGGCTGCTTGACCTGGCCCTTCACCTCCGCGCCCGGCTTGCCCTCGGTCATCATGTCGCGGCCGAACTCGCTGGCCAGCACCACCAGCGTGCGATCGAGCAGCCCGCGCTCTTCCAGGTCGAGGATCAACTGCGCGACCGGCGCGTCAATGGTCTCCTTCATCCCGATGGTACGCTTATGGCCGTTCTCGTGTGTGTCCCAATAGCGGAAGGGAATGTACTCCGTGGTAACTTCTACGAAGCGCGCGCCGGCTTCCGCCAACCGCCGCGCCAGCAGACAGCCCAGCCCGAAGCGGCCGGTATCATAGACGTCGTACTGCGCTTTCGGCTCCAGGCTCAAATCGAACGCCTTGGCGGCCGGCGATTTCAGCAGCCTGTGCGCGTTTTCGAGCGACCGCAGTAAACTCTCGCGTTGGAAGTCACTGCCATATTGGCCCACCGGGCCGGCCGCCACCAGTTGCTTGTATTGTTCGTAGCGATTGGCGAAACGTTCCGGGCCCAGGTACTGCGATGGCCGCACACGAGAGACCGCGTCCTTCGGGTCGGAGATCAGAAACGGCGCATGCTCGCTGCCCAAAAAGCCGCCCGTGTGAAAAGCTTTCACCGAATCGGTCTCCGCGCCGATTTCGAGATTCTGCCCGATATCGATGAATGCCGGAATGTCCGGATTGCGCGGCCCCAGCGTGCGCGAGATCATCGCACCCATGTGCGGAGCCGCCACCGATAGCGGAGGCGCATACCCGGTGTGCCAGTGATACTGATGGCGCGAGTGCAGGATGAAACCGAGATCTCCCACGCGATGTGACCGGATCAGCGTACCCCTGTCCATGATCCTGGCGATGCGCTCCAGCCCCGCCGAGATCTTGATGTTGTCAACCGAAGTGTCGATCTGCGGAAACGTACTGAGCACCCGCTTCGACTCCATGCCCGGCGCATACTCGGTGTACAGTTTGGGATCGAAGGTCTCGGTCTGCGCCATCCCGCCCGCCATCCACAGCAGGATCATGCAGTCGGCGCGCGGCGCGATTTTCGTGCTCCCGGCCAACAGGCGCGGCTCGGAACCTGCCAGCGCCGCCAGCGCTGCCCCACCCGAAGCGCGCAGGAAGCCCCGCCGCGATAGATCCCAATTCATGTCACTCTCCCTATTTGCCATCCACCGAAAACGCCAGCAACACATTCCCAGGCATGCCACCTAAAAACCCGTACCCCGAATTCACGTACAACATGCCTCCCACCACCACGGGCCCCGGACCGTCGATCGATCCGCCCGTCGCCTTGACACCGTTTACCGTGGTGTACTCGATCGCCGTGTCCACGTCCCAGAAGATCCGCCCATCGTCAGTCGAGTAGGCCCTCAGATGCCCATCCAGGGCGCCCGAAAACACCGCCCCCGGAATCGCCGTCACCGCCGCGGACTGGGCAGGGCTGCATCCCGTCTTCTCTCCGCATCCCGGAGGCGGTGTGTACCAAGCGCGTTTACCGGTTGCCAGGTTGAGCGCGAACATACCCCCGCCCGCTTTCGGATCGGGTTTGAAGTATACGCCAAAGATAGTCTTATGCGCACCCGGCTCCGGGCCCCGTGCCATCGCCGAGCTGTAGTCGGAAAGAGCCACATATACGTTTTGGCTGTCCGCCGCCGTGCCCCACTGCACTCCGCCGAGCGACCCGCCCTTTCCCACACGCGTCTGCCACAGCACCTCGCCCTGTTGATCGGGATCCACCGCATGAACCATGCCCGACTTCTGCCCGGCCACCAGCGCGCGCTTGCCGTTGGGCAGATCCACCAGGCTCGGCGACGACCCGAAATCGAAATCCGGTCCATTGGCTTCCGGACAATTGACTCCGGAAGGACAGCCGACATTGAAGGCGTCGGCGGCGGTCATCTGGCGCGACCACAGCATCTTCCCTGTATCCATGTCGAACGCCACGAAGGCGTCGCTGGTGGACGCCGGAGGGTCGGAGTAGGCGTCGCCGGTGGTCACATATACCGCGCGCTTCTTCACATCCAGCGTCGGCGACGACCACACGGCCGCGCCCGATGGCCCCCACAATTGCGTGCCTTGCTTGTTCTTGCGAACGGGCTGAGGCGCCTCCGCAATCGTGTAGCTCTTCCAGATCTGTTTTCCGGTGGCCGCATCCAGCGCCGTTACGCCGCCGCGGAATTTGCAGCATTCATAAGACGGGCTGGCGCCGGTCACCTCCTCGTACGAGGAACCCGGAACATACAGCCTTCCATCGTAGAGCGCCGGAGCGCCCGTAATAATGGCCGCCGGATGCTCTTCCACGTGCACCTTCCATAATAGCGCACCGGTGGCCGCATCCACGGCATAAGCCTGCGCCCGCTGGTCGCCGAAATACGCTGCCCACCGAGTTCCCAACGGGCCTATGCTGATCGCGCTGCGAACCTGCGTATCGGCCTGGAACATCCAGTACGTGCAGCCGCTCGCGGCATTCAACGAATAAACTTTGCCGGAGTCGCTGCCGACGAAGATTCTCCCTCCGGCCACCGTGGGCTGCGCATATGCGCGAATTCCCCCGGCAAAACCGAACGCCCACTTTACCTTCAATCGCCCTACCTGCTCCGCGCTCAAGCCCGCCATGGCCGCCGGCTGCGTGCGCCGATTGGCTGCGTCCACGCCCCAGCCGTTCCAATAAGGGCCGGAAAACGGCCGGTCGAAAGCCGCCGCCGAATCCGCACATAACCCCTGCCCGGCCGCTTCCCCGGCGCCGAAGGATTTGCCGGTGACGAACATCGCCACCGCGCGCGTCTCTGCCGCCGTCAGCGCTTTTCCCTGTTCGGCCATCTTTCCGTCGGTCAGCGCCGCTAATACGCGCTCGGGAGTCATCAGTTTCATGGCGGCCGGCTGCGGCGCCCGCGCCGCTCCTGCATCGTGACACTGCGCGCAACGCTTCTGGTAAATCGCGCCGCCATCGTGCGCGAACGCGATGCCGGCCCACATCAATATAAGTACTGAAACTCCGGATGCAGCAACAGACTCCACAGAAAATCCTCCAGCGCGGCAGGCTCCAGGCGGCCGCCCTTAAAATACTGTTTTACGAGGTTTCGCTCATCCGGGTTCGGTTCACGCGCCAGAAGCTGCCGGTACAATCGCGGAATGGCCTCATCGACGCTCGTGAGCACCGGCGGCCCGGCCAGCGGCGGCGGCCCGGCCACACGCACCAGGCGCTCGCCATCCGGCTCGGCGCCGAAAACGAAAAAGCGCACGGAGCCCTCGATGTCGCTGGGCAGGGACCGGGGGTCCAGCGCCACGCGGCCGCGCATGCGCGTGTATCCGAGTCCGGCGATGGGAATGACCTTTTGGGTGCCTACCGGCAACGTCGCCAGGCCGGTTAGCTTGCGCGAACCTCCCGGCCCGCTCAGCTCCACCTCCGCCCATCCCGCCAACGTACGAGCCCGATCGTACGACCCGGCATCCTCTTCCAGCAGCCACAATTGCTTTAAGCCGGAGATGTCTATATCGAATGCCACCGCACCCTTGCGCAGCACGCCGCTATCAAACAGGTTGTCGGGCGCCGGCGGCGACCGGCCGAGCAGCCGCAGGGCGCCCCGCCGCAGGGTATGTTCCAGGCTCGCCCCGTTGGCCAGTTCGAGCGCCTGAAAGGTCGT
>Ga0302326_10026972_pt1 | contig 11595 bp, 9 predicted proteins | sample Palsa_T0_3_FD_202264 | JGI IMG/M metagenome (GOLD analysis project Ga0302326, IMG submission 202264) | Peat permafrost microbial communities from Stordalen Mire near Abisko, Sweden - Palsa_T0_3 | ecosystem: Environmental > Terrestrial > Soil > Palsa > Peat permafrost | place: Sweden: Abisko...
AGGGTAGCCGACGGGCCGAGAAGTCGCATCGTCTCCTTGCGGATGTGAATCGTGTCGGTAATCTGATAGACGCCGACGGGAAAGTAGACGACGGGCGCATCGGAATCCAAAGCCGACTGAATCGCCTGGGTGCTGTCACTGCGCCCGGTGGAATCGGCACCCTTGGCGACCACGCTGAGCCACACGGAAGGCTCGGGATTGGCGGCTTCCGGCGCTTCCTCGACCGCGAGGTCAAGCGAAGGAGTAGGATTTTCCGCATCGGACTTCGCTGGTGGCGAAGCGAATTCCTTGATCGCGCCGGTGAGCGTAACGCTGCCGTGATCCATGAGCGACACGGCGTAGCCCGAGATAGAAATGTGGCGCAAAAAGATGCCGCCTTCGTTCTCGATCGCGGCGTTCGCACCGGCACCGCCGCTCAAACTCGAATCGATGAGTGTGACGAGTCCGAGCGGCGTTTTGTTGCGAAGCGCGGGCACCGAATTTCGCGATTTCAAATCGCGGATGGACAGTACGTTGCTCGAATTGTCGATACCGGCGACGCGTTGGTTAGATAACGCTATATGCTCGAAGGTATGACTGTATTCGGTCTCTGCCGTGACGATGCCTGCGTCGAACCCAGTGATGGTGAGGCGGCGGTAATAGCACGGCCCAACGAATCTGCGCGTCATCTCAAGACCGGCGACACCGCGTTTATGCGGGTCGCTCGTCCTTATTGTCACGTTTTCAAGACCGCACAAGTTGTTGCCGAGATAATCGATCCCGATCGCGCCCGGATTACCGCTCCCGGTATCTACCGTTAGATCGAAGATGTAATTGGAAAAGCCGTTGTTTCCCGAGCCGTCGTTCTTATTGTATGGCTCGTTCGAGCCCGGACGGATCACCGCTTTGGGCGCTCCGGGATCTTGATAACCCGGGGCGTTGTCTTTGAGCTTGATGATGGTGCCGCGCTCGTTCTCGCCCTGAAATGCCAGCTCCGAGCGCCAGGTCTTATCAGCGCGCAACCAGTTGAGCGTATCCGAGACGATGTAGGTGCCCTTTGGGAAGTAAAGCACTCGCACCTGCACGCCTGGGCCCTCGATCGCAGCGCGAATGGCGGCAGTGTCGTCGCTGTGGCCGTCGCCCTTGGCGCCAAACTGGGTCTTGACGTTGATCATGCCGGCGTCGGCGGGAAAGCCCACCTCCCGCGGCTCGTAGGCGTGACCGGAAGGCGATTGGCCAAGAGCCCAGCGGCTAGGTTGCAGCAATAGGCTCAGCAGTAGACAGACAGCGAACCGCACGATCGGCATTCGCCGCTTCACTTGAGGCAGCACGCCATGTTGACACCGCCCTGGGATACATCGGCCTTGCAGGCATAGGCGCCAGCAAAGCAGGGATTGTCCTGCGTTACGGGACAGCATTCCATGGCATTGCGTCCGCACACATAGAAACCCGTGCGGCCGCCGCAAGCGAGAATGGGGCGGCCCCCGGCCCTGGCGCCGAGGAGAGCCGGAGGCGCTGGCCGGCCAGGTATTGTCGCCGCCTCCGTACCGTCTGGAGGATTGACCGCGATCCCAGAGGGCGTGAGACCGGCGCTGCCGACCGGTAGACACATCTTGAGATTTTGAACGCGCAGCGGCAAGTCAGGCTTCGCATAGCCCATAGGACAGTCGTACTGAGCGCCCGGGATAGTTGGGGGCGGCAGGACCTTGGGCGGAGGGACGGGCGTGATCGCGGGGATCTGATTGTTTGGGATACCCTGCGCAAAGGCCAGCGGCAACGCGAGCGTGACGCTCGCTGCCAGCGCCGGAAGCAAAAGCAAAACCCGAAGTGGGCGACGCATGGGCCGCTAATCTTCCCTTGGAGCTTGAGCGCTGCCGCTGATCAATCGGTACCCGCCTGCTTGAGCCTGGGCAACGACGCCAGCACGGTCAGCTTCAGCGCATCCTCGACCTGAACCGGCAGGTTGAGCCGTTCATCCAAGCCTTCGAGAAAGAACGCGATCAAAAAGGCTAGGACCACGCCGAGGCCGCCGCTGATCGTCAGAATCCGAGAGTCCTTAGGGTAGGTCGAGCGGTCAGCCGGCGTAGCTGGCTCGATGACGGAGATGGTACTGATCCTCTCTTTGTTGAGCCCTTCGCCGATTCGGGCCTGCTCAAAATACTGATTGTAGGTACGGTAGTTCAAATCGTCGATTTGATATTGCCGTTCGAGGTCCTGCAGCTTCGTGTTCTGACCGTCGAGCGCGTCGATCCGGCGCACGACGTCCGCGTGCTGCTGCTGCAGAGTTGACTGTACCTCTTGGATCCCACGGAGCTGGGCCTCGGCGCGATTGAGATCGACTTCAATGTCCTGGTGAGTGATGCTGGGCAGCTGCTTCGACACGCGGGTCTGGCCGCCAGCTTGAAGGTCAGTGAGCTTCTGGATCTGATTCTCGAGGTCCTGGACCATCTTACTGTTCGCGCGGTAGTTGTTCAGCAGCGCCTGGCGCTGGACCTGAAGCTGGACGAGCTGCGACCGCGACGCACCGTCCTCGTCGGCGAATTCGACGTTTGGCGGCAGCCTCGCCAGCTCCGACTGCAGCACCTGTTTGCGATTCTCGAGCTCCGTCACCTGCGCCTGGTTGTTGGTGACGCTCGACTCGATTTCGGCGCGCTGCTTCAGTAGCAAGGTCCTCTCCTCGTCGAGCGATGAAATGCCCGTCTGCGTGCGGAATTCGTCGAGAGCGGCCTCGGACTGGACGAGTTGCGCGTGGTACTGCTCGAGCTGCTCCTGCAGAAAGTTCGCTCTCGGATCGCGGAGCAACGCGAGTTCGCGCGCGATGAACTTGTTGACTAGCAGATTCACCGTCTTGGCGGCGAGCTCAGGATTGGGGTGATCGTAGATCACTTGGATGATATTGGCGTTATTGGCTACTTTGGCCTTGAGGTCGCGCTTGATCATGCGCCGTTCCGCGGCGCCCAAGGGCGTTCCGAGCAAAGGGGGCGACGCGACTATGCGGGGATAAAGCTTCTCCAGTCCGATTTCCGAGATGACCTCTTCGACGAGGCTCCCGCTCGTCAGCATCTGAATCAGTGAATTGAGGATGGTCTGCTGGTCGTTCGACGCCTCGGCCTGGCCGGCGCCGCTCGGAGTGTTGACGGGCGAGGAGGAATCGCGGCCGAAGTTCACATAGAGATCGCTTTCGGACTCGTAATACTCAGTCGCGAGCAGGCAGTAGGCGCACGCCACCGCCATCACCGCGAGGAACGTTAGGATGATCGCCCATTTATGGCGGAACAGGATATAAACGACGCTGGGGAAGGTGGCCATCGCCTGCATAAGCGGCATCCTATCCGGTACGGAATTCAGCACGATACACGCCGCAATTCGAGCTTGACACGATATCAAGTTCACCGCAGACCGACAGGCCAGATAAACAACTAAACATAACGAAAAATGGCGACAATACTCCGTGGCCAAAGTGAAACCGTAACCGGCTCAGAGAGGCATCCGAGGGTAGCATTGAATGATATATAGTGGAATTTGCTCACGGGATATTTGTTTTGACGGCGTACGCGCGAGAGCGTCAATTTTAGGTTATCCAAATGGCTGCTATCGGCGATTTGGCGCTTGAGGCCACATCAGCCGAAGCGGCCCCCCTCTCGCGTGAGGAGCGCAAGCTCCTTGGCGCCTTCACGGCGCTCATCATTATCGTCGCCTTTCCTGGCAAGTTTCTCTTCTACATCTCGCCAGCCGTCCTGATTTTTATTTCGGTCTTCGTCGGCGGCTTCATCCGCTTCTGGCGACTCGTCGGCATCATCTTCGGCGTGGTGGCGCTGTCGCTCGGAACGATCACCTTTGACTTGTTGGATGGCAACCACGCGAATATGCCAGGGCTGGTTATCGGCGTCATCGGCTATATGCCGATCTTCATCCTGTGGTCGCTGTCGAAGAATTTTCGCGTGAGCGAGGGCTTCGCCTGGCGCCTCGCGAATGCCTGCTTGGTGTTCATCCTTCTTCAATGCGCGGTCGGGGCGGCGCAGTGGGTGATCGCACAAAACGCTGATCTCATCAACGGCACCTTCGGGCTGTTCGACACGTTCACGAAGGAGGGCACGATTTCCCAGGTCAATTTTTGCTTCACATTGTTTTGCATGATTATCTATTGCGCGATCTGGATCCACATGCGCCGCATGAAGCTGGTTTGTGCGGTCGCACTAGCCACCGCTCTCGTTGCGTCGGCTGCGCACCAGACCTTGTTCTTCATGACGTTAATACCCGCACTTGCGATTACGGGCGGAAGACGATTTCGCGGCCTCTTAGGCTCCATCGGCATCGTGGGCCTACTCTTCGCTGGCATTCTTTTTCTCGATCCACAAATCGTGGAGCATATCGACGGCTGGGCCGACAAAGTTCTAATGGCATCGACCTCGCCGAAGCGCCTCGCGGTGACCGGTGCCGTCGAGCTGATGGGGGGTAAGAACCTGCTGCTCGGGGTCGGGCTGGGCCAGTTCAGCAGCCGCGCCGCCATCATGAGCTCGAGTAGCGGGAGGGTCGAGCTGCCGGAGATGCTGGTGGACACCTCGACGTACTACGAGCGGTACATGAAGCTGCCGGTTTTCCTCTTTCAGCAGAACGGCGAGTCGTCCGCCATGGCAATGCCTTACTTCTCCGCTCTGAGCGTGATCACCGAGTTCGGAGTGGTTTTTGCGGCCTTGTTTCTCTTCAAGATAGTCCAGACCGTTATCGAGAATATTCGCCTCGGCGCCGCGAGCCGTGAGGCCTGGCGCGTGTCCTGCTACTGCAATTTCTTTATCGGCTTTCTTGTCCTGTGTAGTTTCATTCAGAATTATCTTGAGTTGACGCAGGCGATCATGATTCCCGTCCTCCTCTATATCGTAAGCAAGGCGAGGCTGAGAGCTCTTGCCGAAGGCGTTGCAGCTTCCGCTTCCGATGTCGCCGCTCCATTCAACGCATCAAGGTGAAGCCTTCTTGTATAACACGTATGATTCCTCCTGAAGAATTGCCAGAATCGCGAATTTCACTTCAACTACCAGGATTGAAGCAAGGCGTCCTGGCTCGAATTCTCCAAAGAGTTGGTAGCGGTCGAACCCCCGCGGCTCTTTTTGATCAGGGACTTGTCAGCGGCGCGAACGTCCTCACAGGCTTTCTCCTGGCGCGCGCTTTCGGGATCAGGGACTACGGCGTGTTCGTACTGGCATGGACCGCCGTAATGTTCGCGAACAGCCTTCAATATGCGCTGATCGTGACGCCCATGATGAGCGTTGGGCCAAAGCAGGAACCGGAAGAGCGGTCGTCGTACTTCGGCGCGGTCCTTCTTCAGGAAATTGTTTTCGCTGTGCTGGCCGCGGCCATCATGTTCGTTTCCGTGCGACTCTCGACTAGGTACTTTCCGCAGTGGAAAGTCGGAAACCTTGCTTTTCCCCTCAGCGGGGTGACGCTTGCTTACCTTCTGCAGGACTTCCTTCGCCGCTACTTCTTCTGCACCGACCGGAGCAAGCGGGCTCTCGCCACCGATGCAGTAGGTTATTTATCTCAATTGCCGATCCTATTTTGGGTCTTGCACAGCCAGGGCACGAAACTTTCCAGTGTGCTCTGGATCATCGCTGCCACGTCGTTCATCGGATTTGCCGCCTGTGTGCCGTGGTACGAGCGGATTACTCTCGACGCGCATTCGTTTCGAAAGATCTTTTTGCGGCACTGGCGCATGTCTCGTTGGTTGTTTCCGACCGCCTTTATGCAATGGGGGGCGGGAAACATATTTCTCATTGCCGCTCCAGTGTATTACGGCGCTGCCGCGTCAGCGATGCTACGCGCAGCGAGCAACATTGTGGGGGTGGCACACGTGTGGTTCCTGGGGCTGGAGAATGTAGTGCCGGCGAAGGCCGCACGGTTGATGCGCCTCCAGGGTTTGGACGGGATGTTGCGGTATATCAAGAGAGTTTTCCTGCAGTGGGGAGGCGTGACGTTGGTGTTCACTTCAATCGTTGCCTGCTTTCCCTCGTTTTGGCTGCGGATTTGTTATGGGACCAAGTACTCCTCGGATGGCTCCGTGCTTCGCTTAAATGCGCTCTTTTATGTGTTCGTGTTCATTTCACGCCCATTGTGCGCTGGTTTGCAGGCGCTGGAATACACGGCGCCCATATTTTGGGCTTATCCGGTAATGATTGCGTTCTCCGTGGCGCTGGCTGGACCTTTTTCACAGACACTTGGATTGAACGGGGTTCTGTTAGGCATGTGTGGCGTACAACTCATATTTCAAAGCATCGTAGGCACAGCATTCTGGCTACGAGTTCGACAGATCCGACGCACCTCGGCATCCGAAAGCCCTCGAATGCCCCAGTTCAACTGAACCCTGGATAATGGCCACCACGAACTCTGAGTCTCACAGTACATTCATTCGAGGCGCTTCCGGTTGCGATGACATCTATAAAGCGCATCTGGCGCTGATGGCGATTCCTGTCCAAATTGCCTTCTCCATCGCTATCCGGCGACCTACATTCTTATCCAGCGCTCCGGCACTAAGTCATCCTTCGCATTGTTCGGGTACCAGCGTTTCGGGGCCACAACGGTTTTGTCATGATTTGCGTTGAGCCATGCACCCCACCAGGAAAAGGTGCTATTCGCAATTATGTTATGGCGACACAGACTCATCAGTTGCAAATGGTGACTATCCTTTGGGCCTGCGCTCGTTTGATCCAGATAGACTTTCGGAAACGGGAGTTTCAATTTTTTCTTGCACCACTCTATATCGTCGGAAAAAACGAAAAACGTTGGGGGCTCACTTCCCATCGTCTTACTACGTTCATTCACGAAGTTGGCTGCTCTTTCGTAATAACCAAGGTCGGTTGTTCCCACAAAATGCTCGAGCGCTACGTACTCGCCGCGCCGAACATGAAGCGAAACCGAATTTGCTGATCGAATTTGCTGACTAAGTTCTTTCGCCTCTCCTTCAAGCGGATATTTAAATCGAAACGCTTGTCGCAACTCCTCAACAACATCGGCAAAGTATTTCTCTGACTGCCAGTAGCCAATAAGGAATAGATCTCCTCGCTCTTCCAGGATGCGCGAATCAAACCGATCAGTTCGCTCTCGTATCAGTTTCCTAGCGCCTACCAATATCCGGGTCCCCGTTGTGATGAGGTTGAGTCCTAACCAAAGTCCCGGAACTGGAACTCTCTGAGCGGCCCGAGACAGATTCGTAAGACACTGAGTGTCGTTCAACGTAAAAATATCAAGGTTAAAATGGGCGAAGCACGTATTTTTTTTCTTCGGAAGACGGTCCTGCAACCAGACCGTATCTAATTTCAGCGTGGTCCTGTTAGCCTGCGCCAAGGCTACCCCGAGCGCGTATTCAAACATTTGGTTGCCCAATCCTCCGCGCAGCATTACCGTCACCATCTTATCTCCTCCTTGGACGGTGGCCTTTCGCCCTTACGTTCCCCTTCAACCGTCCTTCCTCTGCGGTCAGTTTGTCGATCCAGAAATGCACTTCCGTGCTCCGCCGCGTGGTACTGGGAGGTCACGGCGAAGGGAATCACGTCGGACGAAGTTGAGACGGTGCACCGATCTCTGCTTACAGAATCAGCTCGGCACAGACACACAGCACGGAGCAGAGTTCTAGGAATCGTGGCGTGCCAGTCACCGTTGGGCAATTTGCCCACCTCGATCAATGGACGTACCAGCGACTGAAAAGCGACAGCCTTCCGTCGTTTCGATCGCACGCGGGCTTACATTGTAATCGTTGTCCACCGCTGTACCTCGATCCGAGTCAACCGTTCACTGCCGAGAGCCTGAGTTCGTAAGTCTAGCAGCAGGTCCGATGACGGTTCCATTCGACTGATAATTGGTGTTGAGGTTATCGTCGCATTGCCTTCTATACTGTCCCTTTATGGAACGCTGGTGGCGAGCTACGAGCGGCACTCTTCTCAGGGCAGCACAGCCGGAGCTTGCCGCAGAGATCAGCCGATTCGTGGCTCAAATGCGCCCGGCAAGGACGGACAAGGAACGGATCGCCGGCGAGCTGTTCGAACGCGCCCGCGAATCTAGAGTCAGATCCGAATCAATCACGCGATGAGGACGTCCGGCGAGTCAATGAGCACGCGTGCAGCCGCGGCTCGGAGTCAGATTCTTGCTGGCCGCAAGTTGTGAATTCGAGTGCCCGGCGTTTCACTGAAAATGCCGACAAACCCAGACTGTTTATCTTGCATCAGCCGCAGATAATCTACATCGCGTGACAACTCGTCCGTAAACGACCGGAACCGCAGAGCGCGGGAAGGTCGTCGATGGTCATTGAAGTCTGTGTGCCAGTGGCCCCGCGCTTTATCCGTTTGCGCGACGCGCCCGTTTCTTCGGCATGGACAAGAATCGCTTCAATCGGGAGGTGCGTCCGCACCTGACCGAGATCCGGATCGGCATACAGGGCCGCGCCTTCGATCGCCTTGAAATGGAAGCTGCCGAGGAATATAAGAGCCGCAACGGCATCCCGGTGGCTCAACCGTCAAGGAGAAAGTCATCATGGGAAATCAAAGAACGTCAGGTCTCACCAAGCGCGGTGGGCTCTGGCACGTCGACAAGCAGTTCCGAGGAGTGCGCATTTGCGAGAGCACTGGAACAGGCGATGTCCGGCAAGCCGAAGAGTATCTCGCCAAGCGGTTTAACGAGCTCCGCGAGGCGCGACTTCACGGTCTGCGGGTCGCGCGCACGTTCCGGGCGGCGGCGACGAAATTCCTGCAGGAGTACCACTACAAGAAACGCATCAAGGACGATGCGATGCATTTGAGGCAGCTCGATCCCTTCATTGGGTCACTGAAGCTGAAGCAGGTGCATATGGGAAGCCTGCAGGCGTTCATCGCGAAGCGGCGACAGGATGGCGAAACCAAGACGGTGAATTCGGCGCTCGGCGTCGTACGCAGAGTCTTGAATCTCGCGGCGTCAGAATGGATGGACGAGCAGGGCATGACCTGGCTGGCGGCAGCGCCGAAGATCAAGCTGTTTGCCATCCACGATGCACGCTCTCCCTATCCCCTCACGGACGAGGAGCAGGCGCTGCTGTTTCAGGAACTGCCGGATCACCTCGCGCGCATGGCGCTCTTCAAGGCGAACACCGGACTGCGGGAGCAGGAAGTGTGCAAACTGAGATGGGATTACTAGGTAAAAGTGCCCGAGCTTGAGACTTCCGTCTTCGTCATACCGGGGCGCGAGCGTCAAGACTGGTCGTGCTCAATCGGGTGGCAAAGTCAGTTGTTGATAGCGTGCGCGCACGCGACAAGGATGACGAGGCAGGGCCGGTGACGAAGATCAACAACACGGCATGGAAGGCAGCGCGCGAGCGCTCGGCGAGCGCATGGCAGGAACGGCATGGCGAGCCGGCACCCGAGGGCTTCAGGAGAGTTCGGGTGCATGATCTCAAGCACACGTTTGGTCGCAGACTGCGAGCGGCCGGTGTGAGCTTCGAGGATCGTCAGGATCTACTGGGGCACAAGAGCGGTCGCATCACCACGCACTACTCACAGGCAGAGCTTTCGAGCTTGATCGGGGCGGCGGATAAGGTGTGCTCGGCAGAGTCCCGCAAATCTCCCGCAACCACATGGCTTCGTCGCCGGATCGGTTAGTGAGCGAGGCGCTAAATGATGATCGGGATGAATGTTTGTGGCGCGCCCGGAGAGATTCGAACTCCCGACCCCCTGGTTCGTAGCCCTGCGATCTCTTGAGCATCCGATCCGTACTGCCGCGCTAGCTGCGACGCCAAGGAGCGCCGACGCTCGAGCGCGCCGAGCAGGCCTACGGCAAGAGGCGTCTCGCGGATGCGGCGGCAGCCTTTTGCACGCTCGCCGGGCAGAACAACCGCGAAGCGCAATGGCGCCTCGCGCAACTCCATGAGCGCGGCGAAGGCGTGCTGCAAAACTTTGAGCTATTGGAGCCCGTGATTGCCCGGCCCGGTTACACCGTTTAGCGTCCTGCTAAGATCGACACATGCGCAAAGGCATCATTCTCGCTGGCGGTGCCGGTACGCGTTTGCACCCGGTCAGATTGCCTTTCGCTCAGGCTTCATCGATGCCGCGCAGCTCGACAAACTGGCGCCGTTGCGCAAGTCCAACCACGGCGCCTATTTGATCAGCCGGTTGCGAGAGAGTCTGTAATGGAGTTCATACCGACCCGTATTCCAGAAGTCATATTGATCAAGCCGCGCGTGCTCGGCGATGCGCGCGGCTATTTCTTTGAGACCTGGCAGGAGCGCAAATTTGCCGCTGCGGGTATCGCTGCGCATTTCGTGCAGGACAATCATAGTCATTCGACGCGCCATAGCTTGCGCGGGCTGCATTTTCAGATTCGCCAACCGCAGGGCAAGCTCGTACGCGTGAGCCGGGGCGAGGTGTTCGATGTGGTCGTGGATATCCGGCGCAGCTCCCCGCATTTCGGCCAATGGGTGGGCGTGTCGCTTAGCGACGCCAATCACCAGATGCTCTGGGTGCCGCCGGGCTTTGCGCATGGCTATCTCGCGCTCAGCGACGAGGTCGATTTTCTCTACAAATGCACTGATTTCTACGCCCCTGAGCACGAGCGCGCGCTGCGCTGGGACGATCCCGAGATCGGCGTGCAGTGGCCATTGCCGGCGGCCGTGAAACCCAACCTCTCGGCCAAGGACGTGATCGCACCGCTATTGAAGGACGTGGAAATCTTCCCGTGAAGGTATTGATCACCGGCGCCTCGGGCCAGGTGGGCAGGGCATTGCTGGAAAGAGTGCCGAGCGGGATCGAGGCGCGCGCGCTCACGCGCGCGCAGCTCGATATCAGCGATGAGGCCGCTGTGCGCGATGAGGTGCTCACCTCGCAACCGGCGCTGATCATCAATGCGGCCGCCTACACGGCAGTGGACAAGGCGCAATCCGAGCCCGAGCTCGCTGCCGCGATCAACGCTGAGGCTCCGCGCCATCTGGCTCAGGCGGCGCAGGCGATCGTCGGCTGCCGGCTACTGCATATTTCCACCGATTATGTGTTTGATGGTCGCGCCAGCCAGCCGTATCGGCCGTCCGATCCCACGAACCCGCTCAGCGTCTACGGGCGCACGAAGCTCGCGGGCGAGCGCGCCGCACTCGAGGTGCTGCGCGAGCGCGCCGTGGTCTTGCGTACCGCCTGGGTGTACGCGGCTGCCGGCAAGAACTTCCTGCTCACGATGCTGCGCCTGATGCGCGAGCGCGGCGCGGTGCGTGTGGTCGCGGATCAATACGGCGCCCCGACAGCCGCGTCCTCAATTGCACGTGTGCTCTGGGTGATCGCGCAGCGGCCTGATGTTCACGGCACTCTGCACTGGACCGATGCGGGCACGGCGAGCTGGTACGAGTTTGCGCAGGCGATTGCCGAGGACGCCAGTGCCATCGGACTGCTGCCTCAAGCGGCGCAGGTCACGGCCATTACGAGCGCCCAGTATCCGACGGCGGCGCCCCGGCCCGCTTACAGCGTGCTGGATACCGGATCATCCACGGCGCAGCTGGGACTGACCCCCATGCCGTGGCGAGTCAATCTGCGCACGACATTGAACACACTCGTGCGGCCGGCGCCGACCTGAAGGGGCCGCCCGATCCGGCGCCAGGCGCCCTATATAATGTGCGCCCGA
>Ga0302326_10026974_pt1 | contig 11595 bp, 8 predicted proteins | sample Palsa_T0_3_FD_202264 | JGI IMG/M metagenome (GOLD analysis project Ga0302326, IMG submission 202264) | Peat permafrost microbial communities from Stordalen Mire near Abisko, Sweden - Palsa_T0_3 | ecosystem: Environmental > Terrestrial > Soil > Palsa > Peat permafrost | place: Sweden: Abisko...
GCCCCGCGCCCCGTCCGGCTCACCCAGGGTTCTGGTCACACCCAGCAGCTCGATGCGGCCGGCCCGGAGGCCGGCGCGTCCTGGCGGCCAGATGCCCGCGTCCAGTGGACTGAACGCGGCCGGCCAGCCGGCGGCCGCCGCCGGATCTGGGCCCGCCAGCAGCCACCGGCCCGTCTGTGGCCAGCGATGCAACGCCGCGGCCTGAGTGCGCAGCCGGGCCCGGTGCGCGACCTGGACGGGTTTGAGGTGGACCGCCGTCCGGGCGAACAGCGCGAACTCGCCCCGAGTCACGGCGCAACCCGGACCACGATGGGGGACTGGCCTGGGGCCAGTCCCATCGCCTGGGCCTCGGCCTGGATGCCGACGGCGAACGGGCGCGGGCAAAAGCCCAGGTCGTGGGCGGCGCGGTCAATCGCGAACGCCTTGTCCTCGGTCAGCCGCAGCAGCTGCTCGGCCCGGATCCGGGGCTGGGGGCTGAGCCGCTCATGCCCGCGGGCCAGGGCGACGAGCGGGGCCAGCGGCACGGGGACGAACCGGGTCCGGCTGGCCACCGCCCGGGCCGAGATCCGCAGCAGCTGGGCAAACGTCAGCGGCTCCGGACCGGCCACGTCATATGTGCGGCCGGCGGCCGCGGGCCGTTCCGCGGCGCTGAGCACGGCGTCGGCTACATCAGCCACGTGCACCGGCTGCTGCAGATGGCGGCCGCCGCCCGGGACCGGCAGCAGCGGCGCCCGGCGCAGCAGCGTGAGCAGCCGGGACAGGTTCCGGTCGCCGGGAGCGCCGTAGATCATCGTGGGGCGCAGGATCGTCCATTTCAGCGCGGAGGCGCTGATCCGCTGCTCCGCCGCGAGCCGGACCCGCTTCGACGGGGTGGCCAGGGTGGTCGTCACCGCGGTGGTGGAAACGAAGACCGCGCGGCCGATGCCGGCCTCGCCGGCCGCCGCGACGATCGCAGGCGTGTGCCCGAAACCGAGCGACGCCAGGTTGACCAGCGTGTCGCAGCGCGCCGCGGTGAATACCTGCGCCAGCTGCGCCGCGTCGTCGAGGTTCCCGGCCAGCGGCTCGGCCCCCCGGCCGGTCACCGCCGCCGCCGCGGCCGGGCTGCGCGCCAGCGCCACCATCTCGTGCCCACGCCGGGCCGCCTCACTCAGCACGTACCCGCCGAGGAACCCGCTGCCCCCCGTGACCAGCAGCCTCATCGGCGCGCCGTGGGCAGGCCGAGGATCTGGCGGTATTCGCGGGCGAGCGCGACGCGGTCGAAGCAGCGCTCCACGTGGGACCGGCCGCGGCGTCCCATGGCCTGCCGCCGCTGCGGGTCACCCGCGAGCAGGCGGATCGCGTCGGCCAGCGCGGCGCTGTCCTCCGGCGGCACGACCAGGGCGCCCGCTTCGCGCAGAATCTGCGCGGCTTCACCGGCGACGGCACCGACGACCGCTTTCCCGGCGGCCAGGTACTCGAACATCTTCGACGGTATGAACGCTGAGAACAGCGGCACGTCGCGCAGCGGCACCAGGCAGATATCGGCCGCGGCCAGCAGCGCCGGAACCTCCTCGTGCGGCACACCGGGCCGCAGCGTGACATTGTCCAGCGCCAGGTCCGCGACCCGGCGGCGCAGCCGGGGCTTGTCCGCGCCCTCGCCGACGAAGGCGAAGTGGACCGGCTCACCGGCCAGCCGGGCGGCGGCGTCGGCCACCCCCGGCAGCCCGTGCGAGATGCCATGCGTCCCCAGATACAGCACCAGGCAGTCGCCGCCCCGCGCGCCGAGTCGCTCGCGTACCCGCGGATCGGCGGCCGCCCAGGGGTCGAACCGGTCGAGCGTCACGCCGTTGCGGATCGTGTGCACCTTGCTGTCCGGCACGCCGCGATCGATGAGATTGGCCCGGAACCCGTCGCTGACCACGACGACCCGGTCGGCGGCGGCATAGGCGGCGAGTTCGAGCCGCTCCAGCAGGCGGATCAGCCGGTGGTTGGTCAGCACGCCGAGCTCGACGAAGATGGCGGGCCACAGGTCGCGGATCTCCACGACCAGCCGGGCCCGCTTCATCCGGGCCAGCAGCCAGGCGGCGCCGATGGAGAAGAAGGTCGGCGAGGACACGACGACCGTGTCGGCCGGGCCGCAGCGCCGTCCGCCCAGCAGGACGCTACTGATCATGAAGCTCAGATGGCCCACGGTCTTGCGGGCCACGCCCTCGTTCGGCGTGGCGTACAGCCAGGTGCGGATGACCTGGTAACCGTCCCGGTGCTCGCGGCGCCGGATCGCGCCCCGGTAAGCGGGCGGCACCAGGCCGGTGGGGTGATTCGGCATGCCGGTCAGCACGGTCACCCGGTCGCCGTCCGCGGCCCAGGTCGCCGCCAGCGCGGACAGCCGGGCCTGCGGGGCGCCCGTCTCGGGCGGGAAATAGTGGCTCACAATCAGCGTCCGCATCTCAGGCCAGCTCCGGTTGCCGGGCGTGGCGCGTCAGTAGCGCAGGCGACCGGAGATAGACAGCCAGCAGGCCGGCCCCGGCCAGGTCGGCCGCCGCCCGCAGGGCCGGATCCCCGGTGAGGCTGACCGCGCCGAGCAGGCAGAGCGCGGCGGTCCCGGTCGCGCTCACCACCGTGACCCGCAGGTGTGACCAGCCCACATCGCACAGCCGCTGATAAGTGTGCGTGCGGTGTCCCTCGAACCAGCGCTCGCCGGCCCGGATGCGCCGCTGCAGCGTCCATGCCGTGTCCGCCAGGTACAAGGCGAGCGGTGCGATCGCTGCTTCGGCCGGCACCCCACGCGCGATGGCGTACGCCGCGAGGACCGCCAGCGCCGCGCCTAGCGCGTAGCTGCCCACGTCACCCAGGAACACCCGGGCCCGGACCGCGTTCCACGGCAGGAAGGCGAGCGCGACCGCGGCGACCGCGGCGCCCGCGCCGATCAGGAACGGGTCGCCGCGCCACACGCCGAGGCAGCTGTAGGCCACGCCACCGATCAGGGCATGCGCGGCGGCGATTCCGTTAAGGCCGTCCATGAAGTTGAACGCGTTGACGACCCCGGTGAGCCACACGGCGACCGCGCCGGCGACGGCGGCCAGCCGCAGCGGCGTCATTTGCAGCGGGCTGACCAGGATGCAGGCGACGACGATACTCGCGGAGCACTGCAGCACCAGCCGCTGGCTGACCGGCAGCCCGGACAGGTCCTCGGCGAGCCCTATCGCGGCGAAGAGGACGATCGCGATGCCGAACGCCACGGACGGCGCGCTGTGCAGGAGTACCGCGGCCACGACCAGTCCCGCCGCCATCGGCGCCCCGCCCCCCCGCGGCGTGGGCACGGTGTGCGACGACCTCAGGCCCGGAACGTCGATCACCGAGGCCCGCCGCAGCAGCGCGATCGTCACCGGCTCGGCGGCCACCACAATGGCGCCGGCGGGCAGCGCAATGAGGGCGCCGGTCATTCTCGCCGACGGCTGTGCCTGGTCACCGTCGGCGTCGCCGACTTCCCGTTGGTGTGCGGCGGCCCATTCGCGGCGGGCGTGTCGGCCACATAAGAGCCGTAGCCGTATTCGACTCCGTACGGGCTGCCATGTCCGCTCTGCCGGCTTACCTCGTTCAGGACTATGCCCAGCAACGGCGCGTGGGCCTGGGCGAACTTCTCCGAGGCGCGCTGCAGCTCGGCCCGCCTGGTCTGGCCGGCCGCCACCACGAGCAGTGTTCCGTCCGCGTAGCTGGACAGCACCATCGCGTCGGTGACCGGCAGCACCGGCGGGCTGTCGATGAGGACCAGGTCGAATTCCTCACGGAGGGTGGCGAGAACACCGTGTGTGCTCCGCTGGCTCAGCAACTCGGCGGGGTTCGGCGGGATAGGCCCGCAGGGCAGTACCCACAGCCGCTCGTTGTCCTGGACTTGCCGCAAGACCTGTCGCAGGGAGCGCTCCCCGGCCAGGATGCTGGTCAGGCCGGCCGCCTCGTCGATCCCGAAGAACTGCCCGATCCGGGGCCGCCGCAGGTCACCTGAGACCAGCACCACCCGCTCGCCGGCCTGGGCGAATACCGCGCCCAGGTTGGCCAGCGTCGAGGTCTTGCCCTCGCTGGAGGTCGGGCTCGTGATCAGGATGGTCCGCAGATCGTGTTCTTGCCGGGCGAACTGCAGCGAGGTGCGAAGTGACCGGTACGACTCGGCGGCCGACGAGGTGGGCTTGGAGGTTGACACCACGATGGCATGGCTGCGCCTTTTCCACGCCGTCACCATCGGCACCAGCCCGAGCACCGGTGAGCCGCCCAGCTGCTCGGCGGCATCCTTGGAGCTGACCGCCTCGTCGAGATTATGGCGCAGGAAGGCGGCGCCCAGGCCCACGATCAGCCCGGCCAGCAGGCCGAGCAGGCCGTCCTGGACGGGCCTGGGGGAGCTGGGCGCCGTGGGGGCCTGAGCCGGCGTGACCAGCTCCACCCCTCCGGTGGCGGCCCCCGCCGTGGCCTGGGCCCCGGTGACCTGCAGTTGGCTGTACTGCTCCTTGAGCACTGCCTCCTGGTTGAGGAGCGCCGTTACCTCGGCGGCCGTGCCCGAACGGTGCTGCAGCGAGGTGATCTGGGCACTGATCGATCTGATCTGGGACCGTAGCTGAGCCTCGGCGGCCGTCATGTTGGCGGTGATAACGGTTTGCTGGTAGGTGACGAACGCTTGTGCGTAGGTATTGGCAATGCGCGCGGCCAGCGGGGGAGTGGTGGCTATAGCCGAAATGGAGATTACGTTTGTCTGTGCGACCTGAACGGCGTTCACCGGGGGACGGCGGCCCAGCCGGCGCTGGACCAGTTGCTGGACGGGAGCGCTCGTGACCAGCTGCAACTCGGTCTGCACTTCGGTCGGGGTCACCGGTTGCAGCGTCGTCCCGGCCGCCAGGGCCTGGCTGGAGGGCTGCACCAGAAGCTGAGCGGAAGCCGAGTACTGCTTGGCCTGAGTCAGCGCTACGGCCAGGCTGACCGCCAGGCCCGCCACGGTCGCGCAGATAATCCACCACTTGCGCCGGCGCAGGATCACGAGATACGAGCGAAGAGTCGGATTGGCACCGGACTCCGTCGTCATGATCGTTCCCCGACTCCCCTCGCGCTGCTAGTCGGCCTGACGGGCAGGACGGCCCGCCAACGCCGGCATATTAACAATGAGTGTACTATCAATCACTCTGAGTAAGGCGCGAGGCCCCTGCTCACCTCTCTCATCGCCGTTCCAGGCAGATTCCCGGATAGCCCGGCCCGGAGGCGAGCTGATCTGGACGGAATGGTCACTATGCGACTTGTCCGGTGACCGACATTCTGGTGCTTTGCACCGCAAATACCTGCCGGTCCCCCATGGCCGAAGCGCTGCTCGCGCGCCGCCTGGCCGGGCACGGCATTGCCGCGACGGTTCACTCGGCCGGCATAGAGGTGGCCGGAGTACCGGGAGAGGGCCAGCGGCCACCTCCCGGGGCCATCGTGGCCATGACCGCCTACGAGCTCGACACCGCATCGCACGGCAGCCATCAGCTCACCGCGACTGATCTGGGCCGCGCCGACATGGTGATCGCCATGGCCCGGATGCACGTCCGGCACGCCGTGGTCATGCGGCCCGAGGTCTGGCCCCGCGCGTTCACCCTGAAGGAACTGGTCCGTCGGGGGGAGGCGATCGGGTCCAGGCCGGCCGGTGAGCCGCTGGCCGGATGGCTGGCCCGCCTGCACGGGGCCAGGGATCGCCAGGCCCTGCTCGGGCATGGCCCGGATGACGACGTGGCCGATCCGATCGGAGGTCCGCCGCAGGCTTATCACGACACGGCCGCGCTCCTCGACACGCTGGTGAGCCACCTGGTCAAGGTGTGCTGGGGCGAAGAAGCGCTGCCCATCGAGCCGCCGCATTAAGCGGCCCGGCACGCCGATCCGGGCGCTCACCTGGCCGGCACAACGAGCCAGCGTGGCCCGCAGGTAGTCGCCGTCCGCCTCCGGGTCGATGCCACTGACCTGTTCAGGATGCAGCGGTGCCACCGCGGCGTGCTGGATGAGAGGGTGACGGGGCCGTGGTGCGTCCAGTTCGTCGCGGCCGAGCAGGACCTCGGCCAGCTTCTCGCCGGGGCGCAGGCCCGTGTACACGATGTCGATCTCGCCCGGGGAGCGTGCGGCCAGCCTCCGAGCGATGTCGTCGATCAGCACCTGTTCCCCCATGTCCAGGACGAGCACTTCGCCGTCATCGCCGATGATGGCCGCCTGCAGGACCAGCTGGACCGCTTCGTCCGCCGTCATGAAGTACCGGCTGACCTGGGGATGAGTCACGGTGATCGGGCCGCCTGCGGCGACCTGCGCGGAGAGCGCGGTCAGCACCGACCCACGGCTGCCGAGAACATTCCCGAAACGGACGCTCAGGTAGGTCCCGTCGACGCGCCCGGACAGGTACGCGGTGAGCCGTTCCGCGATCCGTTTGGAATAGCCGAGCACGCTGACCGGATCCGCGGCCTTGTCCGTCGAGATATTCACGAACGACTCGACGCCGCTGGCGGCGGACGCTTCCAGCACGGTGAGCGTGCCCCAGATGTTGCTCTTCAGCGCCTCGGCGGGATATCGCTCGAGCAGCGGCAGGTGCTTGAGCGCGGCCGCGTGGAAAACGATCTGCGGCCGGAAGTGCTCGAAGACTTCCGTGATCCGGCGGGGGTCGCGGATGTCGGCCAGGACTGTATCGTCCGAGTCGAGCAGCGCCCGGCCATGCAGCGTGAGCTGCACGGCATGCAGGGCGGACTCGTCACGGTCCAGCATGATCAGTTCGGCCGGACGGAACTGGTGCAGCTGCCGGCAGAGCTCGGAACCGATGGACCCGCCGGCCCCGGTCACCAGGATCCGCTTGCCAGCGAAGTGACCGGCGACCGTGGCGACGTCGGTCTGGACCGGCCTGCGGCCGAGCAGGTCGGTGATCCGCGGGTCCCGTACCCCTTCGATCCGCGCGCCGCCGTTGAGCATTTCCGTGATCGACGGGATCACCTTGGGCGTCAGCCCGCAACTCTCCGCCTGCGCGGTGAGATCACGGATCGTCCGGCCACTCGCCTCGGCGATGGCGATGACCAGGACGGTGGCGCCGGTCTGCGCCGCGGCCTCCGCCATCCGGGTGCGGTCGCCGAGAACCGCGATGCCCCGGATCCGAAGCCGCCGCTTGGCTGGATCGTCATCCAGGATCGCCACCGGCCGGTACTGGGCGTGCGGCTCGCCGGTCAGCCGGTGGACCAGGATCGAGCCCGCTTCGCCCGCGCCGAAGACGATGATCTCGGTAGCGGCCGTGGCGGGCGCCCGCGATCGCTGCCTGAAGGCGAAGACCACATACCGGGCGCCGAGCATGGCGGGGAGGGTGAACAGCGCGGCGCCCGCGGCGGTCTCGATCCCGGCCCGCTGATCAGCACACAGGACGAAACCGGACACGGCCAGGGCGGCCGCCATGCCGCAGCATGCCACGGCGACCCGGACCACCTCGTCGAAGCTGCCTCGCTGGTAGCGGCCCCGGTAGAGCCCGGCGAGCAATCCGGATCCGGCCGACAGGAGGCAGATGAGCAGCGGTAGCCGGACATAGGTCACCGAACTGGCGCCGGTGCTCACCGGGACCCTGGCCACCCACTCGGCCGCGAGCAGACCGCCGAACCAGGCCGCCGCGTCGTAGCCCGCCTCGGCGCTCGCCCGGCCCCACCGCCGGCCACCGAAGATGCGCCTCGTCCGAAGGCTGGGCGAACTCGTGCCGACCGCCTCGTTCTCCACGCCGCTCCCGTCCGGTGCGGCAGCCTGCGGCCCGGGCTTACCACTGGCCTGCTGCGCGCCTCATGAGGTACATTACCCTCAGTAATCTTTCGAACACTATTTGTAACTATGCAGGCATGACCCTCGCCTCCCGGGGCGGAATCGGCGTGACTGCGCGGAATCGTCCTTCCGCGCAGAAAATCGGTGCCGGATGGAGTCGCTCAGATGACCGCTGACCTGCGCTACCCGCTGGCGCCTGGACAAAGTAGGCATCGGGAATGACTGACACGCCCCGCGGGACCGACCCCGGTGGCCCCGCCCGTCTCACCGATCCTGATCCGGCGGCCGGGGCGCAGCCGCCGGTCAAGCGGCCGCGGCGGGGCAAGCGGATCGCCGTGCTATCGGGCCTGGGCGTCCTGGTGCTGTTCGGGGCGGCCGTAGCGGCTGGCTTCCTGGCCGTCAACCACCTGGTCAGCCGGGTCCCGCGGGTTTCCGTCGGGCAGCTGCCGGCATCCGGTGGCGCCCAGACGATCCTGATCACCGGCGCCGGATTCGGTGCCACTGGCGGGCCTTCGCCCGCGTCGGCGGCGGAATTTAGCGGGCTCATCATGCTGATGCACGTCAACGCCAGCCAGAAGGCGGGCGCCGTGGTCTCGATACCACCGATGGTGGTGGTCCCGGTGCCGGGGAAAGGAGACACGGAACTCGAGAACGCGCTCGCGGCCGGCGGGCCGACCTTGCTGGTGCGGGCCGTCGAGCAGCTGACCCACGTGCCGATCAACCACTATGCGCGGATTGACTTCGACCACGTCTCCCAGGTGATCAACGCTCTGGGCGGCGTTGACGTCACCATGCTGAAGCCGGGCGCCAGTATCGGCTACAAATTCCATGCCGGAGTCAATGAGCTGAATGGCGTGACCGCGATCTACTACGTGCGGGACAGATCCGTCAGCAACGCGGACCGGATTCTGCGCCAGCAGAACCTCATGCGGGCGATCCTGTCCAAAGTCGCCAGCCGTCACCTGCTCACCACCCCGGTAAAGATGTACCGCGTGCTCGATGCGGTCACCAGCATGCTGACCGTGAGCAGCAACTTCACCAACTCCGAGCTCATGTCGCTGGTGAAGGAGCTGAGCTCGCTGGATGGCAAGGCGGGGACGTTCGTGACCGCCCCATCCCACCAGGCCGGGAAGAAAGTCCTCCTCGACCGCCCGGCGAGCGGCCAGCTCTGGCGGGCCATCACGGATGACTCGGTCGCTGCGTTCGCCCGGCAGGACCCGCAGACAGTGACACCGGTGGCGGTCCCCTGACAATAACCCGAACACCATTAGTAACTAGAAGCAAGGTGACAGTCAGCGCCTAGGCACAGGGGGCAATGAGGATGACGCGTATACCCAGCGGGAATGACCAAGCCGACCCTGCGCATTCCGCAGATCCTGATACCGGCGCAGCGGCCGGCGCGGATCGGCCGGCCCGGCGAGAACGGCGTGGCGCGCGCATCGCCGTGCTGTCCGCCCTCACCGCCGCGGTCCTGCTGGCCGCGACTGTGGCGGCCAGCCTGGCCGTCGTCGGCAACAGGGCGAGCGGCATGGCGCGCATTCATGCCGTTCGGCTGATGTCGGCGACGGGCCAGCCCGCCGCCTCCGGTCACGGTCAGACCGTCCTGATCACCGGGGCCGGATTCGGGCCCACCGGCGCAGCACCGCCCGGGTCGTCGGCTCCCGAGTTCAGCGGTCTCATCGTGCTGCTGCACATCAACGGCAACAAGCAGGCGGGCGGGGTGGTGTCGCTGCCAGCCCTGGCCGTGGTCCCGGTGCCTGGCCACCACCGGATGCAGCTCGGGCAAGCGCTCGCGGCCGGCGGCCCGGCCCTGCTGGTGCAGACGGTCGAGCAGCTGACCGGCGACACGGTCAATAACTATGCCCGGATCGACTTCGAGCACGTGGCGGCGGTGGTTGACGCGGTCGGCGGGGTGTACGTCAACGTGCCGGACAAGTCGGTCAGCTTCCATTTCACCTTCCATGTCGGAATCAACCACCTGGACGGCATCGAGTCGCTCTACTACGCGCGCCAGCCCGGGCTGACCGAGGCCGCCACGGAACTGCGCCAGCAGAATCTCATCCGGGCGATATTGCGCACTCTCGCCAGCCACCAGCTGCTCGCCAACCCGGTGACGATGCTGCACGTGCTCAGTGCTGTCGACAGCATGCTGTCAGTGGACAGCGACTTCACGAACACTGAAGTCGAGACGCTGGCCACCGAGCTGGCCACGCTCAGCGGCAGTGATGGGACGTTCCTGACCGCCCCGACGCAGATGGCCGGGAAGCAGCTGGTGTTCAATCCCCAGATCAGCGCCCAGCTCTGGACGGCGATCAGGTACGACTCGATCGCGGGCTTCGCAGAGGAGTATCCGGCCACGGTGACGCCAGCCGCGGTTCCCTGACTGGGCGCCAGGCGGACGCGAGAGCCCCGGCGGCATGATGCGGCCAGGGCCCTCGCGGGGCGGCGCGTGCAGAAGCCCCGTACACCAGGCCCGTAGACCAGGCTCCGCAGAGAGTCGGCGCAGAAGCATAGGGCGCATATATAAGCACGTGATATAGTTTTGCGATGATCGCTGCTCCGACCCCTGTTGCTCCTGGCCCGGCCCCTGTTTCAGCCCCTGGTTCTGAGTGCGAGGACCTGGCGGCGGCGCTGGAGCGGCTCGTCTCCACGTGGCGGCGGCTGGCCGTGCCCGGCGAGCTCAGTTCCACCGCGGCCTTCACCCTGGCCCGGCTGTCCCGGGACGGGCCTTGCCGGCTGACCGAGCTGGCCGCCCACGAAAAGGTGTCGCAGCCGGCCATGACCCAGCTTGTCTCGCGGCTGGAAAGCCAGGGACTCGCGGAGCGGTGCAGCGATCCGGGCGACGCCCGCGTGGTCAATGTGGCCGTGACGGCCCAGGGCGAGGAGCTGATCGCCCGCCGGCGGGCCGCCCGGGCGGCCCGGTTCGCGGAGTTCTTCGCCATGCTGCCCGCCCAGCATCAGACGGCATTGACCCATGCCCTGCCCTCATTGCAGCTTCTGGCGGACGCGGGCGCGGGTCTCCTGCAGTGAGCCAGCCAGCCCAGTAGCCAAGCAGCCCAGCCCCCTGGATCATCCGTGGAGCCAGTCATGAGTACGTCGGCCGACATCAGCCAGGCCAACACCACACCGAGCCCGTTCCACCAGCCCAAGGCGGTCTGGGCGGTCGCGTTCGCCTGCGTGATCTCGTTCATGGGCATCGGCCTGGTCGACCCGATCCTGCCCGCCCTGCGGGTCAAGCTGCACGCGACCCCGAGCCAGGTCGAGCTGCTGTTCACCAGCTACCTCGTGGTGACAGCCGTGGCCATGCTGGTGACCGGCTGGGTGTCGTCGCGCATCGGCGCGAAGCGCACCCTGGTCGCCGGCCTGGTGCTGATCGTGATATTCAGCGCCCTGGCCGGGCACTCGGCCGGGATAAGCCAGATCGTGTGGTTCCGCGCGGGCTGGGGCCTGGGCAACGCGCTGTTCATCGCCACTTCCCTCGCGGTCATCGTGGCCTCGGCCAGCGGCGGTTTCGCCGGAGCGATCATCTTGTACGAGACGGCGCTGGGCGTCGGCATCGCGCTGGGCCCGCTGCTCGGCGGTGAGCTCGGTGCCATCAGCTGGCGCGGGCCGTTCTTCGGTGTCACCGTCCTCATGTCGATCTCGCTGATCGCCACGCTGGTGCTGGTGGGCAAGACGCCCACGCCGGCCCGCCGCCAGTCCATCATGGAACCGCTCCGGGCGCTGCGCCACCGCGGCCTGCTCACCATGGGTCTCACCGCGCTCTGTTACAACTGGGGCTTCTTCACCGTCCTCGGTTACGCCCCGTTCCCGATGAAGCTGAACACCCACGAT
>Ga0302326_10026975_pt1 | contig 11595 bp, 12 predicted proteins | sample Palsa_T0_3_FD_202264 | JGI IMG/M metagenome (GOLD analysis project Ga0302326, IMG submission 202264) | Peat permafrost microbial communities from Stordalen Mire near Abisko, Sweden - Palsa_T0_3 | ecosystem: Environmental > Terrestrial > Soil > Palsa > Peat permafrost | place: Sweden: Abisko...
ACCCCCTTGGTTGTTTGAACGTAGACGTAGGCTGCGGGCGCGGCGGCTTTTGCATCGGGGGTTGCTTCGTCGGATGGGGTTTGGGTGAAGGCGGGCGCTGCGGTGAGAAGGGCGAGGAAGGCAATTAGTGAAACAGTCCTGTGGGCGGAGAACATGGCGTTCCTCCTGAGTTTCTATGGCCGGGGCGGGATTTGCCTAAGATGTTCGATGCTTAGCGAGGCAAAACCGTTGGCGATGGTCGAAGAATGGCGGCCGCGGGCAGGTGGAAGTATAGGCGCTGGATTGCGCATTGGCAATGGATGCAGGGGCTTGGTGTTGCGCTGGCGGGGGCTTGAACGCGACTTCGTCGCGTAGGCGATCGATTCATTCTGGGTGGGTGGATGTGTCGAGGATGAATCCCCGGCCTACCAGCCCGTGTCGCCCTTCAGGACGCCGGACCACGAGGCTGATGGTTCCTACTGGAGTCCCCACTGAGAGCGGAGGTTCTGGGCGCTGCCGGGAGGATCGAAGAGCGGCATGTCTGAGGTCTCAGGGCCGGGGTTCTGGGCGGCGTCGCGTCTGCGCATGAGTTCGATGAAGATCGTCTCGATTTCAGCGCGATCGCGGTTGCTGATGGCAACTTCCGAGTTTGGATAGACGTTCATGTCGCACCCAACCAATCTTCGTATCGGCATAGACACCAGGCGGGAAGAGGAAGTTGCGCGGATTCCAGGACCGGACACATTCGGGGGCAATGGATCGCGCCAATGACTCCGGGCATCGACCTTGCTGCGCTGGTGTTCGTTGCTGCTTCCAGCATGCGTTCTACGCGCGCGACGGGCTATCCCACTTGTGTGGAATTAGCGGACGCTCAGGTCGTGTCCGGTTGGTGGACCTTTGTGTTAGTGGAGATGGAAGTGGAGGAGGCCAGGGACTAGGGCATAGGGTATAGCAAGGCCGCTCGCGGGTCGATCGTGCGCGTACCCTTTGCTCCGATTCCGTTCATTTCTCGCGCTGGTAGTCTCCGCTTTTGCCGCCGGATTTGGACTCGAGCTGAATGTTGCGGATGACGATCCCCTTGTCGAGCGCTTTGGTCATGTCGTAGACGGTGAGGGCGGCAACGGAGGCGGCGGTGAGGGCTTCCATCTCGACGCCGGTGGGGCCGACGGTTGCGGCAGTCGCGGTGATTCGGACGCCTCCATTAACGATTTCGGCTTGCACGTCAACATGCGAGAGGGCGAGGGGATGGCACATGGGAATCAGTTCGGAGGTGCGCTTGGCGGCCTGGATGCCGGCGAGGCGGGCTACCGCAAGTGGGTTGCCTTTGGGGTTGGAGGGCAAGGCTGCGAGCACTGCTGCGGAGAGCTCGACAAAGGCCGAGGCTGTGGCAGAGCGGCGGGTGGGCTGCTTGGCGCTGATGTCGACCATGGAGGCTTGGCCGTCTTGATCGAAGTGCGAGAGGTGCGGTTTCGTGAAATCGGTCATTGGAGTGATCATAAACGGGGCTGGTCGAGCGTCGTGGTTTCCCACCCATTCACTCGAAAAACGCGAATGGACGGGGCACCCGGCATTTTTGACGGTCGTGCAGCACTTCAAGGCAACAGGATTTGGACGATTGCGCCGGGTTCCAGGGAGTCAGCTTCTTCGGGGATTACTAGGAAGCAGTTGGAGCGGGCTAGGGCAGCTAGGTCGCCCGACCCGTGCCAGGAGACGAGGGCGACCTGCGGAAGCTTTCCGGCCGGCGGGTTGAACTGGCAGGATGCGGGGAGAAAACGCGTGAGGCCAGGTTTGCCGTGCTTGTCGGTTGCTTTTGCGAGTTGCGCCAGGGCAAAGCGCGGGCCGGGCTGAAGACTGCCTGCAAGAGCAGCCAGCATGGGGGCCGCGAAGAGTAGAAAGGTGACAGCTGAAGAAATGGGGTTGCCGGGAAGTCCGAAGACGGGGACCGGGATCGCTCGAGCGGCTTCTTGCGTGTGTAGATTGATGGCGGATTTGCGCGGGAGCACCGCGAAGACCAGCGGCTTGCCGGGCTGGATGCGAACGCCGGTGAAGTGGAATTCAGCGCCTGCACGGGCCAGAGCCGGTTCCACCAGATCAAACTTGCCGGCCGAGACGCCGCCGGAGATGAGCAGCAAGTCTGCTTGAGCAGCTTCGGCGAGCGAATTGTCGAGAGCGAGGGCATCGTCGGATGCCGTGGGAAGGACCCAGGGCTCACCACCCGCAGCGGCAACCAAGGCAGCGAGCATGGGTGAGTTGGAGTTGCGAATCTGTCCTGGAGCGGGCGCAGATTCAACGGGAACCAATTCATCGCCAGTGGTGAGGATGGCGACGCGTGGGCGAACGAAGACTTCGAGCGCGGAGTATCCGCATTCGGCGGCGCATGCGATGTGCGCGAAGGTGATTGCGGTACCGGCGGGGATAAGTTCATCGCCCGTTCGAGCTTGAGCGCCCTGGGCAACGATGTTTTCGCCTTCAGATACTTTGCGGGGCGGGAGCAGACGGACCTGACCGTCGGTCTGCTCAACATGCTCAATCATGATCACGGAGCCGGCGCCTGGGGGAACCGGCGCTCCGGTCATGATCTCCCATGCGGCGCCTGGGTCGAGTAGCCCGGCTGGAGGATCTCCAGCACGAGTTGCTCCTGCGACGCTCAAGAACTCGTGTGTGGATGCTTCAGCCGCGCGGCAGGCAAATCCGTCGCGGGTGGAACGGGAAAAGGGCGGTTGGTCGCGATCGGCGCGGATGGGTTGGGCGAGTATCCGGCCTGCCGCCGCGGCCAGATGGACACGTTCTATCCGGGGCCGCTGCGCGCGCACCTGGGCGGCAATTCCCGAGACCAGCGCCGCTGCTTCCTCGTAACTGGGTAGAGCTGGACTCATGGAATGGATTGTAGAGGGTTGAGTGGACGCGAGTCAGCGGTGCATAGAAAAGGCGGAGACACAAAGAGCGCCCGCTGCGGCGGACGCTCTTTGCTGTCAGGAGATTCGACGAGTTTACTTCTTCTTGGCCGGCGCCTTGTAGCCATTGTCGATGGTCTGGTTGAAACTGGCCAGAATTTGCTTTACTTCACCGGCATAGGGACCGTCCGGCGCCAGTTGCAGATACTTCTGGTAGGCTTCCATGCATCCAGGCGGCGGAACGAGCTTATGCGTTTTGTCGTCCATGGTGGTCTTGGCCACCAGGCCGTTACCCTTCAGGTAGTAGAGGATGGGCTGGTTCGGATCGAGCGCAATGCCTTTGTCGGCCGCTGCCACCTGGGCATCCCCCTGGTTGCTCTGGAAGAAAATCACCGCTTCGTTCTTCAGATAAAAGGCGCCTGAGGTCGGGTTGACCTTGACGGCTGCGTCATAGGCGTCATTCGCTTCCTGAATCTTGCCAGTGCGCGCGTAGATTTCGCCGAGCCCGCTATCTGCCAGACCCTGGACGACAATGTTCGGCTTCTTTGAATTGGTCTCGAGATCGATCACCTTCTTAAAGGTCACGGTCGCATCGTCATACTTCTTCAATCCGACTTGCGCCTGGCCCAGTTCAGCCCACAGGATGGAAGCATCCGGCTTGGCCGCGCTGTCTTTGGTCATCAGAGTCTCGATCTCGGTGTACTTTGCGGTCTTGATCTCTTGTTCCTTGGCATCGAGGTCGGCCTTCGATGCGGCCGCCCCCAATGTTGACATGGCGGTGGCGCGCGCCGCGTCGGCGTCTTTGATGTCCTGCTGAACGACCTTGATATCCGCGTTGAGGTTTTTGATGACCTCATTGGTTTTCAAGGCTTCAGAATTATGCTTCTTCAGGTCCTCCAGTTGCTTTTTCTGGTCCGGAGGCAGGGCGTCGACGTATGCCGGGCGGGACATATCGATGTCCTGGACAAGATCCTGCCCTTGCAGAATCTTCACAGTTTCAACGTGATCCGCTTCCTTGTCCGCCGGCATCCCGGGCGTACGGTAGACGAGCTTGTATGTGCCGGGGGCGACGTCGGCCGAGTATTGGCCACTGGCGTCGACGGGGAAGGTTCCCTTGTCGATGGTCGGCGCCTTCAATCCGGGGCCAGAGGCCAAGCCAGAACCTATCAGGCTGATGGTGCCGCCGGCTTGCGGCGCCCCGGTCGGATTGGTCACCTGACCGTGGATTTTGCCGGTGGGTCCGGAGGGTGTAGCGGGCGCAGCTTGCGCCGCAGGCGCGGTGGGCGCGGGCGCCTGTGCAAGCGCGGGCAAGAGCGCGGAGGCCAACAGGCCCGCCGCGGCAGGCAGGGCTAGCCATATTGAGATGGTGCGTTTCATGTTCTTCTCCTTGTCATGTTCTTCATCTTGTCATGTTCTTCTTCATGGGAGCAGCGGGGACGAGGCGGCCCACGAGCTCAAAAAGTCTTGTTTGGCACCTTGCGCCGTCAATCACGCCAACGGCGTTTCCGCAATGCATGCGCCTCTTCAGTCGAATCACAGCATTCAACCATAAAATGCCTAATTCTGCTGCTGTTCGGGCAGCAGATTGCATTTTTGTTCAGCGTTGCCCACGCCACGATCGCACAGAGCTCCGCTCGCAGACCGTGTGATCGGCAGGACCAAAGGTAAATCCAATGGAGTGTCCAACACAAGGGCGAGTAGCAGTATGTGCGACAGCCGGTATTATTTGCAATGCATTTTCGGTGGATCGGCACGACTCGATTCGAACGGTGTGTGCGATGTGTCAGGTACTAGAATATCTGCGACGCGCACTAGAATACGAGTATGGCGACCACCATTCGCGAGGCAACTCCGGCGGACATTCCGCAGATTCTTACGTTTATTCGCGCTCTGGCTACCTACGAACGCGAACCAGACGAAGTGACGGCAACGGAAGCCGACCTTCTCAATCATGGATTTGGCCCCAACCCTTTCTATTTCTGCCTGATAGCTGAGCATGAGAATCAGCCGGCGGGCTTTGCATTTTACTTCTTCAACTACTCCACGTGGAAGGGCCGGCCGGGGCTTTATCTTGAGGATCTGTTCGTGCAGCCTGAGTTTCGCGGCCTGGGAATCGGGCGAGCGCTGCTTGAGAAGGTGGCGGCAATCGCTGTCGAGAAGGACTGCCCGCGCCTGCAATGGGAGGTTCTGGACTGGAATACTCCGGCCATTGAGTTTTATCGCGCCATGGGAGCAGAGTTTCTGGACGCATGGCGCAATGTGCGGGTATCCGGAGACGCGTTGAAACGGCTTGCGGGAGCGAGGGACCAACCAACGGAGGCGGCTCAGTGAGAATTCGCGTCATCGGCGGCGGGTTGGCCGGCCCGGAGGCCGCGCTGACTGCCGCGCGGCTGGGATGCCAAGTTGACCTCTACGAAATGCGGCGTTTGGTGGATGGAAAGCCGCTGCTTACGCCAGCCCACCAGACGACGGAGTTTGGCGAGCTGGTCTGCTCGAACTCGCTCAAAAGCGAAAGCCCAAACACTGCGCCCTGGTTGCTGAAGCAGGAGATGCGGCGGGCGGGATCGGCTTTGCTGCGCATTGCGGACGAGACTGCCGTTCCTGCCGGCCATGCGCTGGCTGTCGATCGAGTTGAATTCTCCCGCCGGATTGCTGAAGTCATTGCTTCCGAGCCGCTGATCCGCGTGATTCGCGAGGAGGTTACTTGCCTGGAAGCGCCGGACGCGGAAGATGGCGGACTGACGATTCTGGCGACGGGGCCGTTGACCTCCGATGCGTTGAGCCGCGAGATTGAGCGCATTACCGGTTCCGGCCACCTGGCCTTTTACGATTCCATTTCGCCCATCGTCGATGCTGAAACCATCGACATGGAGCGGGTCTACATGGCCGCGCGCTGGGACAAGGGGACGGCCGATTACATCAATTGTCCAATGGACCGCGCGGAGTTCGACCGCTTTCTGGATGCTCTGCTGGCTGCCGAGGCTGCCGAAGCCAAGGAGTGGGAGAAGCTGGATTACTTCGAGGGCTGCCTGCCCATTGAAGTGCTGGCCCGGCGCGGGCGCGACACGTTGCGCTTCGGCCCCATGAAGCCGGTGGGGTTGCGCGATCCACGCACCGGCAAGACGCCATGGGCCGTGGTGCAACTGCGCAAAGAGAATCTCCGCGCCGACAGCTACAATCTGGTGGGCTTTCAGAATCACCTGAAGTTTGGCGAACAGGCCCGGGTGCTGCGCCTGATTCCTGGGCTTGAGAACGCGCGCTTCCTGCGCTATGGCCAGATTCATCGCAACACGTATATTCAGGCGCCGCTGCTGCTGGACGAAACGCTGCGGCTGAAAAAGGCGCCCTGGCTGATGTTTGCCGGGCAGCTTTCCGGGGTCGAGGGCTACACGGAGTCCATCGCCACGGGGCTGCTGGCGGGAATCTACGCTGCTGCGCTGGCGCGCGGCGAAGAACCCACTACCGCTCCACGCGCAAGCGCGCTGGGCTCGCTGGTGCATTACATTACACACGCGGACGCAAAAGACTTTCAGCCGGCCAATATCACCTTCGACCTGCTGGAGCCGCTTGAGGAGGAGTTGCGCAAGAAGATTCGCGACAAGAAGGAGCGGCATCGGATGGTGTGCGAGGGGGCGCTGGCGGCGTTCGACGCTTGGTGTGCGAATGCGGCGTTGGCCGCACGACCGGCCGAAACGGTGGCACGCTCACCCATGCTAACGTGATGATGTCGGTGGAGCGGCAGATGTGGGTTCCGGGGCGAATCATTCTCGAAGTATCTGCGGGGCTGATCATCGCCGGAGGTCTCTACGATGTATTCACTCCGCGCCTTCCGTCGAACCTCGCACAGATCTGCGGCGCAAATGAGGGGGCACAAAAGCTGACGAGAGAGCTGCTGCGGGCCCTTGGAGGATCGCTCATCGCTATCGGCGTTGCTTGCGCTTATCTGGTCACCGTGTCGGGGGCACAGCCTGATGGATCGACGATTTTGCTGATACTGCTTCTTGTTGTGCCGGCAGAATTCATCAATGCCATTTGCATGTTTCGGGCCGGGTCCCCGTTTTACTTCCCAATGGCATTTGGCTTGCTCACCATCCTGGGCGCAGCTCTATGGTGGGCACAACCCCTGGGGTGATCTCAAGCCGCCGGCCGCGTTCGGTGGCTGGGGCAGAGGGAATTTGTGCAGGGCTGCGGAACTTCGCGGGTAAACTCTGCGTAGTTTTGTGGTATGCGGTGCTTCCGCTGAAAGGTCTTGCCATGCGCGCCATTTCTGCCTTCGATTCCGTTTCGCCAGCCATTCAACGCACCAGGGATTTTCTCTTCAGGCCCTTCAACTGGGGAACGTATCTGAAGCTTTGCCTGGTTGCGATCATCACCGAGGGCCTGGGAAGCAGTCTCAATTCCTCGTCGCATAATGGTCAATCCGGGGGACACGGGCCGGACCTGCCGTATCCTTTTCATGATGCGCAGGCATGGATCATGGGTTTTTTTGCGCTGGCGCTGGTCGCGGTTTTTCTTTCTTGGATTTTCTATCTGGTGACACGACTGCGCTTCGCCTACTTTCATTGCCTGATCAACAACACAAGGGAGATTCGACCTGGTTGGTGGCTCTATCGGGAGCAGGCAACACGGTTTTTCTGGATGAGCCTGGGGGTTGGATTCTGCTTTCTGCTGGTGACGGTGTTGGCCGCGCTTCCATTCGTGGGCGGATTTACGCGGCTGTTTCGTCAGATGCAGCACGGAGGCCAACCCGACATGGGGTTATTGCTGTCCACCGTGTTGCCGTTGATTCCGATCTTCACTCTGCTGGTGGTGGGTGTAGTTTTGGCCGACCTGGTTTTGCGCGATTTTATGCTGCCGCATTACGCGTTGGAAAACGCAACGGCCGGCGAAGCGTGGGCCCGTGTGTCGGCTACGATCAGGGCGGAGAAGAGGCAGTTCGTTGCTTATGCGCTGTTGCGAGTTGTATTGCCGGCGATTGCGGTAGCTTGTTTGTTCATGGTGCTGATCATTCCCGGACTCTTCCTGGCCGGCTCGTTGGCGGCCGTTGAATTCGGCATTCACTCGGTCTTTGCGGATGCGACGGGAGTGCCGGCGCTTATCGGGAAACTCCTAATGGTCTTCTTTGGCGTAATATTTTTCGGCTTCGCGGTGTTGGCGGCCGTCTGCCTTGGAGGGCCGATTAGTACGGTGGTAAGGGAGTACGCGCTCATTTTCTACGGCGGCCGGTATCGCGCGTTGGGAGAGAGGCTTTATCCGTTGATCTCCCGCTCCGCATGATGGGGAAATGCTGGCGCTGCCGCCTTGTGAATGGATAGAGGCGTCGGCGGGTTATCGGGATTTAGACTTGGCCAGGTTTAGCTGCGTCCGAGCGGTGTGCTACGCTGAGCACTCCCGGTGCATGCGCGATGACGGTCTATTCGGCCTCGGAAGCAATTTGGCCCGCCCTGGAGCGGACATACTCCTATCTATTTCGTGCGTTCAAGTGGGAAACTTTCCTGAAGCTGGCAACTGTGGCCACCATCAGCGAGGGGTTCATTGTCAGCTTCAGATATTCGGTGCCCAACGCTTTTCCGCTGGACATTGACACGGCTGCGCTGAAGGCGTTTCTGCTGGCCCCGGCGTTTCTTCCCGTAACGATCCTTGGCGCGATTGCGATCTTTTTGTTTGGGGTCTATTGCGTTTATTTGGTTACGCGCGTCCGATTCGGGTTAGTTCACTGCCTAATCCATCAGACCAGGGAATTGCGCACGGCTTCGAAGCTTTACTCCGATGAGGCTGAGCGGTTTTTCACAGCATCCACGCTGATCTGGCTCGCCTTTCTGGTGCTGGCTGTGCTGGTGTTCGTGGCCTTCGTCATCGCCGGCTATGTAGTGATTGCGTCGCCGACGCCTGAGGGCAAGCTGGACCCTGGCAATTTTCTTATTTTGTTTTTTCCCTGTATTGCAATCGTGTTTGCCTTCACTCTTGCGGTGTGCGCCGCACAGGTGGTGCTCAACGACTTCATCCTGCCGCACATGGCAATCGAAGGCGCACCGTTCAGCAAGGCCTGGGCTGAAGTTCGTGCGCGGATCAAGGCGAACAGAGAGACGTTCTTGTCGTTTTTTATCCTGCGCCTGGCCATGCCGCTGCTTGCGGGATTGATTCTGGGATTTCTTGCCTGGGTTCTGGAACTGATTGTCTTTGGCATTCTCGGGATGTCCGCGGCAGGGTTCATTGCCATGCTGGATGGCACCACCGGTTTTCGAGCGTACGCGTTGACGGCCATCGAATGGCTGTTTTTGCCGCTCGGGCTGGGCGTGGGCTTGGTGATCGCGGTAAGTTTCGGCGGACCGCTGGGAGTTTTCATGCGGAGCTATGCGCTGTTCTTTTATGGGGGGCATTACAAGGCGCTTGGGAATCTGCTCAACCCTCCGGCACCGCAATCCGCGCCTTCGGCTTCGCAATCGGTTGCGATTGAACGGATCGCGAAGGTTCCCTGACCGCGGGTTCGCAGCGCGGAACAGTGTTGCTGGATGCTTTGAGCCTGCTTTGCGGGCACACAAGTCACGCTCAAATGATCCTCAAATGAACTGGACCCACGGAGAAACAATTGTGTGGGATGATGAGTGAATAGAGTTTGGAGACGGGGATGAGTGACCCGGCACAACTGCTTTCGAATCCGGCCGTGGCTGTGTTCGTGCGAGCCGTATTGGGGACATATGTGATTTATATGGCGCGCAAATTCTATGCGGACCCCACCGGCTATTTCAGAAAATCGGCACGAGGAATGGTGGATCTGAAATGGCTGGGGCCAATCATTCGTGGACTGGCCTGCTTCTGCCTTTGGGGCGGATGTTTCATTGTTGCAACCGCCGTTGCGGTGCAGATTCTTGGGCTGCATGGCGATTTGCTGGCCTTGGCGCTGGTGACGGTGGCAGGCATTGCCGCCTGGCTGTTGCTGCCGAAGCAGAGCGCCACTGGCGCGGAAGATCAGTCGAGCGTCAAGCCTTGACCCTGGAACATTTCCGGCCATTTCAGTGTCCAAGTAAAGGTGGCGTGTAACCCCAGGCGACAGCGATTGATCAGCATCGCCCAGGGTCACAGCGTGTACCCTGAATACCGGAGTCTATCAATGCGCTGGATGTCTGTCCTGGCTGGTTCTATCCTGGCTTGTTCCGCGGCGCTGCTCGGCAGTGCAGCCTTCGCAGAGGCGCAGGCAGCGCCGGCGAAAGCACCGGCTGAGGCCAAGACGGCTCAAAAAGTTACCCCTCTGCAAATTGCCCATCCGCCGGCACCTGCTCCGCTGCTGCCGGATTCCTTCGCAGGATGGGTGGCAGCCCAGCCCGCGAAAGCTGTGACCGACCCTGCGCAAGCTGACCCGTCCAACGCAGAGGCCCTGAAGGAATACGACTTTACCGACGGCATGATTGCCGGCTACAAGCGCAGCGGCGAGACGCTCAGCCTGCGTGCGCTTCGGTTTCATGACGCCAGCGGCGCATACGGCGCCTATTCGTTCTTCAGGCAGAATGGCTGGCCCAAAGAGGAAATTGGAACCGGCGCAACCTCCAACCACAATCGGGTGCTGTTCTGGCAGGGGAACACGGTAGTAGATGCAAATTTCTCGCGCATCGGTCCCATGTCAGGTTCGGAGCTCCGTGACCTGGCCAGCCAGTTGCCCGCTGTGGCCGGACCCACAGCCATGCCGCCCCCCATTCTTGGCAATCTGCCGAAGGTTTCTATGGACGGACAGAGCACGCACTATGCGGTGGGGCCGGTAGGCTATGCGGGGTCGGGGGGCGTGCTGCCTCCGGAGCTGGTGGGCTTCGATCGCGGCGCGGAGGCCGTGACGGCGACGTACTCGTTGCGTTCCAACCCTGCGACGCTGACCATCATCGACTACCCCACGCCACAGATGGCCGCGGCTCAGGAAACCAAGATTCGCGCTTACATCAAGAATGGAAATGCTGGGGCCGGAAACCAGGCCCAGCCGCCATGGCCGAAGCCCCTGCAGGATTCCGACCCAGCATCGCTCGAGGTACACCGCAGCGGGCCATTAGTGGCGCTCGTCAGCGGCGACGCGATTCCCGAAGAAAGCCACAAATTGCTAGCCCTGGTGCACTACGAGGCAGACATTACCTCCCTGCCTGGGCCCAGCGGAGATTCTGACGTGGCGAAGACCGCCAAGCTGCTGCTGGGCATTGCCTCGCTGGTGATCATAGGCGTCAGCGCGGCCCTTCTGCTTGGGTTCTTCCTCGGCGGCGGCCGTGCTCTCTATCGGATTGCTCGCGGCAAGCCGATTTCATCGGTCTATGAAGAGGAGTTCATTCGAATCGATTTGCGGGAAGATCGGGCTGCATCGATACCTTCGGTTGACAAGGCGCATCCGGAAGGTTAATACGACCTGTTAAACCTGTGGATATCAAGACATTAATGCTAAGAAACCCGGAGAAAACAGGGCAAAACACGGAGGACTAAAGGCGAAGGCCTATCGAAGACCCGGCCTGCATCTTCTCCAACAATTGATTCGTAAATAATTGAATTCAGAAGATTTATTTCGCTGACGATTTGTTCTTGACACTCCCCTTCCCCGCCCCTAGTATGCAGCCAGAAAGTTCTGATGGTTTTGCCTCCGTTGGAACTATTCTCCCTGAGGGAAGAGCTGCCCTGTTGCCGGGCGGCTCTTTCCGTTTCTTGAGGGCTCAGGGGACAGGGTGGCCTGGCTTTCTTTCTGCGTCTTCAGGCG
>Ga0302326_10026977_pt1 | contig 11594 bp, 7 predicted proteins | sample Palsa_T0_3_FD_202264 | JGI IMG/M metagenome (GOLD analysis project Ga0302326, IMG submission 202264) | Peat permafrost microbial communities from Stordalen Mire near Abisko, Sweden - Palsa_T0_3 | ecosystem: Environmental > Terrestrial > Soil > Palsa > Peat permafrost | place: Sweden: Abisko...
ACAGCCCTACGTCGGGCGAAGTGCTCGTCGAAGGAAAGCCGCTTCAGCGTCTGCACGAGGGCGCACTGACACGCTGGCGCGCGCGGCATGTGGGCTTCATCTTCCAGTTCTATCACCTCTTGCCCGTGCTGACGGCAGAAGAAAACGTCGCGCTGCCACTGCTCCTCACCAATCTCAGCGTCGCGGAACGTCGCAAGCGGGCGCGCGCAGCACTGGCGCTTGTCGGCCTTGCCGACCGGGCCGGACACAAGCCCGGTGAACTTTCCGGCGGCCAGGAGCAGCGCGTGGGCATCGCGCGCGCCATCGTCACCGATCCGACTATCCTTCTCTGCGACGAGCCGACGGGCGATCTCGACCGGAAGGCCGGCGACGAGATTCTGCATTTGCTGCAGCTTCTCAACACCGAGCACGGCAAGACCATCATCATGGTGACGCACGATCCCCGCGCCGCCGCCCGCGCGCAGCACACGCTTTTCATGGATAAGGGCGTCCTGAGCGAAGAGCCGGAATCCGTGCAATGACGCGCTTCGAGCTAGCGTTGAGCGCCTATCGTCGCCACGTCGGGCGCATGATCTTCACCGTCCTCTCCGTGGCGATGGCATTTGCCATCTTCGTGGTACTGGCCGCTATCGCGCACGGGATGGACGGGCACATCAGCATGGCCGCCGCTCAGCGCCTCGATACTGAGCCGGCGATCAATGCGCCGCTTCCCATTAGCTATGGCGCGACGATACGTGCGACGCCTCACGTGACGGCGGTGACATACGACACGGCCTTTGAGGGCTATTTCCGAGATCCAAAGCAGCGCGTCCTCGTGATCGGCGACGCCGTGCCGGCACTCTTCGACGTCTATCCCGAGATCGCTCTTCTCAATGATCAGAAGGAAGCCTACCTGCATGATCGCAGCGGTGCGATCGTCAGCGAAAACGTTGCCGCAAAGATGGGCTGGCATATCGGGCAATCCATTCCGGTCGAGGATGGTCCCGCGCAGACAAACGGCAGCACGACTTGGCTCTTTCACATCGACGGCATCTTTCACGACAGCCTCCCGGAAGGCTCGGCGACCTTCATGAACGCCCATTACGACTACATCAACGACGGCGTTCCTCCGTCCGCGCGCAAGGACACGGTCGACAAATTCGATGCGTTGGTCGACGATCCCAAGAATGTCGATGGCGTTGCCGCGGCCATTGACGCGCGCTTCAGCAATACCTCCCCTGACACGCGCACACAGACCGTTCAGGAGGAAGCGCTGAGCCAGATGCGCCAGTTCGGCGATGTCGCTGCCATCATCACGTATGTCGGGTTTGCCGTCTTCGGTAGCATGCTGCTCATCACCGGCAACACGATGGCCAATTCCGTGCGCGAGCGCACGGGCGAATTCGCTATGATGCGCGCCATCGGCTTCGGACGCTTCGAAGTTGCGCTCATCGTCTTCCGCGAATCGGCCATTCTCGTCGGTACCGGCGCTACGCTCGGGATCCTGGTGGGTTGGGGGCTGAGCCGCCTGATGGCGCCGATCATGACGCAAATCCTCCTCGCCTTCTCTCTCACCTGGACGGCGATCGTGTTAGCAGCGGTGCTGGCGCTCTTCTTCGCACTGGCAACAGGGTTCCTTCCCGGACGGCAGGTTGCGCGCATGCCAGTCGCAGCCGCCTTGCGGAGAATGTAGATATGGGCTCCTTCCGTCAGACTCTTGCCATCTGCACCTGGAATTTCCGTAGCCTTGCTTCGCGGGCACGCGCTTCATCGATCGTCGTGCTAGGTTTCTTCGGCGTCGTTCTGGTCTTCGTCGCGGTGCTCGCCATGCGCGACGGCATTTCCGGATCGATGACAACGCGCGACGCCGACGGCGTCGGACTGATCTATTCCAACTTCTATGGCTCGGTGACAACTGACATGATACCAGTCATTGGTCAGGCTCCAGGCGTGGATCAATCTGCGCGCGGACCGCTCGTTTCCGGTACGCTATACTCCAGCATGCAATTCCCCAAATGGGCACCCGGCCTCACCGCGGCGGCGTCCGTCCGCGGCATCGATGCCAAGTTCACCTCCGTCATGCCCGGCTTCCACATCTTGAAGGGACGCATGTTCCACACCGGGCTCAACGAGCTGATCGTGGGCGTCAATGACGAGCGGCTCTTTCCGCAACTCGATATCGGCAAGACTGTGCATTGGCGTGCCCGCGATTGGACGGTGGTCGGCGTCTTCGCGACTGGCAGCGCTCGCTACGATTCCTCTGCCTTTACCGATCTCCACCAAGTACAGGCTTTGGATAGTGCTGGATCGCGAATTTCATCGATCTATGTCAAGCTTTCGTCACCTGGCGACTTTGCCAGATTCAAAGCCTATCTGGAACGTGATCCGCGATTTCGCAGCACGGTCGACCGCCTGAGCGATTTCGAGAACGAGCAAGGCCAGCAGCTTTCGACCCTGCTCGAAATGGCAGATGGCGTCATCACCGTTCTGATGGCCGTGGGTGCGGTGTTCGGTGCGCTCAACGTTATGTATGCCAATGTGGCGAACCGCCGGGGCGAGATCGCCACACTGCGCGCGCTGGGCTTCAGCCGCACGGCAATCCTAACGGCGTTTCTCTCCGAGTCGATCGCTCTGGCGCTCCTCGGTGGTTCGCTCGGCATCCTCTTCGCCTATCTGCTCTTCAACGGCTACGAAGCCAGCACCGATCTCGGTGGCACGCTCGCCGAATTCCGCTTTAACGTAACCCCGCTCGCCATCGGCATCGGCCTGCTCCTGACGTTGGTCATGGGTTTTGTTGGCGGCCTATTCCCGGCCATTCGTGCCGCGAGATTGCCGCTCGCAAGAGCACTGCGCGACCAATAGACATATGAAGAGCCGAGGGCTTGATAAATTGAATTTGGTGACAGCGGCAGTATACCCTTCGAGCAAGGAACGTTGTCGCTGTCATTGAGGCATGCATTTTTTATCGGACGCGGACGCCATCGTCGCCGTGTGAACAATTTGCTGTATTCTGTTCACTCTGATGCTAGGTGAGCAGGAATGACAGAGAAGGCCGCCCATAGACACGCGCCAGAGCTTCCCAGCACGTTGTGGGAAGCTCCTGACGTGATTTGGTCGTGGTCACAAACGGTCTTGTCGCGAGATGAAGCAGAGGCCACTCCAGATGGCGCTCTGTACCACTACACCAATGAGGCCGGACTGAAGGGTATACTTCGCTCAGAACGACTTTGGTGCTTCAGTCATTTGCATCAAACAGATCGATCCGAATTCGCGTACTCTTTAGACGTTGCGCGAGAAGTGTTGCAGGAAGTTGGTAGGAGTGAAGATTGGTTCGAAAAACACTTCGCGCTCTGTTTGCTCGATCTCGTAAATAGCAATTCCTTCACTGACACTTTCGAGTTCTACTTGTTCAGTGTCAGTAGGCACCGAGACGATCCTCAGCAATGGTCTACTTTCGGCGACGAGGGGAAGGGTTTTGCGATAGGTTTTGCGCCGGCTCTTTTTCGTGGCGACAAGAAGGAACTGAGTCCAGTTGCCAGCGAGAATGCGTTTGTCGGTAAAGTTCTCTATGGCGAAAAAGCTATTAGGGCTAAGCACTCATACACCATCGGCCAAGCCGCTAAGATCACGAGCAAGTTCGGCCACGAGCACCCTGAACTTGTCCGACAAGTTAGGCCCTCCACGTATCTATCCGCCATGGCAAAGGAGCTGCTTGCGGATCAGATGATCTGGAATTGCCTCACCGGCAAACACAAGAAATATGAGGGCGAACAAGAGACAAGGTTTGTCATTATGGGCGTGATTGCACGGTTCAACGAATTGCGAAAGAATTTCAACAAGAAGTGCTACGTGGAGCACCCACTACCTCTCAAAGCCCCAAACAACATAGTGGAGATATTGGTAGGTCCGGGCGCGTCCGCAGATACCGAAAAACGCCTCGACGGATATCTAACCGAAATCGGATATAACTACCCCATAGCGATTGCACGCTCCGCACCGACGTAGAGCATTCAGATTATGAACACTGAATGTGGTGACAGGGGCGGTGTTCACCTTTCGAGCGCAGGGAATGACCTGAGCCCGTTCGACCGTCAGCTGCTCCGTCCCAAATTTGCCCCATTCGCAGCCGATAAGACTCTCGAAGCTCGGGGGGCCATGGGGGCGTTTGCGGGCGCTGGATGATCGAATGGCGCCACTGGCCAGGATTCTCTCTGGATGCGCGGCTGCGTTGTTGCTCGCGCTGTCGCCGCCTGCGCGCGCGCAGGAAGACTTCGAGCAGCGCATCGCGTCCGAACGCATCGGCACGATCCAGCCGGGCAACTACCTCGCGGCCGACAAGCTCGCCTTCACGCTCGACCTGGTGGACGGCAATTATCTGCTGCGTTTCGAGACCACGCCGGAAGTGTTCGTGCTCTATGCCGGTCGCGCCTCGCTCGGCGGCCGCGAGCTGAAATACGATTCGGGCGAAACCGTCCTGCACATTTCCGGCTGGGGCGGCGTCACGCTCTACACCGACACGAACCCCGGCGGACTGCCCGCCGCGCGCACCGGCGAGTCCGTTCCGCCGGATCCTGTCGCTGTGACCGTTCCCGAAATGCAGACGGCGGCCCAGAACGACGCCCAGCAACTCGTTTCCGTCCGCCGCCAAGCGCTCGCCTTCACGGCAGACTGGAACGCCTTCGAGGACAATGCCGACGCGCGCGCGTTCGCGAAGGACGCGATGGACAATGCCGCGCGCGGCCTGATGCGCTTCGCCGCGATCCCCGCCGGCCGCCAGGCGATCGCCCGCCGTCTCGACAACGTCATGCTCGAAACCTCCCAGCGCCCCACCGTGGCGCTCAGAGGCAGGACTCTGGTCGTCACGTTCAACCCCGGTCACGGCTATGTCGGCCGCGCGTCTTCGCGGGCGATCGCGCGCGGCCTGGGGACGTTGTTCGCGGTGCGGTCGAAAAAAAGCTGAGACAATATCAGCGCGGCAACGCCCTAAAATTTGAAGCTATCTGGTTCAACCGACATGGTTTTTTGATGTTTTCGAACGCCATATTTCACGCCAGGACGCCTTCCGAACCTGCGCCCGCGGCGCTAAACTCCGCGCCGTTCACGGAACTTTGCACGGCCCGCTCTAGAATGGTCCGGCACCAGCCCCGCGCGCGGCGCAAAGACCGCGGCCGACCTGCGAATGGATCATCATGACGCCTCAAGCTGCCGAAGCGCTCCGCGACCATGCGACGGATGCGGCCATCGCCGCGTCGGACGATGATGTTCTCGCGGCCGATCGGCTGGAAGCGGCGAAGCGCCTGCTGAAATCGGCCGAGCCCGATCTCGCCGACTTTTTCGATGCGTTCTATCGCGGCGCGCCGCCGGGTGACGTGCTGCGCTATACGCCGGAATCGCTCGTGGAACTGGCGCGCCTCGTCTATTCGCATTCGGCTGAACGCAAGCCCGACGAAACCCAGGTCGCGCTGTTCGATTTTCACGCGCAGACGAACGGCAGCACGCGCAGCGAGACAATTTTTCTCGCCGTCAATGACGACATGCCGTTCCTGTTCGATTCGCTGATGGGCGAATTGGCGGCGTTGGGGGCGCGTGTGCATGGGCTCTTCCATCCGATCGTGACCGTCACGCGCGACGGCCACGGCATGCGCAGCGCCGCAGGCAAGGCGGTGCGCGAGAGTCTGATCGTGCTCGTGATCGATCCGATCCTCGACGAGCATCGTCTCGCACGCCTGGCGCAGGGCGCGCGTTATCTGTTCGGGCAGGTGCGCCTGGCGGTGCGCGACTGGCGCGCGATGCAGAACCAGCTCAAGGACACGATCGCCAATCTCGAACGCAACCCGCCGCCCATCCCGGCGGAAGAATTGTACGAGAGCATCCAGTTCCTCGAATGGCTGGGCGAAAATCATTTCACCTTTCTGGGCTGCCGCGACTACGCATTCCATGAGGAAGACGGTGGCCGCCACGAACCCATCATTGAAAGCGGGCTGGGCCTGCTCTCGGATCCCGAACAGCGCGTGATCCGACGCGGGCCCGATCGCGCCCGGCTCACACCGGAAGTGCGCGCGTTCCTCACCGAGCCGCAGCCGCTCATCATCACGAAGGCCAGCGAACGCACCGTCGTCCATCGTCGTACCTATATGGACTATGTCGGCGTCAAGACGTTCGACGCCACGGGCCGGCTGATCGGCGAGCGCCGTTTCGTGGGGCTGTTCACGACGAGCGCCTACAGCCGGCGCGCGAGCGAGATTCCGCTCCTGCGCCTCAAGGTCGCCCATATCCGCCAGCGGGCGGGATTTGCGCGCGACAGCCATGACGGCAAGGCGCTGGCGCAGATTCTCGACAGCCTGCCGCGCGAGGATCTGTTCCAGGCCAGCGAAGACGAACTCTTTGCCATTTCGCTGAGCATATTGCGGCTCACCGAACGTCCCAAGGTGCGTGTCTTCGTCCGCTTCGATCGCTTCGATCGCTTCGTCTCCGCACTCGTCTTCGTGCCGCGCGACCGTTACGACGCCCAGGCGCGCGACCGCATCCATGCGATCCTGGCGAAAGCCTTCGACGGACGCCGCACGACCTCGACGGCCGCCTTCGACGAGTCTTTGCTCGTACGCGTGCATTATATTGTCGGCCGCAATGAAGGCCCGCGGCCCCATGTCGACATTCACCTGCTGGAAGCCGACATCCGTGCGGCCATCCGCACATGGGAGGACGGCTTCGTCGACGCGCTGACGGCAAAATTCGGCGCGCAGGAGGGCCTTCGCCGCTTCCGCCGTTACGCGCCGGCCTTCCTGCCCCGCTATCGCGATGCGTTTCAGCCCGATGAAGCGTTGCGCGATCTCGGCGAATTCGAAGACCTCGCCGCCCGGCATGCCACGATCAAGGCGCGCGCCTATCGGTTGCCCGCCGACGCGCATTCCGCCCTGCATCTGAAACTCTATGTGCTGGGACAGGTGCTGCCGCTATCGGTGTCGCTGCCGGTGTTCGAGAATCTCGGCTTCAAGGTGATCGCGGAGGACAGCTATCCCATCGCGCTCGACTCCGGCGATGGCGACAATGCGTTCGCCGCCGTGCTCGACTTCCAGATGGAACGCGCCGACAGCGGTCCGGCCGCGCTCGAAGAGGTGCAGGCACGTCTGGAAGATGCGTTCCACGCCGTCGTGTCGGGCGACGCCGAGAATGACGGCTTCAATCGCCTTATTGTCGGCGCGGGACTTTCCTGGCGCGAGGTGACCATCCTGCGCGCGGTGGCGAAATTCCTGCGCCAGGCCGGCTTCGCCTTCAGCCAGGACTATGTGGAGCAGGCGCTGGCCCGCAACCCCGACATTGCGTCGCTGCTGGTCGCTCTGTTCAAGACCCGCAACGATCCCGAGGTCACGGATCGCGAAGGCGCTGCGAAAGCGCTGCATGCGCGCATCGACGCCGCACTCAACGATGTGCCCAGCCTCGACGACGACCGCATTGTGCGCCGCCTGCGCAACACAATGGATTGCGTGTTGCGCACCAATTATTTCCGCCGCGACGCCAAGGGCGCCGAACCGACCCATCTCGCCTTCAAACTCGACAGCCAGAAGCTCGAGGAGTTGCCCGCGCCGCGACCGCTGGTCGAAATCTTCGTCTACGCGCCGCAGATGGAAGGCGTGCATCTGAGGTTCGGCAAGGTGGCCCGCGGCGGCATCCGCTGGTCCGACCGGCGGGAGGATTTCCGCACCGAGATATTGGGACTCGTCAAGGCACAGCAGGTGAAGAATGCCGTCATCGTACCGGTGGGCGCCAAGGGCGGCTTCTATCCCAAGCAATTGCCGGCGAACGGCACGCGCGAAGAGGTGCAGGCCGCAGGCATCGCCGCCTACAAGACGCTCATCAACGCACTGCTCGACCTGACCGACAACATCCATCCCGACGGCTCGATCGTGCCGCCCGAGCGCGTGGTGCGTTACGACGAAGACGACCCCTATCTCGTCGTGGCGGCCGACAAGGGCACGGCATCGTTCTCCGACATCGCCAACGACATCGCCGAGAGCCGCGGCTTCTGGCTGGGCGACGCCTTCGCCTCCGGCGGCAGTCACGGCTACGACCACAAGAAGATGGGCATCACCGCCAAGGGCGCGTGGGAAGCGGTGAAGCGGCATTTCCGCGAACTCGGCCGCGACATCCAGAGCGAGCCTTTCACCTGTGTGGGCGTGGGCGACATGTCGGGCGACGTGTTCGGCAACGGCATGCTCTTGTCGCGCAAGACGAAACTCGTCGCCGCGTTCGATCACCGGCATATCTTCCTCGATCCCGAACCCGATACGGAAGCGAGCTGGACCGAGCGCGACCGTATGTTTGCGCTGCCGCGCTCGAGCTGGGCGGATTACGATCGCACGCTGATCTCCGCGGGCGGCGGCGTCTATCCGCGCACGGCGAAGGAGATCGTGCTGTCGCCGCAGGTGAAGGCGCTGACGGGACTTTCCGCCGAGAAAGCGTCGCCAAATGAAATCATCCGTGCGCTGCTCAAAGCGGAGATCGACCTCCTGTGGTTCGGCGGCATCGGCACCTTCATCAAATCTTCCGGCCAGACCAATCTTGATGCCGGCGACCGCGCCAATGACGCGGTGCGCATCGATGGCCGCGATTTGCGCGCGAAAGTGATCGGCGAGGGCGCCAATCTGGGCCTCACGCAACTGGGCCGCGTCGAATATGCGCTGGCCGGCGGGCGCCTCAACACCGATGCGATCGACAATTCCGCCGGCGTCGATACGTCCGACCACGAAGTCAATCTCAAGATCCTGCTGAGCGCGCCGTTGCGCCTGGGCACGCTTTCGGCCGATGCGCGCGATACGCTCTTGGGCGAGATGACCGACGACGTGGCCGCCCATGTGCTCAAAGACAATTACGATCAGACGCTGGCGCTCTCCACCGCACTCTCTCGCGCCCCCCGCGATCTCGATTCGCATGGCCGTTTCATTCGCGACCTGGAACGCCGCGGCAAGCTCGACCGGGCGGTGGAATTCCTCCCCGACGACGAGGCCCTGCGCAAACGCGGGCAGGCGGGCCTCGGCCTGACGCGGCCGGAACTGGCCGTGCTTCTCGCCTATGCCAAGCTCGATCTCGATGCGCAGATCGTGGCGAGCGATCTGCCCGATCAATCCTTCTTCACCTCGGAACTCGCGGGGTATTTTCCGAGCGCCGCCGTCACGCAATTCCCCGACGAGTTGATCCACCACCGCCTCCGGCGCGAGATTGTGGCGACGGTGCTGTCGAACCGCATCGTCAATCTGGGCGGCCCCATCTTCGTGCATCGCATCGAGGAGATCGCGAGCGCGCCGGCCGCCCGCGTGGCGCGCGCCTTCGTGCTGGCGGAAGGCGCTTTTGGTCTCACGGCGCTGAAATCCCGCATCGACGCGCTCGACGGCAAGGTGAAAGCGCAGGTGCAGACGACCATGTATGCCGCGATCGCGGAACTGCTGCGCCGGCTCGGACTCTGGTTCCTCGTGAACGTGCCGGTGACCGCCGATCTCGGCGACACGATCGCGCAATATCGTGCCGGTGTGGAAATCCTGCGCGGCACTTTTTCCACGCTCGTCTCGTCCTACGAAGCGCAGGACACTGAAACGCGCATTGCCGAATTGCAGAAGGAAGGCGTGCCGCTCGACGTGGCCGAAGATGTGGCCGTGTTGTCGCTGATGGGCGGCGCACCGGAGATCGTGCTGCTGGCCCAAGCGCGCGGCCTGCCGATCGATCTGGTGGCGGGCGCCTATTTCGCCATCGGCGCGTCTGTGGGACTCGACCGCCTGCGCGGCCTCGCGCTGCGCATTCCCGGCGGCGAGCATTGGGACCGGCTCGCGATCCGCCGCATCGTCGACGACCTTTATGCCGGCCAGCGGGCGCTGGCGGGCGAGGCGCTGGCCGCGCTCGATCCGGCCAAGGCGAAAAGCGGCACGCGCAAGGACGGCGCGGAGGCAGCCGCGCGGTGGGAAGAATCTGCGGCCGATGCGCTCGGACGCACCAAAAGCTTCCTTGTCGAGCTGGAACGCACGGGCGATCTTTCCATCGCCAAGCTCACGCTCGCCAATTCGCATATCCACGAGCTGGCGGCGCGATAGAACCGTTTTGGATTTTATATAACCATTTATGTTTCACGTGAAACATTTCGGTTTGATGTATCAGACATTACGGCGGCCTTGGCCCGGCAGCGGCAGTTTCTGTATACAGAAGCCCTGTTCTGTATACAGAAATCGCTGAAGACCAATTTGGATATATATTTCCAATTCGGTTGACAAAGACCCTCCGAGGCGTTAGCTTGCGACGCAAGCCCGGGCTCTTGTCGGACAGCAACCGGATCATCAATCTTCCCCGCGATGACCCGCACCATCCTCCTCTGGGCGCTCGTATTGGCGGCCGGCGCCTTCGCGCTGCAATGGCTGCAATACCAATATCTGGTTCGCGTGTTCTCCGAGGACATCTACATCGCCATCATCGGCGCGGGTTTCGCCGCCGGCGGGGTCTGGGTGGGCTGGAAGCTCACCAGCCGCCAGGCGCCCCAGCCCTTCGCCCGCAATGCCGCGGCGCAGGCCTCGCTCGGGCTCACCGGCCAGGAGATGAAGGTGCTGGAACATCTGGCCGCCGGCCGATCCAACAAGGAGATCGCGCGCACGCTCGGCCTCTCGCCCAACACGGTGAAGACCCACATCGCCAATCTGTTCGCCAAGCTCGAGGTCGGCCGCCGCGGCCAGGCGGTGAACAAGGCGCGCGATCTTCATCTGATCGCATGAAACGCACGATCTCACCCGTTTGGGCGATATCGTGGAACCGGCCGGCCTCGCATAATCGGCCCGCGTTTCTCACCCAACGGAGCCATTCCATGACGCGTATCATCTTCACCTACGGCCTGATCTCGGGCGTCGTCATCATCTTCGGCATTCTCGGCACGATGAATCTGTCCGGCGGCCACTCTCTCTGGCTCGGCTATCTGATCATGCTGGTGGCGCTGTCTTCGATCCTCGTCGGCGTGAAGCAGTATCGCGACCGCGAACTGGGCGGGGCGATCAAATTCGGCCGGGCGCTCCTGATCGGCCTCGGCATCGCCACGGTGGCGTCGCTGGCCTATATGCTGATCTGGGAGGCGTATCTGGCCCTTACCCACTACACGTTCATGGACCAGTATATCGACGCGATGCTGGCGGCGAAGCGGGCCCACGGCGTCACGGGCGCCGCATATCAGAAAGCGGTCGCCGAAATGGAGACCATGCGCCAGCAATATGCCAACCCGCTCTACCGCATGCCGGAAACCTTCATGGAGATATTCCCCGTCGGCGTGCTGATTGCACTGGTGAGCGCGGCCCTCCTGCGCAATACCGGATTCCTGCCGGCCCGCGCGCGCGCGGCGTAGTCGGCACGCGTCACCCCAACAAGGATTTCCGCGATGTGGCGCGTTCGGCCTGTTCCTTGACGCGAAACCTGGCGATGCGGCCGATCAGATCGGCCGGCACGGGCTGGGCAAGAGAGAAGCGGATCGTACTGTTGTTGATCGTCGCGCGCGCGAGATCCTTTTTGAAAAATGTCAGGAGCTTTGCCGAAGCCGGATACAGGGAGAAATGCTTTTTCCACGCGGCGAAATGGATGACGGCGCCGCCATCCAG
>Ga0302326_10026978_pt1 | contig 11593 bp, 9 predicted proteins | sample Palsa_T0_3_FD_202264 | JGI IMG/M metagenome (GOLD analysis project Ga0302326, IMG submission 202264) | Peat permafrost microbial communities from Stordalen Mire near Abisko, Sweden - Palsa_T0_3 | ecosystem: Environmental > Terrestrial > Soil > Palsa > Peat permafrost | place: Sweden: Abisko...
TGCTGGCAAGGCTATTACATCGATACAGAAGGCAAGACCTTCGGAGTCTTCGAGGTCGACGAGGAGGCAGGCAATTAGGGGGATCGAGGCTATTCGCAGAACGCCGCGGAAGAAGAAATGTCTTGTTTTCAAATCCAGACAGCGAAATAATCGTTCTTGACCGGCCAGCTCAACAACAGAACTCGCTCCCACACTTGAATCCTACTCCGGGGTTGTACTCATGCAGTGCCGCGGTCCGTACCACCGTGTTTCCAGATCTCGATATTTTGAGAGGCGGGGGCAAAACTTCGTTCGCGGCGTCATTTTCGCCGCTCTGGCGGCATGTCTGTCCGGCAACATCGCCGCCCAGCAGACGGTTTCCATCCCGCAGGTGCCGCTCGCGGTACAGAATGGCTCGGCCCAATACCTTGGACATTACAATCCCCAGCAAATGCTGCGTCTGGCCGTCGCTCTCAATCCGCCGCACATGGAGGCGGAAGAGCAATTCCTGCGTGAGCTACAAGACCCGGCATCGCCGCTGTTTCACAAGTATCTAAGTGACGCGGAATGGAACCAGCGCTTCGCGCCGTCTGCTCAGGACGAGCAGGCGGTAGTGGCTTGGGCGCAAACCCAGGGGCTGACCATCACGCAACGCTTTCCGAATCGCTTAGTGGTCGATGTTGAAGCTCCCGTTGCGGTCATCGAGAAGGCGCTTGCCATCAGCATCAATTCCTATCAGCTCGGCGAACCCACCTATTTCTCCAACGATCGCGGGCCTTCGATTCCCGCCGCACTGGCCGGCGTCATTTACTCCGTGCTCGGCCTCAATAACATCGAGGTGGTACACCCATCTTCCAACATCAAGGACACAACCTCTTATCCTATTTATTCTCCGGGACCTGCCTACGCACTGGGCCCGCACCTGCAAAGCGACGGCGACCGGAAGAAGCTGGACGCTGCGATGGCAGCGCACAGAAAGGGTGTTAGACAGGACGATTCTTTTGACCCTTACTATCCGGAGGAGCTGTACAGCTCGTATGCGTACAACTATGGGGCGCTGCAAAACCTGGGTCACTGCTGCAACCCGCTGAACAACCCCAACAACTCGCCGTCGGAGTCTTCTATCGCCATCGCTATCTGGAAAGACTTTCGTGACTCCGATTTGTCCGGCTTTATCCAGGGTTCACCCGGCCTCGCCGAAAACGTGCAGCGACACTTTGTTGATGGCACCCCCTCCTGTTGCCTGGACGAGACCACCCTGGACGTGGAGTGGTCAACCGCAACGGCGAACAGCTTTGGCTCGGCAGCTAGTACCGCCGAAATCCACGTGTACGAAGGCACCTCCGATACCCTTGACGTTTTGTTGGACGTGCTGCAGCACGTGCTGGACGACGGCGACGCGCGGGTGCTCAGCATGAGCTGGGGAGGCGCGGAAGACTACGTATTTTCTCCCGGTTCCGTGGCTGGCTTTCATAGTGTTTTTAATCAAATGATCGGGCAAGGGTGGTCGCTCGTTGCTGCCTCTGGCGACGGCGGCGCCACTGCCGACTGCGATCATGTGTCGGTGTCTTATCCGGCTTCGGATCCCGATGTAACGGCGGTGGGCGGAACCTCGCTCGCCGCTCTCCTGTCGCAATATTTCGGGGACACTGCTTGGAGTTGGAGTGAGGGCATTAACGGTTGTGCGCAGAACAACGGGGGCAGTGGCGGAGGCTGCAGTGTGTACTTCAGTGCCCCGGGCTATCAGGGTAGTGCGGCGTGCAGCGGTAACAAACGAAGCGTGCCAGACATAGCGCTAAATGCTGACTGGATAAACGAACCGCAGATTTTCTTCTTCGACGGCTATATGCAGCCCACCGGCGGCACCAGCATTGCCGCTCCCGAAATGGCCGGCTTCCATGCTCAGGAGAACGCCTATCTGCTCTACATCCAGAGCCTGACGGGAAATACCTGCGGCCCGTCGCTATCGGCGCCTTGCGCACCTATGGGCAGCGCCAACCCCTACATCTACAGCGAGGGCCTGGCCCCATCGGCTCCCCACTACCCCTTTTATGACATCGCCTCCGGATGCAATAACAACGACATTACCAAGAAATACCACTTGAGCTATTTCTGTGCATCGCCCTGGTACGATCGCGTGACGGGATGGGGCTCGGCTAACATGTTGCAGCTTGCCTGGACGATCAACTACTTCCTTGCGGGTGACGGCGCCGGCCCCCCGGCCGCATTCACCGGCCCCCCAGTGAATCGCTGGTACAACACCGACCAGACGGTCAGTTGGACTTTGACCGACGCTACCGGAAACGGCCACCCGCCGAATGGAGCGGCAGGATCGAGCGCGGCATGGGATGCCGATCCCGGCGATCCCTACAGCCAACCTACGCCCGGTGGGGGCAGCAGCTACTATGGTCCGCAGACGTACGGGGCAAGCGGCTCGGAGAATGGGCTATCCAGCCTCTCTCAAGCGTGTCATACAGCTTATGTGCGCAGTTGGGACAACGCTGGCAACTCAGCTCTTGCCGGTTACGGTCCGCTGTGCTTTGACAATATTCCCCCAGTCACAGCTATCAGCCTTAGCGGCAATCTCCAGCAGAACGGCAGCTATAACGGCCCGGCGCTGGTTACACTCAGCGCCACTGACAACGCCAGCGGCGTGGCCACCACGTATTACGCAGTCGATAGCGGCCAGTTCCAGCCCTATTCGGCTCCGTTTTACGTGTATGTGCCTGGATTCCATCAGATCACGGCATATAGCGTCGACTTCGCCGGCAATGTCGAGCAATATGTCTTCACGACCCTCACCATCCAGCAAAACCAGCAGTTCGCAGTGACGATATCCAAGACCGGAACGGGCAGCGGGACCGTCACCAGCGCCGATGGCAGTATCAATTGCGGCAGCACCTGTTCGGCCAACTACTGGGACGGCGAGCCCGTAACTTTGACGGCTTTGCCGGCGCAGGGCTCCATCTTCACCGGCTGGCAAAACTGCGACCTCAGCTTCGGCTTGACCTGCACTCTCACCGTCACTGCGACCCGCACTGTCACCGCCATTTTTAATATTCCTGTCGCTTTGCAATTCGTCCCGGTCACGCCTTGCCGGGTGGTGGACACTCGTGGGCCGAACGGCCCGTTTGGCGGTCCGTCCCTGCAAGGTGGTGGCGCCGCGCGCAGCTTCACCATCCCCAACGGCCCTTGTTCCGATATTCCCTCCAACGCGGCAGCTTATTCTCTCAACGTCACTGCTGTTCCCCGCGGTAGGTTGAACTATCTGACCGCGTGGCCAACCGGGCTGACCCAGCCTTTGATCTCCACACTCAATTCCTACGATGGCCGCGTGAAGGCGAACGCCGCCATTGTGCCGGCAGGCGACGGCGAGGCCATCAGCGTTTACGCCACTAACACGACTGATCTTCTGCTCGACATCGACGGCTATTTCCTGCCCACCAGTAGTTCGACCTTGGCGTTCTTTCCACTGACGCCCTGCCGTGTCGTCGACACTCGAAATTCCGACGGGCCGCTGGGCGGGCCCATCCTGGCCAACGGGCATACTCGCGACTTCCCCGTCCTTCAGGCCACGACCTGCAATATCCCCAGCGCGGCGCAAGCCTATTCTTTCAACTACACTGCGATTCCGCAGAATGGAGCCCCGCTAGGCTACCTGACGACATGGCCCGGGGGTCAATCGCAGCCGGCAGTTTCTACGTTGAACGCGCCCACCGGAACGGTCACGGCGAATGCTGCCATTGTCACCGCCGGCCAGGGCGGCGATGTCGATGTCTATCCCTCCGGCAACAACACTCACTTGGTCATCGACATCAACGGCTATTTCGCGCCGGCCGCTTCCGGTTCCCAGCCCCTGTCGTTGTATAACTTTGCCCCTTGCCGTGTACTGGACACGCGTCAGACTAGCGGCGCGTTTAGCGGTAAGCTTGCCGTCAACGTCGTGAGCAGTCCGTGTGAAGTACCCGGTGCCGCCCAAGGCTACGTGCTGAATGCGACCGTCGTGCCAACGGGTTCGCTTGGATACCTGACGCTCTGGCCCGATGGACAACCACAACCATTGGCGTCGACCTTGAACGCACGGGATGGAGCTGTCACTTCCAACCTGGCGATCGTGCCTACGACCAACGGCTCCATCGACGCGTACGCCGCCGGACTGACGCAACTCATCCTCGATATCTCCAGCTATTTCGCTCCGTAGCAGGCTGCTGAAGTCGTGGCGAAGGAAATACAGGTAGAACTGGCCTTCAGAGCCTGCCGAAGGGCTAGCGTCTGAGCCCGCTCTCATCCTGGGCCGGCTTCAGCCCCACGGCACTGGCGCGCCCTCGATACTCTCCGCAGAGAATCCTCTCCTGTCTGGCCCAAGGTTGCGGTTCCGCGACTCGCCCCATACAATCTATGCTGCGCGGAGAGATGGCCGAGTGGCTGAAGGCGCACGCTTGGAAAGCGTGTGTACTCGAAAGGGTACCCAGGGTTCGAATCCCTGTCTCTCCGCCATGTTTTCAATAACTTAGAGGCAAATGGCGGTCAACGCGGTCAAATTACCCGAATCACTGAATAGCCATCCTGACTACTGCGCTGTTGGCAACCCGCATCCCCTCGGCCATGGAACTGCCGTACTTCGTGGTCATGGCGATGTTGGCGTGCCGCATTAAATCCCGCTGTATCCCGAGCGGAGTACCGTTCGCGTCCATCCAGGTGCGGTATGTGTGCCGGAACGTATGCCAGCCCACGGACTCGCCCAAGCCTGCACGCTTACCAGCCGGGATGATGTAGTCGCGCTGCACCGCGTTCAGGTAGTACGGCATGGCCCCGGCAACCCAGGGCGATGCCCATACCCAATCGCTGTCAGCCTTGAACTCCGAGATTGCCCGCCAGTCCTCGAGCACTGCGATGAGCGCCGGATCGAGTGGTAGCCGCGCCTTACTCTTCTTCGTCTTTACAGCATCCACACGGTTAGCGATAACGCTGCGCTGAATCAGAACCTCCTGCCTAATCCAGTCAAAGTCAGACCATTTCAGGCCGGAAATCTCGGAACGGCGAAGCCCGAGACACATTGCAACCAACACCATCGTGCGGTAAGGCTCGATGACAATTTGTTGCAACAGTCCGCCGAACTGCTCGGGCGTCAGTATCAGCGGCTCCTTGTCGGTCAGCGTCCCGCCCTCAATACGAATCAGGTCCATCGGGTTGCGCTGCACTTCGAACAGTTCGCACAGCATCGCGTATTCGAACACCTGGCGCATGACGCTCTTGATGTGAGCCTTCGTCTTCTGCGCCAAGGGTAGGGTGAGGAACCAGCGATGCACGGCCAACGGTTTCACCGCTCCGAGATCGAGGTCTCCCCATACCGGAAGTATGTGCTTTTCGAGGTTGTTGCGGTATCCGCCGCTCGTCGTGAATCGCTTTGGCATACGCTCGCCCATGTAGCGCCGAGCTGCCGTTTCGAATGTGACGATCGGCATCTTGTGAGTGGGATTGGCGGTCGGTACGAATCCCGACGCCAGCCGTAATGCTTTGGCCTTGGTCGGGATCTCGGCAATGGTGCCGAGTCGCTCGCTCCGGCGCACGCCGGTCGAGTGATCTTTCCAGCGGTACACCCACATTTTTCTGCGGGGGTCCAGGTACACCGAACCGCGTTGGTAGTGCTGTCGTTTCACGTTCGTTCTTCCTTTCGCTCTTCGGGCGAAAGCTGGTGGCATGACGATTCTAGCCTTCCCGTGATCCATTCATCCAGAGAAGAAGCGCGGAACCGCCAAACCTTGCCAATTTTCAGCGCGGGAATAGCGCCCCGCGAGGCCATCTCCCGAACCGTGACTGGATGAAGACTTAATATCCGTGCGGCTTGCGCCGCGTCGATTAGAGGTTCGATGGTAGCGTCCATGGACCTTACCCCTGAGGTCACGGGAAGCGGGGTCGAGTTTTGTTGCTCAGCGGTGGTCATCGGACGCCCCCGTTGCCTCGTGGCTGGAACTCAAGGCGGTCGGTGTTGAATAGAACCGGGAGAGGACTTTTGCGGCCCTCGCGGATCCTGCCAAGGATGATCTGGTCCCTAGCTCTCATTGGGTTCTCTGCAGTGATGCCACGCCGTTGGCATCGTTGCTCACAATCTTGTAAGTTACTGCGTCCGGTGGCTGGGCCGCCTTTAACTCGAAATCCATGCTCCTCAACTTGGTGGTCTCGTCCACGATGCTGATGCCGATTAGCCATTCAGCCCACCCGGCGATTGAACTGGCACCACGGAGCCGCTGTGTCATGCTTCCCGTCTCTGCCTTGTTGAAGTGATGGACCACGCCGATGCTGCAACTAACCTCAGCCTGGATCTGCGATAGGAAGCGGAGTATCCCACGCATTTCCGTGTTGTCGTTCTCGTCCGCGGCGTGCATAACATTGAACACGTCGAACAGTGCAAACTCGATGCCGCGCTCTTTGATGGCCGCGACCATCTCAGCTACTTGCTCTGGCTGGTCGAGCATGAATTCCGGTGTCTGCTGGCGAGAGTTGACGTAAAGGTTTTCGTTGGCCAACCGAATATCACCGCCACTCTCCATCTTGCCGCGCATCAAATGCTTCATTCGCCAAGAGGTCAGGGCTGGATTGTCCTCCCGCGTTATGAGGGCGACCTTCACCGGGCGCGGGACGGCAAAGCCCAGCCACTGACAGCCCATCGCCAGCGATAGAGCCAAGTCAACCGCAGCCCAACTCTTACCACCCTTGGGAACGGCACAGAAGAAACCATTGGCGCCACGCTCGATCACGTTCTCCACCAACCAGTCAATCTTATCGGGCACGGTGGCAATGAACTTCTCGGACGGGATCAATACCCCGCTGTCCGCGGTGGGCGGGTGCCACTGCGGAGACTTGACGACCAAATCCATCAATTCAGCGGCGCCGTGGGATTTCAAGTAATCGCTAACATCGCCGTTCTGGTCCACTGTTGGCAGATCAACGATCTTCACGCCCAGGGCGTAACGATGAACCGAGCGCGCAACCTGCTCGGCGTGCTTTTTGCCGATCTCGTCATTGTCGGGGAAGATGACGACCTTTTTGCCGGCGAAGAAGACCGAGTACTCATCTTTCCACTTTCCGGCGCCGTCGAAGTTGGTGGTGGCCGCGAAGTTTCCCCCGAGGTTTAAGGCACGAACATTGTCAGCGTCTTTCTCGCCTTCGCAGATCGCTATTTCGTTGGCCACCAGGAGTTCGGGTAAGTGGTACAGCGGCTTGCTTCCAGCTCCCAGCTTGTATTCATACCCACCCTTTCCGGTTGGCCGACGCTGCACGAAACGCTTGCCGGGATAACGCAGCTTCTCGAACACCAAGACACCTCTGGCGTCGTGGTACTGATAGATGGCCTCCGGCTTCTCTGTTTGGCTAAAGAGGTTCCTGCCAACCAGGCCGGCGATATTGCTTCTGGCCGCCGCTTCGTCGCATTTAGAGAACTTCATCTCAAAGGCGACCATGCCGCCTTCACCACACCCGGCGAAGCACTTCCAGACACCCTTTTCCATGTTGATCGAAAGGCTCGGAAGCCGATCTTCATGGAAGCAGCAGCGCACAACCACTTCGCTCTTCGATGTGAATCGCTCGTTCGGCAGCCGGGTTTCAAAGTATCTGCGGATGAGGTAGAGAGCACGCTGGCCGGCCTGCTGTCGCTGGCCATCAGCTTCCTCGCCGGCTTCCTCGGCCTCGGCAGCATCGCCAGCAAGGTCCTCGCCGTGATCGAGAAAGTCCGGGCGATGGTGGACAAGGGAATCGACACGGCCATTGCGTGGATCGTGGGCAAGGCAAAGGCGCTGTTTGCCAAGTTGTTTGGGAAGAAGGATGAAAAGGATAAGCGGACCGAAGAGGAGAAAACGCGAGCTAAGCTGGCGGCAATCGCGGAAGCTGAAAAGCTGATTCCCCAGGAAGGCCTTGATGAGCAGGAGGTGCGCGGAAAGCTTGGCCCCATCAAGGAGCGCTACAAACTTCTGACGTTGAATCTAGTCATCGATTCCAAGCAAGAGCAGACGGAAACCGTGCACTTTACTGCTTCAGCAAGCGAAGAAGAAATTGGGAAGCCCAAACAGGTCAAGACTGCCGCCGCTGGCCCAGTAACTCCAGTGGCTGTAGGTTCCTGGATCAATAATCTGAAGGCTGGGGCCAATTCTTATGAGCAGGTAACCAGCAGCGTGAGTACCAAGAGGAGGACAGCTGCCGGCGTGGAAACCCCTGTTAATTTCCTGACAGCCGCACCCAATGGCGGGACGAACACGCTTCTTTATAAAGATGAAGGCGTCACTTGGGCCCGCAGTAATTTTTCGCATGGCTCTAAGCACGCGGTACCTGTAGGCAATGGTAAATTTGTACTAAGAGTGTCCGAGCGCGGCAGTGAGTTTATTCGGCCGACGTTCTACGCAGACACCAGCAGTAGTCGCAACGCGGTGGTAAGAGCGAAACTGCCTTCGCTACTGAATCCTTCCAATCAAAAAGAATTCTTGAGCGAGGGAGACCCATCTGCAGAATTTGCCAAAGGCTACAAGAAGGATGCGAGCACGGGAAAAGCTCTCGTCCCCGTGTCGGATGCTTCTCCTGATCATTTTCCCCCAATTGCCCAACATTGGACAGGTGGAGGGGGCAATAACGCTTCGCAAGCCATGCGCCAGAGCTGGAACAATAATACTGGAACATATCAGATCATGTCATTGCAGTTGAACCTCAGCTTAAGCAGTAGAGGGGCGCGCTTTACAGAGGAAGTCGGCATCAATTTTAAAGGCCCTGGCGAATAAGTTGGTTGGATGGAAATACGAGCAACTTCGGTGCCGAGTTCGTGCGTGAGAAGAATTTTCTTCGATATGCCGGGGCATGGGCCTCACTGGAGCGGCGAAGTTGCAACCACGAAACGACGGTGCTCTGGCGAAACGCGCGTCCCGTCTGGATCTAAAGGATTTGGAGGCCGCACCCAGCGCGGATATATCAAGGGAGGCAAGATCGTATAACTCCAGTGGTCTTCTGAAATACGTTTATCTTGCTAAAACCGTCAACGACGACCCACAAATCGTCCGATCTTTGAGGTGTCAGATGACGGAACCGACTCAGCGGTCAAGACTTGCCAGGATGGGTTTTTACTTCGCAGTGGTCCTAGCCGTGCTGATCGTGTGGCAAATACAGCGCTACATGAATCTCAAGTCGTTCGGACCCGGAGTCATTATTGCTTCCTCGTCGAGCAGTACTCCCAGTGCGTCGGACCAAATGGGTCTGCAATGGGACCAGATGGGCCTGCAAGTTGTCTCTGAGAAGGACAGCCTGCTTACGACTCTGGGTACTGCGATGATGGGGGCGCTCGGTTTCTTGCTAGTCGGCGGACCTCGAACTCGGACTCGCCCAAGGCATCAATGGTCCGCTTTCGTTAGTGCTCTATGTGTGGGGGTCTCCCTGTATTTCGGGTATGTGAGCCACTTACACGTCTTATGGATGATCAAGAGCCAGACCTTCGATCCCTACAGTGCTCTCTATCTTTTGCCTAGTCAGGGTCAATTCTATGCTCTTCTTTTTTAAGGCGTCTTCTTCTTCGCCGACTTTGCTGTTAACGTGAGCGCTTACGAGATGTCGCTGGTTATTGGAGCCTCACTGGTTCGGGGCTTTCTGTGGCGTGGCCTTGTCACCCCAGATGCCTCCCGATCCGTGTTGACGGCGGAAAGCTAAGAGTGCGCCCGATGGCAAATTGTTTTCAGTGTGTCGCAAAACGGGTGTACTATGGTGCGGTTTTCAAGTTCAAAATGGAGATTCCGGTTTATCGCTCCCGACGGCCAGAATCGGCGAGGTAACGACGGCGCCGTGGTTTGACTGCAAGACGGTGGTGGAGAACGATCTCGGCCTGCATGTGTTGGCCGACAGCACTGCTTGTCAGACTAAAGGATCATGAGGTTCACCTAAGAACGGGAGGCTAACTTTGAAACCCGATTCACTGAGAAGCAAAAGGTTCTGTTCCGGTTTGACGCGCCGGTTGGCGTTGGCCGCGATCTTGTTAGCTGTAACATCTCTGGGCGCACAATCGGCCCAGAGCCAGTCCAACCCTGCGCCTGCAACAACTCCAACCCCTTTGCTGACGAGCACGCAGGCGGTTGACTGGTGGTTTGCGTTCAAATTCAACGCGGAGGCCATGCCGGGGTGCGGCGGTACCGCCCAAAGGGTCTGCACTTTTGGCGGGACGGTCCAGCCTTATCACGAATTCAGCCAGCAGTTTGCCTACGCCAGTAGCGCCAACCACACTCTGCAGCAGGGTGATGGCTGTATCGGCGATACCACGGCTGACCCCGTGGGAGCCACGTTCAACCAGGTCTATACCGGAAGGCTTTACTACGTGCTATGGAATGACCAGTTCTATGGGAACCCTATCATCAGCGAAGATGCGCCAGAGGGCCATTCCAAGGGAATGCTGGCGTGGGACAATACCGGCAACGGATTCGTGTTGCAGGTCTCCACGCCCTCCTGGCCCGGCTCGGGCAGTGATCTGTTCCCGCGTAGAGTCGACGGAAATACGCTGGGCTGTATCCAGGACAACGACGTCATGGTCAGCCAGCATTTCTTCGCGCTGAAGCTCAACAAGGATGATGTGGTTACGGTGCTGAAGGCGCTTCAGAACGCGAGCGTGGTAACTGATCCAACGAAACAGGAACTGGTGAACAACGGCGGCCCGGCGGACATTCAGGCTCTGGTCAAGCTGCTCGGCAAAGTCTCGACCAGCAAGGCTGTTACCAAGGACACACTGTCGAGTGGGGTTGTCTTGATCTCGAAGCCCTCAGATTTGCATGTCCCGCCGTGGCAGATGGTTTCAGCATTGCTGGATGGCGTCTCGCTTCGAGCGGCAACCTGGTGGGCCAAGCCTGAGATTCCGACGACCACGGCAAGCACGGTGATCGGATGCTGGGACAGCTCGCTTAGCAAACCCGGAGCGGTGGATATCGCAACCAGTGGGACCTGGGCCGGCAAATCAATTGGACTGGACGGCATCGCCGAGCCTGAGGGCAACCATGCAAAGGTTGGTGTATCCACTTCCGGCACCCACTCATATTCCATCTTCGGCGACATGAATCAACAAGGATCTCTTTCAGGACCGAACTGCGCCAGCAGCCAAAATGGCCGAGGCGGAATGTTCTTCGTCGTCGACGACCAAGCCCTTTTTGCCAGCATCAATGCTCTGCTCAAAGGGGCGTCGGGGCCGCCTAAATAGTGACTTTCGTCCTTTATGCCATTTGTCTCTATAGTCGCTCCGATCTTTGAGGGCTAACCAATGCCAGATGGCGCGCCGGGGAAGCAGTCATTGATGGCCAAGTCCCTGACTGCAATGATCCTTGTGGTGCTGCTTTCGCTCGCCACCTGGTCTTACTTTTACATGTACCAAATGCCCTTGACACCTGTGGAAACCAGCGTAGTTGTAGGCTTCTGGTTGCTGGTGGTTTTCGCCGTGAGGTGGATCTTTCGGTGGATCGGTCGCAGCAGAGCCAAGACGGGGCGGGCAAGTAGCTAGGAGTTTGGGATGCGAGTTGGAGATGACATATCGCACCGGACAGAACAGAAGATGCGGGTGCTCCGGGATGACACCTGAACGACGCATGGCTCCCGTGCGAACACTTGC
>Ga0302326_10026986_pt1 | contig 11593 bp, 8 predicted proteins | sample Palsa_T0_3_FD_202264 | JGI IMG/M metagenome (GOLD analysis project Ga0302326, IMG submission 202264) | Peat permafrost microbial communities from Stordalen Mire near Abisko, Sweden - Palsa_T0_3 | ecosystem: Environmental > Terrestrial > Soil > Palsa > Peat permafrost | place: Sweden: Abisko...
CAGCCCGGTAGCAGAGAGCGCTTCCATCCCTGAGAACGCCCAATAGCCGAAGTAAGGGTTCGTCACCATCACCAGCACCATCGCGGCAGCGAAGGTCGCGCTCTGCACGGGCGAGAGTTTTTCGCTCACCAGGCTGCGGCTGAAAAAGAAAGCCCCCATGAGCGCGAAGACGGCCGCCACTACAGAGAGCGTTTTGCCCGCGGCCATCCAGTCCGGAGTCACCGCGTGAAACCCTGCCAGCAGCCCCACCCACAGCGGCGATGTGTCTCCATAGACGACCCGACCGTTAAATGCGAAGCCGTGCCCTGATGCAAACGACCGCGCAAACTCCAGATGGATCCAGGCGTCGTCTTCCCAGTAGCCCATCGCATGCACAAACCAGATCGCGCACCACGCCGTACTCAGTGCCAGCAGCAGCCACGCCAGCGGCTGGATGCGGGTGACGCTCGAAGATGTTGGCGCTGTCATGTTTACTCCATCATGCCATGCACCTGGTATTGCAATTGCTTCGCACTGGACTGTTGCCCATTTTGGTGAAGAATGCTTTAGCTGGCGAGGCTCTGCGCTGCATTCCGGCTAAGATGCTTGTGATGAGCGGAATCAGCTACGAATATCGCAACACCCAGCCGGAAGCCAGCCATGGTTATCTCTTTCCCGTGATCGAACCCCTGCTGAAGGCCCTTCCCGCCGGCAGCAGTGTGCTCGATCTCGGCTGCGGCAATGGCACCTTTTTGGCTCTGTTTCGCGGGCGCGGATGGAAGCTCTTCGGAACCGATTTTTCGCCGACAGGCATCGCGATCGCTCGCGAGAACTTTCCTGATATCCAATTCTTTCTCGCCGACTCAACTTCCCCCACTGCAGAAATTCTCGCGCGCGTCGGGTCGGTCGATGTGGTTCTCAGCACCGAGGTCATTGAGCACCTGTATGACCCGCGCGGCTTTCTGCGCAATGCACATCAACTTCTCAAGCCCGGTGGCAAGCTGGTGCTCTCTACGCCCTACCACGGCTATTTCAAAAATTTAATGCTGGCTTTGATCGGCAAACTCGATCAGCACTTCACGGTTCTATGGGACCACGGGCACATCAAGTTCTGGTCGCGCAAAACGCTGACTCACGCACTCAAAGAAGCAGGATTTGCCGAGATCAAATTCGCCGGCGCAGGTCGCCTGCCCTGGTTTTGGAAGAGCATGGTGATGAGCGCCACCAGAAAATAACCACCGAAATTTCTCTACTCATAACTGAGCGCATCAATGGGATCTTTGCGCGCTTCGCCGGATGCCGCAAAGTGGCTTTGCAGCTCCAGAGCAGCTAGCACGGCGAAGAGAGCGGTCCATTCTATCCAGACTCTCGTCTCGTTCCATGCGCCGAAATAGAAGGTCACGATCATCAAACCGCTGGCAACATACAACGCGAGCTGCTGTTGGCTGGAAAGGTAGCGCCGGCCGAGCCATACGGGCACCCACAAAAAACCGACGATGCTAAGCAGCTGTGGAATGTGCCATGGGGCTAGAAATTTGTACCAGGGAATGCGACCCCGAAATATGAGGTCCGGATACAGATGCGCAGCGAGATAGCGGCTAAGCGCCCAAACGACCGCGAGTATTCCCAGGACGAGTCTCCACAACTTGGAGCGAAACTGGAGGAAAGCTGCGACAACCACTAAGAAGATTGAGGTTTCACGAAGAAAAATATCGACGGTCAAGAAGGCCATAAAAAATCCTGGCCTATTCTGTAATAGAAAAATCGTTGCGACCCCAAAGAAGACCATGTGCGGAATATCGTATGGGTACCAGAGGTTCTGTTCGTAGCGGGCTCCGTAACTGGCATAGAGTATCGCTATCGTAATGGTCCAGATCAGCCACCACTGCCGGACGCCGAGTTTCCCAGCAGCCCTGATCGTCCATAGGCCGAACAAATTTAACAATAAGATACTCAAGATTAAGCAGCCAAGCTTTGCAGCGCTCATCGGTTCAGACTGCGGAACGAACTTGCCGAACCGAACCGCAAGGACCTGCAAAGCATGATTAGCTTCAGCCCAGCGAATGAAGGGGATCATCAGCAGCCTGTGCTGGAACGGTCGGACTTCAGTTCCCGACGCATACTTCGCTAGATCCAGGTAGGAAATGTTGACAAAAAAAATGGATAGCACACAGTGCGTCGTCGCACAGATGAGGGTGAAGATCAGCATCAGTCGGCGCATATCTCTGCTCCACTCGACCGGCAACCTCCGGTCAATCAGCTGTCTGAAATCTTTTTTACGAACCGCTGTGGCACTGCATTGGACCCAGTTCCACTACTCATATGAAAGCGCATCGATGGGATCTTTTCTCGCGGCCTTGAACGCCGGATAGAGCGCTCCACAGAACGCGCCGCACAGTGCGATGACAACCGCCTTTAGCACCCAGTCCGGTGTAACTTCGAACGCCATTGTGGGAAAGCGCTTATGCAGGATCGCACTGAGCAGGTATGTCGCTGCAGTCCCCAGCACAATGCCGGCCACCGCCAGCAGCATGGTTTCTCGCAGCACCACAGAGATGATGGCGAACTTACCCGCTCCCATGGATTTCAGAATCCCGATCTCGCGCGTCCGCTCCATCACAGCCGTATACATTGACTGGAAAATGACCAGGAAGCCGATGATCGTAGCGATGCCGATGATCACGCGCAGCGCGATGTTGAATCCCGGCAGCCGCTCCGGACTCAGCAATTCCAGATAATCCTGTAGTGTCTGCACGTTCCAGTTTTGCAAGCCATCGGTGGCAAGAATTTCGCTCTTAACATCGGCCTGATATTGCGGCTGGTTCTCCGTGCGCAGATAGAAAACAGCGGCTTTACCCGGACTGCCTTCGATCTCGTTCATCGTATCCAGAGGGATAAACTTCCGGCTGCCTTTGCCGTGTTTGACAATTCCGCAGACAGTGAATTCGTGGTTGAAAGCGGCAATTTTGCTGCCCAGGGGATAGCCTTTAGCAGCCTGCAAGTCATCAATGATGATGTCGTAGGGGTTACGGAACGGCCCGCCCGCGGTGAATTCGAACGGCCGCAGTGCGTTGTAGCTCTCGTAGTCAATGCCAAAGACGCTGTCCAGAGTGCTGCCTAGGCTGAGCTGCGCATTGACCGGAGAAACCACCTGAACGTGCGGCAGCTTCCGCAGCACATCCGCAACCTCGACGGGGGCGGAGGCGCCGCTGAGCGCTGTGATAGAGCTCCCGGCGCTCGGTCGCACCATCATGTCCATGCCAATACCGGACTGCTGGGTGCGGCTGCCGTTCAGCATGCCGTAAAAGATCGCCACCACCGAAAGAATCATCACGACTTCAATCGCAACTGCAAGCGCACTGATGATGGAGCGCAAAGGACGGTGGACAAGATTTCCGAGGACAAGTTTGTTCATGAGTGAAGAGAAGCGGGCGTTGCGGGCCTTAAAGCTGCGAGCGCTGCCGGCTGAATTCCTGATCTCTTTTAAAGATAGCCCATCCTAGGCCAGGGCCGGATCGGAAGAAGCATGTCTTTTCGGCGTAACCGCTGCTCCCAGGATTGGCGCTACATAGATACAAAAGAGGATCGAGCCGATTATCACTATGCTACCGAACATGGTTTCGTAAATTGGGCCCGTGATTCCAGCTTCCGGCGCAACGTGGCCAAAGAGAAGGATCACCAGAATCCCCCAGGGGTGCCTGCGCATATCGCCCAGCAGCAGATCAAACACGACGAAAAACATGGTGAGGATGAGGGGCATGACGATAAATATCCCCTGCCAGCCTCCCAGGTGAAAGACTTCAGCCGCCGGACTGAAGGAGATGCCGGTGGTCGTGTCGTTGGCCTGCAGGTTCCCCATCTCGTGCTCGTAGTAATTGCCGCCGCCCACCACCACCTGGTTCTTGTTAGGGAAGAGAAAGCGCGGGATCCAGTTTTCGAAGTTGGCTCTCACCACGGCATAGCCAAGTACATGTCCCTGGCTTGTAAAGGCAATCAGCGAATCATCATTGGGGACCATCGACAGCCTGTCGATGAGCCCTTCCGGCTGGTTGTAATAGCCGGGTTCGCCTCCCTTGTCCTGGGCGTCGATCGTGTCATCGTAGATGTCCTGGCGCACCTGCCCGATGTTCAGAATCAGGGATTCTGCCAGCTCGAGTTTGGCGCCAAAAGTCATGCCGGGATAAACCTCATCTCGTCCCACAGAGAGCGGCGAAAGAACCGTGACCGCAATCACGCCAAAGCCAGCGATGAAGAAAAAATGGACAGGCCTGAGGCGCATACGCATGTGGAACACGGCCAGCCCCCAGGCCACAAACGGAGTGAACATCCCTTGCTTGGAAAATGCGCTGAGCCCCCAGATGAACCCAAAGCTCATGGCCACAAAAACCAGGTAGTTGATGCTGCGCTGGCCATTGCTGGTTTTGAGAGCATCAATGGTGCCGAGAATAATGCCCAGCGGTAAGAAGTAATTGATCTGGTTGAGCGCTGACAGAAGGCTGCCTGAGTTCTGTGGAAGAAACTGGTTGGCCAGAAGCAGCAAAATCCCAAGGGCCACGCAGCCGGCTGCTGAATATCCAAGATTTATTTTGTTAGCACCCAGCACCAGCGCCAGCCCAGGTGACTGCCAGGTGAGTTTGCGGCTGACAGCAGCAGCCAGCCACATCATCAGCATCGACGCGACGTATACAGTCATCGTCGTCTGTGGCACGTGCAGATTTGAATCTGCCGGCTCGCGCAGAATCGCCTTCACCACCACGCCAAAGATGACGGCCAGCACCGCAAACCAGAAAATATACACGCCTGAAGGCCGGGAGAACCCGCCCGCATGGTTGAACGCCATGACGGACAAAACCACAAACGCAAAAAAGAGCAGGATGAAGCTAGCTGAGCCATGCTGAAAGAACTGAATGACCGCTAGCCCCATGGCGCATGCGACGGCGTTGCCCAGCGGAATTCGGTCTGGAAATGCAAGTCGCATCTGTGGCCAGTTTACGCGATGCAAAGCCTCCTTTAAGGGCAGCCCAGGTACCGTTGCCGGGCTGGCTATTTCATTTCAGGGAACACAAATGACCCCGGGCATGGCATTCTGGCTGTCATGGGTTCATCCGGTATCCCTCAGGGCTGTGCTGCGGAGGCACTCCGCGAGCCGGGAACTGAGACCCAGTCGTATGCGCGGCCTGCTCGAACGGCGGGCTGAGGGAGTTTTTTGTGTCCTTCGGAGCGGATCTACAGCAGGAGCGCCTCAAGCGCGAGGTGTCGCTGGAGTCGATCGCCGAGACCACCAAGGTGGGGCTGCGTTACCTCCGCGCCCTCGAAGAGGATACCTATGCGAAACTTCCCGGCGGCGTCTTCAATCGTGGCATCGTGCGCGGTTACTGCCGCTACCTGGGCCTCGATGAAGAAGAGTGGCTGCAGCGCTTCCAGACCTTCGCGCGCTCTGAGGGTGAGGTGGACTGGACCCAGTTCGCGGAGAATGTGAAGCGCAACCGCGAGAGCGTTGAGTCGCGCAACCGCATGCGCTGGCTGGGAGTGGTGGCGATGCTGCTGGTGCTGGCCATCATCATTGCGGTCGCCCTGCAGCTCTTTTTGGGTGTCAATCTGCATCTCCCCTTCCTGCATAAGCCGCTGTCCCACGCCGCCACAGCTCTGCTACACCCCGCCCCGCTCTTCTGCACCACGACCCACTGAATGGCTGATTCCGCCATTCAACCCTCGAACCCCGCAGGCCGCTGTTCCTGCTTGGTGAGCAGGGGCTGGGAAGGTAGAATAAAAAGGTTCGCATCCGTCGATTCTTATCGGCTTTGCTGAACGACCGAAAATGCGATTGCGAGTCCCAAACTCCACGCTTTTCCGGTCGTCGGGTGTCCTGGCAACTCATTGCCCGGACGGGTCCGGCTATCTCAATCAGGAGCACCACACTTTGTCTACAACCGAACGTTTTCTCTTCACCAGTGAGTCCGTGACCGAAGGTCATCCGGACAAGATCGCCGACCAGGTTTCTGACGCGATTCTCGACGCCTGCCTTGCGCAGGACCCAACCAGCCGCGTTGCCTGCGAAACCCTCACCTGCACCGGCCTCGTTGTCGTGGCCGGCGAGATCACCACCACGGCCTATGTCGACGTTCAAAAGCTGGTGCGCGATACCATCCGCGAAATCGGTTATGACGATGCTCTCAAGGGCTTCGACTGCAACACCTGCGGCGTCATCTCGACGATCAACTCGCAGTCGCCTGACATCGCTCAGGGCGTGGACACCGGAGGCGCCGGCGACCAGGGCATGATGTTCGGCTACGCCACCAACGAGACACCCGAGCTGATGCCCACTCCCATCTCTCTTGCCCACAAGCTCGCCGAAAAACTCACCGAAGTCCGCAAGAACGGCAAGCTCGCTTACCTTCGCCCCGATGGCAAGAGCCAGGTCACCGTCGAGTACGACTCCAACCATCGCCCCGTGCGTGTCGATGCCGTCGTCATCTCCACCCAGCACGCTGAGTTCTCCGACCGAGACAAGAACAGCACCCTCACCAACGACCAGCTCCACGCCGACATTCAGGAGCACGTCATCGAGGCCGTTATTCCCGCCGAGCTCCTCGACGAAAACACCAAGTACCACATCAACCCCACCGGCCGTTTCGTCATCGGCGGTCCCATGGGCGATAGCGGCCTTACCGGGCGCAAGATCATCGTGGACACCTACGGTGGCATGGGCCGGCATGGCGGCGGCGCCTTCTCCGGCAAGGATTCCACCAAGGTCGATCGCTCTGCCGCATATATGGCTCGCTACATCGCCAAGAACGTCGTCGCTTCGGGCCTCGCCGATCGCTGCGAAGTCCAGCTGGCGTATGCAATTGGTGTTGCCGAGCCCGTCAGCGTTCGCGTCGATACCTTCGGCACAGGCAAGATCTCGGAAAGCCAGCTGGTAAAACTGGTGCGCGAGAACTTCAAGCTCACCCCCAAGGGCATCATCGAGAGCCTCAACCTCCGCCGACCCATCTTCAAGAAGACTGCTGCCTACGGCCACTTCGGCCGCAAGGGCGACACCTTCACCTGGGAAGCAACCGACAAGGCCGCCGCACTCAAAGCCGGCGCGCAAGCCGAACTCGCAGCCAAGTAAATCAAATCGCACACAAAGCAAGAGGCGAGCCTTCATGGCTCGCCCTTTGCTTTTACTCACTGATCATTGCCGGGTGCCCCATTCATGCGCAGCTTTATCGCGCATGGGTGGGATTGGAAAATGCGAGTTCGCCTCTTGCCTTATTGCGCTCCAGAAATCGCCACATGCTTAATCACCACCGGCGTCAGCGGCTTGTTGTGCGCATCGCGCGGCACGCGCGCAATCGCTTCCACAATCTTCACCGTCGCATCGTCGCACTGCCCGAAGATCGTATAGTTCCCGTCCAGCCGATGCACCGCATGTTCGGTGATAAAGAACTCGCTGGAATTCGTTCCCGGCCCCGCATTCGCATACGCCAGCCGGCCCGGTCGGTCGAACGTCAGCCCCGGAACAATCTCATTGTCGAACTTGAACCCGATATCGCCTCCACCCTTGGGGTCATCGGGGATGTCAGCGTTCTGCACCATGAAGTCCGGCAGCACGCGTTTGAAGGTCAGCCCGTCATAGAAGTGTTTACCGCGCACTTCAACATGTGTCGTCGGATTCTTGTACGGCTTCGTCCCCATCGCTAGCCCAACGAAGTTCGCCACGCCAATCGGCGCCTCTTTGCTGAACAGCTTGCAGCTCATCGTGCCCATCGTCGTTTCAATCTTCACGTCCGGCCCCGTCGGCTCCGGCGCAGGCACAGCCGGCGCAGGCAACGGTGGAATCGTCAGCGTCGCCTCACCCGGCGCAGCCGGCGTCATCGGAGGCATCGCTTCACCCTCCGCCACAATCATCGCCTTGCGCAACACCACCGGATGCTCAGGATGATTGTCCGTACTCAGCAGCTCATGCGAGACGCCCGCCACAATCGCGATCCCCACCTCATCGCACTGCCCAAACACCACCGCGCCCCTCGACTTCTCGAGATCGGCATGGGCAATGATCTGAAATTTGGAGCTATCTTGCTGGCCTTTCGGTGCAACCGCAGCCAATCGCCCCGCGCGGTCAAAATCCAATCCGGTTTTCTCGGCCGCACTCGCTGGCCCCGCATTGCCCAGTCCAAATGCCGCGCGCTCCCCGCTGCCAATGCCATCCGTCACACCAAAAACCTGCAACCCGTCAAAGAAAGGCTTCGCATGTTGAACGCCACCATCGCTGCCCGTCCAGTCCTTCTCACCCGTCGCCAGCGCGATGAAGTTCGCCGTCGTCAGTGGCGCCTCCTTGGTGTAGAGCTTGCACAGAATTCTGCCTGCGGAAGTGTCGAGCACCACCGTGGGCCCAGTGGGTTCCACGGCAACTGGAGTCGGTGTGGCAGGCGCAGATGCTGCGCGCTGCGTTTGCGAGACGCCCGGACGGCCAATCATCAAGGCACAGATCACAACCGGCAACAAGACATAGGTTTGAGGACGCATGTCCTTTTTCATATCACGGCTACCTTGAGCCAAACTCTTATAGCAATAAATATGTTGGCTAGAGCACAGGTGGCCGGTAGGGAGTTTGGGATGCTCACGATCAAGGTTCGCATCGGCTCCAGCCTTACCAGCGACATATAAGAAACGCCCGAGCGTAATGACACCTGAGTTGCATTGTCGTTTGCTGCGCTAAGGGCCAGACTGTTAACAGATACAAGAAATGGGCCACTCTGCAATGACTGCTGAATTCTACGACTACGTAATCCATATAGCCGTGATGTCGGTCATTGTCTTTGTTACGTTCAAAGCGAAGCAGTGACCCCATTCCGCCAAAACCCACCACTTCCCCTAAAATCCCGTTAATCGGTTAAGCCTGCATATATATATTGCAATTCTAATCCACTCATAACAATGGGTTTAGAAATTCAGCAGTATGGGCCGTCCCGGCGTAGCATCTGACTACCAGGCGCCTTCCGGCGCGGGGGAAATTTTTGTGCTGATTAAGTCCGAATACGACATCCAGTTCCACCTGCTGCAGCCCACCCCGATGGTGGCCATGCTGCACGTGCATCCGTCTGTGGAACCCATGCTCACCACGCCAGACCGCCTCAAGGTCGAACACATCGGCCCGGTCGAGCTCGGTGAAAGCGCAGTCGAACTTCCCGTCGAAGAATTTCTCGATAGCTTTGGCAATCGCTGCTCGCGTTTCCTGGCTCCCGCCGGAGCCATTCGCCTCAGCGGCGGCAATACCGTGCTCTCCGCCGATCAGCCCGAGTTGCAGGGCTTTGGCGCCGAACTTGCCCCGGCAGACAAGCTGCCAACCGAAGTTCTGCGCTTCCTGCTCGCCAGCCGCTATTGCGAAGTCGATCGCTTCGGCGGCATCGCCCACGATCTCTTTGCGCACATGGGCACTGGCTGGGCGCTCGCTGCCGCCATTCGCGACTGGGTGAATTCTCACGTTGCCTTCAACTACAAAACAGCGCGCCCCACCAAGACCGCCATGGACGTCTTCACCGAGCGCATTGGAGTCTGCCGCGACTTCCAGCACCTCGCTGTCACGCTCTCGCGCTGCATGAACATCCCCGCTCGCTATGTCACCGGATACATCGGCGACATCCGCGTTCCCTCGACCGGCGCCGGCGACTTCAGCGCCTGGTACCAGGTCTGGCTCGACGGCAAATGGTGGGACATGGACGCGCGTCATAACTATGCGCGCTATGGCCGCATCCTCATGGCCACTGGCCGCGATGCCGCCGACGTCGCCATCACCACCAGCTTCGGCCGCAGCGACCTCACCAACTTCTACGTGGAGTCCTACGAAATTGATTCCGAAGGCAAGCCCGTGCCGCTACCGGAAAAGCTGCCCACAACTCCAGTCCGAACCCCGCTCACCTGACTCGCAATTTCTCTAAAAGAAAAACGCCGTGCGCAACATCACCGTCCGGTTCGATGAGGTATTCGATCCGAACATATTGTTGAGCGTGTTTGACGTTCCAAAGTAAGGCGAAGTCAAAACTCCCACCGGCGGTCCCGCATTCAGATGATTGAATGCGTTATTCACTCCTATATTGAACTGTAAACGATACCGTGGTGGCGGCAGATCAGCCTTCGCAACCGGCTTGGCCGGCGCACTTCCATTGGCTGCCGGAGCCACCGGCGCAGCGTTGGCCGGTGCCGGTGGCCGCGGCCCGAACCGAAAGCTCTTCGATAGATAAAACTCCGTATACACCACCCCCGGCGCGCTGCCGTAGTTGATGGGGATGATCGCCTCTCCCGGCTGTGGCGTCAGATCAAAATTCCCAAACGCCGTCTTCACCAGCGACGCTGCCGGCGTCGCTGCGCTCGCAAACGATGGCCGGTCGTTGTAAATCGTGTCCCCGTTGTTGTCGCTGCCCGTCGTGATGTTGAAGTAGGAATCTCCGCGCCACGCCAGAAACATGTTCAGGTTCGTGTCCCACCCCGGCGTCGCCGAAAAGCCTGTAAACAAGCCTCGCGGCGTATACCCCGCCAGCCGCCCCGCATCCGCGCCCAGGTTATACGAGTTCGATGCGAATCCGCCCGATGCATCCGACTCCTGGTGCCCCACGTACGCCGACGTCCACATCGAAAGCTTCTTCGGAATGATGTTCAAGTTCGTGTTCAGCGACAGCGTGTCACCATTGCTGATGCCGCCTGAAGAGTACTGGTAGATATTCTGCGTTCCACCCAGCGGCCGCGTCCCATTCGGCAGCGGCGCATTCACGTTCACCGAATCAAACATGTGCGTCGTGCGCCGCTGGTAATACGAAAGCGCTATGCTGCCGTACTTGCCGAAGGCATGCTCCGCCGAGATCATTCCCTGCATCTGCGTCGGCATGTGCAGATGCGGGTCCACGTTGTAGATCGTCGGCGGCGTCGTGCTCAACCCCGCCACGCCGGGCGCCGTCGTGCTGTTCGGGTTGTAGACATTCGAGCTCGGACTCGTCAGGTAATACACCTGCTGCGCCGTCCCGTTCTGCCGCACCGACTGCAACAAATTGCCCGACGAAAACCGCTGGTAGAACAATCCAAATCCGCCGCGGATAACCACCACCGGGTCCTTCGCCTTCGCATTGCGTTTGATGGAGTAAGCAAATGCCACGCGCGGCCCCACATCCAGGTGGTCAGGAATCGCCGATTGGCTCTCCAGCCGCAGGCCATACGTCAGCGTCAGGTCTTTGGTCGCCTTCCATTCGTCCTCGCCATATATGCCAATGTCTCCAGTCAAAATCGCAGCGCTCGCCTGCCCTGCCGAAACCGAAAGCTGCGACGCTCCTCCGCAGGTCGCCACGCCGCTGCTCGCCGTATAGCAGTCAGCGCGAATCTGCGCGTCGGTCCATCCTTTTTGCAGGTCTTGCTCCGTGATCTGGTATGCGAGATAGCTTGGAAAGATAAATTGCCCGTTATATCCCGCGGTCGCCAGGTTGGCATCGCGTATCAGCCGGTAGCGTCCGCCGGTGCGTATAAAGTGCGTGCCGTGCGAAATCGAAATCTCTTCGCGAAACTCCAGCCGGTCCTGGTTGTCGTGCAGCGCCTGCGCTGGGCTGCCGCCCTCGTTGAACGCGCCTTCCGCCACAATCGCCGG
>Ga0302326_10026987_pt1 | contig 11593 bp, 7 predicted proteins | sample Palsa_T0_3_FD_202264 | JGI IMG/M metagenome (GOLD analysis project Ga0302326, IMG submission 202264) | Peat permafrost microbial communities from Stordalen Mire near Abisko, Sweden - Palsa_T0_3 | ecosystem: Environmental > Terrestrial > Soil > Palsa > Peat permafrost | place: Sweden: Abisko...
CAGCATGAACCACGCAGACTTCTGGGTAACTCCCAGTGCGCGGTGAATCTCGTAAGAGGAAATCCCGTTGCGGCAGTTAACCAGCAGCCAGGTAGCAGGAAGCCACTTCTCTAGCGGGATCGGTGAATCCTCGTAAACCGTCCCAATCTTGAGCGAGAACTTCTGCTTGGGATGGTTCTCGTAGCAGCGGTAAAGCCGCGCTTTCTCAAGATAGGTGACATTCTCGGAATTGCAGTAGGGGCAGAGGACCTTACCGTCTGGCCAGCGAACGGCAATCATGAACTGGCGGCAGTTCTCGTAGTCTGAGAAGTATTGGATGGCTTCTTGGAGTGTCTGTGGGCCTTTCATGCTCCCAAGATAGCAAATACCTTACAGTCAGTCAAGTATATTATTACCGAGAAAAGTATTGACCTCCTTTTGGTTTCCGCGTAAATTTAGTTGTTCCACGACATCCGGAGCCTCTGGGTCTGATCTGAGGTACTCGGCCCTGTTAGCCCAAAGCAGGAAACGAGCATCTTCGGAGTCCGGTTGAGCATCTATTCAGTTAGGAATTGCGCTAACTCCTTTACAACCTCAGTGGAATGAGTGGCTTAGGACGACTTGTGGGGTCTAGGCCGATTTCCCGGGAACAAGGGCGAAAGCGAAATGCCCATACTTATAAGGAAGGAGTCAACAGACATGCGCTCTGATCGTGTGTTTGACGCTTTACAGACATTGCGGAATCGTTATATGCTTTGCCAGCTCGCCTCCAAGGCCACGCGGAAGTTCCATCGGCCCAGCACCAGAATCCAGGAAACGATGAACGGTGTGTTGGACCGGATCGCAGGCGCGGAGCGGCAGGAAATTCTGTCGGAGCCAGAGAATTTTGCTGAGGCACAACGGCGGGCTGCTTAAAACAGCCCCGCCCTCCTGCCCGGTTTGTTTGTCTTCCCTGAATACCCTCCTTTGAAAATCTCCCGCAGACACTAACGAATACGTCTTAGTGCACGGGTTTAGGTGAATATGACCATTGCTGAATTAAAGGAAAAGAACATTACCGAGCTGACCAAGATCGCCAGGACCTTGGAGCTGCCCGGCGCCAGCGGACTGCGCAAGCAGGATCTGATCTTTAAAATCCTGCAGGCGCAGAGCGAAAAAGAAGGCCACATTTTCGCCGAAGGCGTGCTCGAAATCCTGCCCGACGGCTACGGCTTTTTGCGCTCGCCGGATTACAACTACCTGCCGGGGCCGGACGATATTTATGTATCGCCATCGCAAATCCGCAAGTTCGATCTGAAAACCGGCGACACCATCAGCGGCCAGGTGCGGCCTCCGCATGAGGGTGAGAAATATTTCGCGCTGGTGAAGATCGAAGCGGTGAACTTTGAGTCGCCGGACGAGGCGCGCAACAAGATCTTGTTCGACAACCTGACGCCGCTGTATCCGCAAGAGCGTCTGAAATTGGAGACCACGCGCGAAAACGCGAGTGCGCGCGTAATGGATTTGCTCACGCCGCTCGGCAAGGGACAGCGCGGGCTGATTGTTTCTCCGCCGCGCGCCGGCAAGACCATGCTGCTGCAGAATGTGGCGAACTCGATTACGACCAATCATCCGGAAGTGGTATTGATGGTGCTGCTGATCGATGAGCGCCCCGAAGAGGTTACTGATATGCAGCGCTCGGTGAAGGGCGAGGTGATTTCTTCGACCTTCGATGAGCCTGCGGCGCGGCACGTCCAGGTCGCGGAAATGGTGATTGAAAAGGCGAAGCGCCTGGTCGAGCACAAGCGCGACGTGGTGATTCTGCTGGATTCGATCACGCGTCTGGCACGAGCTTACAACACGATCGTTCCGCCTTCGGGCAAAGTGCTTTCTGGCGGCGTGGATTCGAATGCATTGCAACGCCCGAAGCGCTTCTTTGGATCGGCTCGTAACATTGAAGAAGGCGGATCATTAACCATTATTGCAACCGCCTTAATCGACACCGGTTCGCGCATGGACGATGTGATCTTTGAAGAATTCAAGGGCACGGGCAACTCCGAAATCATTCTGGAGCGCAAACTGGTCGACAAGCGCGTATTCCCCGCCATCGATATTCAACGCTCAGGCACCCGTAAAGAAGAGCTGCTGATTCCCCGGGAAGACCTGTCACGGATCTGGGTGCTGCGTAAGGTGTTGAACCCATTGTCCCCGGTGGAAGCGATGGAGTTGCTGATCGACAAGCTAAGCAAAACCAAAACCAACGGCGAGTTCTTGTCGAACATGAGCGCGCTGTAAGGAATCGAGCCGGCTTCCCGATGGGAAGCTGGCAACTTCCTTTCCCTCGCATTGCCCCGCTGAGGATTTCCCGTTTCTCGCTCCCCCCGAAAGTGGCATACTTTAGCCATGGGCAGCAGGTTCGCGCCCTTTTCGAGGATACCGTGCGACTCCGATCAATCGCTTGGACACTTTTCATCTGCGTACCGTTGGCGATTCCCGCGCGAAGCCAAAGCTCAAGACCACCCACAAGAATGGAGCCGGCCCCGGGGGCCGACGACGCGGACGACGCCCAACAGCGCCTGGCTCGCGACCTGGCCAAAAAAGCGAACGCGGAGAGGCAGGCCATTCTCAAGGCGGATACCGACAAATTGCTCAAGCTTGCGGTGGAATTAAAGGACTCCGTGGACAAGTCGAACGAGAACGTCCTATCACTCGAAGTAGTTAAGAAGGCGGAAGAAATCGAGAAGCTGGCCCATAGCGTGAAAGATAAGATGAAAGGGCCGAGCTAGATCCAACCGACGCTGCTCCGGGAGAAACGAAACGCCATCCGGGTTTTCGGATGGCGTTTCTTCTTGAAAAACTTCTCCTCGGTTAATCCGCCTTTCCGCTTCTGATTCGCATCCCGTAGAACGAGCGGTACACGAAAAAGAAAGAGACGGCAAAGAAGGCCAGTGCCAGCAAGTTCGTGACGGTAGCACCCTGGTCGCGCGTTAGAGTGACGGCCAACTCCACCGCCAATAGCCCAAATAACGTGGTGAACTTGATGACCGGATTCAGCGCGACCGAGGAAGTGTCTTTGAACGGGTCGCCGACCGTGTCGCCGATAACCGTGGCGTCGTGCAGCGGTGTCCCCTTTTGCTTCATCTCGACTTCGACGATTTTCTTGGCGTTGTCCCAGGCCGCCCCGGCATTGGCCATGAAGATGGCCTGGTAGAGGCCGAAGATGGCGATGGAGATGAGGTATCCGACAAAGAAGAACGGCTCAACGAAGGCAAACGCCAGCGTGCCGAAGAAGACCGCGATGAAGATGTTCAGCATTCCCTTCTGCGCATATTTCGTGCAGATCTCCACCACCTTCTTGCTGTCGGCGACCGAAGCCTTCACCACTCCGTCCAGCTTGATGTTGGCCTTGATGAATTCGACAGCGCGGTAGGCGCCGGTGGTGACGGCTTGCGTGGATGCGCCGGTGAACCAGTAAATCATGGCGCCGCCGGTGATTAATCCGAGAAAGAATGGTGCGTGGAGCAGCGAGAGCTTTTCGACGTCTGCGGTGAGACCGTTAGTCAGAGCCATGATGATGGAAAAGATCATGGTAGTGGCGCCGACCACAGCGGTGCCGATCAGTACAGGTTTCGCCGTGGCCTTGAAGGTGTTGCCCGCGCCATCGTTGGCTTCGAGCAGATGCTTGGCGCGGTCGAAGTTTACTCCCATGTTAAAGTCTCTTTTTATTTCGGCCTCGACATTCGGCACCTGCTCGATCAGTGAGAGTTCGTAGACGGATTGAGCATTGTCGGTGACGGGACCGTAAGAATCGACCGCAATGGTAACGGGGCCCATTCCGAGGAATCCGAAAGCCACCAATCCGAAGGCGAATACCGCCGGGGCCAGCATGGTCGCGGCCGCCGCCAGCCCCATGGTGCTGAAGTAATACGCGATCGCCATCAGCAGGACCATCGACAGGCCGAGATAGTAGCCAGAGAAATTGCCTGCGACAAATCCGGAGAGAATGCCAAGCGAAGCGCCACCTTCTTCCGCGGAGGTAACAACTTCCTTTACGTGCCGCGATTCGGTCGAGGTGAACGACTTCACCAACTCTGGAATAAGCGCTCCAGCGAGAGTTCCGCACGAGATGATTGCGGCCAACTTCCACCACTGCGACGCATCGCTTCCGAGCTCAGGAATAATGTAGTACGACACCAGAAAAGTGAGGCCGATGGAGACAAGCGAAGTGAGCCACACCAGGGTAGTGAGCGGCGTTTCGAAGTTCATCTCATCAGCGTTGCCGAAGCGGGCCTTGGCGATGACCGCGTTGAGGAAATAGGAAATCGCGCTGGCCACCAGCATCATGACGCGCATAACAAAGATCCACACCAGCAACTGCACCTGCACTGTGGGATCTTTCACACCGAGAAGAATGAATGTGATCAGCGCTACGCCGGTGACGCCGTAGGTTTCGAAGCCATCGGCGGAGGGACCGACGGAATCGCCGGCATTGTCTCCGGTGCAGTCGGCGATGACGCCGGGATTACGGGCGTCGTCTTCCTTGATCTTGAAGACGATCTTCATCAGATCGGAGCCAATATCGGCAATCTTGGTAAAGATGCCGCCGGCAATGCGCAGCGCGGCCGCGCCCAGCGACTCGCCGATGGCGAATCCGATGAAGCAGGGGCCGGCGTAGTCACCGGGAATGAAGAGGAGAATGATGAGCATGATGAGCAGTTCCACGCTGATCAACATCATGCCGATGCTCATGCCGGCTTCGAGAGGAATCTGATAGACCGGAAACGGTTTGCCGGGCAGCGACGCGAACGCGGTGCGGGAGTTGGCGAACGTGTTCACGCGAATGCCGAACCAGGCCACGCCGTAACTGCCCGCGATCCCGACCAGGCTGAACGCAAGGATGATGGCGACGCGCATCGCCTCCATGTGCTCGAGCACGCCGAAGTAAAGCAGGATGATAACGGCAATGAAGGCCCACAACAGCAGAATGAATTTTCCCTGCGTGACCAGATAGGTCTTGCAGGTCTCGTAGATCAGCTCGGAGATTTCGCGCATCGAGCGATGCACCGGCAGGTTCTTGAGGCGCATGTAGATGACCAAGCCGAAGCCGAGCCCGAAAATGCAGAACAAGATGCCAATCAGAAGCAGGCTATGGCCGTTGATAGCGTACTTACCGAGGAAACTGACCGAGGAAAGGTCAGGAAGCTTGAGCGAGGCTTCGCCCCCGGCGTTTTCGGCAGGTTGAGCCAGGGCTGCGACGCCGCTGAGCGTAAGCATCGCGGCCACAGCAAGACTTTTCTTCAGGAAATGAGATGCCACACGGCGTCCTTGGAACGCAGCAGTGGCGAGCCAGGTGCGCATAATGAGTCCTCCAAATTAAGTCGGTTATCAGGAATTTAATAATGTGCTTTTAGATACCGCCTTCCGGCGAAACACCCCGTGGCGGAGCACGCCCAGTGCAGCATACGGGAGCTTCAGTCGCCGGAATTCCGAACACGCTTCCACCGCAAGACCTCAACGGAGTGTTGGAGCTTGGCCGCGTCGGAGTTTACGCCCGGACCGGTCGGAGCACTAGAACCCTCCTCCGAACAGTCGAGTGCAAAACGGGCATTTATAACATGTTGCGAGGCAAGGGTCAATCGCACTCCGGGGGATCGGGCAGCGGCCGTTCGTACTGTTAGGTCCAGTAGGTCCTGTCGAGTGACCGGTATTGGATGGCTTCGGCAATGTGCTTGGGCTCAATGGGCGCGGTGTCTTCGATGTCGGCGATGGTGCGCGCGACCTTCAGGATGCGGTCGTGGGCGCGGGCGCTAAGTCCTTGCTGTGTCATAGCGCGCTCCAGCAAACGCTCACAGTCAGCCGAGAGCTCGCAGAAGGCACGAATGTGGCGCGATGACATCTGCGCGTTGCAATAGATCTTTTCGCGGGACGAAGCAAAACGCTCAAGTTGTTTTTGCCGTGTGCGCATTACCCGCTCGCGAATCTTTGCCGAACTCTCGGGTTCGTTGGTCGAGCGCATCTCCTTATAGTTCACCGCGGGCACGTCGATGTGAATGTCGATGCGATCCATCAGCGGACCGGAGATTTTCGAAATGTAGCGCTGAATCATCGGGGTGGTGCACTGGCACTCGCGGGTGCGGTCGTTGCGGAAGCCACAGGGGCAGGGATTCATTGCGGCCGCCAGCATGAAGCGCGCAGGAAACGTCAGTGCCATGGCAGCGCGGGCAATCGTGACCGAACCATCCTCCAGCGGCTGGCGCAGGACCTCGAGAACGTTGCGGGGGAACTCTGGCAACTCATCCAGAAACAGCAGGCCATTGTGAGAAAGCGATACCTCGCCCGGCCGCGGAATAACGCCGCCGCCGATCAGCCCGGCATCAGAGATGGTATGGTGCGGCGCGCGGTACGGCCGCTTGCCAACCAGTCCGCTTCCAGCATCGAGCACTCCGGCCACGCTGTGGATCTTGGTGGTTTCGAGCGCTTCTTCGAAAGTAAGCGGCGGAAGAATAGTCGGCATGCGCTTGGCTAGCATGGTCTTGCCTGAACCGGGCGGCCCGATCATCAGGATGTTGTGGCCTCCGGCGCACGAGATTTCGATGGCGCGCTTGGCCGTCTGCTGGCCGAACATCTTTGAAATCGACGAAGAACTCCTGCGATTCGCGCAGCAGGGCGTCCCCGTCGGCCTTCAAGGGGACGATTCCATTTCCTGAGTTGACGAAGTGGATTACGTCCAGAAGCGAACGCACCGGGTAGACATCCACTCCCCCGACCATCGCGGCTTCGCGCGCGTTGGCTTCAGGCACAACCAGTCGCGAAATCTTCCGGCAGCGGGCTTCGAGGGCGATGGGCAGCGTGCCGCGAATGCCACGAACTCCACCGTCGAGCGACAGCTCTCCAACGAACAAACAGTCAGAGATCTCATTCTTCGTGAGACCACCGTAGGCTCCGACGATACCGAGCGCCATAGGCAGGTCGAATCCTGAGCCTTCCTTCTTAATATCCGCCGGCGCCAGGTTGATGGTGATGTGCGTGGGCGGAATATCGTAGCCGCAGTTCTTCAGCGCGGCCCGCACCCGGTCACGGCTCTCGCGCACGGCGGCATCGGGAAGGCCAACGGTGTGAAAGTGGTCCTGGTCGGTCTTGATGCCGGAGCAGTCGACTTCCACCTGAATGATGTTGGCGTCAATTCCGTAGACCGCGGCGCTGAGGGTCTTGTAGAGCATGGGTGCTCCGGGCGAGACATCCTTCGTGCCGCCGTCGGCACACCAAGGCCTGATTCCGGAATCTAGCTACGTTACTCGTCATGGCCAAGCGTCGGCTGTGACCGATGTCACAGGTTTTCCTGCCGAGGGTGAGGAAAACTCGGGGATTTCGAGTTCGGCGGAGCGTTTGCCAGCGAAATTGAAGTCCGTGCGACGAAATTTCTGCCCAATTCGGCCTCCGCGTACCAGATTCTCCAACAGCCAAGGTTGTTACACTCCGTCTATACAATATGATGGTTCCAGTGATGTCCCAGCTTTGTGGTTTCCATACGCTCAGCCAGGTAACTTCGCGATGACCCAGGCCCCACTCGAGACTTCTCGGCGCCCTCGACCTCCTCGGAACTTGGAGCGCGAGGAGTCCCAGCTCTGGCGATGGATTCTTCTGTTCATGGTCCTGCTGGCTGCGGGTTTTGCGGCTCTCGCCTGGGAACGGCTGGAGGCTCTTCCTTACCATTTAGGCCCGGCGGCGTTGGGCGTATTGCTTCTGTCGATGCTGCTGGCGGTTTACGCCTACGGCCGGCGCAAGGAAGTGGTTGAACTCAAGAGCTTGCTCCAGAATTTGCAGGAACACGTGGGCGCTGCTCCTTCCGAGGCCCAACTCGACCAGCTCAATGAGATGATTGCGCGCTCCCAGCGCAGTTTCAAAGAGCTCATCGACTCCTTCGAAGACGCCGCCTGCGCCGTATCTCTCGACGGCACGTTGCGCACGGTTAACAAAAGCGTGAGCGAACTGGTCGGGCTGCCCTATACCGCAATCGTGGGACACAAGTTCTTCGACTTCCTCGAAGAGCCATCTCGTGAAAGCGTGGAAGCCGGACTGTCACGTTTTCTGGAGAAGAAACACTGGACCGGCACGGTCCGCGTGCGTTTGAAGAAAAGCTCCCGGCCGCTCTTCTTCGATTGTGTGCTGAATGCGATCGTCAAGAGTGGCGAGGTGGTCGGAGTCAGCGTGCTGGGACGCGACGTGACGGGGCAGCATGAAAAAGAACTTCGTTTCACCGAACTCTTTGAGACTCTGCAGGAAGGCGCTTATTTCAGCACGCCGGAGGGCAGGCTGCTCGACGTCAATCCGGCGTTGGTCAGCATTCTGGGATATTCCACCAAGGATGAGTTGCTCGGGCTGGACCCCAGCAGGCTCAACGTGGATCCAGAGCAAGCCCCCGTTCTTGGGCGCGCCCCGGATGACCGCGGCGGCACGCGCGCCCGCGAGATCACGCTTCTTAAGAAAGATGGGAGTCCCGCGGTTTTCCTTGAGTCCTCGCGTGCGGTCTGGGATTCCGCAGGCAAGCTGATTCGTTACCAGGGCACCCTGGTCGACGTTACCGAACGGCGCAAACTGGAGCGCCAATTGCTGCAGCAGGAGGAATTCCGCCGCCGCCTTCTGGAAAGTTTCCCCGACCTGATTCTCGTGGTCGATATGCAGGAGCGCTACACTTTCGTGAGTTCACGCGTGCATGATCTGCTCGGGTACCAATCCGACGATTTGTTGGGCAAGAAGATCTCCGAAGCCGAGGATCACTCTCCCGAATTGGCAGCGCTCTACCGCGACGTCGCTTCCGGAGGTAGAGCATTTGGAGCCGCGGAATACGGCGCTCGTCACCGCGACGGAAGCTGGCGTACGATGCGCGCCTCTGCGAGCCAGCTGTTTGATGCGGACTCAAAACCCAGCGGCGTGATTATCTCCGTGCGCGACATTACGACAGAGAAGAAGCTCGAGCACCAGATCATCCAAAGCGAGCGTTTAGCTGCCATGGGCGCGATGATTGGCGGGGTTGCCCACGAACTCAATAATCCGCTGACCAGCATCCTCGGCGTCAGCGAACTTCTGCAGGACAGCCAGACCACCGAGGCCGCGCGCAAGCAGATCGCCATACTGCAGCAGCAAGCCCGCCGCGCTGCCGAGATTGTTCACAACCTGACCTATTTCTCGAGGCCGCCCGCGCCCGGGAAAACCCCGGTGAATCTGGCGGAGGTTGTCGAACGCACGCTCAACCTCCATGCCTACTCGCTGCGAAAAAACAGCGTTACCGTGGACTTTCTTCGCGAGGCCGGGTTGCCCTACGTTCAGGCGGACCCCCACCAGTTGATGCAGGTCTTCCTGAACTTGATCCTGAACGCAGAGCAAGCCATTCGCGAGGCCCATGATCACGGCACGTTACGCATCCGCCTCGGACAGACTGGCGAGTCAGTCTGGGCCAGCTTTCAGGATGACGGCCCGGGGATTGCGGCCGATGTGTTGGCGAGCATTTTCGACCCTTTCTATACGACAAAGCGGCCAGGGCGCGGGACCGGACTCGGACTCAGTATCTGCAAGGCCGTGATAAAGGAACACAACGGAAGCATCGACGCCGCCAACGCACCAGGAGGCGGAGCCGTCTTCACCGTTACTCTGCAAGCCGCCGCCCCTCCGGGCTAGCGGCGTGTCAGCTTCGCTCCACTGCCATGGCTACCGCGTTGCCTCCGCCGAGGCACAGCGCTGCGATTCCGCGCCTTACGTTGCGGCGAGTCATCTCGTAGATCAATGTCACCAGCACGCGTGCTCCGCTGGCTCCGATAGGATGCCCGATGGCGACCGCTCCGCCATTCACGTTGACCTTATTTGGATCGAGTCGAAGTTCACGCATCACGCCGAGCGCCTGCACGGAGAAAGCTTCGTTCAACTCGTAAAGATCAACGTCCTCGTTTTTCCACCCCGTCTTCTCCCAGATCTTTCTGACCGCGTCTACGGGCGCCATCATCACCCATTTCGGCTCGACGCCGCTGGTCGCCTGCGCCACGATTCGCACCATGGGCTGCACCCCAAGTTCCTTCGCGCGTTGCGCGCTGGTCACCACCACGGCCGCAGCTCCGTCATTGACTCCCGGGGCGTTCCCCGCGGTCACCGTTCCATCTTTCTTGAACGCAGGCTTCAACGAGCGCAGGACTTCGATGGTCGTATCCTCACGCGGGGACTCATCTCGATCGAAGAGGACTGGGCTTTCGCCTTTTTTCTTTGAAGGAATTTCCACCGGCACGATCTGCGACTTGAACCTGCACTCCTTCATGGCGGCTACAGCCTTGCGATGGGAGTGCAACGCGAACTCATCCTGCTCTTCGCGCGTGATGCCGTATTTTTCCGCAACGTTCTCGCCGGTAATGCCCATGTGATAGTCGTTGTAAATGTCCCAGAGTCCGTCGTGCACCATGGAATCGATCACCTGCCCGTTGCCGAGGCGATATCCCTTGCGCGCCTGGGGCAGCAGATAGGGAGCATTCGTCATCGATTCCATTCCGCCCGCTACCACGATCGAACTATTTCCGGTCTGCACCGCTTGCGCGGCGAGAGCGACCGCTTTCAATCCGGAACCGCAAACCTTGTTGATTGTCATGGCACCTGTTGCGGGAGACAATCCACCGAAAATTGCCGCCTGTCGCGCCGGATTCTGTCCGAGTCCGGCAGGAAGCACGTTGCCCATGATGCACTCGTCTACCTGATCGGAATTTAATCCCGCGCGCTTCACCGCCTCGCGCACTACGACCGCGCCCAACTGCGGAGCGCTCAAATCGCTGAGACCGCCCTGAAATTTCCCTACCGCTGTGCGACAACCGGAAATGATGACAACATCATCGAAAGCCGCCATTGATCATGCTCCCACGAAGATTTCACGTTCTCATTATAGATGCAGCAATCCGCGAAATTGATGAACTTCCATCGAGCGCGGATCGAGTCGCTTGCTTCGCAAGCTCGATCGCAAGACATAGCCCGAGTGGATTCGCAGCGACTCTGAATTGTTCTCGATCGCATGCGCGCCACGTCTTCTCGTTCACCGATGCCAGGATTTTCTTCTTCATTGCTCGTCTCTCTGTGACTTTGGTACAACAACACTCGTTCATCGCATTCATTTTTTTCTTGACTTCATTTTTCATTAACTCTATACAATCAATTAGTTGCAACAATTGATCGTTGCAGATTTTTCCATGAGAAATGGAAAGGGAGAATAGAACCAATGGCAACCAAGAAAAAGGCAAAAAAGAAAAAGAAGCATTAAGCAAGGTCAGTACGAAGTCGACAAAAGGGGACGCCAAAAGCGTCCCCTAAGTTTTTGCGCTGTACTATTGTCTTGACCACTCAATCGAACTCTTCACTCTTCGCCGGATTGCGAGCAAGATTCGGAACCCGTTTTTCTCTCGCGGGACACAATCCACGAAACGCACAGAAGCTGCAGTGGAAGCCAACCTTCGGTTCAAAGTTTCCCGCAGCAATGGCGCTCGCCGCATCCCGCACTCGATCGCGCGCCTCCGCCAGTTGAAACTCGGTGCGTTTCGATAACACCACAACATTGCCTTCGAGATTATGAAAAGCCAATCCGCCCACCCGGTAGCCCCACTTCTCGTGC
>Ga0302326_10026990_pt1 | contig 11592 bp, 12 predicted proteins | sample Palsa_T0_3_FD_202264 | JGI IMG/M metagenome (GOLD analysis project Ga0302326, IMG submission 202264) | Peat permafrost microbial communities from Stordalen Mire near Abisko, Sweden - Palsa_T0_3 | ecosystem: Environmental > Terrestrial > Soil > Palsa > Peat permafrost | place: Sweden: Abisko...
TTCGTACATCACGCCGCCGGTCAGCAGCCCGGCGTCGATCGCGGCGCGAATTCCGCCCGCCGCGCGAACGCGATTGACGGTGCGCAGGTGGTGGACGTGTCCTCCATCGACCGGAAACGCATCGTCCAGGTCGACGCCGAGCGACGTGCCGAAAAACTGCGCTTCGATATCGTGGACCGCGAGCGCGTTGCCGGCGAACAGCGCATCGACGTAGCCGTCGGCGATCAGCTTCTCGAGGTACTTCCCGGCGCCGGTGTGCACGATCGCGGGTCCGCCGACCAGCAGCACGCGCTTGCCCGCCTCGAGCGTCGCGAGCAGCTCGCGCGCGATCTCGGCGACGAGCGACTCCTTGGGCTTCTCGCTCGATACCGCGCTCGACATGAACTCGAAGACCGCCTTGCGCCGTGGCCGCTGCAGCGCCTGAACCCGCACGCCGCCGTGACCGACGACGATCCGCTCGCCGGCGCGCACGTCGGACGGCGCGACCGTGCGCGCCGCTTCGCCTTCAACCGAGATCGCGCAGTCCATCTCGGGCAGCACCACCGGCAGCCAGCGGCCCTGCACCCGGACCTCCGTCTCGAGATTGGTCGTGGCGTAGAAGTCGTCGGGCAGGATGCCGTCGCGGGGCGCGGGCTCGGTGATCGCGTCGGTGTCGTCGGCCACGAACGCGCCGATGTCGCGCAGGCGATCGAGGAGATCCTCGAGCACCGCCTCCGTCTCGGCTTCGATGCGCAGGTGCGCCGTCGAGGGTTCGGTCGCCGTTTTTCCGACCGAGAAATTGTCGATCGTGTAGCGCGCGTGATCCTGGTCCATGATCAGCTCGAGCACGCGCCCGAAGACGCCCGAATCCAGGATGTGGCCGCGTAGCTCGATCTCGCGCACGTGCATGGGGCCCCAATTGGGGACGAACGGCACAAACCCCCGCGCCGGTGGGCGCCGCGCCACGCGGGTGCGAAGAGCGCGGCGTGGGGCTGATCCTCGTGCCGACGCCGCTTGGGAATCTGCGTGACATCACGCTGCGCGCACTCGATACGCTGCGCGACTGCGACGTTATCGTCGCGGAGGATACGCGGGTCGCGCGGCGCCTTCTCTCGGCGCTCGGGTTGCCCTCGAAACCGCTCTGGAGTTATCGCGAACAGAACGCGGCCGCGGTGACCGCGGCGATCCTCGCGCGGGCGGCGGCGGAAAGCGTCGCCCTGCTCTGCGACGCGGGCACGCCCGCGATAGCCGACCCCGGCCGCGAACTCGTCGCGGCCGCGCGCGCTGCGGGAATCGCGGTCGAGGCACTCCCCGGACCGACCGCGTTCGTCAGTGCGGCCGTGCTCTCGGGTTTCGACTTGCGAGGCTTCTCCTTCGAAGGATTCGTGCCGCGCGCCCAAGGCGAACGCGAGCGACGGCTGCGCGGCGCCCTCGAACGCGGCGCGACGTCGGTATGGTACGAGGCGCCGAGCCGGATCGGCGCGACGCTCGCGGCGCTCGCTGCGTTCGCGCCGAAGGCGCAGGTTTTCCTAGCCCGCGAGCTGACGAAGCTGCACGAGCAACAGATCTCCGGAACGCCGGCCGAGGTCGCGGCGTTGCTGCCGCAGCCGGTGCGCGGCGAAATCGTGTTCGTGCTGGCAGGCGCCGCGCCGGAGGTGACCGCGCCGTCCGCCGATGCGGCCGACGCCGAAATCGATCGCGCATTACTCGCAGGCGCGAGCCTGCCGGACGTCGCGCGCGAACTCGCTCGGCGCGGCTTCGGCTCGCGGGCCGAACTCTATCGCCGCGCCGCGGAGCGGCGCGCAGACGCGAAGCGTTGAGCCGCTCGACGCTCGGGAAGCTCGCGCTGCTCGCCGTGCTCGTCGCGCTCGGTGCGTTTCTCGTGCGGGGCGTGAAGATCGCCGCCGACCCCGAGGACTTCCGGGCCTTCTATTGCGGCGGGCGCGCCGTCGCGGAACACCGCGATCCGTATCTCGCCGAACCGTTGCGGACCTGCGAAGTGAATGCGGCTCGCGCGGCCGGGCTCTCCCCCTACGCGCGGCTCGCCGTACCGGTTCCGCTGCCTGGATTCGCCTTCGTACCCTTTGCGGCGCTCTCGCGCATACCGCTCGACGTCGCGAGCAAACTCTACCTGCTGCTGCTCGTAATCGCGCTCGTCGTAACCGTCGTGTGGTTGCGCGCGCTGAGCGGCGTCACGCCGATCGGCATCGCGGCGGCGCTGCTCCTCTCGGACGGTTGGCTCTCGATCGCCAACGGCCAACTCGTGCCGATTGCGCTGCTTGCGCTCTGCGGCTGCGCGCTCGCGCTCTCGCGCGGCCGTTTCGTTCTCGCGAGCGCGTTCGCGCTGCTCGCGGCGATCGAGCCGCACGTGGCTTTGCCGCTTTGGCTCTCGCTTGCCGTCGCGGCGCCGAAGACGCGCGTGCCGCTCGCGGCGGGTGCGCTTCTGCTGGCCGCGCTCTCGCTGCTCGCGATCGGGCTCCCGGCGAACATCGAGTATCTGCTGCAGGTCTTGCCGGCGCACGCCAAATCCGAAGCGGGCGCCGGCAGCCAGTACAGCTTGACCGCGGTGCTCGTGTCCTGCGGCGTCGCGCGCGACGCGGCGATCGCGCTCGCCGACGGCTGGTACGCGCTGATCTGCATCTTCGGCGCCCTCGTCGCGCGACGGCTAGCCGTCGTCCTCAACGCCCCGGAACTGCTCGCGTTGACCGCGCCGGCGTTCGCGCTGTTCGGGGCGCCGTTCGTCCACCTCACGCAGGTCGCGGTTGCCGTACCCTTGCTGCTCGTGCTGATCCGTCGCGCACCCGAACGGCGCAACGCGTTCGGAATCGCGCTCGTGCTGCTTGCGCTGCCGTGGGCCGACCTCGCCGAAAATGCGGCCGGCCCGATGCTGTTCGCGATCGCGGCCGTCGCGGCGGCGCTCGCCGTCTCGATTTGGGGGCCGCGCGTGCAGCCCGTGGCCCTGGCACTAGCCGGCGCACTCGCGCTCGGTGCCGGCGAGAAGGCGCTGAGCGCCGCGTACGGCGCGCGCTCGATCGATGCGACCGCGGCGCTCGCGGCCACGGGCGGCGGCGGCGCGCAGCTCGCGGAAACGACGTGGGCAGCCTTTGTTGCGGTCGCGCAAGCCGAGGACCGCCGGCTCTATTTCGGCTCGCATCTGCCGACCTGGCTCGGCCTCGGCCTCATGATCGCGGCGACCGCGGGCGTGGCCAAACGGCCGTAGTCGCGCCGGGACGCGGTGCCCGCGAACCCGAAAGGCGCACGCCATGTCCGACCGCGCCTTCTACGTCACGACGCCGATCTATTACATCAGCGGCTCCCCGCACATCGGACACGTCTACACGACGGTCGCCGCCGACGTCTTGGCGCGCTATCACCGCGCGAGCGGGCCGGCCTTCATGCTAACGGGCACGGACGAACACGGACAGAAGGTCGCGGCCGCGGCAGCCGAAGCCGGCATGTCACCGCAGGCCTGGACGGACGAACTGGTCGTGCGCTGGAAGGCGATGTGCGAACGCTACGACGTGCGCTACGACGATTTCATTCGCACGACCGAACCGCGTCACGCGCGCCAGTGCGTCGAAGTTTTCGAACGCCTCAAGGCGCACGGCGACGTCTATCTCGGAAAGTACTCCGGCTGGTATTGCACCAACGACGAGACGTTTTGGCTCGAGGCGAAGCTCGTCGACGGCCGCTGCCCCAACCCCGAGTGCGGTCGCGAAGTGCAATGGCTCTCTGAGGACAACTGGTTCTTTGCGCTCTCGAAGTACCGCGACCGGCTGCTCGCATATTATCGCGAGCATCCGGGCTGGCTGCGCCCCGAGCGCGCATACAACGAGATGGTCGCGACGCTCGAGGGCGGGCTCGAAGACCTCTGCATCTCCCGGGTCAATCTCGACTGGGGCGTTCCGCTACCGGGCGGCGGCGTGATGTACGTGTGGCTCGACGCGCTTCTCAACTACATTACCGCGCTCGACTACGCGGATGACGGCGAGCGTTTCCGAACGTTTTGGCCCGCGAACGTGCAGTTGATCGGCAAAGAGATCGCGCGCTTCCACACGATCATCTGGCCCGCCGTGCTCTGGGCACTCGAGCTGCCGGCGCCGGAACGCGTGTTCGCGCACGGCTGGATCACGCTCGAGGGCGTAAAGATGTCCAAGAGCTTGGGCAACGTGATCGATCCGTTCGAACTTGCCGATCGCTTCGGGGCCGATTCGATTCGCTATTTTCTGCTCCGCGAAGCGCCTTTCGGCAGCGACTTCTCGTTCAGCGAAGAGAAGGTTCGCGGCCGGCGCAACGGCGATCTGGGCAACGATCTCGGGAACCTCGTGAAGCGGACGCTCGCGATGCTGGTTCGTTATCGCGAAGGCATCGTACCGGCGCGCGGAGCTTCGAACTTCGGCGCGCGCTTCGAGGATCTCGGGGCGCGCACCGGCGCGCAGATCGCCACACTCGATTTTCGCGGCGCGCTCGAAGCGATTTGGGAACTGGTGACCGCGCTCAATCGCACGATCGACGAGAAACGCCCGTGGGATCTGCACAAACGCGGCGACGTGGAAGCGCTCGATGCCGTGTTGTACGACCTCTGCGAAGGATTGCGTTGGCTCGCGCACCTGGTCGCGCCCTTCATGCCCACGACCGCGACCGGCATCTGGAATCAGCTCGGCTTTGAAGGCGAACCACATGGAGCGTGGGCCGACGAATTGGTGTGGGGTCGCATCGCCCCGGAAACCCGCGCGCGCCCGAGCGACGCCGCGCTCTTCCCGCGCCTCGAACCTCTCGAGGCGTAAGCGCGATGCTAGCGCGCCGGGCGAAACCGCGTTGTTCCCGCGCGTCTGCGCACCGCCACCTCGTATGCTTTGCGGAGCTCGAGCACGACGGACCGTTTTCGTCCGCGCCGCATCGTACCGAGGTGCGACTCGCGTAGCTCCGCCATCAATGCATTCCACATGCGCGGCCCGCCCTTCTCGAGCAGCTCCGCACGAATCGACAGCTCTTCGCTAACGGGAAGAAACATACGCCCCCAGCCTCCCATTTGCACGAGCACGGGAACGAGCGCAATGCCCCGCTCCGTGAGGCTGTAGATCGCCTTTTGTTTGTGCGTGAGATCGCCGGCCTTGGTAACGATGCCCTGCTCGACGAGCGTGCGCAGTCGATCGGCGAGAATGTTCGATGCGATCCCCTCCTCGGAGTTCGTGAGCAGCTCGCGGTAATGCCGGCGATTTCCGAAGATCATGTCCCGAATCACGAGCAGGCTCCACCGGTCGCCCACGACTTCGAGCGTAAGGTTGATGGGGCAACCCGACCGTTGTTCGACGCTCAATGTCTCCGCCTTCCTCCCTCTTGCAGCGTCTCACACCCTATGCTAATCTGCAACTAGTTGCAAATTGCAAGCAGTATCTCCGCTTCGGAGGTGGGGAAGCATGGGGAAACTCGTCTTCGGAATGATGCAGTCTCTCGACGGCTACGTCGCCGGGGTCGATGGGGAGCTCGAAGTGATGCCGGTGCCGGGCATTGCGCTCTCTCGTTATTGGCTCGCCTACGTCCGCGGCCTCGCCGGGATTCTGTACGGTCGCAGGATGTACGAGGTGATGCGCTACTGGGACGAGGATCGGCCGGAGTGGGATGCGCACGATTACGACTTCGCGGCAGCGTGGCGAGCGCAGCCGAAATGGGTCGCATCAAGGTCGCTGAAATCGGTCGGCGCCAACACCACGCTTGTCGGTGACGACGTCGAAGCGTTCGTACGCCGGCTGAAGGCGGAAGTCGAGGGCGAGATCGACGTCGCCGGGCCTGAGCTAGCGGGGAGCCTTACCGACCTCGGTCTCATCGACGAGTACCATCTCTACTTTCGTCCGTACGTGCTTGGCCGCGGAAAACCGTACTTCGCCGGTGCTCGACCGCCGCTCCACCTTGTCGGCACCAACGCCGTTGGCGAGGACACGGTCAGGCTGACGTTCGTCACTGCCTGATAGCGTGCCTAACGATCCTTGCGTTGGTGGAGTCCGAATTCGTTGCCGTCCGGATCCGTACCGAACGTCATGAAACAGACCGGCGTCTCGAACGGGTCGGGCAGCGTCGCGCCGCTTGCTCGAACTCGCGCGACCGCAGCATTGATGTCCGGCACCGCGAAAAGCGCGCCGTATCCCGTCGTCGTCTTCGGCACGTCCGGTTGCCAAACGCCGAACGTCGTACCATCGGCCAGTTCGAATTCGGCGCCGCGTTCAGACTCGGCCGTCGGCGTCATGCCGAGAACGTCGCGATAAAACGCGACCAGACGCTTCGCGTCGCGCGTGGCGGCCCCAAAAATGTCGACGCCGACGATCTTCGAGCCGGTGGCGGGTGAGGTGGATGCCATAACGCTCTCTCTCCTTGCTATGTCGCAACGGTTTGTCCGCAGATCATAGCAACGAAAACCTGACAGGTGGTGTCAGTTATCGGCCTCTTCGAATTGCATGTTGGGGAAATAGTAGCGAAGCGCTTTGCCGAGGTCGCCCGGAGGCACGAAACCGGGCGGGGGCGGTGGTAGCGGCGTGCGCTGCAGCATGCCGACGTCGGCCGAGACGAACGGGTCGCCGCTCGGCGCGAAGTGGATCGGCCACGGCACGTTGCCCGATTCGAACCTACCGTCGGGATACGTGAATTCGTAGGCGACGTAGTAGTAGTCGAGGCCGCCCGAACGCCAGCCTCTGATCGGATAGTAGATGCCCTCGCCGTGGCGCAGGTGTCCGAACAGGCCGGCCATTTGCATGCGATAGCGTTTGGGGGCGGCAGCCGGATCGGGGTTGACCTTCAGCGGGTTGACCATCGATCGCGTCTGCGCGATCGCTTTCGCGAAGTCTTCATCCATCTTGGCGATCTGCTCGCGCGTCAATTGCGGAGCCTTGCGCTGCGGAAACGGATTCGGCGCGGCGTGCTGGTAGGCGATCTGGCGGGGCTGCGGCGAGGCGGTCCGGGTTACCGGTGGCTGCCGCGGCGCACGCGCGTCCGGCCGCGAAAGCTCGTGCCTCAGCAGCGGCGGCGGTTGATACGTGGGCTGCGCGACCGTTTCGGGATGCACGGCGACGCGTTGCGGCGCCGGTTGCGGCGGCGGATGGCCTTGAACGACGCGCTGCGGCGGGGCGGGCCGCACCGGATTCGGTTTGGGGGCGATCCGCGCGGCCGAGGAAATCGTGATGATCTCATCCTGCGGCGGCCGCGTCGGGACTGGACTCGGAACGACGCGTTCGAGCAGGTGCCCCAACTGGCTCCCGGCGAGCAGCACTAACACGACGAGCACGGCATGCACCACCACCGAACCGCCGAGCGCGATCCGGATGATTCGGTTGCCGTTCCGCGGCTCGTCCGCGGTCGTGATCATGCTACCATCCCACTCGTATGTTCGACACGCACGCGCACATTCACGATGCCGCCTTCGAGGCCGACCGCGACGCGATGCTCGCCCGCGCCCGCAACGCGGGGGTCGACCGGATCATGACGATCGGCACGGACCTGGTCACGAGCCGGGCGGCGCGTGAGGCGGCCGTGCGCTACGGCCTCGATTACGCTGTCGGCGTGCACCCGCACGAAGCGAAGGACGCCCCGGACGACCTTCCCGCGGCGCTCGACGCGCTGCTCGCCGAGGCGGGGCCGAAGCAACCGTGCGCGATCGGGGAAATGGGCCTGGACTACTACTACAATCACAGCCCGCGCGATGCGCAGCAACGGGTATTCGCGCAGCAGCTCAGGTACGCCGTCGGGCGCGACCTGCCGGCCGTTTTCCATCAGAGAGATGCCTTCGACGATTTCGCCTCGGTCCTGCGAAAGGAAGCGTCCGGCGGGTTGCGCGGGGTCGTTCACTGCTTCACCGACGGTCCCGAGCAGGCGCGGATCCTGGTCGAGGAATTCGGCTTGCGGCTCGGGATCGGCGGGGTGTTGACCTTCAAGAGCGCGCAGGGCGTGCGGGACGCGGTCGCGCGCGTCGGCCTCGCGCATATCATCCTGGAGACCGATTGCCCGTATCTCGCGCCCGTGCCCTACCGCGGCAAACGCAACGAACCGGCGTTCATCGCGGCCACGGCCGCCGTGCTGGCCCAGACCCTGGGCACGACGGTCGCTGAGGTCGTGGCCCAAACGACACAAACTGCCGTTTCGCTCTTCGGCCCGGTAGCGGCCTAGAGGCTGACCGGCCGGGCGCGCGCCCAGTTTCGCTCGAAGGCGGCCGCGATGCCGCCCAACAGCACCGGATCGCAGGTTGCGAGACCCCAATCGAGCACCGGCCCTTTGCTGTAGGTCGCGTTGGCCGAGCCGATCCAGCCACGGCCGCCGGCGACGCAGAGTTTTTCGTCGCTCGCGACCACGCGGACGTCGACTCCCGCGTTCGCCAGCCGGCGCAGGGAGCCGCGCTCGGTCGAGCCGGCCTCCGCGAACTCGCGCTCGGCGACCAGCAGCCGCACGTGGCTTCCGGCACGCGCACGGGCGTACAGCGCCTTCGAGACGGCGGAATAGCCGAATGACTCCGACTCGACGTCGACCCGGCCGCCCGTGCCGCCCGCAATCGCATCGGCCTCGAAGCGCAGCGCCCCCTCTTTGTCCGTGGCGAGGTTCGCGTCGGAGCCCGACGACTCGCCGAACGCCTCCGCGACGAGCCGGACGTCGCTCGGATCGTTCGTGGCCACGATGGTGTCGGCGCCCTCGGCCGGCCAGTTCCGGTCGTCGAGATACGCCGTGCCGTCGATCAGCGCCGCCTTCAGGTGAAGTGAGGGGTCGTCCGGGCGCGTGAGCCGTACGTCGACGCCGTGCGCTCGCAGTTCCGCAGCGACCCGGCGGTTCGCGGCCGCCGGACCGTCCGCCGGTGAGTGCCCCTCATAGGGCGCCCCTTCGAGCCGGACGCGCACCCGCGCGCCCCTGTCCGCGGCGGCTTCCAGGGCGCGCGCCAGCGCAGCCTCCGGTTGCAGCACGTATGCGCTCAACTCGACCTCGGCCGCATGGGAGATAGCCCCCAGAACCGCTGCACGCGCGACGATTGCCTCACTCATTGCCTACCCCAGTCACGCCGGACGGGGCGGCCGGCAAGCCCCAGCCGGGGGGTCAAGACTGTATTAAGACCAAATGTCGCGGGGCGACATGGAAAAGGCCGCCTACGTCCGCGAAATGTTCGCGTCGATCGCGCCCCGCTACGACGCGACCAATCGTCTCCTGACGGGCGGCATCGACGAACGTTGGCGCCGCCGCGCCGTCCGCGAACTCGCGGCCCCGCCGGGCGGCCGGGTGCTCGACCTGTGTTGCGGAACGGGCGACTTGTCGTTTCACCTGCTGCGTTCGGATCCGACCCTGCACGTGACCGGCGTCGATTTCTGCGAGCCGATGCTCGAGGGCGCGCGGCGCCGCGCCCCGCGCGAGGCGGCCGGCGGCGACGTGCGCTTCGAACGTGCCGACGTGATGGCGCTCCCGTTCGAGAACGAACGTTTCGACGGCGCGATCATGGGCTTCTCGATGCGCAATGTGGTCGACATCGTCGCGACCTTGCACGAGGCGCGCCGCGTCTTGCGGCCGGGTGCGCACTTCGTCAACCTCGACGTGTCGAAGGCTCCCAATCCGTTCTTCAAGCGCGCGTTCGATCTGTATTTCTACGGCCTGGTACCGATCGTCGGCGGGCTCTTCGGCGGCTCGATGAGCGCGTATCGCTACTTGCCGAATTCGCTGACGAACTATCCCGGTGCGGACGGCCTCGCCGAGCGGTTCGAGCGCGCCGGGTTCCGCGATGCGCGCTTCATACGTTTGGCGGGCGGTGCGATTGCCGTGCACGCCGGTACGGCATGAAACCCTTGCAGGCCGGGGCGCAATCCGAACGCGATCTCTTCGCGCTGGTCGAGGCCTTCTTCAAGACCTCGTTCTCGACGGACAACGCTTTGATCACGGAAGCCGTGCAGCGCATGCTCGCCGCGGGCGGAAAGCGGCTGCGGCCGCGCTTACTGCTGCTGGCTGCCGAAGCGAACGGCGCGGGCGCCCGCGAACATCTGCCGCTGGCCGCGTACATGGAACTGATCCACGTCGGCACCCTGATCCACGACGACGTGGTCGACGGCGCGCAGACGAGGCGCGGGGTCAACGCGACCGCGGTCGATTTCGGCAATCGCGTGAGCGTGCTCGCGGGCGATTATCTGTTCGCCTGGATCTTCAAGAACGTGACCGCCAATTACGCGCCGCCCGTGCCGAACATCTTGGCCACGACGCTCGCGGAAATCACCGACGGCGAGGTCCTGCAGCACCGCGCGGTCGGAAAACTCGATCTGCCGCTGACCGCCTACGTCGAAATCGCGATCAAGAAGACCGCCGCGCTGTTCGCGGCTTCGGCCGAGTGCGGCGCGATCGCAGCCGGCGCGACGCCGCTTCGCGTGCGCGCGCTTCGCGACTTCGGTTTGTGTTACGGGGTCGCTTTCCAGATGCTCGACGACCTGCTCGACCTGACCGCGAGCGAAGCCGAACTCGGCAAGCCGGTCGGCAACGACCTGCGCGAGCGCAAGATGACGGTGCCCCTGATCTTGGCGCTCGAGAGCGGCAGCGCCAGTCTGCGCGAGGCCCTGGCGCGTTCCTATTCCGAGGGCGCCCGCGGAAACGGCCGCGAAACGAACGCGCACCTCATCGCCGAGGTCGGGCAAGCGGGCGGTTTCGCCCGCACGCGCGAAGCCATCGCCAGCTACGTCGAACGCGCGAAACTGGCGCTCGGTCCGCTCGGAACGGCGCCCGCCCGCGCGGAGTTAGTGGCTCTGGCCGATGCGTTGGCCCGCGACAGCGCGGCCCGGGCGCGGTAAGATAACCTCGTAGGGAAGGTACGCACCAATGTTCGGAAACCCAATGGAGATCGCGATCCTGGTCGGCGCCGCCGTGCTGCTCTTCGGAGCGGACCGCGTGCCGAAGCTCGCGCGCAGCCTCGGCCAAACGAAGAAGGAATTCATGGTCGGGCAGGCCGAGGCCGACGTGGCCGCCGAGCGCGCCCGGGCCGAAGCGCGCGCCCAGGCCGAAGCCAACGCCGCCCACACCGTGGTCGCAACCCAACCGCAAACGGTGAACGGGGTCGTCGTCGGTGCTCCGACGACGCCCACGGAGCCGGCCGCGCCGCCGAACTAAGCCTCCTCCGGCACGTTGCTCGCCGAACGTCCCGCGGCCGTCGAAAACGACCGGCCGCAGTGGGACCAGAAAGAGATGCCGTTTACGGAGCACCTGCGGGAGCTCCGTAGCCGTCTGATGGTCGCCGTCGGCACGGTCGGGGTGCTGGCGGTCTTCTTGTTTTGGCCCTCCCAGTTCGTCATCACGTGGCTCAAGGACGAATATCTGGGCAAGGCGCTCAAGCTGCATGCCTTCTCGCCGACCGACGTGATCTTCACCGAGTTCAAGTTTTCGATCTACGGTTCGATCGTGCTCGGGTTGCCAGTGATCGTCTATCAGATCTGGATGTTCATCGTGCCCGCCTTCCACCCGAAGACGCGCCGTATCGTGTACGCGTACACCGCGCCCTCGCTGCTGCTGGCGGCGGCGGGCGTCGCGTTCTGCCATTTCTTCATCATCCACCGCGTGCTCACGGCGCTGCTCGGAATCACGACCGCCGTCGCGGAGGAAACCTTCGGCGTCGAATCA
>Ga0302326_10026991_pt1 | contig 11592 bp, 7 predicted proteins | sample Palsa_T0_3_FD_202264 | JGI IMG/M metagenome (GOLD analysis project Ga0302326, IMG submission 202264) | Peat permafrost microbial communities from Stordalen Mire near Abisko, Sweden - Palsa_T0_3 | ecosystem: Environmental > Terrestrial > Soil > Palsa > Peat permafrost | place: Sweden: Abisko...
CGTGCTGAACTGCGTCTGGGTGTCGCTGTGCTTCGGCATCCTGGCGACGCGCTACCGCGATATCGGACCGCTGCTGTTCTCCGTCGTGCAGCTGCTGTTCTTCATGACGCCGATCATCTGGAACGACGACACCCTGCGTCAGCAGGGTGCGGGAGCGTGGGCGAAGGTCGTCGAACTCAACCCGCTGCTGCACTACCTGGACATCGTCCGCGCGCCGCTGCTCGGAGCGCATCAAGAGCTGCGGCACTGGGCGGTGGTGGTGGGGCTGACCATTCTGGGGTGGCTCTGCGCCGCATTCGCTATGCGCCAATACCGTGCGCGCGTCGCGTACTGGGTTTAACCTGCCTCGACACCCGGGAATAACCCACTCTCGGTAGTCACACCCCATCGAGCAGACAGGCCTCAAAGGTGAGCCCAGAAGTCGAGCCCTCCGGGCTCTCCGGTGAGTCACGCGAACGCGTCGAAGGCGAGTTGGCCCGGCTGCGGGAACGGCGCGACCGGCTGGAAGCCGAAGTGCGCAACGACCGCGGTGCCGTCAGCGACCACGCCGACGCCGCAGACGCCATCCAGCGCGCCGATGAATTGGTCGGCCTCGACGAGCGAGTTGCCGAACTCGACCGGTTGCTGCACGCCGGTCCCGCACCCACCAACGGCAACGAGCTGCCCTTCGGCGCCGAAGTGAAGCTCCGGTTTTCCGATGGCGACGTGGTCACGATGCAGGTCATCTCGGTGATCGAAGAGGCCTCCGTCGACGGGACCGAGGCGCTGACCGCGAACAGCCCGCTGGGCCAGGCGCTGGTCGGCCGCAAAGCCGGCGACAAGATCAGCTACACCACGCCGCAGGGCGAACAACAGGTCGAACTTCTAGACATCAAGCTTCCCTAGACTCTCCGCCGATGGCCGAGATCGCGGCGAACGTCCCGCTGCCGCTCAAGACGCAGGCGTGGCGATTCATCGTCACCGGCGGGCTGTCGGCCGTCGTGGACTTCGGGCTGTACGTGCTGCTGCTGCGGGCAGGCCTGCAGGTCAACGTCGCCAAATCGCTGAGCTTCGTCGCGGGCACCACGACTGCCTACCTGATCAACCGGCGGTGGACGTTTCAGGCGCCGCCGAGCAGAGCCCGGTTCATCGCGGTCTGCGTGCTGTACGCGCTCACCTACTGCGTGCAGGTCGGCATCAACTACGTCTTCTACCTGCAGTTCGCCAACGAGCCGTGGCGGGTGCCTGCCGCGTTCGTGATCGCCCAGGGCACCGCGACGGTCATCAATTTCGTCGTGCAGCGCTCGGTGATCTTCCGGCTGCGGTGAACAGCCGCTCTGGACAGGTAGCCTCTGTGACGATGTTGAGCAGTGACATTCCGACGACCAAAACCCAGCTGATGGGTTTTGGCCGGACCGCGCCGTCGGTTGCCGACGTGCTGTCCACACCCGACCCGGAGGTGATCGCCAAGGCGGTCGCCCAAGTCGCCGACGCCGGCGGACGGGGTGTGATCGCCCGCGGCTTGGGCCGCTCGTACGGCGACAACGCGCAGAACGGCGGCGGCCTGGTCATCGACATGACCCCGTTGCACAACATCCACTCGATCGACGCTGACACCTGCGTGGCCGACGTGGACGCCGGCGTGAGCCTGGACCAGTTGATGAAAGCGGCGCTCCCATTCGGTCTGTGGGTTCCGGTGTTGCCGGGCACCCGGCAGGTCACCGTCGGCGGCGCGATCGCGTGCGACATCCACGGCAAGAACCACCACAGCGCGGGCAGCTTCGGCAACCACGTCGCCTCGATGGCGCTGTTGACGGCTGACGGGCAGATCCGCCATCTCACCCCGGACGGGGACGAGGCCGAGCTGTTCTGGGCCACCGTCGGCGGCAACGGGCTGACCGGCATCGTGCTCCGGGCCGCTATCTCGATGACGCCGACCGAGACGGCCTACTTCATCGCCGACGGCGTCGCCACCAAAGACCTCGACGAAACGGTCGCCGTGCACCTCGACGGCAGCGAAGACAAGTACACCTACTCCAGCGCGTGGTTCGACCTGATCAGTCCGCCGCCGAAGCTCGGCCGGGCCGCGATCAGCCGCGGCAGCCTGGCCAAGCTGGATCAACTTCCGCCGAAGCTCGCGAAGAATCCGTTGAAATTCGATGCGCCGCAACTGCTTACGGTGCCAAATATCTTTCCGATCAGCGCGATGAACAAACTGTCATTCACCGCGATCGGCGAGGTCTACTACCGGTTGGGTGGGACCTACAGCGACAAGATCCAGAATCTGTCCAAGTTCTACCACATGCTCGACCTGGTCAGCGGCTGGAACAATGCTTACGGCCCAACGGGTTTCGCGCAGCATCAGTTCCTGGTGCCACCGGATGCGCTGGACGAGTTCAAGGCCATCATCCGATGGATCCAGACCCAGGGCCACTATTCGGCGCTGAACGTCTTCAAGCTGTTCGGTCCGGGCAACCGGGCGCCGCTGAGCTTCCCGATGGCCGGCTGGAACGTGGCGATGGACTTCCCTAACAAGCCTGGCGTCAACGCGTTCCTCAACGAACTCGACGCCCGCGTGATGGAATTCGGCGGCCGGGTCTACACCGCGAAGGACTCACGGGTCAGCGCCGACAACTTCCACGCCATGTACCCGCGTATCGACGAGTGGATTGCTCTGCGCCGCAAGGTCGATCCGACCGGAGCCTTCGTCTCCGACATGGCCCGACGCCTGGAGCTGCTGTAAATGGTGCTTGACGCCGTAGGGAATCCGCAGACCATCCTGCTGCTCGGCGGCACGTCTGAGATCGGGCTGGCGATCTGCGAGCGCTACCTGCAGAACGCGCACGCCCGGATTCTGCTGGCCGATCTTCCCGACCACCCGCGCAAGGACAAGGCCGTCGCGCAACTGACGGCGGCCGGCGCCAAATCCGTCGAGTGGATCGACTTCGACGGTGTCGACACCGAGAGCCACCCGAAGGTGATCGACGCGGCCTGGGGAGGCAGCGACCCTAAAGATATCGACGTCGCGATCGTGGCGTTCGGCCTGCTCGGCAACGCCGAGGAGTTGTGGCAGAACCAGCACAAGGCGGTGCAGATCGCCCAGATCAACTACACGGCAGCGGTTTCCGTCGGTGTGCTGATCGGCGAGAAGATGCGCGCGCAGGGCTTCGGTCAGATCATCGCGATGAGCTCGGTGGCCGGCGAGCGGGTGCGACGGTCCAACTTCGTCTACGGCTCCACGAAGGCCGGCTTGGACGGCTTCTACACCGGGCTCGGAGAGGCGTTGCGGCCCAACGGTGTTCGCGTCCTGGTTATCCGGCCGGGTCAGGTGCGTACCACGACGACGGTCGAGCACTGGAAGGCCACCGGGGCCAAGGAAGCACCGTTCACCGTCGACAAGGAGTACGTCGCCGACCTGGCGGTCACCTCGGCCGCCAAGGGCAAGGAACTCGTCTGGGCGCCGGGCGCTGTCCGCTACCTGATGATGGTGCTGCGGCACATCCCGCGGCCGATTTTCCGCAAGCTGCCCATCTAGATGCGCAACGCACTGGCCACCGTCGGCCACATGGTGATCGCGGTGACGATCGCCGCGGTGGTGTCGGTGATCTCGCTGGCCGCCATTGCCAGAGTCCAGTGGCCGGCGTTTCCGTCGTCGAATCAACTGCACGCGCTGACCACCGTCGGCCAGGTCGGCTGCATGCTCGGGTTGCTGTTCGCCGGTTGGCTCTGGCGGCGTGGCCGTCGCACCAGCGATGTGCGAAACACCTGGCTGGCTCAGCTGACAGCGCTGGTGTTCGTGTCCGCGTTCTCGGTGGTGACGCTGGGAATGCCGTTGGGCGCCACCAAGCTCTACCTGTTCGGTATCTCCGTCGACCAGCAATTTCGCACCGAATACCTGACCCGCCTCACCGACAGCGCGTCGCTGCACGACATGACCTACCTCGGGCTGCCGACGTTCTACCCGCCGAGTTGGTTCTGGCTCGGCGGACGCGTCGCGGCCCTGACCCACACGACTGGCTGGGAGATCTGCAAGCCGTGGTCAATCACCTCGATCACCATCGCGATCGCGGTAGCGCTGGTGTTGTGGTGGCGGATGATCCGCTTCGAGTACGCGGTGATGGTCACCATCGCGACGGCGGCGGTGACGCTGGCCTACAGCTCGCCGGAGCCGTACTCCGCGATCATCACCGTGCTGCTGCCGCCGGTGCTGATCCTGACCTGGTCGGGTCTGCGCAGCGGTGTCAGGTCGGGTGGCTGGGCGGCGGTGATCGGCGCCGGGGTGTTCCTCGGTGTCGCGGCGACCTCCTACACGCTGCTGTTCCTCTACAGCGCCTTTACCGTGACGCTGATGGCTGCGACGCTGGCGGCATCGCGTTGGAAACAGGGCTCCAGGGCCGCACTGGACCCGCTTGCCCGGCTGGCCGTGATCGCCGTGATCGCATTGGCCATCGCGCTGACGACCTGGCTGCCGTTCCTGTTGCGGGCCATGCGCGACCCGGTCAGCAACACCGGCAGCGCCTCGCACTACCTGCCCGCCGACGGCGCCGAGCTGACCTTCCCGATGTTGCAGTTCACCCTGCTCGGCGCGCTGTGCATGCTCGGGACGCTGTGGCTGGTGATCCGGGCCCGCTCCTCGGTGCGGGCGGGCGGGCTGGCGATGGCCGTGCTCGCCGTCTACCTCTGGTCGCTGCTGTCGATGCTGGCGACGCTGGCCCGCACGACGCTGCTGTCGTTCCGGCTACAGCCGACCCTGACCGTGCTGCTGGCCACCGCCGGCGTCTTCGGCTTCGTCGAGCTGACGGCGGTCCTAGTGGCGCGTGGACGCCGCAGCGGCCGCGAGCAGGCCTGGGGCCGCGGCGTGCTGCCGGTCGCCGCGTCGATCGGGCTGGTCGCGGCGATCGCGTTCAGCCAGGACATCCCCGACGTGCTGCGGCCCGACCTCACGATCGCCTACACCGACACCGACGGCCACGGTCAGCGCGGCGACCGGCGTCCGCCGAGCTCGGAGAAGTTCTACCCCGAGATCGACGCCGCGATCGCCCGGGCGACCGGCAAACCGCGCGACCAGACCGTCGTGTTGACGGCGGACTACAGCTTCCTGTCCTACTACCCCTACTACGGGTTCCAGGGCCTGACGTCGCACTACGCGAACCCACTCGCGCAGTTCGACAAGCGGGCGGCGGCGATCAAGAACTGGTCCAACTTCAAGGCCGCGGATGCGTTCGTCCACTCCCTGGACACGCTGCCGTGGGCGCCGCCGACGGTGTTCCTGATGCGGCACGGCGGCTCGGCGGGCGCTTCTGCTTCTGGTTTGGGAAGCAGCTACACGTTGCGGCTGGCCGACGACGTCTACCCCAACCAGCCCAACGTGCGCCGCTACACGGTGGAAATGAACGCCGCGATGTTCGCCGACCCCCGGTTCTCCGTGACCAAGATCGGCCCGTTCGTCTTGGCCATCCGCAAACCCTGATGGCCACTGAGCCGGCAGAGGCCGAGCAATTAGCATCTAGGGCTGTGGTGCGCGACGGCGACGATGCAGAGCGAAGCGATGAGGAGCGGCGCCTTAAGACGGACGCGGACACGAAGTACCGGACCGCCCGAGTCGTCGCCGTCGTCGCCGGTCTACTCGGAGCGCTGCTGGCGCTCGCCACTCCCCTGCTTCCGGTCAAACAGACCACCGCTCAGCTGAACTGGCCGCAGAACGGCGTGCTCAACAGCGTCGAAGCCCCGCTGATCGGCTACGTAGCCACCGAACTCAACATCAGCATCCCGTGTCAGGCCGCCGCCGGCCTGGCCGGCCCCGGCAAGACGGTGTTGCTGTCGACGGTGCCCAAGCAGGCGCCCAAGGCCATCGATCGGGGTCTGCTGATCGAGCGGGTGAACGACGACCTGGTGCTGATCGTGCGCAACGTCCCGGTCGTCGTCGCTCCGCTGAGCCAGGTACTCAGCGACGCCTGCCAGAAGGTGGTGTTCACCGCGCACGCCGACCGGGTCACCGCCGAATTCGTCGGGCTGACCCAGGGACCCAATGCCGAGCACCCGGGCTCGCCGTTGCGCGGCGAGAAGAGCGGCTATGACTTTCGGCCGCAGATCGTCGGCGTCTTCACCGATCTGAGCGGACCGGCGCCGCCGGGTCTGACGTTCTCCGCCACCGTCGACACCCGCTACAGCAGCTCGCCGACCCCGCTGAAGATGGCCGCGATGCTGCTCGGGGTGGCATCGACCCTTGCCGCGCTGATTGCGCTGCACGTTCTGGACACCTCCGACGGCACCCGGCACCGGCGCTTCCTGCCGTCGCGCTGGTGGTCGATCAGCGGACTGGACGGCCTGGTCACGCTGGTGCTGGTGTGGTGGCATTTCGTCGGGGCCAACACCGCCGACGACGGCTACATCCTGACCATGGCCCGGGTCTCCGAGCACGCCGGATACATGGCCAATTACTACCGCTGGCTGGGTACTCCCGAAGCCCCGTTCGGCTGGTACTACGACCTGTTGGCGTTGTGGGCGCACGTCACCACCGCCAGCATCTGGATGCGGCTGCCCACCCTGCTCATGGCGCTGGCCTGCTGGTGGGTGACGAGCCGGGAAGTCATCCCGCGGCTGGGGCACGCCGTGAAGACCAGCAGAGCGGCGGCGTGGACCGCGGCCGGCATGTTCCTGGCCGTGTGGCTGCCGTTGGACAATGGTCTGCGACCAGAGCCGATCATCGCGGTCGGCATCCTTTTGACCTGGTGTTCGGTGGAGCGCGCGGTGGCTACCAGTCGGTTGTTGCCGGTGGCGGCCGCCTGCATCATCGGCGCGTTGACGCTGTTTTCCGGACCGACCGGTATCGCCTCGATCGGTGCACTGCTGGTGGCGATCGGTCCGCTGCGCACCATCGTGCATCGCCGGTCCCGACAGTTCGGGGTGCTACCGCTGCTGGCGCCGATTCTGGCCGCGGCCACCGTCACCGCGATCCTGATCTTCCGCGACCAGACTCTGGCCGGTGAGCTGCAGGCGACCACCCTCAAGCGTGCTCTGGGCCCGAGCCTGAGCTGGTTCGACGAACACCTGCGCTACGAGCGGCTGTTCATGGCCAGCCCGGACGGATCTGTCGCCCGCCGGTTCGCGATGTTGGCGTTGCTGGTCGCACTTGCGTTGACGGTGGCAATGTCGTTGCGCAAGGGCAGAATTCCCGGCACGGCGGCGGGGCCGAGTCGTCGTATCGTCGGCATCACGATCATCTCGTTCATCGCGATGATGTTCACCCCCACCAAGTGGACGCACCACTTCGGTGTGTTCGCGGGGCTGGCCGGCTCGCTCGGGGCGCTGGCCGCGGTCGCGGTGACTGCGGCGGCCATGCGCTCACGGCGGAACCGGACGATGTTCGCGGCGCTGGTGTTGTTCATGGTGGCGTTGTCACTGGCCAGCGTCAACGGCTGGTGGTACGTGTCGAACTTCGGCGTGCCGTGGTCAAATGCCTTCCCGCAGTGGCATTTCGGCTTCACCACCATAGCGCTGGGTTCGACGGTACTGGTGCTGCTGCTGGCCGCCTGGTTCCACTTCGTCAGCAACGGCGACGACGCCAGGCCGCCCGGCGACTCCCGCTTCGCCCGAATCATCAGCTCTCCGTTGGGTATCGCCGCCTGGGCGGTGGTCATCTTCGAGGTCTTGTCGTTGACACTGGGAATGACGGACCAATATCCGGCGTGGTCGGTCGGACGGTCCAACCTGCAGGCTCTGACGGGCAAGACCTGTGGGCTGGCCGACGACGTGCTCGTCGAGCGGAACCCCAATGCCGGCTTTCTGCAGCCGGTCAGCGTGCCGGCGCAAGACGCGCTCGACGCGGGCTACGAGGAAGGGTTCGACCCCAACGGGATTCCCGCCAACGTCTCGGCGGACCCGGTGATGGAGCGGCCGGGCGACCGCAGCTTCGTCAACGACGACGGTTTGACCAGTGGCGGCGAGGCCGGCACCGAAGGCGGCACGACGCCCGCGCCGGGCATCAACGGCTCGCGGGCACGGCTGCCCTACAACCTCGACCCGGCGCACACGCCGGTACTGGGGAGTTGGCGTTCAGGGCCACAGGTCCCGGCTCAGCTGCGGTCGGCCTGGTACCGACTTCCCGACAAGGCGCAGCGCGGTCCGGCCAGGCCGCTGCTGGTGGTGTCGGCAGCAGGCCGCTTCAATCCCGGTGAAGTGCAGGTGCAGTGGGCGACCGATCAGCAGGCGGAAGCCAACAAGCCCGGCGGCACAATGGGATTCGCGGACGTCGGGGCATCGCCCGCGTGGCGGAACCTGCGCGCGCCCCTGGATGCGGTACCCAGTGACGCTACCCAGGTCCGGGTGATGGTGACCGACGACGACCTTGCGCCGCAGCACTGGATCGCGGTGACGCCGCCGCGAATCCCGGTGCTGAACACCTTGCAGGACGTGGTCGGCTCGACCCAGCCGGTGTTACTGGATTGGCTTGTCGGACTTGCCTTTCCGTGCCAGCGGCCGTTCGGGCATCTGAACGGCCTCGTCGAGGTGCCGAAGTGGCGAATCCTGCCCGATCGGTTCGGCGCCGAGGCCAACTCGCCGGTGATGGATCACAATGGCGGCGGCCCGCTGGGTCTCAGCGAGTTGCTGCTGCGCGCCAACACGGTGTCGAGCTATCTCAAGGACGACTGGTCGCGCGACTGGGGTGCGCTGCAGCAGCTGACGCCGTACTACCCCAATGAACAGCCCGCCCGGCTCGACCTTGGTTCGGCGACCCGCAGCGGCCTGTGGAGCCCTGCGCCGCTTCGGCGTAGCTAGTCCTTTCCGAACGGTGGCTAGTAGGCCAGTTGCCTGCGGCCGGCGCGGAAAGCGGTGAAGCACGCGCTCAGCGCCAGCACCGCGAAAACTGCGAACGCCAGCCGTGCCGCTGATGCCCCGCCGCCGTCGGCGATGTTGACCACGACGCCGGCCAGCCCGGCACCGAACGCGCCGAAAACGAGTTGCACCGAGTTGATCGCGGTAGCCGCCGCTCCACCCTCGGCGGGATCGTCGACGTCACTCATCGCCCACGCGGACAGGTGCGGCCAGGCCGCGCCGATACCGATGCCGACGGCCAGCAGCGCCAGCGCGCACACAATGACGATTCCCGCCGTCGCATCCTGAACGTGGGTGATCCCGGCCAGCGCCAGACCGAGCGCCATCACCACCGGCGCCGCGATCACCACGCCGACGATCGTGCGGGTCCTGTTCAGCGATCCGCTGCCCAGCCCACTGATCGTCCAGCCCATCGACAGCGCCGCACCCAACAGCCCGGCCATCATCGGCCCCAGGTGCGCAAGCCGCTGCCCGAACAGCGGTACGTACAGATCGACCTTGGTCGCGGCGACCAGCAAACCCAGCGTCAGGTAGACCCACTTCAGCGGGCCGAAGCCGTAGACGCTTGCCGGCAGGACCGCTGTGGGCATCTTGCGGTCGACCACCAGGAAGACCCCGATCAGCAGCGCGCTCAAGGTCAGCAGCCCGGCGGTCGCCAGGGTGTTGCGCGGAAGGGAAGCCACACTCACCGCAAGTGCTGCGGCGCCGAGCAGGACGACCGACGGCACCGGAATCCGCGCGGCAGCGTGCACGCCGGCCTGGTCGCCGCCGTCCGCGGACAGCACACCGGACGCCAGCACCGCCATCCCCACGCTGAGCATCGCCAGCAGACCGAACGCCCAGCGCCAGATACCGAATTGCGCGAAGAAGCCGCCGAGCGCCGGGCCGAGCAGGGCGCCGATGCCCCACGTCGAGGCCACCATCGCCGACGCGCGGCTCCACAGATAGCGAGGCAGCACGGCATTGATGACTGCAAAGCTCAGACCGCACAGCAGCCCGCCGGCCAACCCCTGAAGTAACCGCCCGCCGAGCAGCACCTGCATGTTGGGCGCCGCGGCGCACACCAGGCTGCCGACGCCCAACACCGCGAATCCCAAGAGATAGGAGATGGCCGCGCCGACGCGGTCCAGCATCGTATTCACCGTCGCTGCGGCGACCACCGACCCGACGAGGTACAGAGTCGTCACCCACGCGTAGATCCGCTCGCCGCCGATCTCATTGATCGTGCTGGGCAGCATGCTGATCGTCAGGAACTCGTTGGTGGAATACAGCACCACGCCCCCGGCGACCACTGCCGACGTTCGCAGATAAGGGGAGCTCCACAGCTCTCGCCAATGGCCGGTGGTGCCCGCTACCTGCCGCATCGAGTTCACCACCGGGGGCACTTAACCACGTTGTAACACAAGAGTCCAACCGCGCCGTGGGCTGCGTCAGCCTTCGTCGAGCCGGGTCAGTCGGTCCGTGCGGCGCGTTGACCTGCAACGTCATCGGCCGCTGTTTTCATGCAGTCGGTTTGATTTCAGTGCCTTTGTCTCTCCACGGCGAGCATCGTGAAGGCACCCGCCGTCGTCGCATACGATCGTGCCTCGTGCCCCATGACGACAGTGCGCGATCGCCACATCGGCTTGCGCGGCTGATCGCTATCGTCGCCGGAATCGCCGGAGCGTTGTTGTGCGCCGTCGTTCCCCTGCTACCGGTCAAGCAGACGACCGCGACGATCCTGTGGCCGCAGGGCGTGAACGCCGACGGGCACGTCTCCGACATCACCGCTCCGCTGGTGTCCGGCGCGCCGCGGGCGATGGACATCTCCATTCCGTGTACTGCGATCGCGACGCTGCCCGCCGACGGCGGTCTGGTGGTCTCGACGCTGCCGACCGGTGGCGTCGATCCGGGCAAGAACGGGCTCTTTGTCCGCGCCAACAAAGAAGTCGTGGTCGTCGCGTTCCGGGACACCGTGGCCGCCGTGGCTCAGCGCTCGGCCGTGGCCGCCGGCACCTGCAGCGTCCTGCACACCTGGGCTGACGCGGGTGGAGCGGGAGCGGACTTCGTCGGCATACCGGGCGCTTCGGGCCTGCTGTCCGCCGAGAAAAAACCCCAAGTGGGTGGGATCTTCACCGACCTGAAGGTGCCGGCTCAGCCGGGGCTGTCAGCCCGCATCGACGTCGACACCCGGTTCATCACGGCGCCCACCGCATTCAAAGAGCTGGCGATGGCTATGGGCGCGTTGGCCGTCTTGGTCGCCATCGTCGCGCTGGCCGCGCTGGACCGCCACCGGCGCGGCGGCACGCTGGTCAACTGGCGCTCGCCCGTCGGCTGGCTGTCCCGCTATCGCCCGAGTCAGCGTCACGCCGGCTGGCGGACCGGCTGGGCAACGTGGCTGGCCGATGCGGGTGTGATCGTGACATTGCTGGTCTGGCACGTCATCGGTGCGATCTCGTCGGATGACGGCTACAACCTGACGATCGCCCGGGTCGCGCCGAAGGCCGGGTACGTAGCCAACTACTACCGCTACTTCGGCACCACCGAGGCCCCGTTTGACTGGTACCTCGCAGTGTTGGCCAAACTAGCCTCGATCAGCACCGCCGGGGTATGGATGCGGCTGCCGGCCACGCTGGCCGGCATCGGATGCTGGCTGATCATCAGCCACTGGGCGCTGCGCCGGCTGGGACCCGGCAAGGGCGGCCTGGGATCAAACACCATCGCGGTGCTGACCGGGGGTGTGGTCTTCGTGGCGGCATGGTTGCCGTTCAACAACGGCCTGCGCCCCGAGCCGCTGAT
>Ga0302326_10026992_pt1 | contig 11592 bp, 6 predicted proteins | sample Palsa_T0_3_FD_202264 | JGI IMG/M metagenome (GOLD analysis project Ga0302326, IMG submission 202264) | Peat permafrost microbial communities from Stordalen Mire near Abisko, Sweden - Palsa_T0_3 | ecosystem: Environmental > Terrestrial > Soil > Palsa > Peat permafrost | place: Sweden: Abisko...
CTTCCGCGACGATCTTTTACGTTGCGAATGTCCTCCTGCACCTGGTACTGGGATTCGCGGTGACTGCCTGGCTATGCTGGGCCTGGCGACGGTCGCCCAAGTTCATCCCCCTCGCCGCCGCAGGACTGCTGGGTATTTACCTCATCGCGCGCGGCGCGACCAGCGATCACCGTACCGCACTCTGGCTGCATATCGCGCTCGCGGTAATCGGGCTGCTCACGCTGGTTCCGCGGGTGCGGACACTGCTGGTGACACTATGCCTTCTCGCCATTGTTTTCCGCTTTGGACGCACCGACGACCGCATTCGCAATCCCAAAACTCCGCCTCTATCCATGACCGAAGAGGGCGCGGGGCCGAAATCGCCCTTCTGGCCTTCCTCCTCCAACACAAACACCGGCGGCGTGATTCCCTCCGATTTCTTCATGGATTCGAAGCTCTGCGGCGATTGCCACAAAGACATCTACGAACAGTGGAAAGGCTCCATGCACCACTGGGCATCCTTCAATAATCCTGTCTACAAGGCGTCCATTCTGCACATGCAGGAACTCAGCGGCACGCAGGGCAGTAAGTGGTGCGCCGCCTGTCACGATCACGCGGTGTTTTTCAACGGCCGCTTCGAGAAACCGATCAAAGAACAGCTGGACACTCCCGAGGCGCAGAACGGCCTCGGCTGCGTCTCCTGCCATTCCATTGTGCACGTGGAAGGCACCATGGGGAACAGCGGATTCACCATGATGTATCCGCCGCTGCACCGCCTCGCGTCGAGCGACAACGCGGCGCTGCGTAAGGTGGGCGACTTCCTTACGTATCTCAATCCCGAGCCGCACAAGCGCACCTTCATGAAGCCGTTCATCCGCGAAGACACCTCGGAATACTGCGCGGTTTGCCACAAAGTGCATCTGGATGAGCCGGTGAATCACTATCGCTGGCTGCGCGGTTTCAACGAATACGACAACTGGCAGGCAAGCGGCGTTTCCGGCCAGGGCGCGCGATCGTTTTACTATCCGCCGAAATCGCAGGGATGCGCGGATTGCCATATGACGAAGGTGAAATCGAGCGACCCCGGCAACGTGGACGGCATGATCCACTCGCATCGTTTCCCAGCTGCGAACACCGCCATCCCGTTCGTCAACAACGATGCGGTCCAGCTGGAGGAAGAGAAGAAATTTCTGCAATCCGGCTTCATCACGGTGGACCTGTTCGCTGCGTCGCCTGTAGACGAATCGAAGGGCCGGGTTGAGATGCGCCGGCGTGCTTCGGAAGCGCCTGTCATCGCGTCCACGTTCGGCGTAGGCGAGGAATCGGATCAGGCAGCGCCGGTAACCATTCGCGATGTGGGCCGCGTGATGGCCCCACTGAACGCACCCGGAGTGGCGCTGCAGCCGGGCGCCACGGTGTGCGTGGACGCAGTCGTCCGGACGAAGAAAGTGGGCCATTTTTTCCCCGGCGGAACCGTGGACGCTTACGATACGTGGCTGGAATTCCAGGCGCGCGACGCGAACGGCCGCATTCTCGCGTGGAGCGGTGCAATCCAGGAAAGTGGGGAGGACGGCGGCAAAGGCAACGTCGAACCCGGCGCGCACTTCTACAAGTCCTATCAGCTGGATGGTGCGGGCAATCCGATCAACAAGCGCAATGCATGGCAGACCCGCAGCGTCTTATATGTTCATCTGATTCCGCCCGGTGCGGCCGACACGGTTCACTTCCGTTTGACGATTCCGAAAGACGCCACTGGCCCCATTACCCTGGAATCCAGACTTAATTACCGGAAATTCTCGAATTATTTAACGAAATTCGCGTTTGCGGGCAAGGCGAAGGCGGGCGATGCCGGTCTCGATCACGATAGCCGCGGCTATACCTTTGACGCCGCGCCCATACCGGACATGCCCATCGTAACCTTGGCCAGTGCGAAAACGCGGGTGGCTCTCGGCGTGCCGCACTGGGTTCCGGTGGTGAAAAAAGAGGATCGCGATCGCTGGAATGACTGGGGAATCGGGATGCTTCTGCAGGGCGACATCAGAGGCGCGGAATTCGCGTTCACCCGCGTCACCGAAGCGGACGCCACTTACGCCGATGGCTACCTCAACATCGGCCGCGCGCTCGTCCAGGAAGGGGAAACGGAACGCGCCCGGCCGCTGGTGATGAAGGCGCTACAACTGCAGCCTTCCCTGCCTCGCGCCGAATTCTTCCTCTCGCAGATTCAGAAGGCCGCGGGAGATTACGAAGGCGCATACCGCAGCCTTGTCTCCTGCACCCGTCAGTATCCGCGCGACCGCGTGGCTCTCAATCAGCTTGGCCGCATATTGTTTCTGCAGCGCCGCTATACCGAAGCCTTATCGTATTTCGAGCGTACGCTCACGGTGGACGCGGAAGACGTGCAGGCGCACTACAACCTGATGCTTTGCTACCGTGGTCTGGGGCGTAACCCGGAAGCCGCGCGCGAGCAGGAGTTATTCCTGCGCTTTAAAGCCGACGAATCGGCACAGTCGCTGACCGCGAAACCGCGCCTGCTGAGCCCGGAAGATAACAATGAAAGACAGCCGATCCACGACCATATCAGTTCTCTCGACACTCGCCCTGTGCGCTCTGGCGCTGTCACCGCCGCAGCGTCTTCATTCAGAGCAGGGGGCCGCTGACAGTTCCATCAAATTCACCGATGTCACGGCGGCGGCGGGCATCCGCTTCATTCACAACGCGGGCAGGAGTGGCAAGAAGTGGCTGCCCGAGACCATGGGTTCCGGAGTCGCGTTCCTCGATGCCGATGGCGACGGGCGTCCCGACATTCTGCTCATCAACGGCAAGGATTTCCTCCCGCACGGGCGCCATTCGACCGCGGCGCTTTACCACAACAATGGCAATGGCACATTCACGGATGTGACGCGCGGCAGCGGCCTCGATATCGAAATCCACGGCATGGGCGTGGCGGTGGGCGACTTCGACAACGACGGGCGCGACGATGTCTATATCACTGCACTCGATGGCGACCGCCTCTTCCACAACGAAGGCGGCAACCGTTTCCGAGACGTGACGAAGGAGAGCGGAATCGCCAACAATGCATTCGGCTCAAGCGCCGCATGGCTGGATTACGATCGCGACGGCAAGCTTGACCTCTTCGTCGGTAATTATGTGCAGTGGACGCCGCAGGGGGATCTGTGGTGTTCGCTCGATGGAGTGACGAAATCGTACTGCACGCCGGAATCGTATAAGGGAACTTCGGCAAAGCTTTACCGGAATCTGGGCGGAGGCAGGTTCGAAGACGTCACGAACAAGGCCGGACTGGGCGAGACTAAGAGCAAGTCGCTGGGCGTTGTGGTGTTCGATTACAACGGCGATGGCTGGCCCGATTTGTTCATCGCCAACGATACGGAGCCGAACAAGCTATATCGCAACGTAGGGAACGGCACGTTTAAGGACGAAGGTCTCGCGTCGGGCGTGGCGTTCGGCGAAGATGGCGTGGCGCGCGGTGCGATGGGCGCAGATGCGGCGGATTACGACCGCTCCGGCCATCCGCATCTCGCCGTGGGCAACTTCGCCAATCAGATGATGGGGCTCTATCACAACGAAGGCAACGGCTTGTTTGTGGATGAAGCGCCGCGATCTTCGGTGGGCCGCGCGACGCTGCTGAGTCTGACCTTCGGCCTGTTCTTCTTCGACTACGATCTCGATGGATTGCCCGATATCTTCACCGCGAACGGTCATCTGGAAGAAGAGGTGGGGCGCGTGCAGCCGAAAATTCAGTATGCCGAACTGCCGCTGCTGTTCCATAACAACGGCGGCGGGAAGTTCGAACCCGTTCCGGCGTTCAGCAAACCCATGGTGGCGCGCGGCGCTGCCTATGCGGATTTCGACGGGGATGGCGATCTGGATGTGCTGATCTCAAACAACAACGGGCCCGCGGTGCTCTACCGCAACGATGGCGGCAACAGGAATCACTGGCTGCAGGTGAGGTTGACCGGCACGAAAAGCAATCGCAATGGCATTGGCGCGAACGTACGCGTGACGACGGCGCACGGGAAGCAATGGCAGTGGGTCCATAGCGGATCGAGCTATTGCTCATCGAGCGACCTTGCGCTCACCTTCGGGCTGGGCGTGGACGCGACGGCGGCTTCGGTCGAGATCGACTGGCCCAGCGGTAAGCATCAGAAGCTCGATAACGTGAAAGGTAATCGGCGGGTGGTGATCAACGAACAGTGAGGAACGTTCTGGCGCGGTCCGGCAGCGAGCAGGCCCGCATGATTCGCGAAGGCGAGATCTCATCGGTTGAACTGATTTCGCAGCATCTGGCGCGAATCGAAGAAATCGATCGGCCGTTAAATGCCGCAGTGGAAGTGCTGCGTATGAGTGCGCTGCGCGAAGCTGTCGCCGTGGACTGGCGGCGCGCGCACGGCGAAACGTTGCGTCCTTTCGAAGGGGTGCCGTTTTCCGTCAAAGATTCGATCGAAGTGGAAGGGACCGTTTGTTCGGCGGGAACGTGGGGATACCGGAACAATGCGCCGTCGGTGCGCGATGCGGTGTTGGTCGCGCGGCTGCGTGCGGCGGGGGCGATTCCCATCGCCAGGACGAATCTGCCGGATCTGCTGTTCGCGTTCGAGACAGATAACCTCATCTTCGGCCGCACCAATAATCCCTACGACCTTTCCCGCAGTTGCGGCGGATCGAGCGGCGGTGAAGCGGCTCTGATTGCCGCCTGCGGATCGCCCTTCGGTCTGGGCAGCGACGCGGCGGGCAGCGTACGCTTGCCGGCCCACTACTGCGGGATCGCCAGTATCAAGCCTACCTCCGGGCGGCTCGATCGTACCGGGCATGTGCCTCCGGCGGGAGGATGGATGGAAATGATCTGGCAGATCGGCCCGATGGCGCGGCGCGTGGAGGACTTGACCGCGCTGATGCCCGTGCTGATTGGAAATGATTTCCCTCCGCCGCCGCCCGAAAAAACAGCCTCGCGCATTGCGTTCTTTATCGACAACGGCATCTGCGCCGCGGACCACGATACATGCGAAACCGTGCGCACCGCCGCAGCCGCGCTGGCGGCAGCCGGCTATGAAGTGGAGGAGGCTCGGCCCGCGATCATGCATCAGAGCTACGATCTCGAAATGAAGATTCTCGGCCCGGACGGCGGCGATGGCCTGCGCGCTTTCCTGCGCGATATCGGCAGCGGTCGCACGCATCCTTTGCTCGAAAGCTGGCTGGGCAAGCTGGAGGCATACCGCACGGGCATCGCGGGCTTTGCGGGTTATTGGGCGGAACTCGACCGGTTTCGCGGCGAAATGGCTTTATTTATGCGCAATTACGACGCGATTTTGTCGCCGGTAGCCGCGTTCCCCGCCGTCGTTCACGAGAATTCCGTTCGCGACGACGTGTTCACCGGATACAGCTACACCATGACGCACAATATGACAGGCTGGCCCGCATCCGTGGTTCGCTGCGGGACTTCGAGAGGCGGGTTGCCCATCGGCGTCCAGATTGCGGCCCCTGCGTGGCGGGAAGATGTCACGCTGCGGATCGCCCACGAACTGGAAACGAGGCTGGGTGGCTGGAAGCCGCCGGCCGAGTGAGAGCAGCGTCCACGGCGGTAATGCGGTTCGAACTGTTCGTGCTCGCCCGGATACTTGCTGTCGGATAGTGCCGATATCGGGATCCGCCTCGCGCATTTTAACGTCCAGCACCACCACACGGGACCCGGCACGCCTTGAGTTTGAACGCGTCGAGACCCGCATGTCCCGTCTCGCCGGCGTGGCTCACTCCTCGCTGGACGCTGGTTCAGATCGAGTGCCTCGGGATACGGACTGGTTCCAGTACTTATTCGGAATACTCTGCCAGTTGTGCCAGTGGCGTCTGCAGCCTCGACGCGAGTTCCCCGTCTATGTTTCGAATTTCCCGAACGAGGCCGCCGAGAACCGCCTTAAATGCACGCAGGAGTTCGGCCTGATCGAGCGACCGCACGAGGGAATCTTCAAATGCCGCGGTTACTCCGGCCGGCAGCAGGTGGATACCGCGGCCATGGGCGGAATCCAAACCGTGACGCAGGCAGGCCAGCGCAAGCGCGTGGTCCCGGATACCGCTGATCATGTATTCGGCTTGCCAAAACTTCCCTCGGGCGATAGAACTCCGCGCATGGAGAGCGTACAGCCAACCCAGGCCAACGATTCCCTCCGCACGCGGCAGCTCGATTGTGCGCGGCTCATTCGCCATGCCAAAAATCAGCCGGAATGTCGCAGCGAGCGCCCGGAATTCCGTAGAGGATACGAACGCGAGATCGACCTGCAGCGTGTCGGGGAGAAAGAAAACGCGGTACACCCACTGCCCGAATACGACGTCGAGATGGTGCAGCGCGAGGTACCGGTTGTATACGTGCGCAGTCCAGTCGGCTAGCACATTTGGCAGTTCGGCGGCATCGGCCACACCGAAGGCGAGGTCGATATCGGACCAGCGGTCTTCGCACCCGGCAGCGGCTGACCCGGTGATGGCGCCACCCGTGATTCGACGGTCAGCGGTGGCGTATTCGAGGAGTTCAGAGCGTAGGCTCTCGCGTTCGACCGGAGTAAACATGAAGGCGGGGCTGTAAGCCCGCGCGTTCCAAGTTTACGCTTCCCTTCGTGCGTGGGGCGGATGAATTTCCAGCCCTTCGGTTGCCAGTCGCCTCTACGGACATCGCGCGCCATGCGCTTCGAAGGTGTGCATGACAGGTTCTTCCATCGGATCGTCCACATCGACGGCGGCGATCACAGTATTCGTTTCTTTCGCCTCCTCGTAAAGCCTGGTCGTGTGGAGACGCCTATATTCCACAGAGCGGAGATGCCCGCGCCACCCGCGGTGAACCTCGCGATTCCACCGGATACAGCGCCATATAGCGCAGCATCGGAGGATTCGCGCCTGCGATCGACAGGAGGATTCCGAAGATGGCCACGCCGAAAGCAGCGCCGGTCTTAAGAGCCTCGCGAGTGGGCCTGCGTTCACGTTCAAACCCTTTCTTATCATCAGGCTGTATAATATTCATGCGAACCGGGAGACGCCGTGTGTTTTGGAGATGGGGGAGAGCGACGCGCGCCTTCTTCTACAGGATTTTCAATCTACGACCGTTTAAGTCCGTGATCGCTCTGATACAATCGATTTGCAACTCAGTTGCGAATATGATTCAGACTTTCGTGATCACTCTTCGTGAAGGCGTCGAAGCCGCTTTAGTGATCGCCATCGCCATTGCTTACCTGAAAAAAACGGGACGCGTCGCGCTCCTTCCCGCCGTCTATCAGGCCCTTGTAACTGCGGTAATTGCGTGCTTTATCGCCGCCTGGGGATTTACGAAAATCGGTATAACGAGCGATTCCTACGAAGGGTTCACGTTTCTCGCCAGCGCGGCGTTCGTGCTCAGTATGGTGATCTGGATGAACCGTCACGCACGCAACATGAAAGGCGAGATTGAAACTAAGTTGCAAAAAGGCACGGCGTCCGATTCCGGCCGTTGGGGCGTTTTCTTCTTTGTCTTTCTGATGATTTTCCGCGAAGGCGTGGAAACCATCGTCTTTCTGGCGGCTGTGCGGCTGAATACCGAAGGCATCTACACATGGTTTGGCGCGGTGCTGGGCCTTGGCCTGGCCGTGCTTTTCGGCGTCAGCTTTGTGCGCGGCACTATTCGCGTGAACCTGCGCCAGTTCTTCCAGATCACTACGGCCATCCTTCTGGTGGTAGTCGCGCAACTTGTGATCGGCGGCCTGCATGAACTTTCGGAAAGCGGCTATCTGCCGGCCAGTCAGACGGAAATGGCGGTCATCGGCCCGGTGGTGAATAATGAAGCGTTCTTCTTCATCACGATTCTGGCGCTAGCAGCTACCATGATGTTGCTGGAATGGCGAAAACGGCGCGCGCCGAAGACGGAGGGTTTGGAGGGGGCGGCCCTGCGGAAAGCGAAATGGAGCGCACAGCGGGAGCGCTTGTGGATGACTGCGACGTGCGCCGCCTCATGTATTTTTATCCTTCTGATCACGGCGGAATTCATCTACGCGCGCGAATCGACCGCGCTGTCGGCTCCAGTCGAGGTCACTTTCGACCGTGGCGCAGTGCGCATCCCGGTGGCGTCGGTTAACGATGGGGTTCTGCATCGCTTCGCGATCGACGATCAGGGCGTACACGTCCGGTTCATCGTGATTGAGAAGCCGGACAAATCGCTGGCCGTGGCGCTGGATGCCTGCCAGATCTGCGGCACACAGGGGTATTACCAGAAGGGCCCCGAAGTGATCTGCAAGAACTGCGGATCGGACATTGTGATCTCGACGATCGGAATTCCGGGAGGCTGTAACCCGGTGCCGCTGACTTCGCATATCGATAATGGAGTGCTCATGATCGACGAGCCAGATTTTGAAGGCGGCGTGAAGCTGTTCCGGAAGGCGGATCAGACATGATCTTCCGCTTCGTGAAGGATTCCATACGGCGCGCACCGCGGCGCAAAGCACTGCTGATTGCGGCGATCGCGATGGGCTCCGCCGTGGCTACCTCGATGCTGGGCGTGATGCTTTCTATCGGGGATAAGGTGAACCGCGAGCTGCGCCAGGTGGGGTCGAATATCGTGGTGACTGCTAAGGCGGCGTCGCTGACGGGAGGTATCGGTTCGGAAACCGCCACGGCTGCCGGAGGAGCGGCGTACATTCCGGAAGCCGAAGTCGGCAAACTGAACAACATCTTCTGGCATCTGAATGTCACCGGCACTTCGCCGTCTCTGGTGGCGCACGACGGCGCGCTTCAGATTGAGGGCGTAGTTTTCCAGGGGCTGAAGGGCGTGAACCCGGCGTGGGTGGTGCGCGGACGATGGGCAGGCAAGGATACAGCCGAGTGCATGGTGGGAGAGGGCGTCGCGATCCGCAACCGGTGGAAACCGGGCGACAAAGTGACGCTTTTCGAAAACACGTTCCAGATCGCGGGGCTGATTTCCTCAGGCGACGATGCCGACGACCGCGTCTTTCTGCCGCTGGCGCGAGTCCAGGAATTGACGCACCGGCCCGGCGTGGTGGACCGGATCGATATTGCGGCACTTACCAAACCCGAGGATAGTTTTGCCCGCAAAGATCCTAAGGCCATGACCCCCACCGAACTGGAGCGCTGGCACTGCACGAACTACGTGACATCGATTGCTCTCGATATTGAAGAGACGCTGCCCGGAACGCAGGCAAGGGCGGTGCGCCGCATCGCCGATTCAGAAGGAAAGATCCTGGATAACATTGGCGGCCTGATGGCGCTGATTACGCTGGCTGCGCTACTTTCGGCAGGACTGACGGTCTGGAGCCTGACCGCGACCACCATGATGGAACGGCGGGGCGAGATCGCCATCATGCAGGCGATCGGCGCGGGACGCGGGATGGTGGCGACGCTGCTGGGCGTGGAGATTTCGCTGATTGGCCTGGCGGGCGGCCTGATTGGAGCGACGGCGGGTGTTTTCCTCGCAAAGTACGTGGGCCAAGCGGTTTTCCACGATGCCGTTGAAGTCTCGCCTGTGCTGCCTTTGCTGATTATGCTGGCGGCGGTGTTGATCGCGCTCGGGGGATCGGCACAACCGCTGCGGCGCGCGATCCGGCTGGAACCGGCCGTCATCCTGCGTGAGGGTGTCTGATGTTCTTCCGGTTCATTCTGCGCGCCCTGCAATACCGGAAGCAACGGCTGATCCTGGCGTTTGCGGCTCTGGCCGTGGCGGCCACGCTGGCCACGGTTCTGTTCGGAATTTATGGCAGCGTTGCACGGCGGCTGCGTGACGAATTCCGGGCTTACGGGGCAAATATTATGGCAGTTCCCGCCGACGGGGGTACCATCCCGCTGGATATCGTCGCCGCCGCCGAAAAGCAGGGAGCGCTGGCGGCTCCGTTCCTGATCACTTCGGCAAAAGGTATGGTGATCGCCGGCTTCATCCCGGATAAGACTGTCCCGCTCACCCCCTATTGGAACGCGCGAGGGGATTGCTTAGCCGGCCAGGATCTTAACCTGAAGGTGGGGCAGGCGGTTGCGGCTGCACCTGGTTGCGTCGTACAGGGGATACTGAAGACCGGAGGCCCGGAAGACAACGAATTAATGGTCCCGTACAAGACCGCGGAAGAAATCGCGGACCTGACCAACTCTGCGAGCGTGATTGAGATCCGTGCGCCGGGAGATCGCCTGGAACGGATCCGCAATTCGCTCGCCGCGTCTTACCCGATTGCTCAGTTCCGCACCGTCCGCTCGGTTGCCGATACCGAAACCAACGTCATCTTTAAAATCCGGGCGGCGCTGTTCCTGCTGACCCTGCTGATCCTGACCATCACCACGCTCTGCGTTTGCAGTAATTTCAGCGAAATGGTGATCGAGCGGTCGAAGGAGATCGGAATTCTAAAAGCGCTGGGCGGGGCAGAGCGCAGCATAGCCGCGTTCTTCGTGTCTGAATCCGCCGCACTGGCGGTCGTCGCCACCGTCGTGGGCTACACGCTGGGCATCTTCGCTGCCGCCGCCATCGGAAAAGAGATCTTCGGAGGCGTTTTCCGGCTGCAGGCGGACTGGTTCGTGTTCGTCGTTGTCGCCGCGGTTATGCTGGGCGTTGCCGCCATTGCTACTGTCATTGCCACCTCACGCATCTGGAACATCCAGGCCGCCATCATATTGAGGGGCGAATAACCATGGGCAGGCGCGGGCGCCTACCGCACACTTTTCGATTGGACCTTGTGGGGCAGCTTGGTAAGCTGCGCGCCGGTGGCCAACCGGCGCCTGTGTGGGCGGGTTGGCAACCCGCCCCACGTGCCTGGACACTATTAAACTAGAATGAGCGCATTTATCGAACTGATCGACGTCAGGAAGACGTACGCAGAAGGCGCGAACATCGTGCACGCCGTCGACGGCATCTCCATAGAATGCGAGGCCGGGGAGTGGATCGCCATCATGGGTCCGTCCGGTTCGGGAAAAACTACGCTTCTGAACCTGCTGGGCTGTCTGGATCAGGCCACCAGCGGTGCGGTCATCATTGGAGGCACCGACACCTCGAAACTCAAGCGCAACGAACTCGCCCGCTTCCGGAGCGAAACCGTGGGCTTCATTTTCCAGCAGTTCCATCTGGTCCCGCATCTCAACGCGCTCGAAAACGTGATGCTGGCCCAGTACTTCCATAGCATGACCGACGAAGACGAAGCCCTCAACGCGCTGAAGCAGGTGGGGATGGAAAAGCGGGCCACGCACCTTCCGTCACAGCTTTCGGGTGGCGAACAGCAGCGAGTCGCTATCGCCCGGGCGCTGGTCAACGATCCGAAGATTATCCTTGCGGACGAGCCCACTGGCAATCTGGACGCTGAAAACCAGCGCATCGTGTTCAAGCTGTTGAGCGACCTTCACGCGCAGGGCCGCACCATCGTGATGGTCACGCATGACGAGGACGCCGGGAAACTGGCGGACCGGCGGCTGAACCTGGATCACGGGCACATCAAGGAAAACCTCCACTTCTCGGCCGAAGAGAATCAGGACTTCGACGAGGTGCTGGAGCAGCTCTGGACGCGGGGCGAAACGCAGGGCCATGTCGACTCCCACGACTACACGGCGGCGCAGTGGAAGCGGCTGACGCACACGATGGCGGAGATCGGTCTGGTTTCGCTG
>Ga0302326_10026994_pt1 | contig 11591 bp, 6 predicted proteins | sample Palsa_T0_3_FD_202264 | JGI IMG/M metagenome (GOLD analysis project Ga0302326, IMG submission 202264) | Peat permafrost microbial communities from Stordalen Mire near Abisko, Sweden - Palsa_T0_3 | ecosystem: Environmental > Terrestrial > Soil > Palsa > Peat permafrost | place: Sweden: Abisko...
TTGCGGCGACGGCTTCGGGCAACAGCACGGTGCTGGTGGTATTGATCAGGAGCCCGAATCCACCGCTCAACGACATGCCCAAGCTATATATTCCGAGGGCCGATGCCGCCGCCCAGCGCGACAGTGCGACTGACGGGATGTAGCTGTAAAGCGAACCGATCAAGGTGGACATCGTGATCCAATTGGCAAATACGGCGATGGCCTTCCAGGCTGGGCGCGCGCCGGGCTGCCGGGCCGCGGCCAATACGGCTGCCAGCAGGCTTAAGTTAACGGCGACGATCCACAACCGGCTGAGCACGTCCCCCGCGAACAGGCTGGCCATCCCCGGCCATCCGAAGCGGAGCACGAGCGAAACCGGCAGAATCTGCAGGACGGCGGCGGCGGCGCTCAGCCGCGCCATGCGCGCGAACTCCAGCCGCGACTGCAACAACGCCATCGTGAACGACGATACCGACGCCACCGCCGCGCTGCCGCAGGCTAGGCGTAGCGCCGTAGCGTAGTCCGGATGCCGCAGCAGCTTGGCGCTGGTCAGCGGCGCGAGCAGGAATACGGCGGCCATCACCCCGTGGTTAGCGCCAGGCGCAGCAGCAGGAAGCGCGAAACCGTGCGCAGCCAGTCGGGGCCCGTGGCGCCGGCCGCGAATTTCAGGCAGGAAATGTTGATGCCCAACTCGCAAAGGTTGCCCACCACCAGGCTGCTGCTGGCATAGATGGCGCATTCGTCAAAGCGCGCGGGCGACACCCAGTGCGACACCAGCAGCAAAGCGGCGAAGCGGCTCGCCGAAAGGCCGGCCTGTCCACCCAGGACGAGTCCAATGTTGCGGGCCGTGGCGGTCAGGCGCCGGGCCGGGAGGGCACTCCAGCCTGGATCAGCATCGCGCAGGGCGTCTCCGGCGGATTTTCCTGGAGCGACCTTATAAAGTAGTGTTGCCATTCATGATTCAATTTGGAGCGCCAGGATGCGGGCAGCAGGCCGACTTGACGGCTTTTACGCTCTGGCGGCGGCAGCTACTTGTGCGGGTTGAGTCGGGCCATCTGGCACGCAGTCCGACAGGAAGCCCGGCACGCCGGCGATTGCCAGAGTGCTTCCCACGATACGGCACCACCGCTCGAAGCTCCCGAGGATCCTCACGTCTCGGAAGGGCTGCTCATCGACTACGTAGGCCTGAACGAGCGTGAGCAGAGCCCCGAGAAGCCGTGCCCGATTCTCCAAAACCCAGGATTTGAGGTCAGGATGGCGGAAGTTTTTGCGCTCCCAGGGCTTCTTGATTCCGGCGTCGAGTTGGATCCCGTACGATCTGCGACCGATGTCTCCCCCAGTGTCTATCAGATTACCGGTGGCCGCCCATGTGACGTTGTTCTTTAGGCAAAGCTGCAGGGACTTGCCCAGCAGTCGATCAGACCAGTAGACGGTTGTCAGAAGGGAGGCGAGGTGGTGCGAGCGGATCTGGGTGTTGACGTTGTCGAAGACCGCGAACGGCTGCCCTGATAGTAGCTGCGACGTGACGCGTTTGCGCAGTTCCGGACCCTCCTCGGGAAGCGTGCCCTTCGGGAGGTCACGGCCTGTGACGATCCAGCTCGTAACGTCGCACAGGAGGCCTTTGCCGGTGCCGGCGACGGGCGATCCGATGACCGCCAGTGGTACGCATTCGACAGCGGGACGCACGAGCGTCGTGAGCATCATTGCCAGGACGTTGGCGCGGCTTGCATCGCCGGCAAACGGAAAATCGCCCAGGCACTCGTTGAGGAGCAGCTCCGCTGCTCCTCGGATATCGGCGCGGGTGGGACGGTCGGGCACGCGGATGGATGCGACTACCTCCGATGGTTCGTAGAATAGACCGGTCGCGCGATCATACCCCTGACAGTTGAGGATGGTCCCGTTCGGCCTCAAGACCGGCACCTCGGCGATTCCGGCAAGTTCCGCGAACGGCCAACCGGGCTGGGACAGGATGTCCGTGACGGCCCCGGTGGGTGGGTCGATGCTCCGCTCGCCCGACGGCCCCCACGCCGTGAAGCGTAGCGCCCGGCCGAGAAGTCCGCGGAGCGCCTGAGCGGACAGCGCCTGAGCGGTGAGCATTCCCTGGGCTGGGGGCACCGCCCCTAGGCGGCACAGCCGGACTAGCTCGCCCCCCCTCGACATGATCGGAATGGGCGTGTCCAGGTGCGCGAGGGCCACCATCGCGTCCATTGATATCTCGTGGGTAAGCCTTCCAGAGGTTGGGACGCGGGGCTTGCTGGGCCTTCGTTGCGACGAAAATGGCTCGGGTGGACGGGCAACTCTGGCCAGAGCCCTGCGGGCCAGGAAGAGGCCGATGATTTCGGCCCTCGGGTACCTGGTGCCCAAGATGATCTGGGCCGCCTTGAAATGGCTCCCACTTGTGAGGAGATCGTCGAACACGACAATGATCGTCGGCTCGGGGGCGCCGCTCTCTTCGCGCAGTTTCCACATGCTGGCGCGCTCGGCGGGCGTGATGCCTTTCATCTCTGACGCAACGCTCCTTTCCTGGCTGATCAACTCGCGGATATCCCACAGGGGAGGGCGCACCATTCTGAGAGTGCGCTCCAAACGCGGATCGGACATCGCGCTCTCTTTGCTCTTAGAACTGGGGATGGGCACGATGGTTGCTCGCCGAAATCCTGCCGAAATGAGCGGCCGGCCCAGCGCGTCGGCGCAGTATGCCATCGCTCGTTCTTTGGCCGCTTGGGCGTCCTGGCCGACTGGTGCCAGCTTGAAGTCGAGGATTAGGTTATTAACGGGCCCGCCGTTGCGGCCCTCGCTCGCGTAATATTCCCAGAGAAAATAGCCGAGATCGTTGGCTTCCAGGTAGCTATGCTGGCACCTCTCGCCGCGCCCGATCCGGCGGAGCGCGCTGTCCGCCGGGGGTGGCGCAGCGCGGGGCGTGAGTTCTTCGTGTTCTTCTCGCATGTTTGGCTGCTCCGTCTTGGGGTTAGTGTTCCGCATAGAGCTCCTCGGCTATTGCATGACGCCGTTGACGGCCGCCAGCACTGCAGCTATGTTGGCGCCGATATCCATTCCATCGGTCGCGGCGTTGTGGTATGGACTGGTGACCGCCAGTGCCAAGCCCGGCAGGTCCGTCCCAGCGCTGCCGCCCGTGAAGTCTGTGAACCCGACCAGTGCCCAGTCGAGCGGCCAGCAGGTCGGAAGGATCGAGTTTTCGTTCTGACAGGTGAGCGGAGGAGTGCCTGCCACCGAAACCGCCGATGAACTCAGCGACGTAACGCCAGCCGGGTACACCGGGGCGTAGACCACACCCCAGATGTTGGGATACCCCCAGTAGTCTCCCACTAACACGTCACCGCCGAGGATAGGCGAAGGCAGCGCGGCGAGCGTCACGCCCCCGCCGCCCCCATCATTGAATGCCGACCCAAAGATGAAGTTGTTCGTGTACTGGAAAGTCAGGTCGGTGTTCGGCTGGGCGTCGGAGAAGTTTAGCGCATTATAATTTGTCATCTGGCTACCATTGACGGTGGTGTTGTGATCAATGATGGCTCCCTGCGTATTCTGGAACTGGAAGAATGCACCAGAGATGTTGATGGCGAGATTGTTCCGGAACTCGAACCCGATGCCGGTTTGGATCGTGCAGGCTGGCTGCCCGGCGGCGCCGCATGTCGTGGATGGCGCGGGCTGCCCGTTCCCGGCCACGGCCCCAACTTCCGGCCCGTTCTCAAAAACGTTGCTCGTGACGGTCAGGTCACGGCAGACGTAGATGCCAGCATCAAAGCAGTTCGAGATCAAAAACTCGGCCTGGCCGCCGGCGTACGTGGTGTCGAACCAGTTTGAGTCCACCAGCACGCGCTGCCCATGCTTCACCTCGAAGTCATTCTTCACGTCATAGCACTGAGAAAGAGCCGCGTTGCATCCTGTAGGGAGATTCTGCCACGCGAGAGACTTGTGGAAGTGGTTGAGGCGGACGGTATAATCCGAGGGCGCCGGGCAGGTCGGTATACCGGGATAGCCCGGCACAAAACCTTGGCTGCCAAGATATCCGGGTGGGACGATGGTGCAGCTCGTATTGAGCATTACGTTCTCGCCGGTGGCTTCGAGGTAGTTACCGAGGATCAACCCAGGCCCGGTAGTGTTATTGAGGTTGACCGCTTGCGTATCCTGGCCAGCCGCCACGATGCCCCAAATGTTCGAAAACATTAGGGTTCCGTTTACGGCGTTGAGGTCGATGCCGCGGGCCACATAGTTGCATGGGTCAGAGATCGAATCGGCTGGGCACTCGGCGGGGTGAATCAGCATTCGGTCGAAGGTGATATTTTGTGGCAACGCCGCTACGGTGGCGGTGTTTTCGCCCATTGCCACGATCGGATAGATGTAGTAGGCGGTCGGAGATAAGGTAACCTCGATGCCGGCGAAATACCAGTTTGCGGCACCATCGGTCACGAAGAATGGAGAACTGCTGTCGGTGCTTTCCAGCGTGGGAACGTAACTCGTGCCGGCCAGCAACTGAGACGGGACGGCCCACCGGGGAAACGCCTGTGTCGTCTGGCCAACTGTCGAACTGGAACACGGAGGCCCGGAAGTTGCTGTACAGGTAACCGTCGCCAGAATGGCCGAGTTCTCCACCAGGACCGGGCCGCTGGCCGGACACGCCAGACCGGGAACCACAAATCCGCCATAATACGTCACTCCGGCTTGCACTTGTATGCGTTGCCCGCACTGGGCGTTGGTGAGGGCCTCCTGAAGAGCGGCCGCCGTGTTTACCGTCACGGTGCTTGTGGGCGTCGGGTACACTGGAACCGTGCAACTCTGCGGGAGCGCCGGCAATACCACGGAAGCCGGAAGCTCCGGTAGCCCGGTGGGTGCAGCGCTGCATAGGTCCGGCGTCGGCGCTGCGGCGACCCCTGAGGCAACCGCGAACGGGGCCGGCATGGGGACCGTGCTCGCGACGGCGTACGTCGCGCTGTTGATCACGGACACGGAGTTTGCGCTTTGGCTTGCCACGTATAACTCCGAGCCGTCCGGAGAGGTTGCGACCGACGTCGGTCCTGAAGCCACGGACACAGTGGCCACTACCCCCAGCGGCGCGGTCCCAGCCATGTTAAGCACCGCGACATACGAGCCGCGTCCGCTTGATACGTAGACGGGGTTCCCGCTCGGAGCGACCGCAATGGCGTCCGGCCATTTTAGGCCAAGGACGGTCTCTAATAAATTCCCGGACGCCGCGTCGTACGCCGCGAGCTGGTTCGCCGAGCGGCTCGCGACATACAACGTACTGCCATCCGGACTGACCGCCAGCGCGCTTACGCCAGGAGCAGTCTGCCAGATGGCAGTAACAGTGTTGGACGCCGTTCCGATGACCGAGACAGTGCCTGAGACAAGATCTCCAACAAACACGCCTGCGCCATCTGGGGCGACCGCCAGTGTTGTCGGAGCCGGTCCAACCGGTATGGTCGCGAGCACGGTGTTGGTGGCCGTGCTGATGGCCGATACGGTATTGGATGCCGAATTTGCCACGTAAAGCGTTTGCCCGTCCGGGGTAATTGCAAGACGCAACGGGCCAGTGCCGACGGTAATAGTGGCGATTACGGTATTCAACGCCGTGTCGACCACCGCTACGCTGCTCGCAGCATACAGCGCTACGTAGAGGCTCTGACCCCCTGGGGCCAGGGCCAGACCGGCGGGCGCGCCAGTCAGGGGCACCGAGGCCACGACTGCTCCAGTCGAACCATTCGCAACGGTTACCCCACCCGTCACGTCGGATACATAGATATTCTGGGCGGACGTGCCCAGTGTGCCCGCGAGGGTCATGAGGGCGAGCCGGAGCCAGGGCGTACGGGCAAGGCGTAGTAGGTGCATTAGTTGTCTCCTTTTATCTACCGCAAAGCATTCAGGGCGGCCGGTAAGTCACCGGCAGAATCCCCGCCGCGACACGCCAGCCCCATCGTGAGGGCTGTAGGTGGTTGCGGGGAGCGTGCTTTTCAGTAACAACGTAGTAAAACGGATCATAAGATCTCAGACCAATCTAATATGAAGTTCGGCAAAGTCAGGCCGGTTTGCCGCCATCCCAGCCGATGTTCTTGGTGATCCAGCCGCGCGGGCCAAGCCGTGCTAAGCCTCTGTTCAGTCGTCGAGCAAATAATGAATTGCGGCATTTAGTGAGAAACTATTCTCCGAAGTACAACTACCAAGTAGGAGGCAGCCTTCCATGTTAAGCCAGCGCGAGAATTCTGGTTGTGGTATTAGGGCCGGTGCCGTTGTGCTCGGCGAGGAAAGGCACAGGAAGAATACAATGAGATCACACGGCGCTCATGCCGTTTTTGCATCTGTTCTATCAATGCATGTAGCTGCTTTGTGTGCGCAGCCCAGTCGCATCGTCACAGCGATCGACGACAGCCGGCGCGTCGATCTCCCCGGAAGTGCCCCCTTCTGGCGGCAGCCCCAGTACGACCGGGGCGTAGTCGCCCCGTCTTTCCCGATGCGGTACTTGACGTTGCTAATGCAGCCCTCGACGGAGCAAAAAGCGTCGCTCGCCGAACTGCTCGCGGACCAGCAGGATCGGTCGTCCCCGAAATACCATCGATGGCTGACTCCCGAGCTGTACGCGGACAGCTTCGGCCTGAATCCGGTCGACATGGAAAATGTCGCGGCCTGGTTGCGTGCGGAGGGGTTCATCGTTAACTACCAAGCGCGCGGTAGGAATTGGATTGCATTTAGCGGCGACGCCGCGCAAATCCAACATACGTTCCATTCGGAGATTCACGAGTATGCGATTGACGGCCAAAAGCACTTCGGCAGTGCAGGCAATCAGTCGGTTCCATCTGCGCTCGCCGGAATTGTAGCCGGCATCCAGGGCCTGGACGACCTCCGCCCGAAACCGGCGTACGCCAGGGGAAGGTCCGTGCGGCGGGCCGGGGGGCGGCCTAACTTCACGGATTCATACGGCAACCACGAGTTGGCCCCGGGCGACATCGCCGCCATTTACGATCTCAACCCGCTTTACGCGGACGGATTCAACGGGACTGGGCAGACCGTCGTCGTCGTGGGCGAGACCGACATATACGGGTCCGACATTGACAACTTTCGTTCTTCGTTTAACCTTCCCTACCAGCCTGTGCAATCGCCCCCGTGCGCGATAGGCTCCCTTTGCATGATCCTGTACGGGCCCGATCCTGGCACCACCGCCGATCTGGATGAAGCCGAGATGGGTCTGGAACTGGCGGGAGCCGTTGCGTGGAATGCATCCATCTACTACGTCTATTCCACAAATGCGTTCAGCTCGGCCCAGTACGCAATCGATAACGATTTTGGACCTGTCATCAGCATGGGCTCTGGCGGGTGCGAGCAGGCTAACGTGGCGTCGCTGGATTCGGGGCGTTCCCTGGCGCAAGAAGCGAACCTACTGGGCGTAACGTGGGTAGCGGCCTCTGGGAGCGGCGGTGCGGCGGACTGCGATTGGAACGGCTCTTCGACGGCACCGCTGGCGACCCAAGGCCTGGCGGTGGACTTTCCAGCCAGCGTTCCCGAGGTGACTGCCGTAGGTGGCACCGATCTCAACGAGGGTGGAGGGGCATACTGGAGCTCGTCGAATGGAGCCAGCGGGGGGTCGGCCCTGTCCTACGTACCCGAAGTGAGTTGGAACGACACGGTCTACGGTACGGGATTGAGCAGCACGCTCGCCGCGGGCGGCGGCGGTGTGAGTATATACTATCCTACCCCGGCCTGGCAGACCGGTCCGGGTTTCCCGAACGACGGGTTTCGTGATGTGCCCGACATTTCGATGGCCGCATCTTGGGATCACGATGGCTATCTCCTGTGCATACTTGAGTGCCCAGCCAACTACACCGTATATGGAGGCACTTCGGCGGCGGCACCGGTGTTCGCCGGAATACTCGCGCTGCTGAATCAGATACAGGTGGACTCGGGTGTGCAGCTCCAAGCTGGCCTGGGAAATATCAACCCGACTCTTTACGCGCTGTATCGAAGCAGCCCGTATGCCTTCCACGATGTCACGACCGGCAGCAACGTCGTTCCATGCCAGGTTGGCACGCCCGATTGCATCGCCGGTTCATTCGGCTATTACGCGCAACCGGGCTACGACCAAGCCACGGGACTAGGGTCTATCGATGGCTTCAACCTTGCGCTTGCCTGGGAGATCGTCCCAGCGGTTCCGCAGTTGAGCATCACCAAGAGCCACTCTGGAGATTTCACGCAGGGCCAGGGCGGGGCCGCCTACACTGTGACGGTCACCAACGAGGGGCCGGGGCCAACTACTGGCCCGGTCAGTGTCACTGATACCATTCCCGCGGGTCTTACGCTCGTGTCCATGAGCAGCTCGGGCTCAAACAGCGCCCCAACCTGGAGTTGTGCCGGAAGCACGTGCACGACCAGCGGTGTGCTCGGCTCCGGAGCGAGCTATCCGCCAATCGTCGTTACGGTCAACGTGGCCTTGAGCGCTCCCGTACAGGTGACCAACCAAGTGAGCGTTACGGGAGGCGGCTCAGGTGCGGCGGGCGCGAGCGACGTTACCGCTATCCTCACGTTCGCGAGCTACACCCTTACGGTTAACGAATTGGGCCAGGGCACGGTGACCAGCGCGGACGGCAGCATCGACTGCGCAGACGGGAGCGGCGCCTGCAGCGCCAGCTACCCGGGCGGCAGTACGGTCACGCTAAGCGCCACTGCGGCAGCCAGCTGGACGTTTTCGATGTGGAGCGGCGCCGCGTCCAGCTATTGCAGTGGGGCCAACGCCTGCAACTTGGTCATGAACCAAAATCTAAGCCCAACGGCCACCTTCACCCCGACGGTCATGGCCAGCCCCTCCCCGGGAATCACGCTCTCAGGAAGTTTGGCGGACTTCTCGTGGAATGCCGTTAGCGGAGCCACAGAGTATCAGCTGACTGTGGGCACCACTGCGGGAGGTACAAATGTTTTTTCCGGTACCACGGGTGGGCTATCGCAAATGGTGGGATCCATCCCCTGCGCGGACACGGTGGGTGGACCCATCTACGTGCAGTTAGCCGCCGAAGTGAACGGCGGCCTGCAGTCGGCGGCGGACTACACTTATACGTGCAAATTGGGCCTCGGCAATTTCAATGGAAACGGCTACCAGGACTTGGTTTGGATGAACAACAGCACCCAGCAGGTAACCGTGCATTACTACGACGGGGCGCCGGACATAAACTTTATTGGCTGGAATTGGCTTAACATCGGTGGCGAGCCGAACGGCTGGGTGCTGGTGGGAGCGGCGGACTTCGATGGCAACGGCGTGCCGGATCTGGTCTGGGAATACATGCCGACCGGGCAAGTCACGGTGAACTACTATGGTGGACCGGGAGGGACCACGTTGCTGGGTTGGAACTGGCTGAATGAAACAGGCGATCCAGGCTGGACGGTCGTGGCAGTGGCGGATATGAACGGCGACGGGGTGCCCGACTTGATTTGGCAAAACAACACGACGAATCAGGTTACCGTCAACTATTACGGAGGTGCGGGCGGGGCCACGCTGACGGCCTGGAATTGGCTCAACATCGGTGGCGAGCCGGCTGGCTGGCACGTGGTAGCGGCGGCCGATTTTGACGGAAACGGTACGCCGGATCTGGTGTGGCAATATGCGCCGACGCGGCAAGTTTCGGTGAACTATTACGGCGGGACCGGGGGAGCGACGTATCAGGGCTGGAGCTGGCTGAATGCTGCTGGCGTTCCGGGGTGGACGGTAGTGGGGGCCAACGACTTCAATGGAGACGGCGTGCCGGACCTGGTCTGGCAGAATGATGCGACCGCGCAGGTGACCGTCAACTACTATGGGGGAGCAGGGGGAACGACTCTAATCGGCTGGAACTGGCTGACGAATGTGGGCTACCCTGGGTGGACGGCGGTAGTCCCCAGATAAATGGGTGTGGCATGGCCGCCGGCACGGATATGCCCCATAACGCAGCTGGCGAAGACCGTGGCGAAAACCCAGTACGGTTGGGACCCGACGACGCACTATGGCAGCGGCACGGCGCTTCACGAACTGGGACGCGTGGTCGGGATGGAGCATGAGCACCGGAACCCCTTCATTGGAATCAAGTGGCACGAGCAGGCAGTATATGACGCGCTTGCACAACCTCCCAACCCTTGGGCGCCTGCCACAACCTATCGCAATATTCTGGAGAGACTTAACCCGCAACAGGTTCAGGGCTCGACCTGCCGCCAAGTCCTATCTGCCGCATGGGCTCAGACGGGGCGTGAGGAATCTTTGGACTCAAGCCCGCACCTTCTCGCCGCCTACCACCAGCCCCAATATGTCTTCGCCTGGAAAATGGTCATAAGGAGCACCAGCCCGTAGTAGAACATAAATGAGGGATTCTTCCAGCACGGGCGGCCGCGCCAAAGGCGGTCCCCCGGGCGCAGGTACGGCTCCCTGAGGATACGAGCCAGTTGCCAGAGCGTTCGGTGGCCGTGAGAGGTGTTAATCATGCAAAATTAGTGGCTGGCCACGCTTTTTTTCTCTTGCGGTGCGCATTCGGAGCGTCGATCTTGTAGGCGCTGTCACGGAAATCGGCTCGCGACGTTTCGGGCAAGGGCATGGGATGCCTCTGTAACGAACCGCACAACTCTTCGTTCAAAACTCTGGATTGAATATATCCTGCTCGGGTGGATTGGTGTAGGCTTGGTGAAGCTGGGATGCCATCCCAGCGCCAGGAAGTAAGTATGAGAAACGCACTTCGGGGAGTGGCACCCTCGGATTCCTTCTTGCGTTCAGCGCTTTCCTTGGGGCCGGCACGATGGTGAGCGTAAGTTGCAACGTTGTCGGCCTCGAGGGATCGCCTCCCCTGTCCGTGACGAACTCGGGATCTACGTCAGCCGCGTGCAGCCTTAGTAACGATGGTGGATTTTCTAACGCGTCCGGGACGGCTGACGCTGCCGATCCGTCTGTCTCAGTTTCGAGTAACGGAGTATTCGAAAGCTGCTACGAGGCCACAGCCCAATCTACGTGGACGGCGACCGCTCAAGAAACCGTGACGTGGCAGACTGATATGGAACGATGACGCCTACCACAGTCTCGCTTTCGAAATCAACGGCGAAGGGGTCCAGCTTCCGTATAACGCAGATACCCTGGACTGGACAGCGACGGTGAACACCGGCACGACCGTGACAGCATACGTGCTACCGGACGCGGCTAGAAGTAGATGATAATGACTGGGTCCATATACCTCCTTTCCTAAACGTCCAAGCGCATACCCCACAAATGCGAGGCCACGCCGGCGATCGTTTTTTTCATCTATGCGCTTGCCGGGCGCCGCTCGGTGGATAGCACCCGCACGGCGAGGGCAACGCCACCCTATCGGCTGAGGTCGTCTCCAACGTTATAATTATGCCAGAGCCGGGCACTTGGCTATCGGTGGCGATAGCGTTGGCAGCCATCAGTTTGCCGAAGTGGAAGAGGGCAAAGAGCAGCGCGCATACCGGCGCTTTTTGAGAGCGAAGATTCTTAAATCACGCCCTCGAAGCAGCAACCTCTGTGTCGCATGTTGCGGGCCGTGGCGGTCAGGCGCCGGGCCGGGAGGGCACTCCAGCCTGGATCAGCATCGCGCAGGGCGTCTCCGGCGGATTTTCCTGGAGCGACCTTATAAAGTAGTGTT
>Ga0302326_10026996_pt1 | contig 11590 bp, 11 predicted proteins | sample Palsa_T0_3_FD_202264 | JGI IMG/M metagenome (GOLD analysis project Ga0302326, IMG submission 202264) | Peat permafrost microbial communities from Stordalen Mire near Abisko, Sweden - Palsa_T0_3 | ecosystem: Environmental > Terrestrial > Soil > Palsa > Peat permafrost | place: Sweden: Abisko...
AGCAATCGGGAGGAGCGCGGCTGCATCCCATACACGCCGCTGCGCTCGACCGACAGGCCGTGCTGCGCAAGCTTGGAGAGTAGCTGCTGGGGCTCATAGCGCCGCCGGTGACCCACGAAGTCATCGAACGGCGTCCAGCGCGACGGATGCAGCGGCGCGGACAGGAGCAGCACGGCGCCCGGAGCCGCTACGCGGGAGATTTCCGCGATTGCCGCATCGTCATCGTCCACGTGCTCGACGATGTCGAGCGTGCACACCAGGTCGAACACGCCGTCGGCGAACGGCAGCGATGACACCAGCCCGAGCATTACGTTGGCGCCGCGCGCGCGCAGGGTGGTCAATGCCGGCACGCTGATATCGACAAACTGTGTCGCCTCGAGCGGCAATCGCGGTCTGAGGCCCGGAGCCACCTCCAGCTGCCGCCGCGAGCGCGGCAGAACCGAGCTCACGAGCGGCCAGGTGTTGAAGCGCTGTGGCTCCACAAGACGCGCGCCCGACCACAGCAGGTCGTAGAAACGGCGATTGACATCGAGTAGCTCGCGGTCACTGCGAATCGGTGCAGACGGCGCAGTCACGCCGGTGCCACGCCGTGCACTGCCTGAGGCTCTAACATTCCGGCACGTTGACAGCCAGGCCGCCGCGCGATGTTTCGCGATACTTCGATTGCATGTCAGTGCCGGTCTGCCGTAGCGTTTCGATGGCTTGATCGAGCGAAACACGATGCGTGCCGTCGCCGTGCAGGGCCATGGAGGCGGCATTGATCGCCTTGATGGCACCAAAAGCATTGCGTTCGATGCACGGAATCTGCACCAGGCCGCCGATCGGATCGCAAGTCATGCCCAGGTGGTGCTCCAGTGCGATCTCGGCCGCATTCTCGATCTGTTCGTTGCTACCGCCGAGCGCCGCGGCCAGCCCTGCCGCCGCCATGGCCGCGGCCGAGCCGACTTCGCCCTGACAGCCCATTTCAGCGCCTGAAATCGAGGCGTTGCACTTGATGATGCCGCCGATGGCAGTGGCGGCCAGGAAATAGTTTGCGACGCCCGGCCGGTCGGCGGGCGTGCAGAAATCACGGTAGTAGCGCAGCACCGCCGGCACGACGCCTGCGGCCCCATTGGTGGGTGCCGTCACGACCCGGCCGCCGCAGGCGTTTTCCTCGTTCACCGCGATCGCGAACGCCGACACGTAGTTCATGGCGTCGAGTCCGGCGCGATTACTGCTGCGTCGCGCGGCCTCGGCTTTTTCATACAGACCTTTGGCGCGCCGCCTGATCTTCAGGCCGCCCGGCAACGGCCCTTCGCGCGACAGTCCCCGCTCGATGCACGCGTACATCACACTGGCAATCCGGTCGATGGCGGCCAGCACGTCGCTTTCGGATCGCTGCATGGTCTCATTGGCGAGCACCATGGCCGCGATCGACCGGGCGCTCGATCGGCCGAGGCTCAGAAGGGTTTCACCGTTCTCGTACGGAAACGGCACCCTCGACTGATGGTCGGCGGGGCTGTCGGCGCCGTCCTGCTCTACGAATCCGCCGCCGATCGAAAACCACAGCTCATGGTGCAGGCGCTGACCGGAGGCATCGAACGCCTCGAAGGTCATCGCGTTGGGATGGCGCGGAAAGGTCTGTACGGTATCGAACACGATGTCCGTTTTCGGATCGAAAGGAATCGACCTGCCGTCGGGCAAGGTCAATTGGCGACTGGCCTGCAGCGCGACCAGTTTCGGCTCCACGCTGTCAGGATCGATCGCATCGGCGCGCTCGCCCGCCAGACCCAGGATCAGCGCCTTGTCCGTGGCGTGCCCCTTGCCGGTCCAGGCCAGCGAGCCGTATACCGTGGCGAGCAGGCGCTGCGTGTTGGCCTGGTGCGCCCCGAGATGCTGCAGAAATAGTCCCGCGGCTTTCATCGGCCCGACCGTGTGAGACGAGGAGGGCCCGATGCCGATCTTGAATAGATCGGCCAGCGCCACGGGAGGATCGTTGCCGGCGCGCGCCCGGGTGGCAAGCGTGGAGTGCGATCGATTCAAGACCAGATTCGAATTCATCAGGGCGTTTCCTCCGGCTCGCTGATCAATTGCCAGGGCGACCGCCACATCCCTCGTCGGGCCTCGAGAGCGCTCGCGGCAAGATAGGTTACCGATGGTGTACGGTCAAGGTGGCGATCCGTGCAGCAATTACACGCTCTACAGCCGCGATCCTGCGCGTGGAAATACGACATCAGGGTGTATCAAACACGACCTAAACGAGATGATCGGCTCAATGATTTCCGCTCGGGCCACCGCCGGTCAATTCGAATATTATGGCGCCACCGAGAGCTGTGCGTTGCCTGACTCAATCGAGGGATGAACATGTGTGACACCGACTCCATCGACGATATGAACGAGTATGCACGTCGCGCTGCGGAGCTGACACGCCGGCGCTTCGGCGCGCTTTCACTTGCCAGCGGCTTGGCGCTGATGCTGCCACCTGTCGGCGGGGCCGCTGAAGTCACAGCGGCCGACGTCGAGATCAAGACGCCGGATGGCGTCGCGGATGCCTACTTCGTGCATCCGTCCAGTGGCGCGCATCCAGGGATATTGATGTGGACGGACATCCTTGGTCTGCGGCCGGCCTTTAAAACGATGGGCAAGCGACTGGCAGAATCGGGGTACGCGGTGCTGGTGCCCAATCCCTTCTACCGCTCGAGCAAAGCACCGGTCGTCCCGGAAGGGGCAAGCTTCGCGGACGACGCCACCCGCCAGAAGCTGATGTCGCTGATGAATACGCTAACCCCCGATGTTCAGGTCACGGATGCGAAGGTCTTCGTCGGCTACCTGGATAGCCAGGCTGCGGTCGACAGGAAACGAAAAATAGGTACCGCCGGCTACTGCATGGGCGGCCCTATGACGATGCGGACGGCGGCCACCTTTCCGGACCGGGTTGGAGCGGGTGCCTCTTTCCATGGCGCAAACCTCGCCACGGACAAGCCCGATAGCCCACACCTGCTGGTTCCCAGGATGAAGGCAAGGTACCTGATCGCCATCGCTGAGAATGACGATCAGCGGGACCCGGCCGCAAAGAGCCTGCTGCGCGAAGCGTTCGACAAGGCGAAGCTACCGGCTGAAATAGAGGTCTACGCCGGAACCATGCACGGCTGGTGCGCGCTGGACTCCCCGGTCTATAACCAGACGCAGGCGGAAAGGGCCTGGAGTCGCATGCTCGAATTATTCAAGACCGCGCTGGTGTAGCCTGCGGTGGCTCAGCTTCGTGCGCGCCGGATGCTACGAGACGGATCAGGCAGCCGCTGCAGGCATCGCCTCACCGGCGCCGACGCGACGGCTGATGAAATACATCATGACGAGAGTTATCAGGGTGGAACCGGTCACCACGTAGCCTACGACGTCGAAGTGCTCGAGGGCCCCGGCGCTGGTCTCGGACACGATCAGTCCACCGACGATCGCGGCGAGGCCGCCGGAGATCTGCTGAATCGAACTGCTGACCGACATGTACGAGCCGCGGTCGGCCGCATAGGGGATCGCCGATATCAGAGCTGACGCCGAAATCATTCTCGAGGAGACTCCGAGAAACAGCAGGCTGTTGATGAGAATGACCACGGCGATTGGCGTGACGCCAAGATGTGTGTAGATCATCACCATGATGATCGTCGCGACGCAGCCGACGGTGAATACGAGAAATTTGCCAAACGCGTCGCTGGCACGACCAATCAGCGGGCCGCCGAGCATGGCGCACGCGCCGGTGATCATGTAGATCAGCGGCAAACGGGTCAGGGCAATCCCGAGGTTGTGCACGGTGAATGCGCTCGTATAGGGCATCAACATAAATCCGCCGGTCGATAGCAGCGCGGTGGTTGCGAACCCCTGCAGATAGCGCGGTGTCGACACGGTGTGCAGGAAGTGGTGCAGCGGGCTGCGGTCGGGATGCAGGCGCAGATGTGCATCGATCGGCCGCAGGTAACGCAATGCTATCGCGGCGACCAGGACGCTGATGCCTACGATCAGCAGAAAGGGCGCGTTCCAGCCCCAGCCATTGGACAGATAAAGCCCTAATGGGACTCCCACGACGCTGCTGGAGGCAAAGGCGGTCTGGACGATGCCCATGACGCGGCCGCGCAGATGATAGGGAAATAAGTCCGTCGTGATGGCAAATACAGTCGAACCGACCACTCCGGCGAACACGCCGGTGATCATTCGGGCAGCCAGGAGGAAATGATAGCTGCCCGCCACGCCGCACAGCAGGGTGCCCACGATAAAACCGCAATAGAAGAGCAGCAGCAGCTTCTTGCGATCGAATCGGTCGGTAAAGCCGGCGGCCAGCAGGCCGGATGCGCCGGCGCTAAAGGCGTAGACCGACACCACGAGGCCGAATTGCGCCGGCGTGATTTTCAGCTCCGGCATGAGCATGGCCCCGAGCGGCGCCAGAATCATGAAATCCAGGATGAGAGTGAACTGCAGGAAGGCGAGCAGGGCGACGACCCATTTCTGATAGCTGGAGAGGCCGGCCGAAGCCGCCTCGGTCTGTTGCATGGCTGACATTGAGTTCCTAGTGTGAGCGGAAGTGGGCTGAAGGTGCAGGGGCTGCCGCGATGATGGCGTGCACGCCCTCAAGCGCAGCTTCACCGAGCGCGTATCTCCTGGATGGTCCTGCGCAGAATCCCGAGGACGCGCTGTTTTTCTTCCATCGAGGCGTGCAGCTTCTCAAACAGAGCGGCCTTGAACTGATGCTTCAATTCCTGAAATTCGGCCTTGAGCTGCCGCCATTCCTGTTTTTCCTGATCACGCGGACTGCCGCCCCATTCCTCGCCGGTGACCTCATCCTCGGCGAATTGGCGCTGATACTGCGCCATCTTTTTGCCAAAGCGCGCCATTTGCTCCAGCATCTCGTCGGCCTCGGCACGGTGCTTGGCCAGGTGCTCGGCGCCCGGGCCGGCAATCCGATAGAGTTTCTTGGCGCCTTCTGTCTCCGAGACCGTAAAGCCGGTCTCCTCCAGATAGGTGAGCGCCGGATACACCACGCCGGGACTGGGGGCGTAGATGCCACTGCAATGTTCTTCGATGGCTTTGATGATCTCGTAGCCATGCCGGGGTTTCTCGCTCAGCAGCACCAGGATGACAAGTTGCAGGTCGCCGGAGCCGAGCATCTTCCCGGCGCGCATGCCGCGACCGCCGAAGCCTTCCGACAGGCCGCCTAGAAAGCCGCGCTTGCGGCCGAAGTGGCCGTGGCGGGTGTAATCGCCAAAATGTGGCGCCTCGTGTCGATGTCGTGTCATTGATTGTTCCAGTCGAAAAGAATATCTTCAACTATATCTTAAGATATGTCTTGAGACAAGCGGCACACTGCGGTTGGGCGCGGCTCTCGCCTTAGTGTCCAAAAAACAAACGCTTGCAGTGGGGACGAGACCAAGTCGAGGTGAATGTCTCAGGGGTAGTTGACCGGCTGCGTCTGCACGCCAGCTGAGTTCGGTAACGGGATGAACTCCGAATCGCCCGGCACGCTGCCGAGCCGCCCGTCGCGCCAATCGGCTTTCGCCTGCTCGATGCGCTCGGCGGAGCTGGAGACAAAATTCCACCAGACGTGGCGCGGACCATCCATGGGTGCTCCGCCGAGCAGCAATAGTCGAGTTGGCGCGAGCGCGCGCACGGTGACGGACTGCTGCGGGCGCAGTACCACCAACTGAGCGGCATCGAAGCTAACCCCGTCGATGTCGATGCGGCCGTCGATCATGTAGATCGCGCGTTGCTCGTATTCGGTCGCGACCGGCAATTGCGCATCAGCGACCAAAGTGACGTCGGCGTAGAACATGTCCGAGAGCGTGGCCACCGGCGCGCGTGCACCATAGAGCGAGCCGGCGATCAGTCGTAGCGACTTGCCCTCGCCGTCGATCAGCGGCAGTTCGCTGGCGGCGTGATGATAGAAACTCGGAACCCGTTCTTCCTCTGCCTTCGGCAACGCAATCCAGGTCTGAATGCCGAACAGTGCCGATGCGGCGCTGCGTTTATCGGCAGCAGTACGTTCGGAATGCACGATACCGCGACCGGCAATCATCCAATTGACCTCGCCTGGCCGTATCGCCTGTGTGTTGCCGAGGCTATCGCGGTGGATGATCTCGCCATCGAACAGGTAGGTCACGGTCGCCAGCCCGATGTGCGGGTGTGGACGCACGTCGAGGCCAGTGCCGGCACGCAGCACGGTCGGACCCATCTGATCGAAGAATACGAATGGACCGACCATGCGCCGCTGCGTGCCAGGCAGTGCGCGGCGCACCTGAAAGCCGTCGCCAAGATCGTGCGTCGGCGGGATGATGACGACATCGATGCTGGAGCTGGGACTCATCGTCTGATTCCTGATACGTGAGAAGGCGCCGGCGGCATATTGCGGCGCCGGCGTCGCTTTGACAATTGGCGTGAAACCGAGCGCTCTGGGCGTTCAGGTGTCCGGCGCGCCCAGGGCTTCCTGTTCGAGCGCCGCTACGAACTCGCGCACCTCCGCGCGGCCGCACAGCTGTTCGTCGACCATGGCGCGCAGCAGGGCGCCGAGATGGATCCGAAGCGCCATCGCGATTACGGCTTCCGGGTAGCGATCGAGCGTCTCGATGAAATCATCGATCTCATCCACGCACTCTTCGATCGCGGCCGCCGCGGGCACACCGGTTCGATCTGGCATCTGACTTCTCCGAGGGATCGATGCGCGGACGATACCTCAACGCAGCTCCGCGGGTCACTGCTGGCTTGCATTTTCGAGCGCAATTTCTGGCGCAAACACGCTGATTCTGCAGCGAGGGTACGGCGTATCTGCAGGCTGGAATTTCTGCATGAACGCACGCGATAGCGCGGCACGCGCTCCCGTGCCGCATCGCTAGACTCGTCGCGCCTGGTGAATCAGGCGATATCGGACAGCCAAGGGGAATGAGCATGCACAGTTTCAAACTCACCGCGATTGGGAATCTTGCAAAGAATGCCGAGCTGATTGCCAAGAGCGATATCAGTTACACGCGCTTCTGCCTGATCGGCAACGACTACGCCGGCAAGGACGAGGACGGCAGCGCACGCGAGGTCGTCACCAGTCTGTGGTTCGTCGCCTTCGGAGCCCTCGGTGAGGCCATCGCGAACAACGCCCGCAAGGGTGATCAACTGATTCTCGATGCCAGGATTCGAGCCAACAATTGGACCGATCAGCAGGGCGAAAAGCAGTACGACTATTCGTTCGTGGTCGAGGGCTTTCGCTTCGGAGCGCCAGGCAAGCTCAAGCGCGAAGAGCTCGAGCTGCGGCACGACGGGGACGCGGCGCGCAGCGCGCTCTCCAGTCTCGCCTGAGGCGGGTCGGCGCATGCGAGTGCGCCGCGCCTCCTGACATCTATTAGTACGGCAACGTGCCATTTGAGGGCAGGTCATGTCTGTGTACGAAGCCAATCCGATCAGCGCATCCAGGGCGCGAGATTGTCGCCGCTACGCCGTTACGCTCATTGTGCCGACTCTACTGCTGCCCGGTCTCGTTGCCGCTCAGGCGTCGCCATTCCTAACCGGAGCCACGGCGCTTCAGAACAACATCCTCGCGTGGCTGACGCCGATCGCAGTGATTCTGATTATGGTGCTCGGTGTAATGGCAATGACGAATCGAATTTCGTGGGGGTGGTGTCTGGGCGCGATCCTTGGGATTGCGATAGCCTTTGGCGCCCCCCAGATCGTGACCTGGGTGCGCAGCATGTTCGGAGTCTAGACCGTGCTGGCACGCAATACAGGATTGACCGCGGAACCGTTGTTTGTCGGTGCGACACGACCGCCGATGCGCTGGGGCGTGACTTATTCGGCGCTCCTCTGCAACCTGATTTTCTCGTTCGAAGCATTTCTCCTGACGAGGAATCTGCTGACATTGCTTGTGTGCGCGCCGATTCACGGGCTGAGTGTGTTGCTGTGCGCGCGCGATGCCAGGTTCTTCGATCTGCTGGTTCTGTGGGCACGGACGCGCATTCCCGCACTGTTTGCCAATCTGGGTTACTGGAGAGCGAACAGCTACAGTGCACTCATTGTAGATGCGCCCGATGCCTGCGGTCGGCGCCGCAATCCCGACCTGGCTCCCAGGCTATGGCATCGCGACGGGCGGCCATCATGTTAGCCGCAGCCCTGCGGCGTGAACAGGTGGTAGCCGATCGCCTGCCGTACAGCGCCCAAGTTACCGAACATGTCCTGCGCACCACTTTCAGCGATTACGTGCAGGTGTTCCGTCTGAGCGGCGCGAGCTTTGAGAGCGCCGATGACGAGCAGCTGAATAATTGGCATGAACGGCTCAACATCCTGTGGCGAAACATTGCCAGCCCCAATGTTGCCTTGTGGGTGCATGTGATCCGCCACCGCGAGGCGACCACCGGTCACGAGGGCGCGGTCCGGGGCTTCGCCGATGGGCTGCATCAGAAGTATTTCGAGCGGTTGAGCCGCGAGACGCTGATGCTCAATGAACTCTACCTGACCACCGTCTACCGGCCGGTGACAGGCGTGGCGAGCGGGCTGGCATCGAGGCTGTTGACGAGGGCGCGGCGCGATTCGAGCCGACAGCAGGTCACGGAGGCGATCGAGAATTGTGACAAGCTGGCGCAGACCCTCAGCGCGGCCCTGACTCGTTACGAGCCGCAGCGGCTGGGCAGTTATCGCCACGAGGGCATCTGCTATTCAGCGCTGCTGGAATTCCTTGGAGTGCTCATTAATGCCGAGGGCCGACCGGTTCCCTTGCCGCGCGCGCCAGTCTCGCAGGTACTAGCCACGTCGCGATTGTTCTTCGGCGTCGAGGCGATTGAGTACCGCACCCCGACGGCGACGCGCGTCGGCGCGATGCTCGGCATTAAGGAGTATGCGACGCCAACTGTCGTCGGTGTCTACAACCGCCTTTTGTCGGCTCCGTTTGCATTCGTATTGACGCAGTCGTTCGCGTTCCTTTCCAAGGGTGCGAGTCAGGGCTTGCTGCAGCGGCAGATTCACCGCATGGCAAACGCCGGTGATCTTGGTGTCTCGCAGGCGGAGCAGCTCAACGAGGCGCTCGATGCATTGACGGGCAACGAGTTTGTAATGGGCGATCACCATTGCTCGCTGCAGGTACTGGCGGATGCGGCGGTAGAGCGCAAGGGGCAGGACAATAGTTCACGGCTGAAGTTGCTGAATGACCATGTGGCGTTGGCCCGCAGCCTGTTGGCGGATAGCGGCATGACGGTGGCACGCGAGGACCTGGCACTGGAGGCTGCCTTCTGGGCACAGTTGCCGGGAAACTTCCCAATGCGGCCGCGCAAGGCGCCGATCACCTCGCGCAACTTTGCCGCCATGTCGGCGTTCCACAATTATCCAAGCGGCCGCTCAACGGACAATCATTGGGGCGATGCGCTGACCATGCTGGTGACCAGCGCGCGCTCGCCCTATCACTTTTCACTGCACGCGAGCGACCCGTTGAGCGCGGACGGTGGCAGCCGCCGAGATACCGGGCATACGTTCATCTGTGGACCGACTGGTTCGGGCAAGACGGTATTCATTGGGTTCCTGATTGCGATGCTGCATCGGACCGGCGTCACGCAGGTGGTGATCGACAAGGACCGGGGCCTGGAAATTCTGGTGCGGGCACTCGGCGGGGAGTACCTGGCGCTCAGGAACGGCATGCCGACCGGATTCAATCCGCTGCATTTGCCGGCCATCCCAGCTCACGTGGAATTTCTGAAGAGCTGGCTGCGCCTGTTGGCGCGGCGGGGAGACGATTCTGCACTGAGCGTGCGGCAGCAGGCGGATCTGGACCAGGCATTGCATGGCACCCTGGCGCTGCAGCCGGCCGTCCGGCGGCTATCGCGGCTGATCGAGTTTCTCGATCCAACCGATCCCGAAGGCATTCATGCCCGGCTGGCGCGCTGGTGCGCTTCGACGCAGGGTGATTACGCCTGGGTGTTCGACAATGCCGAGGATCGCGTCGTCCCACGGCTGTCTGCCCAGCCGATCATCGGCGTCGATGTCACCGAGTTTCTGGACCACGACCTGGCGCGTGCGCCGGTGACGCTATATCTGTTCCATCTCATACGCCAGCTGCTCGATGGCCGGCGCCTGGTGTGCTGGATGGATGAATTCTGGCGGCTGCTGCTGGATCCGGCGTTTGAGAGCTTCGCCAAGGAAGGGCCCAAGACCTGGCGCAAGCTCAATGGCGTGATGTGTCTGGCCACCCAGAGCGCCAGTGACGTGCTCGACAGTCCGATCAGCCGCACGATCATCGAACAGACGCCGACCAAAGTGCTGTTTCCAAATGCGGACGCCAGCCTCGAGGAATACACCACCGGCTTCGGTCTGAGCGAGCGCGAGTTCCGGCTCATAAAGGAACGACTGGAGCCCGGTTCACGCATGTTTCTGGTCAAGCAGGGACACCACAGCATCGTCTGTCAGCTCGATCTGCAGGGTTTCGACGCACAACTGCGGGTTATATCCGGCCGCGCCAGCGAGGTCGAGCGCATGCATAGGGTCATAAAGCGTTGCGGAGCCCAGAGCGAGCAGTGGCTGCCGCTGTTCATGCAGGGGCTGGGCGAGCACTGAGCGCATTCATCGCACCTATCGAGAGGAGCGCGTCATGATCTCACTGCACAGGACCAGGCTGCTCGCGCGGTTGCTGCCGGCGCTCATGCTGGCAGCGCCGAGCGCCCAGGCGCAGATGGCCGTGATCGACGTGGCGTCGATCACGCGCCTGATCCAGCAAGCCCAGACGCTGACACAGCAGCTCGAGGCGGCACGCCGGCAGATCGAGCAGGCGCAGGCGCTCTATCAGTCGACCACCGGAAATCGCGGGATGCAACAGTTGCTGAGCGGGCTGACGCGCAACTATCTGCCCACGAACTGGGCACAGCTGACGGCCGCTGCCCAAGGCGGCGGTGCCTTCGGCGCCCTCGCGGCCGGCGTGCAGGCCGCGCTCGCGGCGAACGCGGTGCTCTCGACACAGCAACTGGCGGCGTTGCCGGCCGATGAGCAGTCACAGATCGCGGCTGCCCGGCGCTCGGTGGCGCTGCAGCAGGCCCTGACACAGCAAGCGCTAGCCAACAGCAGCAGTCGCTTCGGATCGATGCAGCAGCTGATCAGTGCCATTGGCTCCACCAGCGACCCGAAAGGCATCCTCGAGCTGCAGGCCAGGATAAGTGCGGAGCAGGGCATGCTGCAGAACGAGCAGACCAAATTGCAGGTGCTTTATCAGGCTGCGCAGGCGCAAGCGATGGCTGCCGATGAGCGCGCGCGCGAGCAGAACATAGCCGGCTACGGCAGTTTTGCCACGCGCTTCGAACCCTCGCCACCGTAGAACATGAGAGGAAAGCCGTTGTGGGTTTCTTTCAGACGTTCTGGTCATGGCTGAGCGCGCAGCTCGCGGGCTACATCGGCAACAACACTGCGCTGGTCGCGGCGGCATTGGAGCCGGCCATCGTTACGCTCGCAGTGCTCTACGTCATGGGCTGGGGTTGCCTGCAGATGATGGGTCGCATCGAGGAGCCGTTCATCGCGGGTCTCAGGCGCATCCTCATGCTGGCAATTGTTCTGGCGGTGGCATTGCGGCTGTGGTTGTACAACGCCGTCATTGTCGACACCTTCTACCGCGCGCCGG
>Ga0302326_10026998_pt1 | contig 11590 bp, 11 predicted proteins | sample Palsa_T0_3_FD_202264 | JGI IMG/M metagenome (GOLD analysis project Ga0302326, IMG submission 202264) | Peat permafrost microbial communities from Stordalen Mire near Abisko, Sweden - Palsa_T0_3 | ecosystem: Environmental > Terrestrial > Soil > Palsa > Peat permafrost | place: Sweden: Abisko...
TGACACAGAATCACGACGACATCGCGGCGGACCGTTTCGCACATGCCTCGCAATCCAAACGTCGATGGCATCGCGTTTCCTTGGGTAAAAGATGCAGCCACGCTTTGCGAGGCGCACCGGCGAAGAGTCGCATCCCACGGAAGAACTGCGTTTGCTCGAAGGTATCCCACCGCCAACACATTAAGCAGTTGGCTTGTGGAGCGGTGGGACAAGGATCTTCGTCGGAGCGTCAGCCTCGGCTATCGATTTGCAGATCCAACTGCGGGGGTCTATCGGTTTACGTGGAAAGGCGCGTTTCTCTCGACGCTAAAACTGCTGCCGCCAGTTCGTCGGATTCGAATGAGAAGGCTGGAAATTGAATCCCGTAAGGTGTGGAATTCGCTTAAAATGAATGATTTTGTCGCTGTACCCACTTCTCCATTATCCTCCTCAGAACCAGCGCAAGTTGTGTCTCGGGATGGTACACAAAATTCTGGGCTGAGATATGCAAGCGATCTATCGCCCGGAGAAGTTCGAACCGAGGTCTCTGAGAGCTCAGTCACTATAAGGATCGGCCGGGACTCGACGAACCGAGCTGCCATTCGCGCTTGGATAAACATAGCGTTAAGCGCCTTCATCGTTTCAGGTCTGGGAATCGATTTCTGGATATCCATGAAATTATCTTCCATTTCTCCTGCATTTGCTTCTAGGCACGAGAAGAAAATGCTGACATTGTTGTTCACTTGTGTTATCTCGGTGTCGACTCTTCTGTTCGGCGTGGTATCGTCCTTCCGGAAAAAGAGAGGGGAGATTGTTTTATTCGCCAGTCGCGAGGGACTAAGAGTGTCGAACGTCTCGGGCGTTTCCGATGCGCTTATCCCACGCGGTGACATTGAAGGAATGATGGTGGTCGCCTTTAAGAAAGGTTTTGGACCTAAACGCGGGCGACTGCTCTTATATATGTTCGACGCGAAGAGGAGATACTGTTTGGTTCAGGAGGCCAATCTGGCAGCTCTAATTGCCGCCCGAAAGGAGATTCTTGAGGCGATGGGGATGAATGTACCTCTTGTTCCGCCTCCGCTCCCGGTGAATCAAGGCTGAGCCATCACCTTCAATTCCTTCACCGCCGTTCCATCGCTCCATTTGCCCATATACCGCTGTTCCGGAGTATTGCCCAGCGCATATTGGATGTTCTTGTCGTAGAACGCGGCATCGGTCAGGCCGTCGAACAATTTCCAGATTCCATAGAAATCCATGGCGTCGGCGGTCCTTGCCTTCCAGCGCTCGCGCAAATCATTTTGGCTTTGGATGCTGCCGTCCACCGTTTCCAGGGCGACGGGGACGGCATGGTTGGCCAGCAGCGGGGGGCTGCCGTGATCGTCGGAGACGAGCAGGATGTAATTCTTTCGCTTCGCGGGAATCTGGCTCAGGCGGTAGAAAATTTTCTGGGCCGTGTCCTGCCGGGCGACTTCATCGCGGTCGCCCACAATGATCTGCACGAGCGTATCCGCGGGAATTTTGGAATCATCGACCAGGGGAATCTCAATGGCGGGCATGATCGTATTGTGATTCGCCGGCTCCACGCAGCAGATCGCCTTGGGGACCGGAAGATTTTCCGAGGATGCCACCGCCGCCAGGTTGGGCGCGATCGCGCCGCCGAGCGAATGGCCGACAACGGCAACGTGATCAAGCTGCGGCGTCACATGCTTTCCGCTTTCCAATTCCGCGAATGCCGCCTTTTCTCCCGATAAAGAGTGCGCGGTGTACGACAGCAGCGGCGCGAACATGACTTCCTGATACTGCGGATAGATCACGATATTTCCCCGCCGGACAAGGTGCCTGATCCACGCGCCGTAGATATTGGGTGAGATCGCGCCCCAGCCGTGACAGAAGACAATCACGGGCGCGGACTTTGGCGTGGGATCGGCCGGCTCGAAAATCCAGAAGTGATCCGCCCCCTCGCCGTAGCTGTGCTCGATGATCTCCCCAAATGGATACTGGCCGCCGCCCGGGCCGGTAATCGGCTGGGCTGGCGGGGCGGGCAGTTGCTGGGCATTGGCCGCCGAAATCACCGATAAAAATAAAAACGCACACGCCAAGCAGGCGAGTTTGCGGTTGGCGAACATCATCGCTCCGTCGAAAGCTTACCCGGCGCGGAATAGTTGCAACTGTCGAGATATCCCGTCACCGCCCGGCGAAGCTGCCGCTGGATGGCGCGCGGGTCCTGGCGGGCATCGACGCAGTGAAAGCCGAATTCCTCGGAGAGTTCGTTGAACTGCTGGATCAATTCCGTCTGGTAAGCGACAAAGCTGTCGTAGAGATCGTCCCCCCAGTTCATGTCCAGCCCGCTTTCCCAGTAATTCATCTTCCCCGCCTCCAGCACGCGCGGGACGAGGTCTTCCACGCCAAGCTGAAGATAAAACACCAGATCGGGCTGAACGGCGAAGCTGAAGAGGTCGCGCAGCCACTGCTTATCCGCGTCGCGCGCGACGCCCCGGGCGAGTAATGTGTAAATATACCGGTCGGCCAGCACGATAAACCCGCTCCGCAGCGCGGGGATGATCTGATATTCCATGCGGTCGGCGAGATCGGTCGCGTACATCAGGCAGTAAGTGAGGCGGTGCAGCGAATGGCCCTCCTTGGCATCGGTGATGGCTTTGCCGACAAGTTTGCTGCGCGTCCAGCCGGTGTCGATCACGGCATACCCCTGCACCTCGAGCCAATCCTTGAGCATGACCGCCTGGGTGCTGCGGCCGCACCCATCCGTGCCTTCGATGACGATCAGCTTCCCCGTGCATCCCTCGCGCGGAAGGTAGGGCATCGCGTGGCCCATGTAGCGGAACTGCGAATTGCTATGCGTTTCAGATGCCATCGTTCACCGTTTTGATTCGTCCTTCGATCGGCACGGGCGCGGATCGATAATCTTCGAGCGTTTCATCGATCAGGTTGCGCACGTGCTGCTGTTGCGCGCCGATGCTTTGCGTGGCGTCGATTTCCGTCAGGCCGCACTCAGCGGCGATTTTGGAATATTCGTCCAGAATCCGGCCCTGGAAAAGCTTGAAGCTGCTGATCAGGTCCGGGGCAAGCCCAAGGTCCATGCCCGCTTCGTAATCCTTCAGCTTGGCCCGGCCGGAAAGAAGCCGGCTGACGCTGACGTCGATCGGGACGTTGAAATAAAACGCCCGATCCGGCCGCGGGGCAAAGCTGTACACGCGCCGCACCCAGTCCCGCTGGCATCCGCGAACCACGTCGCGGGCAAAGGCGGTGTAAATATATCGATCGGCAAGGACGATCATCCCCGCCTTCAGCGGCGGCAGAATATTGTGCACCAGGCGATGGGCAAAGTCCGTCGCGTGCAGAAGCGAAAATGTCATCGGCGTGAGCGACATCTTCTTCTTGCCTCTTTTGGTGATCGTCTTCACCAGGTCGGCACTGTTCCATTCGGTGAAAAAAACCGGCAGCCCCTTGGCCTGGAGATAGCGCAGCGCCAGTTGCAGTTGCGTGCTTTTCCCCGATCCGTCGATCCCCTCGACGATGATCAGCTTCCCGGGAAAATTGTGCGGCGCCAGCAGCGAGTTCATGGTCGTCATTTTTTTGCCAGTTCGAACGAAATGGACCGCCCGAAGATTTTCTCGAACCATTCGCGTTTTCGCCGGGCGCCCCAGATCTCAAGTTCGGCATCGGAGCGCGCGGTGACCGTGCATTTCACCCGTTTATTATCGATCCTGCAACGAAGGTCCTGAATAACCGAACTGTGGCTCCGGTCCAGCCCATCCGAAAGCCGCAGGAGCGCCGCCCCCACGTCCACCACATGCCGCAGGCGGCGGGGGAGCTTGGCGTACGCATCGTGCTTCAATTGGGGCGTTGCCTTACGGTGATAGCGGGCAATATTCGCGATTACCCTGATCTCATCGTCCGAGAAATTTTTCAGATCGCCGTGGAGAATAAGGTACATGCTGTGCTTGTGGTGTCCGTCCCGGCCGATGTGCCAGCCGATGTCGTGCAGCAGGGCCCCATATTCGATCAATTCCCGCTCGGCGGCGCTCATGTGGTGCAAAGGGCGCAACTCGTCAAACAATTTCATGCAAATCTGCGCGACCTGCTCGCTGTGGGTTTTGTGCCAATCACTGCGCCGGGCAAGGTCGATCACGCTGCGCCGGCGCGGATCGGGAAGCTGCCGCCGAATCGCGACGTCCGGCAGATGCCGCGACAGGTAATCCAGCAAAATTCCCTCGCGCAGCGCTGATGGGCAGATTTCAATCTGCTTGAACCGCAGACGTCGGAAAAGCTCGCTGACCAGCACGGCGCCGGCGACGATCTGGTCCTTCCGCTGGTCGTCCAGTCCGCGGATGCGGGCGCGATCCTTGGAGCGGCTCTTCAGAAGCTGCTCGAGAAGTTTTTCAAAACGCGCCCGCTCGATGACCTGCGGACGCGGGTGCTTGTCGCCGTTCTGGTGGGGCTCCGACCCGCACATGGCGGCCAGGTTTTCCAGCGTGCCGCTGGTGCCGATCACTTTCACCGGTCGGAGCTTTTCGATCTGCTCGATGATCGGCGAAAGTTCCCGGTCGTAATGTTTGACGAGCTGGCGGCGATCCTCTTCGCCGATAGGATCCGAATTGACATATCGCGCCGTCATGCGAGCGGCGCCCAGCTTGCGGCTTTCCAGCAGCGAGGCCTGCTTGTCGTCGCCCACGATGAATTCCACGCTGCCGCCGCCGATGTCGATGATGAGGCACGGCTGGGATCGAAGCAGGCCGGCGTGACGAACCGCAAGATAAATCAGCCGCGCTTCGTCGCGGGCGCTGACGACGCGGATATAAAGACCAAGCTGGCGGCGGACGCGCTCGATGAGATCACCGCCGTTTTCCGCTTCGCGCACCGCGCTAGTGGCGACGGCGACGATTTTTTCCGCCTGCCGCTGTTGAGCCGCTTGCTGAAAACGCTCAAGCACGGTGATGGCGCGGCTCATCGCATCGGCGTTCAGCCGGCGCGACGGAAAGCTGAGCCGCCCCAGGCCGACGGGCTCTTTCAATCGCCACAGCGTGGTGATGCCGCCATCGGCATCCGCCTGGGCGACGATCATATGAATGCTGTTGGACCCGACATCGATGGCGGCGAGGCGCAGCGATTCGCGCGAATCGGCTTTGTGGGAAACGCGGGATTGAGCGGCCGTCACGGTCATCTTTTGGAATATACCATCAATCCCAGTTGATAAAGAGCACGAGCCCCTAAACCGCGGCCCGCAAATATTTTCTTAACAATCGGTTATGGCAGCTCAATCCGCAAAAATGGCTTGGCAATGCTGCTGCGGAGGATGTATTGCTCGATATCGCCGATGGCGTCGCGGTTGTCTTTCCACATGAAAACGCGGCTCGCCTGCGAGATGTGCACCCAGCGGGAATCATCGTGCTCATCGTTCAGCACGACAAGCTGTTCGCGATTGACGATCGCGCAAAACGGAACGCAATGCCAGAGGGTGTCGTTGCCGTGGATGTAAAAAACGCTGACCTGGTCGAGGCGGTAAAGCTCCGCGGGAACGAGGCCGGCTTCTTCCTTCAGTTCTCGAAGCACGGCATCCACGGGCGATTCGTTGTTTTCGCTGGTGCCGTAGATCGCCTGCCAGGTTCCACCCATGAAATCATTTTTCGCGCGGCGAAGCTGGAGAAACTCGTGGGCCGCCCCGTCGGCGGTGGGGCGGACGACGTAGCAACTGACCATGTCATATCGAATTTTCACGGCTGGGATTTTACTATCGCGCGGCAGCGGATAGAAATGGCTGCACGATGCCAAAGAATGTGGAGATCAAGGCCCGCGTTGACGATTTGGAGCAAATGCGGGAAAAAGCCGCACAAATCGCCGATGGACCAGCGACGGTGCTGCACCAGGAGGATATTTTCTTCACATCGCCGCGCGGGCGATTGAAGCTACGGCTACAAAACGGGACGGCCGAGCTGATCTACTATTTCCGAGAAAACACCACTGGCCCGCGCGGATCGGACTATCTTTGCCTGCCGGTTCCCGATCCAATCGCGGCGCGTCGAATGCTGGGCATGGTGCACGGCGAGCGCGGCGTCGTCCGCAAGACGCGCTGGCTGTACATGGTGGCGCAGACCCGCGTGCATCTGGACCGGGTCCAGGGGCTTGGTGATTTTCTGGAGCTCGAAGTCGTGCTGATGGAAGGTCAGACGACTGAAGAGGGGGCTTTAATCGCGCGCGAATTGATCGGCCGGCTGGGCATCGACGAGAAAAACCTGCTCAACCGGGCGTATGTCGATTTGATGGAATAATTACGGTCAGATGAACATCAGGGCGGGCTGCTCGAGGAGGGTCTTGAGAGTCTTGAGGAAATCCGCGGCGGTGGCGCCATCGACGATGCGATGATCGGCCGAGAGCGTCAGGCTCAGCATGGTGCGGGCGACGATCTGGTCACCGCGGATAACCGCGCGTTTTTCAGCGGCTGCGACAGCCAGGATGGCCACCTGCGGCGGGTTAATAATCGCGGAAAATTCGCGGATGCCGAAGGTGCCGAGGTTGCTGACCGTGAAAGTCCCGCCGGTCATCTCGTCTTGCTTGAGGCGCTGAGCGCGGGCGCGATCGACCAGGTCGGCGCTTCGCTGGCGGATTTCCTTCAGGCCCATCAGGTGGATGTTGCGCAGGACGGGAACGATCAAACCATCGGGGACGGCGACGGCAATGCCGAGATTCACATCGCCGTAGCGGGTCACTTCCGTGCCGTTGAACGTGGCGTTGATCGCCGGATGGCGGAGAAGCGCGGAGGCGACGGCCTTGGAAACAAAATCTCCGATGCTGACGCGAATTTTTTCAGGTTCGAGAATTTCGTTCAGCTTCACGCGAAGTTTCACCACATCTTCCACGTCCACGTCGATGGTTTCGTAGAAGTGGGGGATATTCTGCTTGGAAGCCTGGAGACTCTTAGCGATGGCCGAGCGCATCTTGGTGAGGGGAATCACCTGCGTCTGCCCGTTGCCCACTGGAGCGGGCGCGGCGGCGGTCGTGGAACGAGATGCGGGTTTTATATTCAGCACGTCCTGGCGGACGATTCTACCACCGGGACCGGAACCGCTGACCGCGTGAAGATCGATATTTTGCTGCTCGGCCATGCGGCGCGCCAGGGGCGAGACGCGCAGGCGGCTGCCCCCGTTGCCCTCGTGGGGGAGAGGCGGCACCGCGACCGCCTGCTGGCGGGTGGCGCCGTGACCCACGTTGTCCGGCTCGCGAATTTCCCCGGCGCTGGCGCGGGCGAAATTGGGCGCGATGGAGGTTGCCGTCGCCGCGGGTTTGCGGGTCGCGGCGACTTCCTGTCTCGAAGCCGGCGTCACGGCGGCGGCGGGTTGCGATTTCGCCGCCGATACTTTCTTCTTCACGTCCGCGGGATTTTCAGAGCCGGTGGCGATCACCGCCAGCACGGAACCGACGCCGGCCTTGTCCCCTTCAGCGATCATCAGCGCCGCGACCACGCCGGAGTCGAACACTTCCATTTCCATGACGGCTTTGTCGGTTTCGATCTCCGCGATCATGTCGCCGGAGTTGATTCGGTCCCCTTCTTTCTTCAGCCATTTAACGAGGGTTCCCTCGGTCATGGTGTCCGAAAGCTGGGGCATGGTGATATCAGCGGACATGGATTTTACCGGTAACAGGCCTCTTTGACCGAGCTGACGATGCGATCGACGCTGGGGAGCATCGCTTCCTCCAGGTTGTGGGAGAAGGGCACGGGAATCTCGTCGCTGTGGACATATTCGATCGGCGCATCCAGATCGTCAAAGCAGCGCTTCTGGATTTTGTACAGAATCCCGCTGCCCATGCCGCAGTAGCCCCAGTCTTCATCGACGATGACGCAGCGATTGGTCTTGGCGACGGATTTTGCAATGGTCTCGACATCCAGCGGGCGAAGCGTGCGGAGGTCAATCAGCTCAACGTCGATGCCGTGATCGGCATGAAGATGCTCGACGGCAGGGCGGACGACGCGCTGAAGCGGGCGGCCGTAGCTGACAACCGTGACATCCGCGCCTTGGCGCTCGACGTTGGCGACGCCGATAGGCAGCGTATATTCCTCGCTGGGCACTTCCCCTTTTTCCGCAAGCATTTTTTCCGATTCCAGGAAGATCACCGGATCGTCGCAGCGGATGGAGGTCTTGAGCAACCCCTTGGCATCGTACGGGGTGCTCGGGGCCACGACTACCAGGCCTGGAACGCGGGCGAATACCGATTCCATGCGATGGCTGTGGGTTGCTCCAAGCTGGTGCGCGATGCCGTTGCCGCCGCGGAAGACGACGGGAACTTTGAATTGTCCGCCCGACATATACCGCACGTTGGCGGCGTTGTTGACGATCTGATCGAGACAGACAAGCGTGAATGACCAGCTCATGAACTCGATGATCGGCCGCAGCCCGCAGCACGCCGCCCCGACGCCAAGGCCGGAAAACCCGGCTTCGCTGATAGGCGTATCAAACACGCGGCGCGGCCCGAACTTTTCCAGCATTCCCTCGGAGACTTTGTAAGCGCCGTTGTACTGAGCGACTTCCTCTCCCATGAGGAAGACGTTTTCGTCGCGCTCCATCTCCTCGGTCATCGCGGCTCGCAGAGCTTCTCGGAATTGGATAACGGGCATTGGGTTTCTCGTTGTGAGGTATTAATTTAGCAGCTTCGGGCTAATTGTGTGGTCACCCATCAACACATCACATAACCGGCTCGTGAATATGAAAAGCGGTAATTTGATTATTTCGGATGACCCGGATTCCGGTTCTTGGCAATACCAGCACAAACGCATCCGCACCCAGCGCAATCTGAAGCTTCTCGCGCACTTCATACCTGTCCCCGCTGGACGTCACAATATCGAACGGCACAAAGGGATACGCGCTGGCACAACGAATAAGTTCGTCGGCAAATTTAATTTGTTCTGGTTGCTGCTCAGCCATAGCTCTTAGCTCGGTTGATATGGATATTTCTCCACCAGTACATCATTAAACCGATCTTCCACCGCCGGGAACGGATCGCCGTCCGCGGCCCTGGCGGCCTGGTCGATTTCCTGCGAGACCGATTCCTCCATCTCCTGAATCTGCGCATCGGTGATCAATTCGGCGGTTTTCAGGCGATCGGTGTAAAGCGTAATCGGATCGCGCAGCTTGGCCTGCTCGGCCTCCTCCCGGGTGCGATATTTCAAGGGGTCGGACATCGAATGTCCGCGGAAGCGGTAAGTGTTGGCGACGATGAACGACGGCCCCTCGCCCGCGACGGCGCGCTGCTTGGCCTTGGTGAACTCGGCGATCACGATATCCAGATCGTTTCCATCCACTGCATAGTGAGGCATGGCGTACCCGCTGCCGCGCTTCGTGAGATCTTTTTCGGCGCTGGATCGCTCGACCTGCGTTCCCATGGCGATGCCGTTGTTTTCGACGATGAAGAGGCAGGGAAGTTTGTACAGGCTGGCGAGGTTGAGTGATTCGTTGAGTGTCCCCTGATTGAGCGCCCCATCCCCCATGAAGCAAAACGTCGCGCCGCCGGTTTTTTTATACCACTGCGCGAATGCCATCCCTACCGCAAGGGGAATCTGGCCTCCTACGATCCCGTGGCCGCCGTTGTTTCCGACGGCCGCCTGAAACAGGTGCATCGACCCGCCCTTGCCCTTGGAGCAGCCGGTCGCCTTGCCGAAAAGCTCCGCCATCGCCGCGTGGGGCGACATGCCAAGGGCAAGGCTGTGGCCGTGGCAGCGGTAGCCGTTGACGAGATAATCGCGCGATGGATCGAAGATCCCGGCCGTGCCGACAGCAATGGCTTCCTGCCCGCTGTAGAGGTGGCAAAACCCGCCGATTTTCTGGCCCGGCTGGGTATATTCCTTATAGGTTCGCTCCTCGAAGCGGCGAATGAGCATCATCATTCTGAGGCGATCGCGTTCGAGTCTGCCATCGGTCTTCTTCGTGGAGGGACGCCGTTCCACATGGTCGGCTATTGTCATTTCAACGGCTCCATTGCTTAAACGAGCGGTCATGGGCGCTGGAACAGGAAACATCACAATCGGTCGGTCTCAACCCTGCACATCCATTGCGGTATAGACGCCAAGTTTACTGGAATCTTCCGGCCCTTCCTAGTGGGCCGGTCATTTCACGCCTTACCCCTCTTATCGGCCGGAGCAGGAAATTACTCAACTCCCGGCAGGACCGATAGTTCAATCATTCCTGGAAGTATAGCGGATTCGCTTCGAAAAGTCGCCGGCCAAAGCCCCATTCCCGCGGAACGCAAGGGCGTTTTAATGCATGAATTGCAGCGCCTGCTGGATCTGGCCCAACCGCACCTGGCAGCGGCCGATGTAATCGATATAGGGTTGGCGATCATCCGCATAAGTATCCCGCATCTGCGAATACTGGTGCGTCGTCGGATCGCGGAAATACAACGCGTTGGCCTTCAGCCCCGCCGTGAGAAGACCCATATATGAATTGGGGTCGGCATTTTCGATCGTGCCGCGGTTGTACTGCTGGCCGGTGGCTGGGTCTTTGGGATAGATCGCCGCCATCACCGGCTCGTCGATGTAATACTTCAGAATCGTCACCGCGAAATGCTGCATCGCGGCGTTGTACTCGACGGCCGACGAATACAGCAGCTTTTTGCGCTCATCGCCGGCGGCGGTCGCCGCGGCAAGATAGTCGTGATCGGCCATCATCAGCTGCCCACCGCTGTACGCATCGTCGATATGCACGAAATACACCGCCGCGTATTGCTTGTAACGGCTTACGTGGTCTCGGAACTCCGCCAGCGAATCCTGAAACAGCCGCGCGGACAGTCCGTAACTGTATAGCGCCGCATCGTACGCGGTGCGGTCGGCGGTGGGTTTGTCGAACGGCATGTTCGCGGTGGGCCCTTCCAGTTCGACGGGATCCTCGCTCTCGGGAATGAACTGGCCCCACATGCGCAGTTCGTAGCGCCGGCCGCGCTCCCATTCATCGTGCGCCCAGTCCTTGAGCGTCAGGGCCGGCCGGGCATCGACGACCGTGTCGCCTGACTGAATGTGATGCTGATTCCACAGCAATTGCAGAAGCTGCGATTGCTTGTAATCGTTGTACCCCAGCGCAAGCGTCGAGATGCCGTAGGGAAACGGCTGGTATTTCTTGAGAAACTGCAACTGAGACCCGTCATACCACGGCGCATCGGCCGGCAAATCGGCGGGGCGGGGATATCGCGGCACCAGCAGCGACGGCAAAATCCAGCCGTTTTCGTCCAGCAGCGGATCGAGCCGCACGCGCCGCCAGGTTGGATCGTTTTCCTGCGATTCCCGGCGAGTCTCCGGGGAATAGCTGATGTCCGGGCCCGTGAAGGATTTTTCCAGCGCCTTGGCGATGATCGGCTCCACCACCGCCCGGTCGGTCTGGCTCTTGTCGTCCGATTCAATGGGCGAAACCTTGTCGTCCCAACCCGCCGCCGAGGCCAATTTTGTAAATTCGGCTGCCCTGGACTGCGGAAACGACACGTGAATCAGCGTTTGCGATTCCCGCCGAATCCGCGCGCGGTAATACACATGCTCCTGGCTCGTGCCCAGCTTATCGCCGTAGAGCATGGCGACCGCGGTGATGATGTTCAGATCATCCGGCCGTTCCTTTTC
>Ga0302326_10026999_pt1 | contig 11590 bp, 8 predicted proteins | sample Palsa_T0_3_FD_202264 | JGI IMG/M metagenome (GOLD analysis project Ga0302326, IMG submission 202264) | Peat permafrost microbial communities from Stordalen Mire near Abisko, Sweden - Palsa_T0_3 | ecosystem: Environmental > Terrestrial > Soil > Palsa > Peat permafrost | place: Sweden: Abisko...
AGAGCGCCCAGAGGCGCCCACATGCGCGTGAGAATCCAGAGCGCATCCGAAACGGTTCTCGCCCGCCAGAACACCATTCCAAACGCAACCAGATGGAAGGTCAGAACCGGGCCTGCCCACCCGGCCCATCGCTTCCACGTAGGATTAGCCTTGAAAAATGCTTTCCTCGGTTTCGTGCTGAGGGCGTCGAGCGAGACGAATGCGGAATGGACCAGTCCGAAAACAAAAAAGCTCCACGTGATCCCGTGCCAAAGGGCGACGCTCATCATGTTGACGCAGATGCTGAACACCAGTCCGGCCTGGTTCCAGTTGCGCGTCGCCATCCGGAGCGGAGTCAAGACGTAATCGACGGTCCAGTTGGTCAGCGACATGTGCCACCGGCGCCAGTACTCACTAATGTTCGTCGCCGAGAAGGGGTGGTTAAAATTCTCGGGAGACTCGATCCCCAGCAGAAGGGCGGAGCCAATTGCGATATCGGTCAGCCCGGAAAAGTCGGCATAGAGCTGGATTGGAAAAAGATAGAAGGCCACCAGCAGTGGAGCGCCGCTGAATCCATGAACGTCTCCGTACACGGCGTTCAGGGCGACCCCGATGTGATCGGCAATGACCAACTTCTTAAACAGGCCGAGGGCAATCCGCCCTGTCCCGCGCACCAGCAGCGATCGTGAGAAGGGTTGGGGGTGGCGTACTTGAGGTAAATAGTCGGCGCTTCGCTGAATCGGGCCGGCGACGATCTGCGGAAAAAAGACAGCAAAGGATGCAAAGGCGACCGGGTTGCGTTCCGCGCGCTGCTTTCCCCAGAACACGTCCAGTACGTAGCTGACCAACTTAAATGTGTAATAAGAGATGCCAAGCGGAGTAAGCCAATCGAACGGGCGCGCGGACTTAGGCAAATCCTTAAGCAGCAGGAGTACCGCTAACAGAAGAATCACCGATCCATACGCTACGATCTGCCGCCCCCGTCCTTCAGCCGCCGTTTCGATGCGCAAAGCGGAAACATACGCAAGAAGCGTGGCGCCGGCCAGCGGAACGAGCGCGCGAACATCCCACAAGGCATAGAATACGCAGGACGTCAATAGAATCCACAGCGGCTGCAAGCGCCGCGGCATACATCGGCACAAAGCCACTGCGGTCAAGAGGAAAAATAAATATTCGACGGAGGTGAAGCTCAAAGCTATTGAACCTTTTGATGGATTAGTCGAATGAGCTGCCCTACGTCATGGAGACGTTGAATCTCGGCCAATGTCAGTTTGATGCGGAAGGAGCGCTCTATCGATACGATGAGCGTGATATGACTTAGAGAGTCCCAACCCTCCACTTCCGCGGCCGTCATGTCGTCCCGGAGCGTCAGCAGAGGGTCATCGAATATTTTCCGGAAAATCCCGGTTAACTCCGTCTTGATCTGTTCTGAATTAATTTGCGTTGTCATGTTAGGAACCAATCGCTGCCAGGTCTGCGTGCTGAGTTTGGCGAATGTATGTCGCCGGGGGCTGAAACTTCTCGAGGCTCAGGGCCCACAGCGTACGCCCGTTTGATTCTTCCGATATTGTCTGGAATCCAAATTGTGCAAAGAAATCCCGCACCATGGCATTCTTAGCCGTGGGCACATATTCTCCGGTTACGCGACTCAATCCCAGCCGTCTCGCACAGTCGAACACATGCGCCATCAGGAACTGTTCGACGGTACGAGCGAGCACCCGGCAGCTCATCAGCCAATCGCGGATTGCGAGATCGCTCCCAATAACCTCGCAAGCGACAACGGAAATCAGGCCGTGATCGCCTAAACGATCGGTTAGCTTGGCGTAGATCGGCAGCCAGCCGGTAGCGTCCTGCATCATTGCTCTACACTGAGTTTCTGAGAGGCGGCGCGTCGTAAGGTTAAATTGATTGCTTCTCTGGATCAATTGCGCGACGCGGGGAAGATGGAAGTCATCCCAGGGTTCTACGGTGATGCGCATGTCGAGCGAATTTAAAAATTCTTCGACGGTTGCGTACGACGACTGCTCTTGACGCCTTTCTGCCTCAACCCGATACATTTCGGTACGCTTCAGATCTTCGGCCGAGAAAGACGCAGTCTCGAACAGGTTTAGCGAAGCAATCGCGGCTAGATACTCTGACGGATCTTCGGGTAGCTCAGGCACAACCACGCCGGGCAGAAGCTCGCGAACGAGGTTTCGCTCGAACGGATTATCGTCGAGGAATACCATGGAATCGAAGCCGATGTTCAAGGTCTCCCGTATCCGGCGGATGTTCTGCGCTTTGTCGTCCCAGTTCGCCACAAATGCGGCTATGTGCTCCAGCTTCAAGACCATTTCCGGATGATTGAGAAATGGCTCCATAGCGTTGTTAGAGTCGTTTTTGCTGCACACCGCCAGAAGAATGCCGCGCCGCGAGAGTTCCCGGAGGAAAGACTGTAGAAGGTGAAACGGCTCGCCGTCACCGTGGGAGGAGAGCTTAATCCCGTTTACGCCATCATCGCCGATGACTCCGCCCCAAAGTGTATTATCCAGATCCAGGATGACGCACTTAACCACGCGGCCGCGGTTTGCGAGAACGATTTGGACCATATTTTGCGCGGCCAGCGGCAAGTGATCGAGCGCGCAAAAGGTTTTCGCCAGGAACCAAAGCCGTTCGTCGAACCATGTCCGGCGTCCTACCCACGACGCTACCGCCTCTATGTCGTTGACGACAACGCCTGCATGAGATCGAGACCGCTCGGCAATTTGGGTGTTCAATGCCGCGGTCACCGAGTACAGTGAATCTGCAACCTTGTGGTCATAGTTGCCAAAGAGCCTCTCTAGCGGGAGCACAAAATTGCTTTGCAGGATCAGCGCGGTACTGCGCGCCTGGATTGCGCTCCAGATGCGCTCCATCCGCTCGACGGTTCCGTGCAGGAACTCAGCAGCGGTTCCCGATCGCGCATAATACTGTATGCGCAGCGCTTGTGACGCATTTAAAAGCGCGACGCAGTCTGGTCGAAACCGGTACAGTGGCGACTCCGCGTCATAGACTTCCAACTCGATTCCTGCGAACGGTCCTTCGTAAACGACAGCGTTGAATCCGGCGCGGCGCAACAACGCCTTTAGCAGGGGAACAAACTGCTGCGTCGCGGCGTCTCCGAGTAATGCGATTCTTATCTCTGCCAGAGTTGGATCGGCCCCTGCGTGTTTCGCTTCGGAGATCAACGAGCAATAATCAAGGTTGCTACTTGTATCGGTCTGCATGCGGAGATCGCTATTCACCGGCAGCCTTGCGGGCGTAGATAACTTTTTCGCCAAAACGAGCTACCTGTTGGTAGTGGCTGCGGATATATTCGAGTACTGGAAACGTGCGTGACGGATCGCAGGCAAGGCGCGAGGATCGCCAGACCAACGCGGGAAAGGTGCAGCCGGTGTTCATACACAGTCCGTAAGTCGCCTGGAAGTCCGCACCCGCGTTCGCGATCACCAATCGGGGGGGATTTTTCTCTATCCGGACGAGGTCCGTGTTCAAGTGATTGGCGTCCGGCGCGAATGCCGTAAATTGAGTGGAAAAGATCGGACTGGCGCGATGTCCTCCGAAATTCACTCCCCCTCCATCGGCGACGTCGAGCAGGGACTCGCCCCGATCCGTATGCGTCATAACGTACGCAAAAACTTTGGGCGCCACTTGAGTATCCCGCAGCCGGATCGTCCCGGCGTCAGTATCTAACCGCGCATATTGCGTAGTGGCCTCGGTTACGACGGCGCCCATGAGGCGCAGAGCGCCATACGCCAGCAAGATGGCTGAAATCGCAAGGGCGGGATGGCGGCTGAACTCGAATTTCCGTAGAAACCATAGCATCAGGTAAGGGCAGACGATCATCCAGAGCGGATAAGCGGCCATAGATACCTGTGTGAGCTGGCTCATAGTACCGCCGAAAAGGCCGCGGAGTGAGATCAGGAAGGCCGGCGTAAGCAAGAGCATGAGCAAACTGTGTTCGGTCCGGCGCCGTTCCGGCATTCGCGCAATACCGACGATCAGAGCCACCCAGAGCAGAATGCCGATCCACATAACCGGGAGCAGCACCGTGCCGGTGGAGAGGAAAAAGCTGACGATACGGAACGGCGTCGCTCCGCCCGAGAAGACGGGCAGTTCGGCGACACAGTACGGCAGATAGGCGACCGCGGCCGCCGCGGAGAGCAGCGCCCCGCCCCACAGCAGAATATTCATCTTCCCGTACCGCGCCCAGGAACGGCGGAACTGCAACAAGCAGCAAACCGCCACAGCGATAACCCCGTAGCCAACCGCGACCAAGGCGCCGAAAACGCCCAGTCCAGTCGGCCACCACGGGCAAGTTAGCGCAGCGGTTCCGTATCCGCCGATAGCCGAAAAGACACTGTGGGCGCCGCAAAGAGCGACGATTGCAGCGTAGGCGGCGATGGCCGGCGCCGTCGCCAACAGAAAAACCCGGCCATGGCGCCAAGCCCAACCTGCCCGGGCCCCTGAGGGAAACCAAATGCGCCGGTCGAGGAGCGCCGCTGTCACGAGGCATCCGAGCACTCCGATTATGAATTCTGGTTTACTGAGTAGTCCGATCGTCGAGCCGACGATCGTCCAACCGAGTTTCGTTCGCGTCATTGATCCGGACGTCAGATAGTCCGCCATCTCCCGGATCACGAGCAGCAACCCAATCCCCCCGAGCAAGATCGCCGGCGTGTAGATCTGCAGCGAGAACAGTGCAAAGTTTGCAGCATTGGCTACTCCAGCGCAGGCGAGGACGATGGCCGCTGAGACCGCCAAGAGGCCGGGAACGAATCGCCGCGCTGTATCCCACGTGAGTAGGACCAGTGAAACGCCGATGATGTCGAGTAATCCCTGGAGAGCTGCAAATTTCGCGCCCACGACTGAGAGCGTTAACCCGGAAAGCAGGATGGACAAAGGTGGATATTGCCAGGTGAAGTCGCGGTAGGGATATTCACCCAAGCCCGTTCGGTATGCTTCGAAGATCCAACGCGCCGAATCTCCCCATAGCGTATCCAGCTTGCCCCAGCGCAAGGCGCACAACGCGAGGCAGAAGACCACAAGTCCTGCCGCGATGGCTCGCGAGGAAACCATGGGGGGCCGTGCGACGGATTGTACAGTTACGGCGGCGGTGGCAGTCATGCGCGAAGAAATCAGGCGATATTCAGTCGATTACTGCTGGGCGAAGATACCGTACTGTTGGTCTCGAACTCGACGAAATACAGAGGCTGCTCCTTCGTTTCATCCAGAATGCGGGCCACGTATTCCGAGAGAACCGAGAGAATCAGGAAGAGCATCAGGAACATGGTGGTTTGGGTGAGCGAAGTAGTAATCCAACCTTCCGCTACATGCCGTTTGATGAGCGAGACAAGTAGGATATAACCGAGATACGCTGCGTTCGCCAGACTCGCCACAAATCCGAGCAGCGCGGCCAGACGCAGCGGCGCCGCTGAATTGGAAACCAGGATATCGGTTATGGCTAACAACTGCTTCAGCACCCGGCCTGAGTCTCCCGCTGACTCAGGGCCCTGGTGATAAACAACCGAGCATTGCTGGAATCCGATGATTCCGTTCAGGCAGCTCAGATACCGGTTTCGGCTGTGGATGCGCACGATCGAGTTGACCAGGCGCCGGCTGAACACGCGGAAGTATGATTCGTCCGGATGAAGCGAAAATCCCAGTATACGGCTGGTCAAGCGGTATACCGGCGCCGAGACGGCGCGTTCGAGGAAGCGCGTCGGCCGTCCCTGGCATTCTGCTACGACGGCGTCAAAGCCCGCGGCGGCTTTGGTGACGAGAATGGGAATGAGTTCCGCGGGATCGTTCAACAGATCCATGGTGACGACGTAATCGCCGATGCAGTGGTCGAGCGCGGCGGCGATGGCCACCTCTCGCGAGTAGCATCGCGAAAGGCGAAGCAACCGAACGTTCGGCAAGCGCTGTTGCAATTCCAGCACATGGGCCTGGACCACGAAAGGCGATCCGTTATCGACCACGAGGAGTTCGTAGAACTCGTACGCTTTCGAAAGTACTTCGAGCGTTTTTTCGATGCGTTGATCCACTTGCGGGGCCTGGCGGGGGAGCACCACCGACACCGAAATGAGCAGGTCGTGATTGCGCCCCGGCTGCCCTAGCGTTGACTGATTATCGAGAGGTTTGAGTGTCGAATTCATGCTTGGACCACGGGAAACAATCGGGGGCGTCAAGCGCCTTTAGAATGTCGTAGATGTTGTCGATTTTCGCGCCCATGATTACGGAAAAATTCTTTAGCCCGTAGTCGCGGCGGCAGAGGATCGGACGGCCGTCGTCGACCTCATTTCGAACCAGGACGGTTTTGGTTTCGAACAGCGAGCCCGCGCAGGTAGCAGCCTGCAAGGCAGGCACATAGCGCTGAGCATCCCGGAGCATGAAGATGCTCTTCGACGGCAGGCTGGGGTTTCGGGGTGGACACCGGTAATGTTCGAGATCGCTCCAGGATTCATGCGGCGTATAAGTCACATGCGTCAGGCTGTGCAGACCCAGCGTCGGAAACGGCATGGTGGAGAAGAAGGGACCGTCCATCACCGTGATGCCGATTCGCTCAAGTTGTGGCGGCACGCGGATCAGGGCTATCTCAGCGATTTCATGCTTCAACGGAAGCGGGGGCAATGAAGAACTTATCAGCAGATGGTTGATCTGCGAGTAAGCACAGTTCCAGACGCGCTCGGAGCACACCTCGGCGCCATCACTCGTTTCGATCCGCAAAGAGCCCGCCGGGCCGTGCGAGATCCGCTTGGCCTCGATTCCGTATGCAACCTCGATGCCGGCCTCCTCGATGCCGGCGCGCAGTTTGTCGCGGAGACGTAAGCCGTCAAAGGCGCACTCTTCCACTGAGAACGCCTCTTCGATCAAGTCCGGGTTGAACAGGCTTGCTACCTGCCCGGAAGCCGGCTGCAGCGGAATTCCGACGTTCTGGCAAAACTTCTTATATTGATACGCGCTGACCCTCGAGGCCTGGCGAGCGATGGCATACACCTGGAGGAATGTTCGATCGACGCAGTCTTCGAAATCGGCGATGAAACGCGGATAGTTGAAAGCCGAGCGCAAGGCCGTGATGAGACTACGGGGATAATGATAGCCGTTGTGCACGCGCGCCTGATTGCCGAACGATGCGCGCGTCAGCAGGCCGCTCTCCCTTTCGAGGATGAGCAAGCGCGGGTAGCGATCCATCATCGACAGCGCGAGGCAACAGCCGAAAAACCCTCCACCGATTATGATGGCGTCGTAGAAGTCGCGACTGGGAGCGGAAGCGGACATTGGGATCTACTAACGGGTGACCGTTGCCAGCGCGGCCAATCGCTCGACTGATGCGCCGTCGGCCGGCGATTCCTTGCGGCTGCGCTCCAGTTTCAATTTTTCTTCCAGGGCTTCGACGATGGGCGCAATCCACATGGCCGACGCCGAAGCCCGAGTGTACTGGACGAAAGTCATCTGGCCGTCGCCCGACAAGGGAATGAGCATGCGGGGAAAATGCTCGATCGGCCCATCCTCGCCGCTGAACTCGAAATGTTCGCCGTCAAGATCCAAGGCGACGTAACGGAATCCCGCAGCGGCGCAGACGTCGATCACCACAGCCCAGCAATCCTTCAGATACCTGGCGTTGGATAATGCCTCTTCATATTCCTTCAGACAGATTCGCATGCGCAACATTCTGCGGAATTCGCCTGTGAAGAGAAAGTTCCTGGCAGAGGTGAACTCGACATACCCTAGCTTGCGAATACCAAAGTAAGCGCCGAAGGCGAAGAGCACGATCAACATCGTCGTAATGCGAGGGCGGACGATGGTCTGCAGAACGGCTAACGTGACCGCGAGAGCCGAGACTCCATACAAGACCAACGTCGCCTTCCGCTGCGTCATTCCCAGTGAGAGCAAACGGTGGTGGATATGGTTGTGATCGGCGTAAAAGATCGGTTGCCGCCGCAGGAATCGCCGCACTATCGAGATGGCGACATCGGCGGTGGGAACAGCGACTGCCATCAGAGGAGCAAGAGGTCCCAGACCCGCTGCCGCGTGCTGGTGCCACATCAGACCGAAACAGCCAAGCAGGAAGCCAATCAGCAAGCTGCCGCCATCTCCGAGGAAAACCGTTGCGGGGTTGAAGTTATAGTAGAGGAACCCGAGTAGCGCTCCTAACAGCGGCACGATGGCTAGCGAGAGGACCGGATGGTGATGAATTACGCCGGCCATGAGTAAGCCGGCCGCCCCCAGCAGGGCAACTCCGGAGGCTAAGCCGTCGAGTCCGTCAATGAGATTAAACGCGTTGGCGCAGAAGACCAGCCACAGGACGGTGAGCGGGAACAACCAGAAATCGAGTTCCGGATGGCCGGCGAATGGCGCGGGCCGTACTCCTGCCCAAAAGGCCCAACATGCCGCCACGATCTGGCCCGTGACTTTTTGCCATGGAGTTAACCCCCGGAAGTCGTCGAGAAGTCCAGTCGCGAAAACGATCGCCACGGCGGGCAGAAGTCTTCCCAGCAGGTGAAGGCTTGGTCCGCTCTCGGCGAGCATCTCCTTCCAAAAAGACCCGGAGATCAGCACTACCGCCAACACGAAGGTATACGTGATGGCGATTGAGATGCCTCCCACTCGTGGGATCGGCCGCACGTGCAATTTCCTGCGAGCGTCCGGCTGGTCGACCATTTCGAGAAATGCAAAGAAATCCCGAAAGATCGGCGTCAGTACCAGGGATACGGCTAACGAGCAAATACCAACGATCAGTAAGACTAGCATGGGGATCCAGGTAGTTCCAATCGACTATATTTGTTCGGCTTGAAATGGTAGCCGCGTAACTGCCGGGGCGCAGGCCGCCTCGGCAATGATATTGCAGATTCGGGCTACGCCTTGCGGAAGATCGTAGTGACCGAGAAAAGCGGTTCGTGCTCTCGCTCCGGCAGCGGCGATCTTGTCGCGGTGGGCTTCCAGATCTTTGAGCAACTCAAGCACGCCCTGGCCGTTACCGCAATCTACTTGCCAGCCGCAGCCAAAGCGGCGGATGATTTCCGCGGGTGTGGACTCGCGCGGGCCGATATAAAGGATGGGGCGCCCTGCCGCCAGCAGGCCGTAGACCTTGCTGGGAACAACCGTCCCCAAGCACGTTTCGCGTTGCGTCACCAATCCGATATCGCCCGACGCCAAATTGCCCAACATCTCATCACGGCGGCAATAGGGAGCGAACGATGTGTTGGTGATGCCGTTCCTCAGGCAGAAATCAAGAAGTTCTTTTCGGCGCGCTCCGTCGCCGACAAACTGGAAGTGGAACAGAGGGTCGCCTTTCAGCCGCTCCATCGCGTACATAATCGTGTCGATGTCATGCGGCCGGCCCAGATTCCCCGAGTACAGGACCTGCAGCGGTCCATGGCGGTGGAGAGGCAGCGGGAAGATCTTGCTACCATCCGCCCAGTTTTCAGCGACATGAATTTGCGCCGCCGGGATGCCTCGACCCATCAGCCGGCTCCGCATGCAGTCTCCAATCGCGATCACCCCGTCGGACCGCAGTCGCGACCAGTCCGCAATATGTCCCAGCAGCCGGACCATCCAGGAGTTGTGTTTCGCCAAGCCCACATCGACGAGCGCTTCAGGGAACAGGTCCATCTCCCAAATGAAGTGCTTTACACCGCGTACGCTTTTGAGCACGGCGCCAATTACGGACAGCATCGGCGGGGTTGTCAGCGTGACCACCACGTCCGCAGCCGGCGCGCGCAATCCCATCCACAGCGCGCCGAGAAAGAACGAGGCGTACGAGCAAAACCGAGCCGGCAATCCGCTCCCGAACCGGGAACATGCGATCCGATGAACCACCGCTGCCGGTTCCTCTTCGGCGGCGTCGAGCCGGGCATAGGAGCTATCTCCGCACAGAATCTCCACTTTGTGACCCTGAGCCGCCAGGAAGCGCGTCAGGTCGGTCAGATATTGACTGGTGGCTGCGCTATCCGGCCAAAAGAACTGATTGATGAAAATGATACGCATTGAAGAGCCGTGCGGGACAGGCTGAGCGTGAGGCGGGCGACTTCTACCCGGTAGACTGCTTAGAGTGTTATTGGGCCGCCGCTAATGAGCCGCCGCTCGTAATTTCGACGTTGAGTATTCGATTAGCGAATTGTGTCGCTGGATTGCCGGCATAAACCACGTAAGGTTGAAGGCTCTTGGTGGCAACCGATCCGGCCGTGAGTACGGCCCCCTCGCCGATAATCGCACCCGGCCCAACGATCGCGCGGGCGCAGATCCAGGCGCCGTCATGAACGTGGATCGGCCGCACAATCAGGCCGAACGCGGGATCCGACCAATCGTGGTTTCCCGTGCAAAGGTAAGCACCCTGCGAAACACAAACATGGCTCCCGAGGCGCACCAACGCAAGGTTATCGATCCAGCAATCCTCACCGATCCAGCAATGGTCGCCCACGCGGAGCAGCCACGGATACTTCACGCGGACCCCTGGCTTGATGACTACAGCCGTGCCGATCCCGGCTCCGAACAGACGGAGCAGCCAGCGGCGAAACGAGGAAGAGGGAAGCGCCTGGCATCGCAATAACGGAAGCCCGACAAAGAACCACAAGGCCTGTACGAGACTGGACCGCTCCGAACGATAAGTATGTTTGTACTTCGATAAGTCGATTGGCGTCGGGCTCATATTCACTCAGCCGCCTTATGTCAGCGAAAAATCTGCACACTCGACGGCTGGGGGCCACCGAGTACCCAACGGTAAACCTCGGCCATTTGCTTGCCGACCACAGGCCAGGTGAAACGGCTTGCCACAAGGGCCCGGCCGCGCTCACCCATCATATGCCGTTCCAGCGCCGACAAACCGAGTGACTCTTCGATAGCAATCTCAAGCGCGCGCTGCTCGGGTTCGACAACCCAACCACATCCGTTCTCGGCTACTTCAGGTATATTGCAGCCGCGCGTGACGATCACAGGCAGACCCATGCCCAAAGCCTCCAGTACAGCCACGCTGAAGCCTTCCGAGAATGAAGGCAGCGCAAAGACGGCCGCCATGGCGAGGGCGCTCCATTTCATCGGGCCGGCCAGCATTCCGGTGAATGTCACTTGATGGCGGATTCCGAGCTCGTCAACGAGGCCATCCAACGTTGCCCGTGTGCCCTCGAAATCGGGTCCGGCGAGTACCAGGTGCGCGTCATCGAACGAAGACGCCGAACGCGCCCAGGCGCGTACGAACATCACCAGTCCCTTCTTAGGGTGAAGGCGGCCTAGATACAACACCACGCGTTTACCTGCCAACTGCGGATACGCCTCATGGAAAAGAGCCGCCGAGACGCCTTCCGGAACGGCGACGCCACTAGGAACTACGGCGACCGGGTTCGTCAACCCGATGCGGCGATAGTCACCTACCTCGGCCTGCGTAAGCGCGCGAAGGCACGTAGCTCTTCGAAGGTTATTCGTCTCCACCAGCGTCGCGTAGACCGCTTTTTTCAGGCGCTTAGCTTGCAGAGCCCACCGCTCGAGCATGCCATGCGCCGATAGAATATAGGGGCGCCGGCAAGTGTGAGCCAGGGATGCCCCCACAGCGCAGTGCGTCTCCCAGATACCATGAATGTGGATGCCATCCGCCTTT
>Ga0302326_10027000_pt1 | contig 11589 bp, 9 predicted proteins | sample Palsa_T0_3_FD_202264 | JGI IMG/M metagenome (GOLD analysis project Ga0302326, IMG submission 202264) | Peat permafrost microbial communities from Stordalen Mire near Abisko, Sweden - Palsa_T0_3 | ecosystem: Environmental > Terrestrial > Soil > Palsa > Peat permafrost | place: Sweden: Abisko...
GCAGCCGGTGGTTCTTCGCCCGGGAATGATTGGGATTGCGGAATTGGAAGCGGCGACTCGAGGAATCGCCGGGGTCGCTTGGGGCTCGGCGCGAACTGGAGAGATGGTGGACAACCTGGCGAAAGGGGGAGGCGGCTTCGCCTCGCCGGGTTTGCAGGCGCGGCATTATGCGCCGGCTACGCCGCTCTACGTGTTAGTTCCCGGCGCTCGATTGCCGAAGGGGCGCGGGCGCGTGATTGAGATGCCGGCGGAGCCGATAGGCTATGCGAACAGTTTGTATGCCCGGCTGCATGAAGCGGATGGCGAAGGCTGGGATTGGATTGCCGTGCATCAGCCGCCCCAGGCGCCGGAATGGGCGGCCATTCACGACCGCTTGAAGCGGGCCGCTACCGGATAGCAGCCTCCTAGTGTGTCAAGTTGCGGAGGTTGGTACGACGTCTATTCGCTTGCTGACGCGCGCGGTTCAGTGCTGAAAGTGGCTTGCACTGAACCGCGACCGTCAGGGAGCGGAAGCGGACCTCCGCAACTTGTCGCTAGCGCTGTTTTGCCGTTGTAGCGTGCGGGCGCAATCCGCTCCATTCTTCACCCACAACGATCGAGTTGGCCGGATTCTCGGAGATGTACTTCACGCTGACGTAACCGAGCAGTCTTTGATCTCCCTCGGGCAGCAAGTGGCGAATATGTGATAAGTCCTGCATCGAGCTGTACTCGATGCCGCGAACGGTATAGACATAGTCGATGGTTTCGCCGTGAAGATCGGTAACCAGGCCGTCGGCCACGCGCCCGGTCCGGCACACGTCCAGGCGCCGACGCTTCTCTAATTCCTGGGCAGTCGGCGGCTTCCGCCTGCGCCATAGGATTAGCCCAACCGCCGAAGCGACGACGGCGGCGCCGAGTCCCGCGAGAACTCTGACGTCAGCCAGGGCCTTTAGAACAGCCAAGGCCATTCGCTCCTATTTCTTCACCAATTCGAAAGCCTTGTTGTAGTCAGCCAGGAACTGCTCGAGCCCTTTGTCGGTGAGTGGATGATTGAACAATTGATCCAGCACCTTGAATGGCATCGTGCCGATGTGCGAGCCGGCCTGGGCGGCTTCAATCACGTGCAGCGGCCCGCGGATGGAGGCAGTGAGAACCTGCGTCTTGTATCCATAGTTCTTGTAGATCATGGTGATTTGCCGGATGAGATCCATGCCTTCCCACCCGATGTCATCCAGGCGCCCGACGAAGGGGCTGATGATATAGGCGCCGGCCTTGGCGGCGAGCAGCGCCTGCGCGGCGCTAAAGCAAAGCGTGACGTTGACGCGGATCCCCTCGCCGGCGAGGGCCTTTACCGCAATGATCCCCTCACGAATGAGCGGAATCTTGACGACGATGTTCTTGTGGATCTTGGCGAGCCTGCGGCCATCCTCGATCATCTCCTTGTGGTTGACGGTAACGACCTCGGCGCTGACGTCGCCGTCCACAATGTCGCAGATGCGCCGGACCTGCTCTTCCAAAGGAACACCTTCCTTGGCAATCAAGGTCGGGTTGGTGGTTACGCCGTCGACGATGCCCCAGGCAGCGCCCTTTTTCAACTCGTCCAAATTCGCTGTGTCCAGAAAGATTTTCATGATGAATCCTTTGATGCCTGCGCGCCGGAAACGTTGCATCTGGCGGTGCGCCAGCCTTGATGTTACCAGAAGATTTTGCGAAGAAGAGCGCCGGAAATCCTGGGAACAACCGGGGAGTGAAGGAAACGTCCGCTTAGAAATTGCAACTCACTGCAGGGTGATTTCAGCGCTTTGCGACTTGCCGCTTTCGTTCCCCTTCTGATCGATGGCGCTGACCGCATAACGATAGCGTTTACCGGGCGTTACATTCCGGTCACTGTACGCGGGAGCAACCAGCAGATCGGGCAAGCGCTCGAGAGGGCCGTCGCCTACGGCGCGCCATAAGTAATAGCCTTTCAATTTAGTTTCCGGGGAACGCTCCCAGGTGACCTCGATCGAGTTGGCGCCCGCGATCACGGCGATGCTCGCTGGAACGGAAGGCGGATACACATCGGGCTTATCGATGGGTACGGGTTCGGAAGGTTCACTCTCGGCGATCACGCCCGAAGTTTCCCGCGTGGCTACTACCGAATACTCATACGGGGTGTCAAATTGCGACGTGGAGTCGAGGTAAGGCGAACTGTCGACGGTTGCGAGCAGCACCGGGTTCTTCTGGAACGACGGGGTGCGGCGATAGATGTTCCATTTCAGACCCGCGCGCTCGGGCCACGAGACCACATATCCGCCGGCAGTGGGAACGACGCTAACCTGTGGCCGCTCGAGGGGCGCCACCACCTCGATGTGGACAAAGTTCGAAAACGCCGACCAACGGCGATTGCGGATAGACGTGCGAACGGCGATGGCGACCTTCTGGTCTTGCCACGGCGCTGCATCGAATTGCCTGACGATGGAGCTGGTTTGGTCGTCGGAGGAGACGTCGATCGGGAGGGACTTCACCTTGGCAAACCAGACGTCCTCATGAAAGGGCTTCGCATCCGGGCCCATTTCGGCTTCGACACCCTCGAACTTGCGGATCAGCAATCCGTCGGTGGTGTAGCGGGGCAGCGTGAAATGCACTTCGATCTTCGAGCCTCGCTCGACGGCGCTGAGATCGGCAATCGGCTTCGGGATGTGCGGCGAAGGAGGCATCGGGTCGCCGACATAACCGCAGGAAGAAAGTCCGGCCCATGCCGCCAAGCCCAGCAGCGCGCAGGAGGCGGCGCGCGGCGCCAGACGAACGCTGGGCGAGAACACGGGCCGGCGCGCGAACTCTTGCATCAAAGGATATACCGGCTCAGGTCCTGGTCCTTGACAATGTCCGCCAGCTGTTTGCGCACAAATGCGCCATCCACGCGGACGTTTTTCTTCTTCAGGTCAGGGCCCTCAAAAGAGACTTCCTCGAGCAGACGCTCCATGATGGTGTGGAGGCGCCGGGCGCCGATGTTCTCCATGGATTCATTGCACCGGGCGGCCATGCGGGCGATTTCGACCACGGCGTCTTCGGTGAAGGAGAGCTTGATGCCTTCGGTATCCAGCAGCGCTACGTATTGCTTGATGAGCGCCGACTTAGGCTCTTTCAGGATGCGGATGAAATCCTGCTCGTTCAGCGATTTCAATTCCACCCGGATCGGGAAGCGGCCCTGCAGCTCGGGAATCAAATCGCTTGGCTTGGACACATGGAAGGCGCCGGCGGCGATGAAGAGAATGTGATCGGTGCGGACAAATCCGTAGCGGGTATTGACGGTAGTGCCCTCGACGATGGGGAGAATGTCGCGTTGTACGCCTTCGCGGCTGACGTCGGGGCCATGACCGCCTTCGCGCCCGGCAATTTTGTCAATCTCATCGAGAAAGACGATTCCATTGCGCTCCACCCGTTCGAGGGCGATGCGAGTGACCTGGTCCATATCGATGAGCTTCTGCTCTTCTTCCTGGATGAGGTATTCGAGGGCTTCCGAGACGCGCATATTGCGCTTGCGCGTGCGCGCGCCAAACAACCCGGGAATCATGTCCTTCAGGTTGATGTCCATTTCCTCGAGGTTGCCGTTGGTGGAGAATTCGAAGCTCGGGCCGCGTTCCTTGACGTCTACTTCCACAGTCCGGTCGTCCAGTTTGCCCGCGCGCAGTTTCTCGCGCAGCTTCTCGCGAGTGCGCTCCGGAGCTTCGGCGCCTTCCGGGGCGGGCGGGATGAGGAGATCGAGCAGCCGTTCTTCGGCGTTCTGTTCGGCACGGTCGGCGACCTGGTCGAGGCGCTCCTCCCGCACCATGTCGATGGCTATATCCACCAGGTCGCGCACCAGCGATTCAACGTCGCGCCCGACATACCCGACCTCGGTGAACTTGCTGGCTTCCACTTTCAGAAACGGGGAATTGGAGAGCTTCGCCAGGCGGCGCGCAATCTCTGTTTTGCCGACGCCGGTGGGCCCAATCATGAGGATGTTCTTCGGCATCACCTCTTCGGCCATCTCGGGTTCCAGCTTCTGGCGGCGGACACGATTGCGTAGCGCGACTGCCACGGCGCGTTTTGCGTCTGCCTGGCCGATGACGTGCCGGTCGAGCTCGACCACGATTTCACGCGGCGTCAGCTCATCGAGCAGCGGCGCCTCATCGGTAGCCGGCTGAGGCAAGTGAATTACCATTAGCCCAACTCCTCGAAGGCGATGTTCTCGTTCGTGTAGATGCAAACCTCGGCGGCGATTTTCATCGCCTTCTCGACGATTTCGCGAGCGCTGAGGTTGGTGTTCTCGAGCAGCGCGGAGGCGGCGGCTTTGGCAAAGGCGCCCCCCGATCCTATGGCGGCCAGAGGAGAATCAGGCTCGATCACATCGCCGGTTCCGCTCACAATATACATGTTCTGCAAGTCGGCGACCAGCAGCAGAGCTTCCAGATGGCGCAGCATGCGGTCCGTGCGCCAGTCCTTGGCAAGCTCGACTACGCTGCGCGCCAGGTTGCCGGCGTGCTGCTCGAGTTTGGTTTCAAAACGCGCAAACAGGGCAAAGGCATCGGCGGTCGAGCCGGCAAAGCCACTGACGATCTTGCCGTTGTGGAGGCGGCGCAGTTTACGGGCGCTCGCCTTAAGAACCTCGCTGCCCATGGTGACCTGGCCGTCGCCGGCCAGCACAACCTTGCCGTTGCGCCGCACGCAGAGAATCGTCGTCGAACGGATTCGCTTCTTCTTCATTTACTAGCCCTATTTGAGCACAGCAGGGACGGTTCCCCGGTCGGGGCGGCGGCGAGCCGGCTGGGTGCCGGGGGGCAAGGGCAGACAAGCGGCGTTGGTTCGCCATCACACCCGATTTCGTTTGTTGGCCGGTCGGACAGCGGGGTCATGGAGTGAAGCAGCGCTTGCAGATCTTGTTTTGGCATGATATCGTCGGTCCTCAGAATGAGCGGGGCAGAGACCTTGTGAAGCCGTCTCCTATCTCAGTTGGAATTCCGACCTTTGGGCGCGGTTTGCGCTTGGCTGAGACTTTAGAACATCTCGCGGAATGTGACCCTCCGCCGGCTGAGATTATCGTTCACGTGGATCAGTCTGACGGAAGACTCGAACGCGAATTGAGGACTCGATTTCCACACCTACGAATACTTTCTTCGGCCGAGCGGGTGGGTCCTGGAGGCGGGCGTCATCGATGCCTCCTGGCAGCTACCCAACCGTTCCTGGTCAGCTTTGACGATGATTCCTGGCCGACAGATCGCAAGTTCTTTGGTGAGGTGGCACGTCTCTTTGAGCTTTATCCGCGGGCGGCGATTCTTGCCGCATCGATCTATTACCCCGATCAGCCGCGACCGGAATGCATACCCGACGTGAAAATCGTCACTGATTACGCCGGATCTGGTCACGCGATCCGCTTGAACGCATATATTCAAACCGCCGGATACATCGATCGCCCTTACGCTTACGGTGTTGAGGAGGTAGATCTAGCCATGCAACTGTATTCGCTCGACTGGGCGATCCTTAAATGTCGCAGTCTTCGTGTATTTCACGATACGCAGCACGCTCATCATTCCAAGGCCGATATTGTTGCCAGCAAAGTGCAAAACGTCGCGCTCATGGCCTTTCTGCGTTATCCCGTACAACTGTGGCCCCGGGGATTGTTGCAACTCGGCAACGTCATTTCCAACATGATCAAATGCCGGCGCTTCGCGGGTCTCGGAGAAGGTTTACTGGGCATCCCAGTTACGTTGTTCCGCTACAAATCATGTCGACGTCAACTACCCGCGGCCAAGATTCGCTCTTACCTCAATGCGCGCCAAAGATTACCGTCATGATGCTTCGCCAGGTTTGCGCTTCCCTCTGCTCCTACAACTAGTTCCGCTTGGTTTGTTGTTTAGGATTCTTTAGGGGAGACGCAGTTTGCACCAGCATCGTGAATGGCTTGGGCATCGAGCCGCCAAAGAATCTGACGCAACATTCCGAGCCAGACCTCCGCATCGTGCTTGGGCAGTTGGAGGCGGCGCACGAGGCGGCGGATCTTCAGCTCATTCGACTCGCGCGTGCGTTCGTGAACATAGCCGCTTTTGCGCAGCAGATCAATCAGAACCGTCGTCATGCGCTCGAGGTCGTCGGCTGGCGCTTGCGGAGGGGCGTCGAATCCGGCCGGCGGCACTCTGGCGGCGCGGCGCAGCTCATAGAGGCACACGGCTACCGCCTGGCCGAGGTTCATCGAGCCGTGTGCTTCGCGAGTCGGGATGCGGAGATACCAGTGGCAATGGCTGAGGTCTTCGTTTGCCAAGCCGAACTTTTCCGAGCCAAAAAGCAGGGCCACGGGCGCCGATTCCCACTGCTGCCGGATCAGGCGCCCGGCTCGCTCCAAGCGGTATAGCGGCGCGTGCAGATCGCGATTGCCGAGCGACGTGGTCCCCACCACCAGCGTGCATCCGGCCAGAGCCTCGGCAAGCGTCGCATGCACCTGGGCGCGCTCGAGAATCGAGTGGGCATTCACCGCACTGCGGGCCTCACGGAACGCCAGGTCATAGGGGGTCACAAGATGCAGATCGGTGAACCCGAAATTGGACATGGCCCGCGCGGCGGCACCGATATTCAGCGGGTTGCGCGGCGAAACCAGAACCACGCGCAATGCGCCGGGTCTCGCGTCCGCATGGGCGGGAGCACTCGCGGTGGAGCGCCTACTGCTCGAGGTAGGTGTAACCGTTCAGGCCCTCTTCATAGAACTTCAGCAGGCGCCCCGATTCCTCGTAACCAATGCGCTGCTCGCGAACCGCGGTTTCGACATCTTTGCGGAATTGCTCGAGCAGCGTGGCCGCGCTGAATTGGACGTAGTTGAGCACTTCGCGCACGGTGTCGCCTTGCACCACCGTTTCGAGCACTACTTCATTCTGCTCGTTGAGGATGACATGCACGGCGTTCGTATCGCCAAACAGATTGTGAAGGTCGCCCAGGATCTCCTGATAGGCGCCAATCAGGAACGAAGCCAAAATGTACGGCTGGCCATTAAAGCTGTGCAGCGGCAGCGTCTTCTTCACGTCGCGCCGGTCAATGAACTGGTCGACCTTGCCGTCGGAGTCGCAGGAGATGTCTCCCAGGATGCCCTTTCGCGTGGGCGCCTCGTTCAGCCGGTGAATGGGCATGATCGGAAACAGTTGCTTCACCGCCCAACTGTCCGGCATGCTCTGGAACAACGAGAAGTTGCAGAAGTAGGTGTCGGAGAGCATTCCGTCCAAGCCCTCGAGCTCTTCGGGAAAGTAGTCGAGGTCGCTTGCCAGCTTATAGATTTTCCTGCAAATCGACCAGTAGAAGTTTTCCGCAAGCCCGCGCTGTTCGAGCGACAGGTAGCCCAGGCTGAATAAGTTCAGCGCCGAATCCAGGGCCTGCTGGGCATCGTGGTAGGTCTCGAGCAGATTCTTCTTGTTCAGCGATTTGTGCGTTTCAAACAGGTCGATGAGGCACTGCTCGGAATCCTCGGAAATGGAAACGGGCAGCTCCTCTTCGCCAAACCCGCTCACGCCCAGGACATTGAACACCAGCGCGCTATGGTAGGCGGCCACGGCGCGACCGCTTTCCGTAATGATATTTGGATGCGGCACTTCCGCCTCGTCGCAAATATTCTGTATGTGGTAAACCACGTCGCGCGCGTACTCTTCGAGCGTGTAGTTCACGCTGGATTCAAAATCCGTCTGCGAGCCATCGTAATCAATTCCCAGGCCGCCGCCCACGTCGAGGAAGCAGAGCCCCGTACCCATGCGCTTCAGGTCCACATAGATGCGCGCTGCCTCGATCACCGCGGCCTTGATCTGGCGAATGTTGGTGATCTGGCTGCCCAAATGGAAATGCAGCAGCTCGAGGCAATCAGCCATGTCATTCAGCTTGAGAAACTCAACCGCCTTCATGGCTTCGTTGACGGTTAAGCCGAACTTGGAGCGGTAGCCGCCTGACGATTTCCAGCGGCCTGAGCCGCGGCTGGCCAGCTTCACGCGAATTCCAATGGTCGGTTTCACACCCACTTTGGCCGCGTGCTTGACGATCAACTCGAGCTCGGTGAACTTTTCGACTACCGGCGTGATGCGGCGCCCGATTTTCTGGGCGAGCATCACCATCTCGATATACTCGTCATCCTTGAAGCCGTTGCAGATGATGGGCGTCTCGTTGTCGGCAATCGCGAGGACAGCCAGCAGTTCCGGCTTCGAGCCGGCCTCGAGACCAAAGCGGTAAGGGCGTCCGTAGTGAAAGATCTCTTCCACCACCTGCCGCTGCTGGTTTACCTTGATCGGGTATACGCAGCAGTAAGAGCCGTGATAGCCGTGCTCTCGGATGCTGGTGTCAAACGCCTGGTGCAATTCGCCCAGCCGGTGCTTGAGGATTTCGCCGAAGCGGATGAGGATGGGCAGTGAGATGCCGCGCCACTCGAGGGAATCGACCAGTTGTTTGAGGTCGATCTTGCGCTCGGGCTCCTTGGTCGGGTGCACGAACACATTGCCGTTTTCGCCAATCGAAAAATACCCCTTGCCCCAACTGGCGACGTCATATAACTCAGTCGCATCGGTGACCGTCCAACGATCCGATGGCTCGCGTACCTGTGCCGGGTCGGCAACCTTAACGTTCAATGGTTCGAAACTCCTTCAAGAACTGGAATGAAGCTGCGCGGCAGCATCGATGGATATTGCTTTACTCCACAATTTAAACACGGAAATCGACCACGACCGAATAACATCTACATGAAATCGTTAAATTTTACGGCTGGTGAAACTTTCAATCCGGCGTGGGTCCACTAAAAAGCGCCACATGGACGGCCCCATGCGCCAGCTTGGGGCTCGCGCGCGGGGAAATGGCCCCAAGCTGACGCATGGGACTGAGACTCTATGCGGCCTCGACGCTGCCTTGCTGATAAGCTTCCAGGGTGGATGCGTCCGGTATCCGTCACTTCCCCATACGTGTTGAGTGGATCGAGTTTCTGGTGGGGCTGCTGGCGGGCGCGGCCGCCCTGTTTGCGGACAAGTGGACGCACGCGGGCCGGATCGAGCAGTTGGGGCGGGCACTGCGGACCGTTGCCCACCGCCGCGCCTTGTGGGTCCTGGTCTTCGCGTTCCTGGGGCCGTCGATCCGGCTCGCGCTTCTGCCGATCGCGCCGATACCGGCGCCTTACCTTCACGACGAATTCGTCAACCTGCTCGCCGCCGATACCTTGCTGCACGGCCGCTTGGCCAATCCCCCGCACGCGTTCCCGGATCACTTCGAAACCATCTACGTGTTTCAGAGGCCCACCTATTCCGCCATCTATCCGCTGGGGACCGCGGCTTTCGTGGCGGCTGGTTGGAAGCTGACGGGCGATCCCTGGTACGGAATGTGGATGGCGATGGTTTTGTGCTGCGGCGCGATCGCCTGGATGCTATACCGCTGGCTTCCACCCCTGGCGGCATGGGCCGGAGGCCTGCTCTTCAGCCTCGTGTTCGGCATCTCTTCTTATTGGATGAACAGTTATTACGGAGGCGCTGTTCCCGCGATGGGAGGCGCGCTGGTGTTCGGCGCTCTACCCAGGTTGACCTCGCGCTCCGTCTTGCTGACGTTGCGCGCCGCTTTGAAGGACGCGGCGATTTTGTCGGTGGGCTGGACATTGGTCTGGTTCACACGGCCCTACGAATCCGTCATCGTGGGGCTCATCGCCGGCGTGGCCATCGTGCGCGCGCTCTGGCGGCACCGGCGCGAGCCCTCGGCCCGCAGACTCGGAGCGGCTCTACTCGTGATTGGCACGGCCGTCACCCTGGATTTCGCGGGCTTCTGTTATCACAACTGGAGAGTCACGGGGGATCCGCTGCTCCACCCCTATCTATTGAGCCAAAGGGTGTATGGGGTTCCCTCCCCGCTTTTCTGGCAGAAGGAGATTCCCGAGCCTCCGGGCTTGACCCCGCAGCAGGAGCGCGTCTACCGCTGGGTGCGAACTCTCCCGCATCGCGGAGACTGGCGCTGGTTCGACTTAAAGAAAATCTGGGCGCTCTACGTTGGGTATCCTCTGACCATCCCTTTGGGAGTCGCCCTCTTCGCAGCCAGCCGAAAGACACGACGGTTGGGGCTGTTCCTAGTGGTCTGTCTTGCTTGGAGTCTGCTTTTCCCGGAGACCCAGCCGCACTATGTCGCCCCGCTCACGGGAGTGTTCCTCGCGCTGGCATCCTGGGGACTGCTGCGCACCGCGCACTGGCGGCCCGGGGGTCGCAGTTGGGGAACCGCGCTCGCGATCGGCCTCTTTGCCGGAAGCGCACTCTCGAGCCTGCGCGTGCTGCATGCCTGGTACATCTACGGCGGGCCGGCGCCCTTGAAACCGCGTGCCGCCATTGCCCGGGAACTGGAATCGGCTCCAGGAACCCACCTGGTGTTTGTGCGTTACGGACCAAAACACAATCTCCACGACGAGTGGGTATACAACCGCGCCGATATCGACCATGCCAAAGTAGTTTGGGCCAACGATCTGGGCGAAGAGCGCAACAGTGAGTTGATACGGTATTTTGCCGGCAGGCAGGTGTGGCTGGCGGAACCCGACCGGGGCGCACGCCTGCTTCGTCGTCCCGAAGGAGGCGCCGGGCAGGCCCAGATGCCATGAGATTTGCCCCGCGGGCGAGTCGAAGCACCATGTGAGCCAGGAAGCGCGCGCAAGGCACGAACTGCCCGCCGGCTCAAGTGAAGCGAGCCGCGGCGCCAAACAAAAGACGTTTCAGGCGGAAGCGAGCCGTCATCGCGAGCGTCAGCGGGCTGGTACATCAGGGACAATGGATCGAAGATGCGCGCCCTTTCTGAAGCCCAACGCTACCGTTGGGAACTTCCAATCCGGCGTGATCTTTTCGAACTGCTTGCTTCGGGCCTGACCACTGCCGTGTTGCTTCTCGCACCGCCGCGCGGCGACCACGGCTGGCTCGACAGATGGGGGCGCGCCGCACGCAAGCTGGCCCGGCGCAGAACTCTGGTCATCGTGCTGGCGGCCCTTTTGGGCCCCCTCATCAGGCTTGCGATACTGCCGATCGCGCCGATTCCGGAGCCGGCCATTCGCGACGAATTCGTGCACCTTCTGGTTGCCGATACCTTGCGGCACGGCAGGCTTGCGAATCCGCCACTTCCGCTCCCCGACTTTTTCGAGACCATCTACGAATTGCAGCGGCCCACGTATGCGGCCGGCTACCCCATCGGCACCGGCGCGTTCCTGGCTCTCGGTTGGATCCTCACCGGTCATCCGTGGTTTGGCGTTTGGATCAGCATGGTCCTTTGCTGCGGATCCGTAACGTGGTTTCAATACCGTTGGAATCCTCCTTTGGCGGCGTGTGCTGGGGGTCTTCTCTTCAGTCTCTTCTTCGGAATCGGATCCTACTGGATGAACGGCTATTGGGGCGGCGCAGTACCGGCGGCTGGAGGCGCTCTGGCCCTTGGCTCCCTGCCCGTTTTTCTGCGAACCTGGCGCATCCGGTCGGCAGGACTCATGGCGGCCGGCTGGACCCTGATCTGGTTTTCGCGGCCATTCGAATCGTTGCTTTTCGGAATCCTCATCGTGGCGGCGATTCTGGTTAGGCTGGCGCGAAACGGCCGTGGCTCCACTAAGGCCGTTGTCCCGCGCCGGCACCAATC
>Ga0302326_10027001_pt1 | contig 11589 bp, 5 predicted proteins | sample Palsa_T0_3_FD_202264 | JGI IMG/M metagenome (GOLD analysis project Ga0302326, IMG submission 202264) | Peat permafrost microbial communities from Stordalen Mire near Abisko, Sweden - Palsa_T0_3 | ecosystem: Environmental > Terrestrial > Soil > Palsa > Peat permafrost | place: Sweden: Abisko...
CGCCCCGCGCCGTATAAATCTTTCTGCTGTATTCCGAAGGAATCCTTTTCTTTATAGGGGCTGTCACAGAGTTCGGAATTACCGTCAGAGCCATTGTCTGGATTGGAGACGCTCGCCGTGTCAGAAGAATTGACGCGAACGCTGTCCGAACATCCGCCTTCGACGGGCGGACCCTGTGTTCCCGTGAATTTGTGCCATTCATCCAGCAACGCATCCATCACCCTGGGGTGTTGGCGCGGGCGTCCCCGCGGCTTTCGTGCGGCTTCGGTCATCTTCACCGTCGGAACGATCTTTTCCCCATCCCTGGCCAGCGTCGTATAATTGTGCAGTCGTTTGCCGCTCGCGTCGTAGAAGAGCGAACGCTCATCGAAACACAGCTTGCGACGCTCGGCCACGATCACGCCCCATCGTTTGCGATGATGGCCCTTTTTGCGACGGAGCTTTGTTTCAAAGGCCAATTCCGGGTTGTCACGGCGGATGCCCGCAAGCTCGCGGGTCGCATGTTCGCGCGAGTAGCCGGTCGTCCGACAAAACGCCGCGAGATCGACATCGCCCCAAATCGGAGAGCGCGCAGCGACATTTCGTATCCACCCCTCAAGGCGGGCACGGCACGACGCGCCGCAGCCGTGGCGCCAGCCACGGTGACGGTGGATGTTGTCTTCTTGCCGGGATGAGGGCAGACCCCACCGGCTAGAAAAATTCGACATTTTTCTTGATTCCAGCGCTTTCAGAATCAAGACTGCCCATGTCTCGTCGGGCGCAGTCCTGACTCCAAAACTTCAGGGACTATCGAACTCGAATTCGGTAGTCCCTTTTTGCTGCTGAGATGGGAGTTGGGCTATTGGTTGTGCTTCATGAAATTGTGGGCGAAAAAAACGGACCGAAAGACATCCCCGCGACTGCGGGACTTCGCGGCTTGGAGCCGAAAGCCGGATTTGGATGAAGGCTTGGCCGCGACGGAACTCAGCACGGATGGACATTCCTTCGGACCGCCGATCACGGTTTTGGCAGTCCGAAACGGCGGCATCCCAAGGCCCAATTCGTATGAGCGAAGGGGCCGAGGGATGCCATTTACGTGACCCCTGACGTGACCCCCGTGTGGTTTTTTCTTTCCATTCTCGGGTTCTAACGCCGGATAAATGCCGTTTTTCGGGTGCCGATTTCCGCGCACTTTTCTGCATTTCCCTCTGTAAACGCCGTTCTTTTCTGTTATCTTCCTTTCACGCCGATAAATGCGAAAAATCGTTCGGGACGAAGAGGCCGCGGGTTCGAATCCCGCCAGCCCGACCATAGATTGCGTTAATCCAGGTACCAGCGCCCTCCCGGAAAAGACTCTCGAATCCAGGAGCGGGATGAGAACGCAGTTCGACTGCACTGCCGCGAAGCGCTTCCTTCCGCCGCCCTATTTCTTGATCGGAGAATCTTCGTCTCCGAAGATTTGCCGGATCTCGAGGATGTCTCCTTCCGCGGCTGGGCAGTTCTGCATGAGCTCGACCAGTTGGTCTTTCGACTTCGCCTCCACCATCCAATAGCCGCCAATCACTTCTTTCGTTTCGATAAACGGTCCGTCAGTCACGGTCGCTTTGCCCTTCGAATACGACAAGCGCGCGCCACTCGTCAACGGATGCAGACCGTTCAGCGAGAGGAGTTCGACGCTCTTTGACAACCATTCGTTAAATTTGCCCATTTCCTCGATCACCTTCGGGTCGAGAAAGTCCGGCTCCGGTTGCTTGTTGTCGCGGTAGACCGATGGGATCATCAGGATCATGAATTTCATGGTGTTTTTCCTTTTCTTGGTTGGCGCCCGGTAAAGGGCTGGTTCGTCTTCTCGACGTTTGGAGCGACCGAGAATCGACAATCGGTCCAATTTTTTTCGGAAAAATGGACGCGAAAACGCCCCCTCAAGGCTGCGCGGGCACGAGGAGCAACGGCTTGGGATTGTCCACATGACCCGCCGGACGCTGCCCTTTGCCGGGCCGGTCGGAGTCGCCGATTTCGGTCCGGATGTTTTCGGCCAGGCCGAGGAGCCGCCGCACCACGCCGGGATGCTCGCCCGAGGCTTCTCGACCCTCATGGGCAAAAGAAACCCGGCTGTAGGGCGGAGGGTAAAACGGAGCCTGTATTCCAAACCTTGATTCACCCGAATGGTGGATGCATGTTCAGGCCGTGCGAAAGAAGATCATTAGCTCGACGCGCTCCGTGATGGGCGGGACGCCTGTTTTTGCGGGAACCCGCGTCCCAGTGCAAACGTTCATCGACTACATAGAAGGCGGAGAGTCGATTGACGATTTTCTCGACGGGTTTCCGACGGTGACGCGCGAGCAGGTAATCGCATTTTTGGAAGAGGCCAAAAAGCGGATGCTGGCCGCGGCCGCGTGAAAATCCTTCTCGACGAGTGTATCGACCGACGGTTGGCGAAGGAATTGCCGGGACACACAGTGGAAACCGTGCCGAAAATGGGCTGGGCGGGTGTGAAGAATGGCCAATTGCTGGCTCTCGCCGAAGCGGACTTTGACGTGTTTATCACGGTCGATCGGAACCTGTCTTTTCAACAACACCTCCCAAAATTCAAAATTGCAGTCGTTGTGCTGAGCGCGTCCTCAAACCGCTTGGCGGATCTGCGGCCCCTCGCTCCGAAAATGCTCGCAGCGCTGCCAAGTCTTCAACCCGGGACTGCGACCACAATCAGCGTATAGGCTTGGCGGAGGGTTTCCAAATCCACTTTCCTTTATCCATGCGCCGTTATTTCGCAGTTCGTGGGGTCAATCCCGCCAGCCCGACCAAGTATTACGTTGATCCAAGTGTGCGGATCGCTCATGGGAGAGCCTTTCGCATCCAGAAGCGGGATGAGAACGCAGTTCGACTGCACAGCGCATGCAGAAGAGGAGATGTGCAACCATGCGGCGACGCATCTCTTGATTCCCGCACGGCAACTCCGCCGAATCGTTGGCGAGGCGGCGGAACCGACGATCGGCATGGTGAAGGAGATGAAGTGGCAGTGCCAGGTTAGTATAGCCAGGGCGGCGCTGGCCCTGACCGTGCGCTTCGAGGCGGGTCTGGAAGATGATTCCTTCCACATGTTATCCACCTATCGGCGGAAACAGCAGGAGCGTGGGGAACTGAAAGGACGGATGACGGTGTGCTTTTTGCCCAAGGCCTTTGTCGAGGCGAAGATCAAGTTCCTGGAGCCGCTTTCCGGCATCGACCATGTTTCCCGCCTCGAGCAGGGGAAAACTCTCGATACCTGGTCCTTGAGGGAATTTTACGGAACCAGAAGGGGGACGAATTTTCCCACGAAGCCCAGGATTGTCAGCGGCGAGACCTTGCAGTTGGAAGGAAGTCCGAGCCCGTTGGTGAGATTCAGCGGAGCCCATCGTGCCTTGGATTCGTATTCGGTGTGGACACTCGGGAAATTGCGTCTTCTGGGTTAGGCGGACGACGGCTCGCTCAGGGCCGAAGACGTAAACAAAGGCGCCGCCCGCAACAATCTCGTCCGGCACACGGCGCCGCTTTGTAAAGCGGCGACATGTGGAGCCCACAAGGTGGAAGCGGCAGCGACCATTAAACTCAAGTCCGCCGATCCACTCCATTGTGACGTAGCCAACCATTTCCTTCGGAGGCGGAGCACGGTTGTAAATAGAAGGTCAGGCAGACGTCGCCAGCGGGGCTAAACGCACGGATGGCGCCGTCTGTGTGGATAACCGTTTATCCAAACGCTCCTATTTCTTCGCGTCGTATTCCTTCCAAAACTCCTCCGCGCTTTGCTGCGGGGCGCCGGGCCCGATGAAGCTTTCGAGGGTGTCGTCCCAGCGCATGGAGAGGCGTTCAAGTTTCTTGAGCGCGCGCAACTCGCCGATATGGGTTGCCTCGTTTGGAAGCGTGAGGAACCGAAGGGTGGGGCACGAGAGCAAGGGGCGGATATCCGTCACGCGCGTGCCGTCGAGGAAGAGCGCTTTGAGCGGCATTCCCGCGAGTTTGGAGACGTCCGTAAATTTGTTGCTGCTCGCCAGGAGGATGGTGATTGGCAAACCGGCCAATGGAGAAAGATCGCGCACGTTGGTGTTCCAGCACCAGAGAACATCCAATTTCCGGCAGTGAGCCAGCGGGGCGAAATCGGAGATATGGGTGCCATTGATCCTGAGCTCGCGCAGGGGCATTCCAGCGAGGGGCGAAAGATCGGTGACGCTGCTTTGGATCAGGCTCAGTATGCTCACGGGGAGGCCGCGCAAGGGTTCGATCGTTTTGCATTCGGAGCGCCCCATGAAAAGGTCCAGTGTGCCGTCGGGCAGCACTTTCACCCACTTGACATCAGGTTTTGGAATGCCAGAGGCGATCAGCGCGGCGCGCGCTTTTTGAATCAAAGCGATGTGTTCCCGGTCTCTGGCGTCGGCGATCCCGAGCTTCGCCCAATACTCCTCGGGGCTGTAGGACTCCCCATCATCGACGATCTTGCGGAGCTTCACAAGGGGCCGCAGCAAGGCCGCGTTCTTCGCGTCGTGCGGGAGGAATACTTCTTGTAGATCAGGGCAATCCGCCAGCGCTGAGACGTCGTGGAGCGCATCGCAATTTTCGAGGTTTGCGCGCTTGAGCTTCATCGTGCGCACCGGGGAGATATCCACCAGATTGCGCGCTTCCCGGGAGTCAAAATCTTCGCAGGGGATGCCGGCGACGGGATCGATGGTCGTGACGGGAGTCTTCGAGATGATCAGGGTGCGGACGGGGCATCCCTTGAGCGGTGAGAGATCGGAGACCGCCGTTTCCGAGATCTGGCAATACACCAAAGGCGTGCCGGCGACCGGAGACAGATCGCGGACATTGGCGCAGCGCTGCACGGCCAGGACGCGGAGCGGCATTCCGTGCAGCGGACCAAGATCGGAGATCTGGCTGCCGCCGGCATAGATCTCACGAAGGCGCATGCCGATCACAGGAGTGAGGTCTGACACTTTCGTTTCTTCGATGGTCAAATACACCACAGGCAGGCCCTTCAGGCCGCCGATATCTTCGATCGGCAACTGGCGAATGCTCAAATAGAGGGCGCTGTCGCCATCGACGAAGTGGACACGGTCTTTCTCCGGAAACTTGTCCCAGCCGGGAAGCCTCCGCCACCCTTCGAGGAGCAGCTTGAGCCGGGCGTCGATGACGTTCCTGGCCATGCCGAACCGCGCGGCGAGCGGCGCGTCCTGAGTGAGGCGCTGCTCCTTGAGCATCTGGTCGTGCAAGGCGTGCAGGCTGGCGTCATCGAGTTCGGCGTGGCCTTTGTTATCGCGCAGCAGCTTTTCGCAGAGGGCGAGATTGATTTCAGCCGAGGCATTCGGGCCGAGCGCGAGGACGCGGCGAAACTCCGCGGCGGCTTCCTCGAGATGGAGCGTGGCTTCGAGCACCTGGGCGCGGAGGAGGTGGTACTCCGGCACTTTGGGAGCGATCTCGATAGCGAAACTGATTTTGGCGATGGCCTCGTAATACTTTTGCTCATCGATCAGGGTGTGCGCCTGGCTAATGAGCGTCGGGGCGGCCTTCTGGAGGCTGGCGAGGGCGCTCTCGGCGCGGCGCCCCTCGGAGATGACTTTGGCCGTGAAGGCGCCGGTGAGCGCCAGCGCGGCAACGACGCCCACGGTGGCAGCTTTGTGCCGCTTGATAAAAAGGGCGGTTTGTTTCCACGCTCCGGCGTTTTCGGCGCCCGTGGCGAACCCGCTTTGGTAGGCGGTCAGGTCCGCCTGGAGCGCGGCCACGTTTGGGTAGCGGGCGCGCGGCGCAAACGCCATCGCTTTGCGAACCACCGCGCCAAGGGATTCGGGAATGCGCAAGCCGGGAAGGTGCGGATGCTTCTGCGTGAGATCGAGCGGATCGAAGCGACCAGCCGCGACCAGCGCCACGATTTTCCAGGGGTCATCGCCAAGCACAGGAGGGCGAAGCGCCAGGATGTGGTAAAGGATCGCGCCCAGCGCGTAGATGTCCGTCGCAGCGCCGAGGTGGTCGACATCGCCGCGCGCCTGTTCGGGCGACATGTATTGCGGGGTGCCCATGATCGTGCCCGCCATGGTGACCGAACCGTCGGCGAGATCGGCCGCCGCATCATCGGAACCAATCGTGAGCGCCGCAGCGCGAGGGGTTTCGCGCTCCCCGAGGAACTTCGCCAGGCCCCAGTCCATGACGAGCACTTCGCCGAAATCGCCAATCATGATGTTCTCGGGTTTTAGATCGCGATGGATGACTCCCCTGCTGTGGGCAAAGGCGATCGCGTCACAGACTTTCTGGAAAACCGTGAGCAGCGCCGAGAGAGGATATTTGGCGATGGTCCCCGGCATGTTGTCCGCGATCAGATCGAGCACCTTTCTCAGGGTGATGCCCCCGACGAATTTCATCGTGTAGAAGACCTGGTCGTTTTCATCGACGCCCAATTCGTGCACGGGCACGATATTCGGGTGCTCGAGCTGGCCGGTGATTTTCGCCTCGGCAATGAAGCGGGCGACGTTGTCCGCTGATCCGGAATCGAGCATGACCTTCATCGCCACGTTGCGCTCGATGGTGGCCTCTCTGGCGGAGAGAATGGCGCCCATCCCGCCCTGGGCCACGACTCCGCCGATGTCATATTTCCGGTCGCGCAGGAATTCCTCCGGCAGAACCTGCCTGACGATGGCCGTGTGCGGCGCCAATGGGCCTCCCAATTCCGAGATGGTTCGCAGCCGGTGGAGTTCGACCGTGGCCAGGCCCACCTGGATTTTCTGATTGGGCCACAGGCGCGTGCTTTCGGTGACTCGGTTGCCATTGACGAAGGTGCCATTCGAACTGCCGAGGTCCTCAATGAGCGCGTGATCGAGATTGATCGTCAGCCGCGCGTGCTTTCGCGAGACCCGGTCCACATCGATCTGAAGATTGCAATCTTCCTCCCGGCCGATGACGTACTCGCCCGGCGGAACCGTCGATCGCATGATTTCCACGCCGTCTTTGGTGACGATTATTTCCGTTTGGGGTGCAGTCATCGCGCGACTTCGCTCTCCGATCGCGTTTGTGTTACCCGGCTGCCGGGCCTCCTTCAAGCCGCATTTCTCCGGCCAAACCCGCCACGAATGATCTTCGGCGCCGGCGCCCGGCCAACTCCCGCCGCGACGTTTGTCAGTGCTGAATCGTCGTCTCCGCCTTGGGCGCCGCTTTCGAAACTTCGACCGGAGACGGCAATTGCGACCGGTCCCAGCCGCCGCCAAGCGCTTCAATCAATTGCACGGCGCCCGTCATTTGCTGCACTTCGAGCGTAATCACCGTCTGTTGATCGGTGAGCAATGTCGTCTGGGCCGTGACGACATCAACATACGGATCGATGCCGGTTTCGTACCTCGCCATTTCCAGTTTCAGGAATTTCTGGGCGGACTGTTCGGCCTGCCGCTGCTGGATGACCTGGCGCGACGAGATGCGCACCTGAGCGAGGTAATCCTCCACCTGCTGGAAGGCGGTGAGGACCGTCTGGCGATAAGAATAGAGGTCGGCGTTGTAGGTCGCAATGTATTGCTTGACCGTCGCGCTGCGCAGTCCCGCGTCATAGATCGTTTCCGAAATGGAGGGGCCGGCAGACCAGAAGTGGTTGGCGGCGCTAAACAGGTTGCTGAACTTGGAGCCGTCAAAGCCGTTTTGAGCGCCCAAGGTAAGCGCCGGGAAATATGCGGAGTATTCGACGCCGATCTGGGCATTCGCCGCGGCCATCGTGCGTTCGGCGGCCGCGATATCCGGGCGGCGCTGGACCAGTTCCGAAGGCACGCCGATGGGAATGGGCGGCGGAGACGCCTTCAGCGGCCTCACCGGGATCGAAAAGGACGAGGGGTTCTTGCCGATCAGCATGGCGATGGCATGCGCGTACTGGGCGCGCGCGATCCCGAGACCGGTCGCGACCGCTTGCACGTTTTGCAAGGTGTTCTCGGCTTCCACCACCGAGATTTGATCGCCGATTCCGGTGTCGTATTGCGCCTTCGCGTAATCGAGCGCCTTCTTGTCCGCAACGACCGTGTCATTGTAGAGCTTTTGCAGGGCATCCTGCCCCCGCAGTTCGAAGAAATACACGGCCAGACTGGCTTGCTCCGTCAACCGCTCATTCTCCATGTCGGCATTGCTCACCTGGGCGTTATATTGCGCCTGGCGAACGGCGTTGCGCACTTTACCCCAAAGATCCGGCTCCCAGGTCATCGACAAGCTGGCCATAATCGCCGTGATCGGAGTGGCGGCCACAGCGGTCCCGGTCGACGCGCCGGACCTCGCAGCCGCGCTGGTTGTACTGGACCCGCCGGACTTGGACCCGCCGCCCGATCTGGTGTAAGAGGCGTTCGCCGTAACCGTCGGATAGAACTGCGAAGCGGCCTGGGCAATGATCGCGCGCGCCGCCATGAAGTTCTCGAAGAATACCTTGATATTCTGGTTGTTGATCGTGAGTTGATCCTCCAGGGAGTCCAATTCCGGGTCCTTGAAGATCGTCCACCATTTGCCGCGCAGCATCGCATCCTCGGGCCGCGCAACCTTCCATCCAATGCCATCCTTGAATTGAGTGGGGGATTCCTTATAGGCGCCGCGGGCTCCTTATATTTTGGGCCGACTGTGCAACCCGCCACGCTGAAGAACAGCGCGCACAGGCCGATACGGGCTCCCCGGTGAAAGAGATTCATTGACGATTTCATCCGTGTATCGGGAGTATCAAGCTGCATCGGTGGGAACTGCCTCTCCATGGTGAAAGACATCGTGCTTTTCACCCTTGACCCACAACCGGATGCGGTCAAATAAGAGATAGACGACGGGAGTGGTGTAAAGCGTCAGGAGTTGGCTCACAATGAGACCGCCCACGATGGTGATGCCAAGCGGCCGGCGCAGCTCGGATCCCGTGCCGGTCCCCATCGCCATCGGCAAGGCGCCAAACAAAGCCGCCATGGTGGTCATCATGATGGGCCGAAAGCGAAGCATGCACGCTTCAAAGATGGCATCCGCCGGGCCTTTGCCTTCCGTCCGCTCCGCGGCCAGCGCGAAATCGATCATCATGATGGCGTTCTTCTTCACGATTCCGATCAGGAGCACGATGCCAATGGTGGAAATGACGTTGAGATCCCCGCCGGTGAACAACAGCGCGAGCATGGCGCCCAGGCTGGCGGAAAAGAGGCTGAGAATGATCGTCACGGGATGGACCAGGCTTTCATACAAGATGCCGAGAACGATGTAGACCGCTGCCAGGGCCGTCACAACCAGAACAGGGAGGGTGCCGAGCGAGTCCTGATAGGCCAGAAGCGTGCCCGCGAAGAAGCCGTGAATCGAAGAAGGCAGACTGATGTTTTTCTGCATGGCAAGGATCCGATCGGTGGCCTCGCTGAGTGAAACTCCCGGCGCCAGGTTAAATGACGTGGTCACGGAGGGAAATAGGCCGGTGTGGTTGACGCTCAGCGGTATCGTGCCGCTATGACTCTTGGCCACCGCGAGAATCGGAGTTGGGCCGTGTCCTTTCGTGTTGACGAAGATCTGTTTGAATCCCTCAGGCGTCTGCCAAAATTGCGGAGCGACCTCCAGCACGACGTAGTATTGATTCAACTGAGTGTAGATCAGAGATACCTCGGATTGTCCAAACGCGCTATAAAGAGTCGAGTCCAGCGATTGGACGGTAAGTCCAAGTTTTGCCGCCGTTGCGCGATCGTAAATCAGCATTTCATCGCGTCCGCCATTTTGCTGATCCGAGTTCACGTCCTGCAGGCCGGGCAGCTTTTTCATCTCCTTGAGCACGATCGGCCCCCATTCGGCAAGGGCCTTGGCGCTGTCAGATTGCAGTGTATATTGGTAGAGTGCGGCGCTGCCTCTCCCGCCGATGCGAAGATCCTGCGCGGCTTGCAGATACGCCGATGCCACGGGAAGGCGATTCATCTTTGGCCGCAGACGATTGATGATGGCCGGCGCACCCGCTTTGCGCACTGACAATGGCTTGAGCGAGACATAAATGAAGCCGCCGTTCGTCGCTCCCTGTCCGCCCGTAAACGCGATCGCATTCGCAACCGCGGGATCGTCATTAATCACCTTCTGAAGCGCCCGGATGGAGTGGTCCATCACCTGGTAAGACGCATCTTGCGGCCCCTGCACCTGTCCGGCAATCGATCCGGTGTCCTGCTGCGGGAAGAAGCCATGCGGCAGTTTGATGGCCATGACCACATTGAGCGCGATGGTCAGAACCAGCGCGACGAGAGTAATCGCCGGATTCTCCAAAACCCAGATGAGGGTATCCTTATATACGGAAAGCACCCAGTCGAACACACTTTCGCTGGCGTTATACAGCCGGCCATGCTTCTCCTGTCTCTCATGTTTCAGCAGGTAGGCGCACATCATCGGCGTAGTAGTGAGCGAGATGACCATCGAGACAAGAATCGCCGTTGAAAGCGTGACCGCGAATTCCCGGAAGAGCCGGCCCACGATTCCACCCATCATGAGCAGCGGAATAAAGACCGCGATGAGCGAGATGCTGATGGAAAAGACCGTGAAACTAATCTCTTCCGCGCCCTTTAGCGCCGCGGCAAATGGCGCCATGCCCGCCTCCAGATGGCGTGTGATGTTCTCCATGACCACGATCGCGTCATCCACCACAAACCCGCTGGCGATGGTCAGCGCCATTAACGAAAGATTGTCGATGCTATACCCGAAGAGATACATGACCGCGCACGTGCCGATGAGCGAGACAGGCACAGCCACCCCGGGAATAAAAGTGGCCCGAAAGTTTCGGAGGAAGATAAAAACGACAATGATGACCAGGACGACGGAGATGATTAGCGTGCTCTCGACATCAGCCACCGAGGCGCGGATGGTAGTGGTGCGGTCGAGCACCACCGTGATATCAATGCCGAGCGGGATCGAAGCCTTCAAAGAGGGCAGCGCCGCCCGCAATCGATCGATGGTATCGATGATATTCGCCCCGGGCTGGCGGAAAATCACCACCGTCACCGCGCGCTTTCCATTGAGATAGCCCCCGGCGCGGATGTTCTGCACGGAGTCCGTGACCTCGGCGACATCGGAGAGCCGAACGGCGGCGCCATTGCTGTAACCGACGATGAGCGGTTTGTAATCGTCCGCCTTCGAGATCTGGTCGTTGGCGATGATATCCATGGTGGTCTCGCCGTCCTTGATCTGGCCTTTTGCCAGATCGGAGTTCTGGAGGCTCAACGCCGACTGGATATTCGCAAGAGTCAGCCCGTAATTGCCCAACTGCGTGGGATTCACATCCACGCGCACCGACGGCAGCGCTCCACCGCCGGTGGTCACCTGCCCAACACCCTGGATCTGGGATAACTTTTGCTGGATGACGGTGGACGCTTCATCGTAGAGTTTGGCCGGGCCGAACTTATCGGACGTCAGGCCCAGAATCATGATCGGCGCATCCGCCGGATTCACTTTGCGATAGGTCGGATTGCTCGGAAGATTGGCCGGCAGATAGGTGCGCGCCGCATTGATGGCGGCGGCGACATCTCGCGCTGCCCCATCGATGTTGCGGCTCAAGTCAAATTGGATCGTGATCGACGCCGAGCCCAGCGAGCTCGAAGAAGTCATCTCGGTCACGCCGGAAATATGGCCGAACTGCCGTTCCAGCGG
>Ga0302326_10027003_pt1 | contig 11588 bp, 10 predicted proteins | sample Palsa_T0_3_FD_202264 | JGI IMG/M metagenome (GOLD analysis project Ga0302326, IMG submission 202264) | Peat permafrost microbial communities from Stordalen Mire near Abisko, Sweden - Palsa_T0_3 | ecosystem: Environmental > Terrestrial > Soil > Palsa > Peat permafrost | place: Sweden: Abisko...
TGGCGGAAGGCTTGGGCAAAGACGCGCTGGAGGTGGACCTGAAGCGGGGCCGGCATTGGTACGAACTGACGCTCGTCACCAAGGATCGTCCGTCTCTATTCGCCACCGTCACCGGAGTGTTGGCAGCCTGGGGCATGAATATTGTGAAAGCGAATGCCTTTTCAAACCAGGCCGGCACGGTGGTGGATACGCTTTATTTTACCGACCGCTTCCGTACGCTTGAATTGAACCTGTCGGAATGGGAACGCTTCAAGGGGAGTATCGCATCGGTGTTAGCCGGTGAGGCGGATCTCGATCGCATGCTGCGCGAAAGGCATCGCGGTGAGAAGCACTCAAGCACAAAAGTGAAAGTCGAGACCAGAGTCGATTTTGACGACGCGGCATCCTCGACGAGCACCTTGCTGCAGGTCATCGCTCAGGACCGGCCGCGGTTGCTGCACCGCATCAGTTCATGCCTCTCCCATCAGAGTTGCAACATTGAAATTGCGCTGATCGACACCGAAGGACAAATGGCGATCGACGCGTTCTACTTGACATCGGAGGGGAGAAAACTCACGGCAGAGCACCAGAAAAAAGTGGAAAAGGCTTTGCTGCAGGAGTTGAAGAGCACGGAGCAGTGAAGCGGGCCAATGGCTCTGTAGTCTTGGCAAATCGAAGGTGCTAGTATCCCCTACTGATACTGACCGACTCCTCGTTTTACGTCATGACCAAACGCCGATTGTATTTTTCCTTATTGGTGCTGTCGCTGCAATGCCATTCCGCGGCCCAGAGCCCGCCCCAGGCGCAGTCGCAATCGGCCGCTTCGCATGCGATTGTGCTGCACGCTGCCGGGTTGCTCGAGGTGAAGAGCGGAAGAATTGTGAGGCCGGGCGAAGTGCTGGTGCTGGGCGAACGGATTGTAGAAGTGGGTACGACGGTCAAGCATCCGACTGGCGCCGAGTTGATCAATCTCGGCGATCGCATGCTGTTGCCCGGCCTCATCGATGCGCACGTGCACCTATTTCTCCATCCCGGCGCGGAGGATCTGCAGACGGTGCAGGAATCGGTTCCTCAGCGCACGATTATGGCGCTGCTCGCGGCGCGGGACGATTTGATGGCGGGCTTCACCTCAGAACGCGACATGGGGACCGAGGGGGCGGGCTCCGCCGATACCGCGGTGCGCGACGCAATCGATAGTGGGATGGTTCCCGGACCTCGGATGCGGATCAGCGGGAACGCGATCAATATTCTGGGGGGACACGAAGACGCTATCGGCTACAACCCGGTTCAGCACGTTTTACCCAACGCCGATTACGCGAATAGTTCGGCCGAACTGGTGGCGGTGATGCGCCAGCAGTTCAAGGAAGGCGCGGACTTCGTCAAGATTTATGAGACTGGTCCGGATACCGTGCTGGACGGCAAGTTTTCCACGATCTATCAGTACACGGAGGTAGAGTTGAGGGCTGCGGTGGAGGAAGCAGCTCGACTGGGCAAGCGTGTGGCGGTGCATGCCACCGGCGAACCGGGGACGCTTTTCGCGGCACGAGCGGGCGTGGCTTCCATCGACCATGCTTACCAGCTTAGCGACGAGACGATGAGGCTGATGCGCGAGAAGCAGATTTTTGCAGTGCCCACTTTCAGCATCGCGGAATATTTCGCCGTTCACGCGGAAACGCCGGCGCAGGCGGCGAGGGAGCGGCAGATGCTGGAGTTGCACCGGCAGGAATTTCTCAAGCAAATCGCGGCAAGCGTCCCGATAGCGGTCGGTTCTGACGTGGGACCATTTCCTCACGGGACGCAGGCGCGAGAATTTGTGCTGATGGTAAATTACGGGATGGCTCCTTTGGCGGTGCTGCAGGCGGATTGGCTGAATGGAGCGAAGCTGCTGGGTTGGGATGGGCAGATTGGCTCGCTCGAGCCGGGGTATTTGGCCGACATCATTGCTGTTTCCAACGACCCGTTGCAGGATATCGGCGTGCTGGGAAACGTGTCGTTCGTGATGAAGGGCGGCGTGGTTTACAGAAAGTAAGCAAGCCCAACCGGTCTTTGTCGTCTTGCCATGCCGACCTACCAGCTCTGTTCCTCTATCGAATGTTCTTGTCTCGAATCCTCAGAGCTCCCCTCCCGAGTCTGGTTCCGTTTGCGGTAGCAAACAAAGATTACGCCGATGGTCATGAATGTTGGAGGAGCGATCAGGATCAGGATGCCGCTGCGCAAGGCCTGAATCATCCGCGAGCCCGAGGACGCAGCCTGGGTATAACAGAGGGCGCAGCTTTGGGCCGACGCCGACAGAGGCGCAAGGAGGTGGAGTAGGGCCACGAAAGCAATTGCCGCATACCCGATCGATTTCCAACGAATCATGGTAACCCCAGCGAGCTAAGACCGGGTCCATTGCCGAGCGTCGATTGCGGGTCTAACCGCACGACTCAGGTCCTGCTCTTCCCAAAGGAAATTTTACCGAGCCCAGGGCACGCCGTCCACCAGGCGGAAGCTGTCGGTCCATCCGTATTGCATGCCGAGGATCACAGCGACCGTGAAAATCAACACAAACCACATGAGACCGCGATTCTCGGAGAGGTGCATGAAGAACAAAAGCGCAAGGCCACCCTCGATGATGGCGACAGACAACATACGCACAAACATCTGGGACGCGCTGACGTTCTGATATGCGATCACAAACTGAATCCCGGCGAGAGCCAGCAGGCAAACATAGACGCCCACTTCTTTTCCAATTCCACCGCTCTTGTGCACATCAGCTGCAGCCATATCTGTCATCCTCCTGCCTCTTAGTGGTTAGTGACTGAGATTCAACAAGTACACCAGGGGCACGACGAACATCCAGACTAGATCGACGAAGTGCCAGTAGAGGCCGGTGATCTCGAGATCATCAGCTTTATAGCGCCCGCCGCGGTAACGGATGCCGACGGCGATGAGAGCGACTACGCCTCCGGTCACGTGCAGAAGGTGGAGACCGGTGATGCTGAAAAAAGCCGCACCGAAGGCCGGCGTGCCCCAGGGATTGTGGAACAGCGTTGCGCCCTCGCCAATCATTCCCAGCCATTCACGAATGTGAAGGAAGGCGAAGGCGATTCCCAGGACGGCGGTAATCATGATCCATCGAAAGGCTCCGGGTTTGTCGCTTTGCTGGGCCGAGCGGATGGCCAGCAGCATGGTCAGGCTGCTGGTGAGAAGGATGAAAGTCATCAGGGCAACGTTGGTGATGCTATGGAAGGGTCTTGGCCAATCGGGAGTGGCATTGCGGATGAACCCGTAGGCGACTAGACACCCGGCGAATGTGGCGGAGTCGGCGATGATGAACAACCACATCGCCATCTTTTTTGCCGGGACCGAGAATGTGGGCTCGGCCATCGCCGAGTTGGAATGTCCATGCATCGTTAGATCAGCTTGGCTCATCTTGCCTCCTACCTCTGACGGGTTAGAGCTTCATCCACAGCAGCAAAAGCAGATACAGCCACAGCACGCCCATGAAGTGCCAATAAAGCGAAGTTGCGTTCAGGGTGCTGCGTTTCAGCACCGACTGGTTCAGTTTGCCGATCACGCGAACGAGACCACCGAGGCCGCCTAGCAGATGGACAGCATGAGTCACAGTTAAGACATAGAAAAACGAGTAGCTGATGTTGGTGGCCAACCCGAATCCCTGCGCCCGGAGTTGCAGCCAGGCAAAAGTCTGGCCGGCAACAAAGAGCAGTCCTAAGGCGAGAGTTGCATCAAGCCAGCGGGCGGGGGCGCCTTCCTGGGTCCTCGCGGTGCTCATGTAGGCTGCAAGCTGGCGGCGCCCCATTTCAAGAGTCAGGCTGCTGGCTACGATGACCAGCGAGTTGAGATATAGAATCGAGGGCAGATTGAAGTGATGCCAGTCCGGCGCGTTACCCTGCCGAACGATCAGGGCGCTGGTGAAGGCGGCGAAAGTCATGGTGATGGCCGCCAAACCGACCCAGATGCCGGTGCTAGCGGGCGGAGGAGATGAATCCTTCACCCGGCGCAACTCTCCGCCGGCAGGAACCAGATTGCGCCAACCGCCGCCGGATCCGTGGCTCGGCAGTCGTTCAGGTTCGATCTTCGTTGGGGCTATTGTCGGCGAATCGTGGACCGTGGTTGCCATACTGCTGACTCTCCAATTCTGACTGCGCTTCGTCGCTGGACTTCCGTGCGGCTTGAGCGGAGATTACTTTTCTTCGTCGGGGCTGTGGACGTTCTCCGTCGAGGTTTGCATGATAAAGTCCGTGCTTGCGCCCTCAACGCTGTACTGGTAGGGATCGTGATAAACCACCGGCATGGTATCGCCAAAGTTATTGTGGGGCGGAGGCGTTGCCGTGCTCCATTCCAGCGAAGTGCCCTGCCATGGGTTATCGCTGGGGGCAAGTTCGCCCCTGAATCGGCTATAGATGAGGTTGGAAACGAAAATGAGCTGGGCAAAACCAGTAAGTAAGGCGGCTACGGTGATGAACTTGTGCACGGGTACCAGCGGAATGAGGTAATCGTCGGTAAAGGCCTGGTAGCGGCGCACGTTTCCAGCGATTCCCAAATAGTGGAACGGCATGAAGATGCAGTAGGCGCCGATGAAACTGAGGATGAAGTGGGCTTTGCCCAGCCCTTCATTCATCATGCGGCCCGTCATCTTGGGGAACCAGAAATAGGTTCCAGCAAAGATTCCGAACATGGCTGCGACACCCATTACCAAGTGGAAGTGGCCAACCACGAAATAAGTAGCGTGCAGCATAATGTCGATGGAAGGCTGGGCCAGGAAGAAACCGCTGACCCCGCCGCTGATGAACATGGAAATGAAGCCCAGAGAGAAGAGAGACGCCGCATTGATCCGCAATTTAGAACCATAGAGGCTGCCCAGCCAGATCAGCACAACGATGGTCGAGGGAATGGTGATGACCAGCGTCGGGAAAGAGAAGGCGAGCGAAGAGACGGGGTTCATCCCGCTGACGAACATGTGATGGCCATACACCATGTAACTGAGCGCGGCCAGAGCTCCCATCGAATAAATGAGAACTCTATGGCTGAGCATGGGCCGGCGCATGTTCGTAATAAGCACGTGAGAGACGATGCCCAGGCCGGGGACGATGGCAATGTAGACCTCGGGATGTCCGAAGAACCAGAAAAGATGCTGCCAAAGCAGCGTCGACCCCCCGGTGTGAGGCAGGACGTGATCTCCGATCACCAGATTGGAAGGGACAAAGAAGCTGGTGCCAGCGACGTGATCGAGAATCAGCAGGATGCAGGCAGGCATTAGGACGGCAAAGGCCGTTAGACCCATGACCGAGGTGATGAACCATCCCCACGCGCTGAGTGGAAGACGCATGAGAGACATGCCTTTGCAGCGCATGTCGAGCGTGGTGGTGATGAAGTTCAACGAGCCAAGCAGTTGTCCGATACAAAAAATTGCGATCGATGCAGCCCAGCAAACCACACCCCAACCCTGGCCGGGCCCGCCCACCTGGCCGATCGCGCTGAGCGGGGCATATTGGGTCCATCCCCCGAGGGTCGGACCGTCGGGCACAAAGAACGCCGCGATCATCACCAGGAAGGCGACAAAGGTTACCCAGAAGGACATCATGTTGAAATGGGGGAAGGGCATATCTTCGGCGCCGGTCTGAATGGGTAGAAAGAAGTTTCCAAACGCCGCGAATGGGGCCGTGGTAAGCACAAAGAAGACCATGATCGTACCGTGCATGGTCATGAGCTGCAGATAATACTCCGGTGTCATCACATCGCCGGGCGCCCCGCTGCTGGACAGCAGGTGAAGACCGGGGATGGCGAGGCTTCCCCACCCGAGGTGGATTCGCATGAGCCAGGAAAGGAACATCCCGACTACGGCAGCGACCAGAGCCAGGGCGTAATATTGCTTCCCGATGACCTTGTGGTCAAGACTGAAGACGTGTTTCCGAATGAAGCTTGTCGGAGCTCCGTGCGGCACCGCGTGGGCAGATAGATCGTGCATTGCACTCACCTTAAACGAGATGTTTTCGACCTGCGTATTGCTTCTTGACAGATCGTGCTACTGCAGTGCCGCCTGCTGCTTGATCCAGGCATCGTAATCTTCCTGGGACTTCACTTCCAGATAAGCCTTCATGTTGTAGTGTCCGAGGCCACAGAGTTGGGTGCAGACGATTTCGTACCTGCCGATCTTGGTCGCGGTGAAATGAATCGAGACGTCCAAGCCGGGCACGAAGTCCTGCTGCACGCGCAACTCTGGAACATAAAAGGAGTGCCCGACGTCCTTGGCATGCATAATCAGGTGAACTTCCTTGTTCACGGGAATTGCGAGTTCGGCGGTTACGATGTCGTCTTTGGAATCCTGATCGTGTGTCGTGTCAAGGCCGAAGAAGTTGGCGTTGGCCTCGCTGATCTGGTCGGCGTGGATCGGGCCGAAGGTCCCATCGGGGCCGGGATAGCGGAAGTAGAATGCGAACTGCCCAGCTTGCGCCTGGATGTTCACGGCATCGGCCGCTGGAGCAGTAAAGTACACAGCGGCCCAAGCCTTGGAACCCATCAGACCAAGGGCAAGAACCTCCGTGCCAACTAGCAGGAAGGCCGCGACCACCAACCCGACAGCGCCTCCGGGGAAACTCTTGATCTTGTCGCCGGTCTTGGGAGCGGAAAACCTCCAGACGAAAAATGCCAAAAGAATTTGGGAGGCGAGGAAGGAGATGCCAGCTTCCAGCATGGTGTCGGCAAACTGCTCGTCGATGAGATGGCCGTGAGCGGAAATATCCTGTGGCATGGGCCACATGTGCATGACGATGGGAACTGCCGAAGCAATCGCGATCAGCACGATGACCACTGCGAACATCTTCGCCATATCGGCCCGCCTCTAGCCGGAATGCTCCGGCTTAATTGTCAAATCGCCGCAGGGTCGTCTGCGGCGATTCGTTGATCTATGCAACAGTTAGCCGTGCAGCTTTGGTCGTCTATTTCGCCTTAAACGTGAAGTTGGCAGATCCCGCAGCCCCAGCCGCGACCGTAACTTTTTGCGTCTGGGTACCGAGATCCTCCTGCCATGCGGTTACGGTGTAGCTGCCGGGTGGAACGTTATTGATGGTGTAGCTGCCGCTGGCATCGGTGGTGGCATAGGGTCCTTTGACCACGACAAACCAACCGTGCATCCAGGGATGAATGTTGCACTGAACGGGGATCATTTCAGTGGCCTTCCAACTCTTCTCGACTGGAGCCGCACCAGGAGGCTGCGACTGGTTCCATGGAATGTTGCCGGTCATGGGGTTGGGGTTGGGGTGAATGTTGTGGGTTGTCTGGTCGCTCGTGGTGACCTTGAATTTCTGGTTGATGTCCATCGCCAGAACGTGCGGAGTGTAAACGCAGTTCTTCTGATCAAAGACAGGCACTTGACTCGGCACTTCAGTCAAGGCGCTGCCAGTCAAGCCTTCGGAGAGATAGAGCACAACATTCTCCAATCCGCCACCTTGGCCGACGACAACATTCTCCATGTGCGCTGGGTCGGTGGCGTGGGCCTTGACACAGTACGGATCCTTCGACATGTCGATGCCCCTCATGTGCGGGGCGGTGCCGTCGAGTTTTACGGTTCCGCTAATCTTGCCTTCTCCCGCAGCGCTGACGTTCTCTCCCAAAATCAGCGCGCCACAACATACCAAAACTATCGCCGATAGTACAACCGCCGAATTGCATCGATTCCTCATCGAAATTCTCCTTAAGAACTTTGAAGCCGAAAGTTCGTTTGCGGCGCAATTGCCCCGCCGTTCTCTCTCACTGTTGTCCGGCCGGAGCATTTGGATCGACTGGCTTGAGTCCGAGTTGCCTGGCCATTTGCTTTTCTTTGCTGTTCTGCTTCATGAGAGTGCGCAAATAAAACACCAAATCCCAAGCCTCATCAGGCTTGATGTTGTCGGCGAAGGAGGGCATGGGAGTGCCGTCCAGCCCGGTCATGAATATTCGGTAAATGTCACGATCAGTATCGCCACATTTCGGGCGAGAGCCTTCGGTAAAGTTGTAGGCGGCGATGGGCCGGCCGAGGTCATCGGTGAGGGTCGCGGCCGAAGGACCGTTGGCCTGACCGAGCACGCCGTGGCACTTCCAGCACTGGACGCGGGCAAAGACATCGCGCCCCGCTTTAATACGTTCAGGAGTGACTTCCGGTTCGGGAGGTATGGTGATGGGCGCTCCGGGTTTTTCATTGGTCCAGCGGGGCGAAAAGTGTTTGACCCAGGCGACCAAGTCGGCGCGCTCCTGTTTGGTGAAGGTGCTCCATTGCGGCATGCTGGAGCGGTCGAAGCCGCGAGCGATGCTATCGAAAAGATCATCGTCGGTAGGCAGAGTGCCGGTGGGAGTGGAGCGGCACTTGAAAATGCCCAACTGGAAATTGCGCGGCTTGGGCAACAAGGGGGGGTCCATCCACGCGGCGTTCTCGCCCTCGCCGTCGCCCAAGGGACCATGGCAGCCAACGCAGTAGCGGCGGTAGGGAGCGGCGGCGTCTTTGGCATGGCCGGTAATGTTTCCGATGTGGCTTTCCGTACCGATGCGCGACTGCAGATCAAGCTGCGTGAGCTGCGCCAAGGAAGGCAGCGGGAGCGCGCAAACCGCAGCAGCGACAAGTAAGAGCGACCAGTTCCGCAATTGAGTCCCCATGTCGATCCCTCTCTCTAAATCAGAGCTTAGAAATCAAAATCAAACCCGAGCAACAGCTCACTGGTATTGATGTTGGCACTGCTAAGACCCAGACTTGGCCCCGTACCGTCCTGGTGCAGCCAGTTGTACTCGTTGTGCCAGGCAAAACCAGCCCGGCTGGTCATGAAGGGGTTGTAGCGATAGCCGATGGTGTAGGTGGTGATGTTGCCCAAATTTGAAGCGGAGGGGCCACCAGTTCCGGCGTATCCCGGTCCGTTTGCCTGCTGGGACATGCGTTCCGCCTCAAAGCGGTTTATGAAGATGAGTTGCGGGCTATACACGTAGTGGGTTTCTACGGTGACGCCGTTCCAACTGGGAGCCCGGGACCCCGCCGGAAGAGCCGTTCCCGGCACATTGTTCAGAGGACACCCGGGGGTGGGACTCGAGCAAGTCGCAGTTGTGCCGCCATTGCCGTCGGTAAGGATTGCATTGCCATAACCCTGCCCGAACCATGCGTTATCCGAGCCATGCTGGGTCACGACCTGAACGTCAACGTGCGGTCCGAAGTAGAATTGACCGACGAAGCCTTCGCGACTGAAGCTCTTATTGCTGATTCCAGAACCACCGATGGGAACCCCGCCAGCGGTCAGATAGTAGGTTGCCGCTTCTCCCACCATGGCGTAGAACCCGACGCGTTGCACGCCCAGCCGGCCCGCGTCAAAAGCCTGGCTTCCGGCGAAGAACCCGGTATAACCGTTGGCGCCGGTACTCAGGTTCACGTTGCCATCGTTCGAGCTGAGGAGGGAGGCGGAAATGCGCGTGCGATCGTTCCACGAGTGCCCCATGTACTCGATGCCGAACTGGTTGTCGCCGATCTGCCCGAAAATATTCCCATCGCCCACTGGGATAAAGTGATACGTCTGATAAATACCGCCGTTCCCGGTGAGGGTCAGGATGCGCTTTTCCGAAAGCAAATTGTCGAGTTCGAATCGACCCAGCTTGATGTTAAGCCAGGGGCTGCCCCAGAGGTTGTCCAGCCGGCCAAACACCTGTTCGAAGTGAAACGCACCGGTCGGATCAGAGGACGGAAGGACATAGAACGAGATGTTTTTCTCCAGCGTGCCGCCGGTGTGGAAGTCGAGGCCGCTCAGGTCAAAGCCGGAGCTGGTGATGCGCTGGATGGCTGAATTCCCTGTAGGCAGGCCCCCGGCATATGTGTCAACCTCAACCTTGCCGGTGCTGACCCGGTGCCAGATGGGCGTGATGCGGAACGTGACCGGCCAGTAACCTGGATTCTGCCAGATCGGGGCATCGCGGTCGTTCATGAGTTGATAGCCGTTGTCTTTGAACTTCTGGCCAAAGTAGTTCAGCATCGGCCAGGATTCGTGGCAAGCGGAGCAGCGCAGGCCGTACTTCCGGGCGAAGGCTGGGAGTGCGTGCGCGGGTTGGCTGCAACTAAGGATCACTGACGCGAATACCACAGCGACAGATGCGAGGGAAGTCGCAAACCGAAAAATGTTGCGAAGACGTAAACCACGCAAAGCTTGCATAGCCTGGCTCCTCAACGAAATCAGATCACGTTCTAGATGAAGACCGAATTCCATCAGGCGAATGGGTGATGCCTTGAAAAAACGTTCGATAGGACGATCTTTCCCCATATTTTTGTGAGGTAGAGCCGAGCGGAGGTCCTACCACCCTACCGGGGCGGAATCCTACTACGGGTCAAACCTAGAGTTCAAGGGCCTTGGAAAATTTTTTTACATTTTTTTTACAAGGTCACGAAGTTCAGCGTTGACGATTCTTTACTTTTGCCCCTGAATCAATCCTTCCTCTACATGTTTTGCTTCGGGAGCGGCGCTCGCCTGGCGAGACAGCGAGTTGACAGCGCCGATGATAGTACGAGACTCTGGGCAGCATTGAGGTTGGCACTCGGGTCGGAAGTCATATGACTATGGGATATGTTTGTCGGCGCAAGCCGCTAGTTGCAGGGTTGGCGCGTTCGCTCCGGCATGTGTTGCCGCTGGTCCTTGCGCTTTTATCGGCGATCGCTCCGCTCGCTGGCCGCGACAAAGAGAAACTCGCCTACGGCGAGGGCCTTATCGTCAACCTCCCCGTGCCGGAGAGCGAAGTGGCTCAGGTTGTGGAGGACGTGGCGGAGAACGGCGTGATTCGAGGAACCAAGGAATACAACAAGGACGAGTTTGTCTCCGGGGCAAAAGCCGCCACCGGATCGCGCGTGTTTCCCCCATGGAACGAGGATGGAAGAGTCTTCTACAAGGTTCGCGAACACGCAATCGACCCGCGCAACTTCAAGGACGGCGGCGACGTTGGAACGCTGGCGGTCCGCTATGTGGTGCAGGCGCAAGGGGAAAAGAATACTGTGTTGCGCATCGATGCGCTTTTTCAAGAAGACTTCCGCCTCACCGTGCATCAATCGAACGGGTCAGTTGAGACCAGCGAGTACAAGGACATTCGAGAACATCTTGACAACATCAGGGTAATGAAGGAGCAGACAGTCGAAGCGGAGAGTGAGCGGCAGGAGCGGCGAGCGAAACAGCAGAGTCTTACCGCGCGCCAGAATGCTGGCTCGGTGGCCGCGCAGCCATCGCTTGCGGAGGCGAGCCCTCAGGCTGGGGTGTCACAGACGGAAGCCGAGGCGAATCGAGTGTCGTCTGATTTGCGGATACAGTCTTCCAGCCGAGATTCGGATCCAAGCCAGCCTGCTCAAAGCCAGTCGACTCAAGAACCACTCGATCAAACTTTGCCAGCCCAAACTTTGGAAGAACGCGTGAAGGCTCTTCGCGCGCAGGTCCAGCGGTTGGTGAAAGCGCCCGGCGCGCCGCTCAAATCGGCTCCTTTCCACACGGCCGGCACTCTGCAATTGTTGGGAACGGGCACCGAGGTCCTAATTTTGATTTCCACCCCCTACTGGTATGGGGTAGAGACCCACGAAGGACAGCATGGGTGGATCATGCGAGACGAGTTGGAGCAGCCATGAG
>Ga0302326_10027005_pt1 | contig 11588 bp, 9 predicted proteins | sample Palsa_T0_3_FD_202264 | JGI IMG/M metagenome (GOLD analysis project Ga0302326, IMG submission 202264) | Peat permafrost microbial communities from Stordalen Mire near Abisko, Sweden - Palsa_T0_3 | ecosystem: Environmental > Terrestrial > Soil > Palsa > Peat permafrost | place: Sweden: Abisko...
AAGGTTTGTGTCCGAGGGGGGACTTGAACCCCCATGCGGGGGATTCGTCCCCAGAGCGGTGATATCTCCCGCGGCGTGTTCGAGTGCCGTGAATATCGGGGAAATGTCACCAGCCTGGGTGTCCGAGTCCGGGCTTGACCCCACGTAGTCGTGAGAAATCCCTGAATTAGGGATTTCATGCGACCACACTATCGGGCGATGGCTGACTCGTGTCAAGCATGGCGTGCCCGCCACGAAGTTTAAATAGTCGCCCACTTTTTCGGTCTGACACCGCGTCGACGACCCGTTCATCGCGCACCGGGTCACTGTCGGCTGGCGTGACATGCTCCGCGGCCTGCTGCGCCGGCGACTCGTCGTCGAGGTCATGGTCGACGGCGACCGCGACATCGTGAACGCCGTGATGAACCTCAACCAGGAACCGACCCGGCTCCTGCGGTAGGCGCCGCTCTAAGACCAGCGGCCTGCCTGCCCGGCCAGATCGGCGCAGTACCCGCACAAGCCGTCGTAACTGGCCCTTGCGCTTGGCATCATTTTCACTTGTTATGGAAGTGATGCGAGCGGCGTCCGCAGTCCCTGCATGGCAGCACGCCCTTGCGCTCAAGATCATTTTCCACAGAACAGAAGAGCCAGAAGTAGCCCGCCGGGATGATGACAAAGATCAAAAGAAGGATAAAGACCACCATGACGGCCTCCTACTCTACTTCCGGCTAGCTACAGCCAGTATCAGAGGATACCCGCTTTTTGAAGCGACGATGCGCCGGAGGACGGACGAGTCACGGTAAGGAAGATCAGTACCGCGATCCAGCGTGGCCGCAATGGGCTGCCGGTGATGCATGCGTGCGTGCGGGCCACCTTCGCCCTCATCGTCGGCCAGGTTCGCACCGCACTCGGAGCACGTCTCGTCGACGTCCTCCGCGCAGTCCTGGCAGCCGAACGCGGGCTGCTCGTCGTGGCCTGGCTCCGGGCACATCTCGATGCCCTCAAGGTCGTCGCGGTCCTCGTCGTCGGCGACAAGCCGGTCGATCTCGCCCGGCACCTCCTGCTCGGTCAGGTCGGTGGACACAAACCCGCCCGCCGCGCCCGACCAGATACCTCACATGATCATTCGGTGATCAGCTCCTTGAATGAGGACGGGAAACGCTCCTGTGGGGTCCGGGACAGGAACCCGGTGCTGTTGCGGTAGTAACGGTGGTTTCGGTCACTCGGGTGACCCGGCAAGGCTCCGGGACCGGGTACTTGGCGGTCGGCGTCGGGGTGATCTAGTGGGCATGCAGGAACCTCATGCCGCGGCGCGGGGTGATCGGCTCGCTCACTGGGCCTCGCTCCTTACTTCCCACAGCTGGCCGGCCGCGCCGACCCAGGTGTCGGGCCGGCCTGAGTGGGTGCTGGCCATGGCCAGCTCGACGACGCCGCGGTTGACGGTCTTCCCGGTGATCCGCTGCCAGCCCACTCCGGCCCGCACGACCTGGCCACGCTCAAGGTCACGGGCCGGGGTCGGGGTCGGGGTCAGTCGTGGCTTAGGTTTCGGTGCCAGCTCCGCCGCCGTCTTGGCCAGCAGGCGCTCGTAACCGTAGCGGCTTAGGTCGGACGGCCGGCAGCGTCACCCGCGAGGCCGGTCACGGCCGTATCGAGACCCGCACCCTTAAGACCGCCCACGTCAGCCGCCTGCGCTTCCCGCACGCCTGCCAGGCCATCAAGATCACCCGCTGACGGAAGGACACCGCCACCGGCAAGGTCTCCCACGAGACCGCCTACGCCGTCACCTGCTTGACCAGCGCTGACGCCACCGCGCCGGACCTGGCCCGGCTGGTCCGCGAGCACCGGTCGATTGAGGCGCACCACCACATAGAGATACGACGTTCAGCGTTCAGCGAAGACACGGCTGCCAGCCGTACCGGCAGCGGGCCGCCAACCTGGCCACCATCCGCACCGCCATCATCGCGGCCATCAAAGACGCCGGCTACCTGCACATCCCAGAAGGCCGGCGCACACCACCCCCGCTGAAAACCCTCCATCTCCACGGCCTGGATTAGACAGAAATGGGACATTCACGGAACACGCCGGAACCCTGGGGGACTTCGCGCCAGGCTCGCACCAGCCCGGACGGGCGTTAAGTCGCCAATGTCGGGTTTACCTTGCCGGGAAAACCTCAATCAGCAACGCAAGCGCACCCTTTCCCCGGTTCGGTTTGATAAGCTGACATTTGCCAACCTGGGGGGGATGGGTGCGGTTTACACCTTCCGGCCGGAAGACGCCTGCTGTGACGCTCGTCTCCGAGCTGAACCGACTGCAGCAGCAAGCCCAGGACGCTCACGCGACTTCCGCCTCAGGGCCCTATAGCCGTTCCCTTCTCGCCGAGCGCTCCGGGGTTAAGGAAGACACCCTGAGTGCGTGGCTTGACGGCATTCGCGTACCGCAAAATTTCAGCAACCTGATGAAGGTAGTCGACGCCCTTGCTGACCTGGCAGGCCCGGCCCAGCAGTCGTCCCAGCGCTGGCGGGCGCTGTGGGACGCCGCTCGACCGAGTCCGCGTTCCGGCCCCCGCAGCACACGCGGCGCGCTCAAGCATCGGACTCAGGTAGGTATAGCCAGCTTTGCGACGGCTGCCGCTGTTGCGGTCATAGGCGGGTTCTTTACCCCGATCGGAGGCGACCTTCTCAATATATTCAAATCGACGATAACGCCCGCTGCCGCGCAGGGAAAGTTGAAATTCAGCCTCAGGGATTCAAGTGGCGCCCTGGGCTTGACTGACGAGTCGGTAGCCGACAACGGAATTGTGGCGTTCTCCGGCTCGTCCTGGCCTTCTGGTGTAAAGGCCGGCGCTAAGATCATCACGCTCGTCATCACCAACGACTATTCGCGCACTGTCAACGTAAGCGACATAGACCTGGTGAATTTGAGGAGCTCCGCAGCCGTCAACGGCACTCTTTTCGCGAGCGGCGCGCAGGGAGAAGGGTCGAACGACCAGCTCGGCGTGAATTTGGCTGATCGGCAGCCGGTGCTCCGCCACACCAATTCCAACGGCACCCTTGGAGACCCGTTTTTCAGCGATACGCATCTGGCCATTCCAGCCCATAACAGCGAGATCCTTGTAATCAGAGTATACGCGGGGGCGGCCAAGTCTTATACGTGGCAATTCAAGGTCTATTATGACGAGGGAGACGGCGTGCAGTGGGTTATACCTTCCGCTCCACCGAATCTGCTTCTGATAACTGGCTACGTGCACAACTATCGGCGAGTGTACTCCCAGGAAGGTACGGCATGGGTGCAAAAACCCGCATCTAATTTCTGCACGATTACAGGGACCAGCTGTTGATGGGGTGGGTATATAATGACGGGCAAGCCGCTGCGGTTGACCATTTGCGCCGTGCTGGCAATAATCATAGCTGCTTCCGTGGCGATTGCTCTTAGGCTCAGTAGCGCGCCACCCGCAAATAATCAGTCAGCGACGCCTAGCGCAATCGCCACGTCCGGCCAGCTGACCGCCTTCCTGCCCCGCAGGGCGGGGAACCTCCAGCTTGAGAACCTCCAATCTGGCCCGCTCAAGCCGATGGTGTCCCTGCCAGAATGCCTCCTGCCCCCAAACACTGCTGACGGGTTTCCGCCGGCGACCGCGCTTCCGAAGCTCGACTATGACATCAATGAGCCGATTGCGTCCGGAACTTATTCATTGCACAATTACGGCTTCAGTGTCGAGCTGTTCCGTTATAGCCAGGGCAAACTCCCGGAGGTCACTCGGCTGCTCAGATCGGCTCCCGCGAGCTGTACGCGAACGAAGCCGGTTAGCACTGGAGTCGACGTAAACGTAAAGCTTGGCGTTACTCTAGGCGATGGAACAGCGGCATATCAGACCTATTTTGCGGCCGCCCCCAGTGAAACTAACATCCGTACCCCAGAAAACATCGACCTCGTAGCGATGTCGAGTTCCTGGGGCATTACGGTATCAACCATGGAAGGGATGGCCGATGCTCGGGACGTGCTGAAGGACGCTAGCTTCACGGCTCGGTTCCTTCCAGACTTGCTGCGGCAACTGGACGCAACGCTGCACGCATCTTTCTTGCCACCGGGGGGAACTACCTCGGCGCTTATATTTCCATCCCTTACGCCGTATCTCGGGCGGGCCACCTACGCAGGCTCGCCAGACTATAAGCCGTCGAAATACTGGATATCGAACGACTCCTCACTCTACATCGCACAGCTACGGTGGTCTTCATGGACAACGGGCGCTGCCGTGGCGTCAGGAATCGCAGGCGTGAACCTGTGCACACCTAATTGCGCGGGCGGAGAGTGGCGGACTTACCCAGTTCAGGTTACGCTCTCTAACCCGGAATATGCATGTACATACCTATTCTTCGGGCGCTTGAAGCTGCATTGGCTAGCGGGGCAGCCACCAGATGGAACCGGGGACGTGACCTTCCAGGTTCTGCCGAGTTGCTTACATGTAAGAGATTGAGCGAAGCGATCAACGGTGGATTGCACGCTCGTTGGTGAACCGGTGACGAGGGCACGAACCGTATAGCAGCCGTCGCGATCCGTCGTCCGCAGATCACTTGAAGCTGTCCGCGGAAAGACCAGCCTCGCGCGGCGTCTTGACGGCAACGCTAAATGTGCATTTGCTATGTTGACTCAGGTTTTCCTGGGCTTACCAGTTCCGTTCCCCTCGCGCCTGGGCAGGTAATAGCCAGCGGATGCGGTTCACCTGTCAGGGCGGCAAGGGCTGTTGCCACCTCGGGTAGCCCGGCCCGGACGTACGTGGCCATGGCGGCCATGGACCTCGCACCACGGCCGCGGTCTTCATGGCCTGCATAAGCCTGGGCGACTGCGAAGCCGAACTGCCGCTCGACCCACGTCAGGGTGGTGTGACTTGTTTTTGCACTTCCCGTGTTCAGGGTGATTCGTGTTGCGATTGGCCTGGCGTGATCGTGGCATGCGTCTGCGATCCGGATCTTGGCGCGCGTGTGGCGATTCGGGGTATTCGACGTGAGCGGGATCACGTGCCTGTGGAGCTGAGCGGTTCAGTTGCATGGCCCTGCTTCCGGGGCGGTGGCCGGCAGAAGGCAGACGTTTGCGGCTCGCTTGTTCTGGGTGCGGAGGCGGGTGATCTCGTCGTGCTGGGCGGCGAGCCGGGCGAGTGCCTGGTCCCTGAAGCTGCGGAGCGTGGTGATCGTGGTGTCGTGGTCGGTGAGCCGCTGCCTGAGCGTGGCGTTCTCGTCCTTGAGGCGGGCGATCTGGGCGTCGCGGCGGTCGGGGATATCGCCTGCCTGCTGGCGGGCCTGGAGCCGGGTCTCGAACTCCTCGCGGAGGTGGGCGTAGGGCCGGGTGCCGTAGAAGGCGGCGCGGTCGACGGATGCCTCGCGGGCGAGGGTCTTAATGTCGCACTTGCCGCCGGGCGGGATGTCGCCGCTGAGGAGCCGGTCGATGGCGGCCCGGATCCGGGTCTCGTTGTACTGGCGCTGCTCGGTGCTGATGCGCATTACTGCTGGGCTCCGTTCTGGCCGACTGCGGTGTCGATCTCGGTGAGGACGCGGTTGGCGCGGTCGTAGGCGGCTTGCAGGCGTGCCTTCTCGGTCTTGCGGGCCGGGCCGAGGCTGCCGAGGAAGGTCTTCGCGTGGTCGGCGGCCTCGGCCCAGACGGGCCGGTGGCAAGGGTGGTGGGTGGCCTGCGGGCAGCGGGCGGAGTCGCACACTCCGGCGAGGGGCTTTTCGGCGGCAGGGGTTCCGGCGAGCTTGAGGCAGAGGGCGCGGGACGGGTCGGTGAACCAGCAGTAGTTCGCGGTGCCGAGGTGCAGGGTGCTGGCGCGCCTGGTCATCAGGTTGAGGATCTCGCGGTCGCTGCGCTGGATCTTGGGCGCCTCGAGGTCGTCGCCCGCGGGCTTGCCGTCGATGCTGGCGAAGAACTCGGTAAGCTCGCGGGCGCCGGGGCCGGCGGGCATGATGCCCTGCTGGTAGTTGCGGAACTCGGCCCAGACCAGTTCCAGGTTGCGGTCGGCCTCGTGCTTGTTGACCTCGGCCAGGAGCTCGGCCTGGGCGCCGCCTGGGCGGGATGCGTATCCTTCCGTGGTTGCGACCGAAATGTGCTTTAGGTGCACTTTTGTCGCGAGCAGGCCGCCGGGGCGGTAGGCGAGCTCGATCGCCAGCGTTCTCCTGAGCATCCTTGGTGTCGCCAGGTCCCCGGGTATGGGCGCGAGTCCGAGCCGTTGTCCGGCCGGGCCGTTGACCCAGTCGCGGAACCACTGGTAGCGGACCCGGAAGTCGAACCTGCCGAACAGCGGCATCCCGTCGCGAGGGTCGTCGTGGAGTTGCTCGGCAAGCCCGACGGCCTGGTAGACGGGTTCGATGACGACCCACTCGTCCCGGGTGCCGCCCAGCGGCTGTCCCTTGACGACGTTGCTCGCGAGCCGGTACCGGGGCATGCCTGGCATTGCTTCCCGCGGGGGCTGCCGGGCGCCGACCTGCAGCTCCATAACCTCGCTTGACCGCATGCCGGACACCGCCAGGATAACGATGATGGCTGCGGTGCGGATGATGCCGACCAGGCCCTCAGCGTCGTCGCGATGCAGCGGGACGGTCCAGGGCACCGGCTCGCCGCTGACGGCGGGGATGGTGCGGGCGTCTTGCGCGAACGGCCTGACAGTGCCCGTGATGGCCAGGGCTGCCTCGATCTGCGGGCGCAGCCCGGGCAGCCATCGGGAGCTGAATCCCCAGAAGCCCGCTTCCCGGGCCAGGCTATTGAGATTGACCGTGAGCAGGGGATCGCCGGGATCCCAGCCGGCTGCCAGCCGCTTGCGGACCAGGAACCCGGGCAGTTCGGGCAGCGGGTCGCGGTCCTGGTAGTGCCGGGCAAGGACCGGCAGGAGGTGAGCGAGGGGGTCCTTCTGCGGTGCTCGCTCGCCGGGCCGTTCCGGTGCCCTGGACCGCATGGTGGCCGTCTGGCGGAGCTCAGCGGCCAGTTCCGCAGCACCTGGCCCGAGCGTGGTCACCGCGTAGAGCGCGGAAGCGAGCAACGGCTGCAGCACGTGACTGGGGACCGGCGGGGTCTTGTTCTCTTCCCGGCCGCTGCGCATCTCGGCGACGGCTGATGCAGACGCCCCTCCCCAGGGCCGCAGGCCCTTCCGGGGCCGGTCGGCGGTGAACAGCTCCCGGTAGTTGAGCAGGTCGATGACTACCTGGGCTGCTGCTCGCCGGGTGGCGGGGCTGCGGTCGCCGATCGCGGTGCCGGACTTGTCGAGGACGCGGCGCCGGTGCATCAGCCAGGCGGCGCAGCAGTCCTCGTCAACCTCGCCGAGGCTGCGGATGCCCTGCCGGGTGAGCCAGTTCAGCCACCGGGTGAGCTCATCGAGCCGGCCTTTGGCTGTCCCGAGGTGGACCGGGGTGCGGTAGGCGCGGGGCAGCGGGGCCACGGCCTCGTGCAGCGGGGCGAGCAACGCGACGATGAGCTCCTTGGCGACCGTCCGCCACCCCTGGTCGTGGATGGCGGTGAAGTCGAAGCGCCGCTTGGCCAGGGACATCTGGACGGGCAGGCCGATCACTTCGGTGAAGTCCCACTCATTGTCCTCGAAGGCGGGCCGGGCGGCTCCCTGCGGGAGGGCGAGCCCGGCCTCGCGGCAGATGTCGGCATTGGCGAACGGCGATGCCGGGACCTGCTCGCTGGCGGTGGTGCTGGCCAGGGGGCTCATGCGGTGATCTCCTCGGGGCGCAGGGGAATCTCGTCGTCGTGGTCGCTGACCTGGCGGGCGGCGGCGGCCAGGACGGCGGGGTCGTAGCGGTCCAGGATCTCGCCGACCCGCTGGGAGTAGGGGCCGAAGACGGCCATGAAGTGGGCGTTCGTCATCTGCCGCCACTGGCGGGCGAAGTAGCCCTTCAGCCGCAGCAGGTTCGGAGCGTGCCGTGGCGCGAACACCGCCAGCGGGCAGAGCAGGCAGACCCATGGCCGTGCCGGGCATGGCTGGCCTTTGGGGCCGTGCAGCCCGGACAGCTGGTCGGCGCAGGCCGCGGTGAACACGTCCCGCTGCCCGCCGACGAGCTCGGCGAGGACGCCGGCGTCGAGCTCGAGGGAGGCGACCAGCTGCGGGTAGCCGGCCGCCAGGGCGGCAGCGCTCTCCTCGGTGATGACGGCCGGCGGCTCCGCCCGCCGGGCCAGGTCGTGCTGGGCATCCTCGACTATGGCGTCCAGCGCGTCGCGCTGCGCGGGAGTGGTGGCGGTCAGGTAGTGGTCGCCTTCGACCTGCGGGCTGTGGTTGGGGTCGATGGTGGCCCGGCCGCTGCCCCTCCACGTGCTCTTGTCGCGCATCGACTGGTGGGTGGTGCGGATCCGGTGCCGGTGCAGCTTGATCACCTGGCCGTGCTCATCGGTCACGTTGTTGCGGGCGAGCCACCGGCGTGTCACGTTGCGATGGACTGGACCCGCGGAGACGGAGGTATGACCGCGGTGCGTTATGCCCAGCCAGAGCTGGTCGCGGTCAGGCGGGGGGACGAAGCCCCGCAGCAGCCGGGAGTGGTCCAGCCACTGCTCCAGGAGCCGGGCTGCCCGGCGGGGCAGGGTCAGGCTCTCGGCGGCGGTTCGCCGCTTGACGTAGGACAGCAGGATCGACGAGTCTCCCGCCCAGTCGATGTCGCCGGTGGCCAGGTCGCCGATGCCGTCCGGGACGATGCCCGAGCAGACGCTGAACAGCAGCAGGTAGGCGGCGGTGACGTCCAGGTGGGGGAACAGCCCGGCTGCGGCTTGCAGGCATGGCTGGCGGACCGCGTCGGCCGGGACTCCCGCGTGCGCCGCGGCGCCGAGGGTCGTCATCGGCCCGTTGCGGGCCAGCAGCCACCGCAGGTTGTCCAGATCGCAGCCTCCAGTGGCGGGATCCTGGCCGTGCGCTGCCCCGGTGAGGGCCTCCCGGTGCTCGCGGTAGGCCGTCGTCACCGCAGCCTGGGCAGCCTCGGCCAGCCGGGACCAGGCGGCCTCCGGGTAGGGCGGCAGCGGGTACCGGAAGTACTGCGGGTGGAAGGCACGACCCTCGGCCAGCTCCCGCACCCCCGCGTTCAGCGTTCCCCCTGCCGCGGCAAAGCCTAGAAGCATCCGCCTGGACAGGGCCTCGTGAGCCGTTGCGGTGCCCATCCAGAACTCGGCCACCTGGGCCCTGCGAAGGTCGGCAGCACCGCCGGTGAAGTCGCGCTCCGCCAGCACCGACGTCATCACGCGCAGCGCCCTGACGTAGTACCGGACAGTGCCTGCCGAGTCCACGGTCCCGTGCGGGTGGACGAGCTCGGCCAGCCCCGTCAGCAGGTCCCGGGCAAGCCGGGCGCCGGCGATATCACCGAGGGCCACCGTGGCCCGCCGGCCATCGCTGAACACGCAAGAGATGCCCAGAGGGTCATTGAGGACCTCAGCGGGCATCAGATGTCATCCTCCGTCCCGGCTCCGGCGAACTCCTCGCCGGCCTCGCGCTCGGCATCGGCATCGGCATCGGCAGCATCCAGGAGCCCGCCTGCCGTCCCGGCACGCTCGTATGCCTCCCGGTAGATGCGCGTTGTGTCCAGTTTTCGCAGGTATTTTTCTGTGGTCAGCACTGAGGAGTGGCCTAGGAGGTCGCGGAGCACCATCAGCGGGTCGGCCTTGGACAGGTAGAACGCCAGGGCGGCATCGGGGCCGGTGTCGGCGACGAGCCGGGCAGCCTGCCGGTAGTGGCCGCTGACCAGCCGCTCGAGGGTGCGAATCGCGAAGCTGTGGCGCAGGCGGTGGGGATTTACGTGCGGGAACCGCGGCTCGGAGGTGCGGCGGATCCGGTCGGCGGTGCGCTCGAAAACCGTCGGCCAGGCCGTGAACGGGCCGCCGTCGCCGCGGACCGCGATCAGGCACGACCCGCCGCCCGGCGCGACCAGGCGCCGCCGCTCGCCGGGCGTGAGCGAGTCCCACTTCCTGCGGGTCCCGTTGATCCGGCCGCCCCGGGCATCCGGGTCTGTGACCAGCAGCGGCTCGCCCCAGCCCCGCGGCGGCCGCCAGGAAGACCCGTCCGCCGCAGCGACCCGGTCCAGCTCCACGTACTGACAGACCGCAGCCAGGGCGTCGTAGCTGATCCAGGTGGTGCGGAACTTGCAGCCCTTGGTCACCCCGGCCGGGACCGGGAACGAGATCGGCGCGTCCGCCGGCCTGGACGGCAGCGGCGGGATCTCGTACGACAGCAGGTAGCTGAACTCCTGCAGGCGCAGCCCGGTGGCCAGCGCGAGCTCACCGACTGCGGCGTTGCGGGCCAGTTCCCGCCCTCGGTAGGAGCCATCTGGTCCCAGGCCCCGCAGGCCGTCCAGGAACAGCTCGGCGAAGTCGGCCTCGAGGTACTTGACCGTCACGTGCGGCTTCGGCGTCCGGCGCACCGCCAGGTTCACCTTCACCTCGCGGCCGGTGCCGTTGAACAGCGCCCGGGCGGTCCGGTAGGTGAACGGCTCGGCCGGAGCGTGGCCCTCGTCGATCGCCCACCGGTAGAACAGCGACAGGATGCTCATGTGCTGGGCCCAGGTCGTCGCCGCGAACCGCTCCGCCACCGGGCCCGCTGCCCGGTGCTCCGCGTACTTGCCGAGCGCCTGTTTCAGCCGGTCACGGGAGTCGAACGTGCCCACGCCGTGCGCGGCCAGGAACTCCATCCACTCCCGGACCGCTCTCGCGTAGTACTCCCACGACTTCGGCGACGGCGCCCCGCTCGACGGAAGTTCACGCAGCCACTGGTTCACGGCCACCGACGGGCGGGGAGCGCCCTGGCCGTCCTCGAACAGAAGGTCGTCATCGACCAGCACCGGCATCCGCTCGGGAATCAGCGGCCGGTTCGCGATGTCCCAGGACTCCCAGCCCCGGGACGAAAAGAAGCTCATGATCACGAGCAGGAACCATAGAAACACGACACGGTCCGCCGCAGGCGAAATCCGCAGCTCTCACGGGACTCTGGAGTTAATCGCAACACGATAATTAAGCGGGAACAATGTGCCGGATCCAGTGCATGCTGATCTGCTGGGTGCGGACCCAGGGCAGCACCCGGCCGAGGCGGCCCCACAGGCCGTCATAGCGGCGGGAGGTGATCGGCCGCCCGTTCCGGTAGCGGAGCAGCTGGCCGCCGGGCGGGGCGTGCCGCTCCTGGCCGTGCTCGGTGAGCCGGGCCATCAAGGTGGGCGAGACCGGCTGCCAGCGGACCGTCTCCCCCTTCTCGCGCAGCCTGATCAGGCACTGGCCGGAGTCGAGGTCATCGGCCCGCAGCGCGAGCGCCCCGGCACGGCGGCAGGCGGTCTCGGTGTGCAGCCGCAGCAGCAGCGTATCCAGCTCCGGGTCGTCGCCGCCGTCGGCGGCGGCCTGGCAGATCTCGGCGAGCCGGTCATCGGTGACGGCCCGGCGGGTCGACGGCAGGCGGCGGGGCTTGTCCACTTTCCTGGCCGGGTTCTCCCCGGGGGTGATGTACCCGTCGTCCTCGGCGTGCTTGTACAGGCAGCGCAGCGCGGCGACCAGGTGCTCGGTGGCGCTGCGCCCGCCGCGGGCGTTGCGGCGGGCCACCACGTGGGTTTTGACGTAGGACATCAGCTGCCGGATCTCGGACGGGGTGATCTCGTCCAGCCGCCGCT
>Ga0302326_10027006_pt1 | contig 11588 bp, 9 predicted proteins | sample Palsa_T0_3_FD_202264 | JGI IMG/M metagenome (GOLD analysis project Ga0302326, IMG submission 202264) | Peat permafrost microbial communities from Stordalen Mire near Abisko, Sweden - Palsa_T0_3 | ecosystem: Environmental > Terrestrial > Soil > Palsa > Peat permafrost | place: Sweden: Abisko...
GCACCATAGGATGGAACAGTTCTGTTCTGCGCGCGTGACCGGCAAGCAGTCGAATTGCATGAGCTCTTCGCGCCTATCAGTCCACGCCGATGATCACGCTATCCGCCTTGATGAGTGCGTGAGCGGCCTGACCCTTCTTCAGCTTCAGGCGCTTGGCGGAATTCGTCGTAATGACCGAAACGATTTTCATCGAAGGGCCGATACGGATCGTAACCTCCGTGCTGACTGAGCCGCGAACGATTTTCGAGATGGTTCCTTCAAACGAGTTTCGTGCGCTGATTTTCACAAGTTACCCCGCGTTGAGGAGATCGGCCAACATGTCACGGACGTGGTGCGTCTCTATTTGACAGTGCTGCACCGGGCACAGTGCACCCAAGCGTCTTTTGGGGAGACTTGTGCGGCAAGCATTGTGCGCCCTAATATGTGTTTTTGGCGAGGAGTTGGACACATGGCTTCGATAAGCGTCAAACCGCTCCAGGAGGGTCTGCCGTTCGGCGCGCGCATTACCGGCGTGACTTGGGAGGCCCTGAGGGACGAGGCGATCCGTCGGCAGATCAATACCGTCTTCGAAGCGCAGGGCATGATCGTCTTCGAGGAAATCGAACCAACGAGCAAGATGCAGGTGGCAGTCAGCGAGGTCTTCGGACCGCTGAAGGATCATCCGGTCAAGATGGTGAAGCGCCTCGACCAGGACACCATGCCCGGCGTGATCACGATCACGGCCGATCCGAGTGGATGCATCGTTGAAATCGACGGCAAGCGATTGGTCACTTGGCAGCCCTGGCACTTCGATCACAGCTACAATGACGAACTGAATCGCGCCGGAGTATTGCGCGCCGAGACGATTGCTCCGGAAGGCGGACTCACCGGCTTCGCCGACGGCATCCAGATCTACAAAGACATGTCGCCGAGGCTTCGCGAGAAGATCGAGAAGCTCAGCATCATTTACACGCTTGATCTGCATTACGCCCGCCAGCAATTCGGCTTGCCGAAGAACTTCCGCGAAATCCAGCCGAAGAGCGACAAGCTGCTGGAGGCGGCCAAGACCTTTCCTCGTGCGATCCATCCAGCGGTCTGGACGCGCAAGACCGGCGAGAAGGTGCTTCATATGTCGCCCTATGGAGCCAGGGGAATCGAAGGAATGGAGAACGCGGAAGGCGATGCATTTCTTCACGAAGTTTGGGCGGAGATCGAGCGGACGATCCGGCCCTATCATCATCAGTGGAAGCCCACGGATATGCTGATCTGGGATAATTGGCGCATGCTGCATCAGGCCTGCGGGTGCGATCCCAAATACGATCGGGTCATGCATCGCACCACCATCAAAGGGGATTACGGGCTTGGCCGCTGGGAGAAGGGTGCGAAGGCGGCCGAGGCCGCGCCCGCGATGACGTAGGTACTGCGGGGTTCAGTCCGACTTGGCGCGGCTCCAAGCGGAGCGCCCGTCGAACAGCACATCGACCGCGTGGTCCGCGAAGGCCAGTGCCTCCTCCAGCTTGACCGGCCCCAGTTCCTGTTGGGCGCTCCACCAGCCGGCAAGCATCGCCATGAGCATTTCGGCGATCAGCGTGGCCGAACGAGGCGAAATCGAGTGGTCTGTGCTCGCGTCGACGATATCCTGCACCACGACTTGAATGATGCGATTATGTCCAACCTCGTGGCGCATGCGCCTCAACTCTTGCATCGATGGACCGCTGGAGAAGAGCCGCTCCAGCATCTCGAGCTTGCCTGAGCAATACCACTGCATGAGTTTACCCGCTCGATATTTGAGACGCAGCCGGACATCATCCGACGGCGCGGAATCACCATCGGGTTGCCAACTGGCCAACCACGTCGTAGTTCCGTCCGTCACCACGGCTCGCAGCAATGCCTCCTTGGTAGGATAGCGGTCATAAAGCGTGGCCTTGGAGATGCCTGCCATGGCGGCGATCGTGTCCACGCGCGCGCCTTCGTAACCGGAACGGTGGAATTCTGTGCGTGCTGCAACGAGCAGCGCTTGGTTGATGGCCTCGATCCGCCCCGCCGTCGGACGGCCTGGACCGCGCTTCGCCAGGACGCGTCGCGCGGCAATCGATCCCGATTTTTTCATTCGACCCGACTCCGCCTGCATTGCAGCACAAACGCACCGCTCATTTCGGAGGATGCCATAACTTAAGCCGTCTCAATGCGAGATCGGCCGTTCGATTGCGCCAAATCTCGATGGTTTGCTTGACAGCAAACGATGCCAAGAAGAATATTGTACTCGAAGTATGGTTATTTGCAGGCGGGGGGCATCAGCATGTTCGGGAAACGGATCCGGCGCCATCATTACATGCGCGCGCTCCTGATTGCATCCAGTTTGATCCTGCTTGGCGCCGTGATTGCCGTCGAGGCCGATGAGGCGGCCTCCAAATCCGGTGAAACGATCGGTCTGGTGCTGACCGATTGGCGCTATGCGCTTTATCAAACCCCTGGAGCAGGAGAGTGCTCCTTGGGCCTGCAAAAAGGTGCCGTGGAGCAATTCAAAGCTCAGGACGATCCTCTCGGGCATTTCAAGAAATTCGGCGGCACGTTCGAAACCAGGGGACCGAACGGCGAGGACCCCAACTTCTCGCCCATGCTGGTAACAGATCCGTTGCCCTTCAGCGAACTCAAAACAAACGTCGGTTTCGGCTTCAACCTCGACGGTACATCCGATGGGCGCGCGACGTCGAACACTCTTGCCCACGACAAATTCGTAAGTCCCGAGGGCGAACGGGTTGACAATCAGCTGGCCCGCGTCGTGGGCTGCGTTCAGGGCTGGCGCAAAACCGGCTTCATGGCAGAGTTCTATGCGAAGGAAGTCGAGACCTCGCCCATCAATCGCCATTTGATCGAGATCACGGGGGTCCATGACGAACAGAACGAGCCCAATGTCGAAGTTTTCATATACAAAGGACGTGATCGCCTGGTCCGCAACGCTTCGGGCTCATTCATTGCGTTCATGAGCCATCGCATCGATGAGCGCTTCCCGCAATTCATGCTCAAGACGCACGGCAAAATAGTCGACGGCGTATTGCTCACGGATCCAATCCCATTCGCGCGGTTGCCGCTGGTACAGATTCAAATGACCGGCGAGCGCGACATCAGGGATCTGAGACTTCGGCTAAAGCTCACACCGACGGGCGCCGACGGCCTGCTCGGCGGATATGAACTATTGGACAGCTGGTGGAACAATCACAGCAAGTCACCCGGTTCGGATCCCGGCCTGTACAGTCCGGCGGGTATTTACCGGGCGCTCTATCGTTATGGCGACGGTTATCCTGATCCAGCGACGGGCAAGCCGACGGCAATCTCGGTTGCCTATCAAGTGTCGGCAGTGCGTGCGCTGATTGTTCATCCCACTCATCAGGCGCCGGGAGTGGTGGTTGCACAGGCGGATCAGAAAGAGTGAAGGCTCTGCGCACCCTATCATCGGGCGCGCTCATCGCGCTGCTTGCCTTGGTCGCTTGTTCTTCCAACGGGCCCCAAAAGCCGGCCTCGTCGAGCACCTCCGCGAACCCTTCCGAACCGAGCGTTCCGCCGCCCGCTGCAACGTTACGCCTGATCAGTCAAAGCGAGTACGCCAACAGCATTGCCGGCGTTTTCGGCGCGGACATTACCGTGAAAATTCGCTTTGCTCCGGTGAATCGCGTCGATGGGCTGCTGAGCGTCGGCCGCAGCAGCGCTGTGTTGACTTCCGGCGCTCTCGACCCGCTGGATGCCTCCGCGCGCTCGATCGCTGCGCAGGCGGTCGATCCGGCACATCGCCGGTTCCTCATTCCCTGCGTGCCTGCAAAAATCGATGCTCGTGACGATAAATGCGCGCGCACCTTCCTTGCCAAGGTTGGACGCCTGATTTACAGGCGGCCACTCACGTCCGACGAATTGACACGGGCGGTCGAAACAGCCGGCGCAGCGGTAGGGCCGAGCGGCGATTTCTACGCGGGACTCAGATATACCCTTTCCGCCATGCTGATCTCCCCTGAATTTCTCTTCGTTCGAGAGATGGCTGAGCCCGATCCGGGTCGGCCGGGAGCCTGGCGCCTCGACGGCTATTCCAAGGCGTCGCGGTTGAGCTTCCTTTTATGGGACTCGGGTCCGGATGATGAGCTGCTTAACGCCGCCGGGCGGGGCGAACTGCATGACCCGCGAGGATTGAAGCGCCAAGTTGATCGAATGATCGGCTCGCCGCTCTACAAGCAGGGCGTACGGGCCTTCTTTGCCGATTTCCTGGTGCTGGAGTCCTTCGACACCTTGACGAAAGATCCGGTGATCTATCCCGCCTTCACGCTCAAGGCGGTGGATGAGGCCCGAGAACAAATCCTGAGCACAGTGGTGGATCATCTGGTCGATCGCGATGGAGATTATCGTGATCTTTTCACGACGCGTCATACATTCTTGAGTTCCGACCTCGCTGTTCTTTACCGGATACCGGTGGACATCGGTTCGCAGGGCTCGGTCCCGTACGAATTCCAAGAGGGCGATCCGCGTGCCGGCATTCTCACCCAGATCGGCTTCCTGGCGCAGTACGCGCACCCAGGGCGAAGCTCATCTACGCGCAGGGGACGCGGCATCCGAGAGGTACTGCTGTGTCAGAAGGTTCCGGATCCGCCGCCCAATGTCGATTTTTCCATCATCGAGGACCCCAAAGCTCATTTTCACACAGCGCGTGAACGCCTGGCAGCTCATCAGCAAAACCCGGTCTGCGCCGGTTGTCATGCGCGGACCGACCCCATCGGACTGGGTCTGGAGAACTTCGACGGCGCGGGGCAATACAGGACCCGGGAAAACGGCGCGGTCATCGACGCGAGCGGCAAACTTGACGGCAACACTTTCAGCGACGGCGTCGGACTTGGACGGGCGGTGAGGGAAAGCCCGGCACTGAAATCGTGCATCGTGGATCGCCTGTACGCATACAGCGTTGGACGCAAGGTTGGTCCCGACGAGACGGCACTGCTCGAATATTACGAGAGCGTACTCGAGCAGCGCGGCTTCCGTTTTGAAGAAATGCTGCGTTTGATGATATTCGACAGGTCTTTCTTTGCGATCGCTGCGCCGGAAACGCTTGCCGCCTCCAACAATGCCTCTATGGAAGAGTCCCACCATGCTCATCAAGACTGAGAACCTCACCCGCCGACATGTTCTGCGCGGCATCCTGAACGGCGCCGCCGTGACGGTATCGCTGCCGATCCTGGAAATGTTCATGAATGACAACGGCACCGCCATGGCAGCCACCGGCGAGGCCTTGCCTGCACGTTTCGGTACCTGGTTTTGGGGCCTTGGCGTGAATCACGATATCTTTACGCCCAAGACCGTCGGTCCGAATTACGATCTGCCGCTGCAGATGCAGTCACTCGAGAAGGTCAAGCAACACCTGAATGTTTTCACCAACTATAACGTGTTGACTGATGGGCGCCCGAATCTGTGCCATTACACCGGGTGGGTGGCTCTGCGCTGCGGCTCCGCTCCGAGCGGGCGCGGGCAGCTTCCCGGGCAAAGCCTGGATGTGGCGATAGCGGACGCGGTGGGCAGTGGTACGCGATTCCGTTCCATTTGTCTGACGGCCACCGGTGCGCCGCGCGACAGCTACAGCTTTTTGAGTGCGGATGCGGTCAACCCACCGGATATCTCGGCCGTCGAGTTTTACCAAAAGATGTTCGGATCGGAGTTTCAGGATCCCAATTCGCCCGACTTCAAACCCGACCCCGGAGTGATGATGCGCCGGAGCGTTCTGTCGGGAGTGAGCGAACAACGCAAGCAGATCGAAGCCACCGTGGGGGCCGCCGACAAGGTGCGTCTGGACCAGTACTATACCTCCATCCGCGAATTGGAAAATCGCCTCGAGCTGCAGCTCAAGAAGCCGCCACCGGCTCCGTCCTGCAAGGCGCCGCCGCGCGCGCCGGCGGAGCTTCCGGTGGGTGTAGATGTCGAGCTTGTGTCCCTGCGCCATCGAGCGATGACCGACCTGTTGGTCATGGCGCTTGCCTGTAATCAGAGCAAGGTCTTCAACATGGTTTACTCGGACAGCGCCTCGTCGCTGACGCGCAAAGGTTTGGACAAGACTCATCATATCGTCACGCATGAAGAGGTGGTCGATCCTGTGAAAGGCTATCAGATCGAAGCAAGCCGATTTGTCGGAGATTCGTTCAAGGAGCTGGCTTATTTTCTCGAGAAGCTTGCCGGCGTTCCCGAGGGCGATGGATCATTGCTCGACCACTGCTTGATCTATGCCCATAGCGACTGTCAACTTGCGAAGACTCACTCGATCGACGGCATCCCGATGTTCACCGCCGGCCGCCTCAACGGCGCCATCAAGACGGGTCTGCACGTGGACGGCAAGGGAGAGCCGGGTACGCGCCTGGGTTACACCCTGCAGAGGCTCATGGGTCTACCGATTACCAGCTGGGGTCAGGGTTCGATGCAAACGTCGCGCGAAATCACCGAGATCATTGCATGAGAAACATTGGACTGCAGTTTGTGTTCGCGCTCTGCGGCGCGGCAAGTTTGGTGTCGGCGCTACCGGCGTTCGGCGCCGAGACCGCGCCCGTCCCGGCGCGAGCCGAGATGACGGATGACGGGTTGATCTGGGTCACCGCCACGGGCATGACGCTCTATACCTACCATGCCGACGACAGCACGCCGGGCAAGTCGCAGTGCGTCAACGTTCCACACCCCGCGTTCAGCGATCCCACGGGAGGCTTCGGGTCGATTCCTTTGCCGCGAGCCGATGCACACAAGAGCTGCTCGCAGAAGTGGCCGCCGTACCTGGCGGGCGAGCAAGCCCAGCCCGGCAGCGATTGGTCGTTGATTGATCGACCGGAGGGCGGCAAGCAATGGGCCTATCGCGGCCACCCGCTGTACACATCCGTCAAGGACCACAAGGCGGGCGACCGCAACGGCGCCGTATCCATCGGCCAAGCAAATCTCGGGGGACGCGGCTGGAGTCTGGCGATGGCCCCGCTGAGTTTTCCTCCGGGTTTGACGCTTCTGCGCCGCGAGGAAGGCTTGGTGCTGGCGACTCTGAATAATCGGCCGGTGTATACCTCGCGTCCTGGGGTGCAACACGCGTGCTACAACTGCGAGAAACTATTTCAGCCAATTTCCGCGCCCGCTCTAGCCAGCGTCAGCGGCGAGTGGGCCATTGTCGGTGCGGGGGCGGGCGTGCGCCAGTATGCGTACAAGAACAAGGCCTTGTACATCGCGCCTGCGGGAATGAGCGACGGTGACATCGCAGAGGCGGGCGGATGGGAAACGGTGGTTTTTCGCAAGTCGCCGGGCAATCCGCCCGAGATAGAGAAGCATCTATCGCTGCTGGGTGAGGTCTTCACCAACAAGCAGGGCAGCACGCTGTACGCGTTCACTTGCGTCACTCCGGCCGGCGACGGCGTGCGTTGCGACGATCCGGGAGATGCCGCCGAGTACTGGGCGATGTTGTGCGGGGACGGCAAGGAATGCGCGCGGCGCTGGCGGCCTTATCAGGCGCCGGCCAACCCGGATCCCATGGGCGATTGGACCGTGGTCGATGTTGCTTACCCGATGTTCAGCGAGGCGAGCGGCTTTACCTATCCGCCGGATGCGCCCCGGGTGAAAACTTGGGCCTATCGTGGAATGCCTGTGTATACGTACTACGAGGATAAGGCACCCGGCGACATTCGGGGCGACGGGATACGCTTGTTTTCTTTTTCCGGCTTCTATGCGTTGCAAGTACCAGGGCGAGGGCTATTCGATTGAGGGGGGCGGTATGATATTCAGGGCGAATCGATTTGCGGACCGCAGGCCTCGCGACTTGCAGGCGCTGCGCAGTGCTTGCATCGCGACTTTGAGCCTCTTGGCGTCGGCAGGCGCGGCCCAAGCTGCCTCCGCTCCGGCCGCTCCGGCGGCCGCGGCCGGTCGGCCTGTCGCGCAACTGCCCGTCCCACCGGCCAGCGGCGAGATGGGCTTCGTGTTCTCCGCGTTCGTGGACGCCGTCTATCCGGGCATGCAGGATGCCTGCCCCGATGGGCTTGCCAATTTGGTTCGGGACAATTTCCTCTCGACAGTGCCGCCGGAAGAGCGCGCGCGTCTGTTGAAGCCCGAAAACGAGCCAGAACTGACCCAACGCTGGAAAGCCTACGGCTTCAGCCCGGATCATCGTATGAATGTCTGCGGCAACTATGACAAGTTCGACCATCCGCTTTACAAGACAGTGCAGAGCAAGATCGCTTATGGCGTCAATCTCGACGGTGCTGTCAGCGGCGAGCATCCGCATGACCCCTACGTGTGCCCGCACCAGAAGTTCGTCAGTCCGGACGGCGAGAAGGGTGTCGATAACCAGTACTATCGAGCGATGGGCTGCGAACGCAATCACCGCGGCCCGGACGGCAAGATCGGCGACATCCTGATCGGGGACAAGAGCGCTCTGATGAGTGACTATACGATCGTGATGATCCTGCGCAACGTGCACAGCCTGGTCGACGACGACAACGTCGAGGTGTTACTGGCCTCATCGCAAGATAAACCGATTGTCGACTCGCAACAGAATTTTATCCGCAACGCGAGCTATCACGTAACGAAAAACCCGAAATGGCGAAACGTGCTGCACGGTCGCATCGTCAATGGTGTGCTGACGACCGAGTCCAGCGATATTGTGCTCGAACGGCAGCTCGGAAATAAGCCCCGCGGAGTCCCAACGGACTGGAATTTCGCCCGGAGCCGCCTGAGAATTGTCTTCAAGCCTGACGGCACACTGGATGGCGTCGTGGGCGGCTACGTGCCCCTGATCATGAATCTGCTTCAGGCTATCGGTGGCAGTGCCGGGACGGTTACCGTGGCCGACATGGATTGCTCCTCTCAGTACCGGACCATCAAGGCGCTCGCCGACGGGGAACGCGATCCCGCTACCGGCCAATGCGACAGAATCTCGAGCGCAATGCATATTGAAGCGGTCCCCGCCTTTGTATTCGATCACACCACGATGCAGGCTGAAGCGAAGTAAGGAGCCAGAATTGAAATTCCAACCTTCTCGTCGAACCGCCCTCAAGGGGCTATTGAATGGCGCAGCGGTGGCCGTTGGGCTTCCGCTATTGGATCTCTTCCTGGATGGGAACGGTCTCGCCCTGGCGGACACCGGGGCGCCCCTGCCGACGCGCTTCGGCACGTGGTTCTGGGGCCTGGGCGTCAATCCGCCGCGCTGGATACCGGACAAGGTAGGTGCCGACTACGATCTCAAGGTCGAGCTCGCCCCGATCAAGCCGTATCAGAGCAAGGTTAATGTGTTCAGCAATTTCCCCGTACCGCTCGACGGGCAGCCTAATTACCCGCACATCAGCGGCGGAACCGCCATTCGCACCGGCATGGCCACGGCGGGACAGGGTTTTCCTGGGCCGTCCTTTGACGTGCTGATCGGCGATGTGGTCGGAACACGCACCCGCTTCCGCTCGCTCGATGTGTCGGCGGTCGGTGACGCGCGCAATACGCAGAGCGGCCGCGGCAACGGCAACATGAACCCTTCCGAGGGCTCGCCGGTCGAGCTCTACACCCGCATCTTCGGACCGGGATTCAAGGATCCAAACAGCGCGACCTTCACGCCGGATCCGCTGGTAATGGCGCGGCGCAGTGTGCTTTCGGGCGTCGAGGAGCAGCGCAAGGCGTTCGAGGCCCAACTCGGCGCCTCCGATAAGCAGCGTTTGGACCAGTATTTCACCTCCCTGCGCCAGCTCGAAAAGCAGCTCGACATCGAACTGACCAAGCCCCAGCCGCTGGAGGCTTGCAGGGTTCCGAGCAAACCGACTGAAGCGCCCGTGAACGCCCAGATCGAGAACGTCTTGGTCAACCACAAGCTCATGACCCAACTACTCGTGATGGCCATGGCCTGCGATCAGACCCGGGTTTTTAACATGTACTTCAACAACGGCGCGTCGTCCCTGACCCGCGTCGGCTCCACGACCACTCATCACCAGCTGACCCACGAGGAGCAACTCGATCAGCGCTTGGGCTACCAGCCCAACGTCACGTTCTTCGTCGAGAACATCATGGGAGCTTGGGTGGATTTCATCGTCGCGCTGGATTCGATGAAGGAAGGCGACGGAACCCTGCTGGATCACAGCCTGGTGTTCGCCCACAGCGAGACCGACTTCGCCAAGTTTCACACGATCGATAGTATTCCGATGATGACCGCGGGCAGCGCCGGCGGCCGCATCAAGACCGGCATCCACGTCAAGGGCATGGGGACCCCGGTGTCGCGCGTCGGTCTGACCCTGCAGCAGGTCATGGGTGTGCCGGTCGACAAGTGGGGTACGGCCAGCATGCAAACCAACAAACCCATTACCGAGATAATGATCTGAAGCGCAGGCCTGAGGCGTCATATCGTTGAACTTATGTGCACGGGCGAATGCACGAGGAGGAGCGCGATGAATTGGCATCATCTTGTTTTGGCACTAACGGCGATCCTGACGCTGTTGACGATGGGTACGAGCGCCGATGCACAGGGTCTGCGAAGCGCCGCGGCTACCGCTGACGATGGCCACCCGGCCGATATCTCGTCCGGCAAGACCGACTCTGGGCTCGTCTATACCGATTCGCGCGGCATGACGCTCTACGCAATGAATCTGCGCTATGTGAGCTACATCGTTCAAGGTGGCGATGCGCTGAAATACTGCAGTGGCGAGTGCGCGAAGTCTTGGGTCGCGGTCAAGGCGGCGGCCGACGCGAAGCCCATCGGACCCTGGAAAGTCGTGGACGGCGTCGGGGGTCCGCAGTGGTCTTATAAGGGTGACCCCCTGTTCACATATGTCGGCGACAGCGGCCCAGGGTCGGCAGCCGGGAAGGAGCGTGACAATCTTTTCAACTTACTGACATATATCCCGCCCATGCCTAACGTCAGGGCCCCCGCGCCCGTCAAGACGGTATTCGTGGGCGAGGCCTACATTCTGGAAGACGGCCAGGGGCACGCTCTGTTCACCATCGACAAGTCCTGCGGCACGGATTGCCGGAACTGGATTCCTCTCACCGCCGGCATGGCAAGCCGGAGCATAGGAGACTGGAGCATCTCGAGGGAGGGAGACCGCCTGCAGTGGGCGTATCGCGGCCTGCCCGTCTACGTCAGCCAGGAGGAGCAACCTACAAGGGCGCCTGCCAAGGGAACCGTACTGGTTGCAGAACCGGCACCGGCGCAGGCCGGCAAGCCGCCTGAGCGCGTCGCCGCGCTGCCATCTCCATCGCCGTGACTAAGCCTCTTCGCACTGCATTCGCGATGGTCCTCTTGTCGGCGTTGATCGGCGGCGAATCCGCCAGCGCCCGGGTGGTACAGACCGGTCACGCCCCAGCCGGGCAGATCGTGGGCATGCGCCGCCTGACGGAAGCCCAATACCGCAACACGATCGCCGATATTTTTGGATCCGGCATCAAGGTGGCCGGCCGCTTTGAGCCGATCGTGCGCCCGGCCCAGCACCTGCTGTCGACGGGAGCCACCGCGGCGGCGCTCTCGCCGGTGGGATTTGAACAGTTCGATGGGGTGGCTCGCGGCGTCGCCGAACAGGTGTTCGACGCGGCGCATCGCGATACCTTCGTGGACTGCACGCCGCGCGATGCTGCCAAGTCTGACGACAAAT
>Ga0302326_10027007_pt1 | contig 11588 bp, 8 predicted proteins | sample Palsa_T0_3_FD_202264 | JGI IMG/M metagenome (GOLD analysis project Ga0302326, IMG submission 202264) | Peat permafrost microbial communities from Stordalen Mire near Abisko, Sweden - Palsa_T0_3 | ecosystem: Environmental > Terrestrial > Soil > Palsa > Peat permafrost | place: Sweden: Abisko...
GCGGTCACTACCTACGATGCCCCGACCACGCCGACGCTCGTCAGTACGTGGGCGATTGGTCAAGCGGGGGGGATTCGCGCGGCCGCGGTGACGCCCGGGGCGGTCTACTCGGACGACACAAACTTCGCCGGTTATGCGATTTATGCGGGCACGAACGGTTCGACGAAATACACTGCATTGCTCGCTGACGATATCACTACAACTGCGACTTCAAGCTTTACGCTCGGTCAGTTTTCGTGGTCGATTGCAAATGGCGCCACGGTCGCACAGACGATTTCTCCTTACATCCGATTCTTCGGTACAGACGGTGCTGGTGGCGGTCCCGGCACTTTGCTAGGTGGCCTCAACTTCAACGGTATCTCGGTACCTGCAGGTAATGTCGCCGGTTTTAATTACGATGCGACCGCTTCGGCGATCACGCTCACGCCAAGTTTCTGGGCTTGCGAGTTCTTCTCGACCGCTGGATCGATTGCAAACGCCGCGAAAATCGGGGAGGGCACCTTCAATCCCGTCGACGTCGGCAGTTCGGCCGACGAGGACTTTACGTCTTCCTCCGTGAGCACCAGCAGTTCCTCGTTCGTAATCGCCGATCCGGCGGGCACGGTGAACGTTTCGCCTTTCGGGGGCACGCCGGTCGCGAACTTTGAATGGGAGTTCAACCCGGCCACCCCGACTCCAGAGCCTGCTTCCCTTGGTTTGCTCACGACCGTCGCGATGCTCCAACTGTGTCGCCGTCGTTGATTGTCTAGCCAATTCAAAAGGGGACATTCATAAATATAGATCATTGCTTTGCCGAAGTGGCGCGTGGAACAGGCACGTGAGCGAATGATGGAAATCCGCCCACGTCCGTAATGCCGCGAACAGTTACCAATTTAAGGGTGCGTGGGCATCTAATTAGAACTGAACAAACTTCGTTGGCTGTTCCCTTCGCAATTCGGAGCGGCGGCGGCAAAGCAACTGTCAGGGGTTTCTCTTGTCCAGTGCATTGATGAGACCCGAAAGCATCTTCGCGATCTCTTCCAGATCGGCTTTCAGCTTCGAATGACCTCGGGTCCAATGAGCCCGCGTCGTTTGGCCAGATCTCGAATGGTGAATCGACCATTGCCTTCGGCGATGTTCGCGGCAATCGACAGCGCGGCGCGGTTGAGCTGGTCAACAAGGAAGTAGAAGCCCCGGGGAAAAGTTTGCGTGATTCCGCAGATGCGGTCGGAGAAGTCCATCGCCTTTTGATAAACGATCAGTTTTTCGAATGCGAAGGGCATTTGGGGGACGAGGAAGAAAGGAGTGAGTAGAAAGGAAAGCCGGAACGGAGGTCGCCGGATATGCATACCTTCCGACCGGCCGATAAAGAAGAAACTGGTGAGTAGAAAGGAGACCGGGGAGAGCGACCGCTCGGCTATCCGCACCGCTCGGCCAGGGAGGTCTTTTCTTTGTTTTCTACTTTCTCCCCACTGCTGCTCACCCCTCTATTTTGCCTGCGCCTGCGGCAAAATGGAGCTACGGGGATTCGAACCCCGAATTCAACCATGCCATGGTCGCGTGATCCCATTTCACTATAGCCCCTAAGGGCAATGGCAACTTTAGCTGGGGGCCTCGGGGTGTCAAGCGTCGGCTATCATCGCAGATCGTTTAAAATGGCGCGGGCGGCGTGATAGCCGCACATGCCGTGAACGCCGCCGCCGGGCGGGGTGGAGGCGGAGCAGAGATAGAGATTGGGAACGGGAGTTCGATAGGGATTGACGCTGGCGACCGGGCGGGCGAAGAGCTGGGTGAGCATTTGCGCTCCGCCGGTAATATCGCCCCCGATGAGGTTGGGGTTGCGGCGTTCCATGTCGGCGCAATTCATCACACTTCGACCAAGGATTAAGTCGCGGAAGCCCGGCGCGAAACGCTCGATCTGCGCTTCGATCGCCTGGGTCATATCCATCGTCGATCCATTGGGAACGTGGCAATATGCCCATGCCGTGTGCTTACCTACTGGCGCGCGCGAGGGGTCAAATAATGTCGGTTGAACCAGAAGAACATACGGTTTGGCGGCATGCTCATTACGCCAGGGCATTTGTTCCGCCGTGGCGATTTCTTCAAATGTGCCGCCCAAATGAACTGTTCCGGCGCGAGCGCAATCAGCCGCCTTCCACGGAATTGGGCCGGCGAGCGCCCAATCCATTTTGAAGACGCCCGGACCATAGCGAAATCGATCCAGTTTGCTTCGATAGCGGTCGGGCAATCGATCGCCGGCAAGTTGAATCAGTTGACGCGGCGTGACATCGCAAACGATCGATCGGGCGGGTGGCAATTCATGGAGTGACTTCACAGGCGCATCGGCGATGATTTCGCCGCCAAGAGACCGAAGATGATCGGCCATGGCGTCTGCGAGCTTCTGCATTCCGCCGCGCACGATGGGCCAGCCGTCGGCGTGGGCGCTGGCGATCAGTACCATTCCGAAAGACGCGGTGGCGTGCCAGTCCAATGGAAGAATCGCATGCGCGGCGGCCCCGGCAAAAAGGGCGCGGGCACGTGGACCGGTGAACCGCGAATGCGCAAGCGAATCTGCTGACCGGATGGCACGCAGGCCGAATCTTGCCAGGAGCAGCGGGTGTGCGGGCAAGCGGGGAGGGGCCAGAAGCATTGGCGCCAGCTTCCTCCAATTCTCCACAGATGGCCGCATCAAGCTGGCCCAGGCAGTCTCATCAACGCCAAGCGTTTGGCCGGTCGCTTCGATGGATCGTTCGAGGACAGCCGCGGTACCATCATCCAGCGGATGGGCGCATGGGGCGGGCGGCTGGATCAGTTGCACGCCCAGTTGCTCCAGCGGAAGGCTTCGCATCATCGGGGACGAAATGACAAGTGACGCCACGGTCGAGCAAATGTCGTGTATATAGCCCGGAAGCGCAAGCTCGGCCGAGCGGCACGATCCGCCGATCGTGGGCGCGGCTTCGCGCACCAGCACGGACCTCCCATTTCTGGCCAGTTCAATGGCGGCCGCAAGACCGTTGGGGCCCGAACCGATAATGATGGCATCGTACATTGCAAAGCCGTCGAAACACGCCCAATAACAGGGCGCGGTTTTAGCCGATCAATGCCATCAATGCGATATTTAGTCCGACAACACGTCCGAGTGTGAACTGATTGCGGAGATAGGCCGATACGATAAACACGCAGGCAAAGCAATTGACCGCGCTGCATTAAAGCGATGGACAATTGCCGCCCCTGGCGCCTTTGGAGGGCGAGCGTGGTAAGCGGACTCAACGGGTGCACGATCCTTGTCGCCGACGACGAGCGGTACATCACGACAACCATCTCGCTGAAGCTGCGCCAGGCGGGCGCAACAGTCATCACCGCCAGCGACGGGCGTGAAGCGCTCGAGCTGGCGCGCCTCCATTTGCCCGATGTGATCTGCACGGATTACCGGATGCCGCTGATGAGCGGCCTGCAATTCGCCAAGCGATTGGTGGCGTCGCCGGCGACCGCGCACATTCCTGTCGTGATGCTCACGACGCGAGGACATCGCATGAGTCCAACGGAAGTGGCTCAGACAAACATTCGTGCATTGCTGGGCAAGCCTTTCAGTACGCGCGAGCTGCTTGCAAAGCTCCAGGAAGTCGTCTTAGAGGCGGGGATTGCGGCATGAATGCCAGCCGTCAAAATTTATTCGCCGGGGTTTACAAGGCGCTCGAGCTTCGCTGCCGAACCATCGGCGTTCCGCTCTGGCGTTTCAATACCAGCGGCGTCATCAGCGCGATACCTGAGCTTCCCGAAGCACTATCGAAATGGCTCGGAGGCGAGGCGCTCCGCATTGGATGGGAGACGGCGGCGCGGCTCGCGCTGGCCAACAAGCAATCGGACGCGATCAATCTTTTCCCAGGCGCCTACTTCCTTCCATTGGAGGAACGTGAAGGCGCCGCCCGCATGGGCTTGACCGCCGCCGTGATCTTCACCGAACAGGTTTTCAAATCGGATGAATTGATCGATGGATGCGAGGCTGCTCAAGTCGATGTGGTAGCGGTGTCGAGCGATTTGATGCCGCTGATCCGCAACGGCAGCCAGCAGTTGGAACAGACGATCGCCACCATTCGCTGGACTCACGACGATCTGCTCCGCGGAGCCCGCGACGCATCAGCGCTGGATCAATTCGGCGAGAAGTTATCGCAGGCATATGAAGAGACCGCCCTGCTGTTTCGCCTCTCGCGATTGCTCGGCTGCGTGAGCGATCCAGTCGGCCTGGTGCGGACGTTCTGCCAGCAGTTGCAGGAGATCATGCCCTTCGCGTGGCTGGGCGTGCGCTTTGATCCGAGCCACACGGAATTGCGCGGACTGGCCGGCAACATGATTATTGCGGGCGTTACTCCATGCGGAGTGGAACCGATCGATCGCGCGGCAACCGAGCTGGTTCGGAGCTGGGGAGAAGACGATTGGACGCGCGTCCTCCGTCCCGGCGAGAGCGTGCTGGCGGATGCGGCCGGCTCCGAGGTGCTTGCCGAACCGATCACCTTCGATGGACGCGTGATCGGCGGGCTGTTTGCCGGGAACAAGCGCGGGCCCGATGCTGAAGTCAGCAGCGAAGAGACTCAGTTCATCGATGCCGCCGCCAGTTTTCTCGGAATTTTCCACGAAAACGCCGCCCGCTTCAGCGAGCAGCGCGCGATGTTCCTCGGCGTGCTTAAGGCCATGACCGCTTCGATCGATGCCAAGGACCCTTACACCTGCGGTCACTCCGAGCGCGTGGGATTGCTGGCATCGCGTCTTGCGATCGCGGCCGGTTTGGATCCCGAGCAAGCCGAGCGATATCGCATCGCAGGGCTGGTGCACGATGTGGGTAAAATCGGAATTTCCGAGTCGGTGCTGTCCAAAGTGGGCAAGCTGACGAAGGAGGAGTTCGATCAGATCAAAAAACACCCCGAAATCGGGCATCAGATTCTGAAAGACATTCCGCTGATGCAGGACATTCTGCCGGGCGTGCTGCATCATCACGAACGATATGATGGCCACGGCTACCCGCATGGACTCGCGGCAGAGAACATCCCTTTGCTCGCACGCGTGCTGGCGCTTGCCGATACATTCGACGCGATGAGTTCCACCCGCTCCTACCGCCCCGCCGCACCGCGCGAGAAAGTGATCGAGGAAATCAAGCGGTGTTCAGGCGCGCAGTTCGATCCAGCTCTGGCCGAGCTGTTCGTGAACCTGGACTTCGACGAGTTCGATCGAATGCTGGGCAAATATCAATCCCTCAGCTCCGTGGCAGCCTAGAGGTTCATTCAGGTCGGTCGCACCACCGGCAGGTGCATCGATCACCCATCATCACCGGCAATTTGAAATTACGGTCGACCGGGCAATGTTCTTGTGGCGATCTGGCCTTGTCGCGGGTCGGGCAGCCGCAGCCATCGACTGTCGGATCGCGGTCGATCAGTTGCAGAAATGGTGTTCCGCAATAGGACACGCCACGGCGCACGACGCACATCGGGCAGGTTTCGCAGATGGCGGCACGATCGGCCCACTGAGGGGCCGTCGATGAGATGCCTAATCGCCGCAGGCGCGCTGACGCGCCCTGGGCCATCGCCTTTGATATTGAACGAAATGAGTTGGGGTGGCAGATGAAGCAGGCCATGACGGTGTTATCGGACGAACGTGCCGTTTCACCTGAAGGGCCCGAGCCCGGCGCATCCCGTGCTCACCGAAGGTGAGCACGCCGCCGGTTCATATTTGTTTCTCATGAGCGCGCTAGCTAGAAGGCGCATCACTTGTGGGGTGCCATCTGGATTCTATTTTTTGCACGCAGCCGTCGATGAACGCATCGAGCGACATGTCGCCTTTCAAGGTTACCGTCGCGACATCGTAGTAGGGACGGACGCTGACCTTTTTCTCAGCGGCCTCGCGTTCGCCAACGGTTAGAAGGAACGGAATCTTCGCCATCAGCGCGGTGCGAATCTTCGCGCCGATCTTTTCGGCGCCATCATTGATCTCCGTGCGGATACCTCTTGCCAGAAGGGCATCACGTACTTCGTTTGCATAAGCGATCGATTTTTCGCTGATACTCAGCACGGCAACCTGAACGGGTGCGAGCCAGAGGGGGAAGGCGCCGGCGAAATGCTCCGTGAGCACGCCGATGAACCGCTCCATGCTGCCGAAGGGGGCACGATGGATCATCACTGGGCGGTGCGGTTTGTTGTCGGCGCCGGTGTAGGTGAGATCGAACCGCTCGGGAAGAACGTAATCGACCTGCACGGTGCCGAGTTGCCACTCACGGCCAATGACATCGCGGACGACGAAGTCGATCTTGGGTCCGTAAAACGCGCCTTCGCCGGGTTCTTCGGTGAACTTCACGCCCAGGCTGGCGGCGGCATCGCGGCAGGCTTTTTCGGCACGGTCCCATTTGGCGGGATCGCCGACGAATTTGGCTTTATCCGGATCGCGCAGGCCGACGCGAACACGGTAGTCGTGCATGCCCAATGTCGTGAGTACGATCTTAACCAGCTCGAGGCATTTGAGCAGTTCATCGGGCACCTGGTCTTCGGTGCAGAACAGGTGCGCATCATCCTGGGTAAAGCCGCGCACGCGGGTCATGCCGCCGAGTTCACCGGATTTTTCCCACCTGTAAACCGTGCCAAACTCGGCCAGGCGAATCGGCAGATCGCGATAGCTGTGCGGGTCGCTTGCGTAGATCTTGATATGGTGCGGGCAATTCATCGGCTTGAGCAGATAGCCGTCGATATCGCCCTTCTCCATGCGATTGGACAGCTCGGCGCACCCGCAGTTTTCCTTGGCCAGCTTCTCATAAAACTCGCGATCGATGATGGGTGGAAACTGGCTTTCGCGGTAGTACGGAAAATGTCCGCTGGTCTTGTACAAATCGAGCCGGCCAATGTGCGGCGTGAAAACCTGTTTGTATCCTTGCCGCCGCAGATGCTCGGAAATGAAGTTCTGCAACTGGATGCGAACCTCGGCTCCTTTGGGTTTCCAAAGCACCAGGCCCTGGCCGACCTTTTCATCGATGGTGAAGAGACCAAGCTGCGGTCCGAGCACGCGATGATCGCGTTTTTTCGCCTCATCGAGTTGGCGGGTGTATTCATCGAGCAGCTTTTTATCGAAGAAAGCGGTGCCGTAGATGCGGGTGAGCTGCTCGCGATTGCTGTCGCCGCGCCAGTAGGCACCGGCAACGCTCATGAGGCGGAATGCCTTGATGCGCCCAGTCGATGGTATATGCGGGCCGCGGCACAGATCGAGAAAATCGCCCTGGCGATAGAGTGATACGGTCTTCTCCCCCGCCGCCTCCAATTCCGCGATGATCTCGTCTTTGAATCGCTGTTGCTGGCCGTGCAACGCCGCTCGGGCGGTGTTCGGATCGACATCCTCGCGGCTAAAGGGAAGATTCTCGTCGATGATCTTCTGCATTTCTTTCTCGACTTTTGGCAACTCATCCGCGCTAAAGCCGGGCGGCAATTCAAAGTCGTAGAAGAACCCGTTCTCGATGACCGGACCAATGGTGTACTGCACGGTTGTGCCGTACAGATGCCGCAGGGCCTGCGCGAGAATATGGGCGGTGCTGTGACGCATCACGAATAGACCATCCGCATCTTTTTCCGTGATGATCGAGACGGTATGCGCGCCGGTGAGGCGGTGGCTCAGATCGACAAGCTTGCCATCCATCTTCCCAACCAGCGCCGCCTTGGCCAGCCCCCGGCCGATAGACTGGGCCAGGGACATGACGGTGCTTCCATCCGGAATTTCTCGCACGCTGCCATCAGGAAGAGTAATCGCTGCCATCACCGCCTCGTTGCACGCGACCAGCAGGCACCGGCGCGATGATATGGATGCGTGCAGGACCCGTCAACGAAGAGCTGCAAACGAAAACCGTCGCCTCATGGTCGATCGGGATTCTCAGCGCGATCGCCATCCTTGCCGGAGATGACGATGCCGTCTTTGACGAGAAGAGCGGCGGGGATGGTGGCGAACCAGTCCCGGGTTTGACCGAGCCAGACCATTAACCGCTCTTTTGAAGCAGCCCCGCTTTCAATGCCGTGGCGGACTTATTTCAACCCCGCGGTGGACCAAGGGTGCTGGCGGCCAAATCGGAGGTTAATGGCTTCTGACCCCTTATCCTGTGCCAGTTGCGAGGATTGTCGCCGGTTCCACCACCCATGGTCGTTTTTCCCGTGTGTCGAAAACCCGCCGGGCAACCAGCCGCCACAAAATATGGCCATACCCTCCTGTTTTGCTCGCTTCGATCCGCGCTCTTGATGGCACCAATGCGGGTGAAATCGACTGCTGAGGGGGTTTTTCAGCAGAATCAAACGTCATTCGTTGACCGCAAATCTCCCGATCCTACGTTCCTTGGGTCGACTTCTCGGAAGCATCGTCAGCAAACGCCCCAACACGCGCGCGCATGTGGAGATAAAGAGCTAAGGCGGCCAACAAGAAAACAAAAAGCGTGCGCAATATTGTCCGGTAGCCCACGTAGAGTAGTGTCCAAATCCCCAAAGCAACCGCAGCGCAGGGTTAAGCTGCGCCTTAGCACCGAGAGCTGCGCAGCGAGGAATGCCGCAGTCATAAGTGCCGAATAGAGCAGCGTACCGCCGACCGAGGTGTCAGATATCAGGCAGACACCGCAAAGTAGTTCAGAGAACGGCAACACTCCGCTAACCAACGCTAAGGCGGACGGCGGAAGTAGCCGATATGCCGCCAGGTCCTCGGAAAAGCGCTGTGGAGTCGAAAGCTTCGCTGTCGCGCTGAACAAGAATACCGTGCCGATAGAGAGTCGAAGCACGCCTAAAACCAACCAGGCACCTCGCCCATTCTTCCTGCCCAAGCGAGTTGGTAGCGGTGTGCTAACATTTCGTTTCAATGTTCCCCCTTGCCCTGCCAACCAAGCCAGCCGTCCGTATAGATCTCGACATCAGAGTAACCATCCAGCCTCAGCAATCGGGAGACTTCCTCGGAGTACGGACAATCGCTGTCCTCGCAGTATACCACGATCTTCGCGCCGGGAGGTATTAGCGACATCACGGAATGCCGCATTTCGCCCGACGCTCGCGCCGGAATGTTTACGGCACCGTCGATGTGGCCGGCGGCAAAATCATCCGGAAGTCGCGCGTCGACAATTACAGCGCCTTTCCGCGAAACCAATTCCTTTACGTCCTTGGTCGATAGTACGGGGCTTCCCTCCACCGAACTGAGGCTCCGGACGGACCACTCCGATTTGAGCGGAGAAACAGGGCCGCTTGGCAACCACCCGAGAGAAAGGCCAAGTCCGAGCGCGGATGAAAGCAGGGCTACGCGCACAAACTCAATTGCCGGTGAGACTGCTTCGCCCCGCCGCGCCAACTTGCGGATTTTCGCGTCCCGATAATCACACGCTTTCAGGAATATTACGGCCAGAAGCGTTGAGAAAACAACGGCAATTGCCGATCGCTTGCCCGCCCCGGCTACCTCGGCCATCTTGATCGGTTGCTTGGAAAGGAATACACCGCATTGGTCCCAAATTAGGGAAAGATCGAAAACTGAGACGTCACGCATCTGATTCGGCGGATCCCACACCGTCGCGCGGTCGCCGCGAATACCGACCACCAACATGAAATGGTCATAAATCTGCGATCCAGGACTCATTGACGTGTGGATGATGGTGGGGGACGTGCGCTGCCGCAGGTCAGCGATGGTGAGGTTCTGCGCGGCCAAACAATAAAGGCCTTGGCTACGCGCCATTTCTAAAATCTGCCCTATCGTCGAACCATTGTCGTCAACGTATTGAGGTCGAAGTAACTCCTCCGGTTGAGTCGGAAGGCCAAGGAGTCGGCAGGCTGCATATACATCGTAAACAGCGCAAAACGGACCGCCCGCCTCCCGGCCGCTCGATGGTGGTAATTGCGCGTCGCTGGCGACTGCGTTGGCAAAAACTGAGAACAACGCCATGCCTATGAAGCAGATTCTCAGTCGTGTGCCCACGCGCTCGTTCCGATGTAGGTTCGTTAGCCGGCTCCGTCCGTCGGAGCGTTATGCTGGCGATATTTTCTGAGAGGGATTGGCCGCGACGAGTCAATCGCGGTCCTGAACCGCCTTCTCCACTTGTTCCTTGACGGCCTCGTCAACATCCGGCTCAACCCGTCCGTTATTCCACCTCCAATGGATCGGACCGGAATAATCGGTGTCCATTACTCGTGTGAGATTTGGGAAATCAGGCACGAAGGCGCTGTCTGCCGGTTTGAGGAGGGAAATCGATATTCTGCGGTCCTCCTCGTGCTGCGAATTCTGTCCGCCCTGGTCCAAAGTACCCACCGACTCCGTGGTGGCGGATTTCGCAAGCCACACGTCGCCGACTTTCATGAACTCGCTTATTCGAATCTTGAACGAAATGTGTGTGAAAGCGTAGCGGTGGCCGTGCATATCTCGTTTCTCATCTTTAAGGGGCGAGCCAAACAGCAGATCCCCCGAGCCTTTTTCGACGTCGGCCTTCGCAACCAGATAACCGTGCGCCGGATCGATCCAAGCCGTATAGGCACCGTCGGGGCCCTTTGATTCAACAACGTAGCACGCAAAGCCGCCTACATCCTGCGTCTCGGGGTGTATGAACGCTTGGTTGCGACCCATCGTCGTCGGTATCGGATCGGCATCCCCGTCGATTCTCGCTTCAAGCGCGGCACCGCCACGAGCGCTATCCGCCTGCTTACGCTCAAGAGCGTGCTTACGGGTCACAATGTAGCGCGCTTCTGGCGCCGAGCCGAAGGTGTAATACTCGTACCAATGCGATCCGTCCCAGAGGAACTCCGATACCTGGGCGTTTTTGTCCGTAGATTCCTCCGTCGTGCTCCGAGGATGCCACGACCGAAAGTCGAGCCTCAGCCGCTTTCCGTCGTCGAGGAAGCGGCTGAGCACGCGCTGCTGGCGGTTACCCCAGAGGCTGCTGGACATGGTGGTTTCGGCCTCGGTCTCTGCTTGCTGCACGCTGGTGGCGCTAAGCGACACCGAGCTTCGGGAAAGCACTTCTAAGGCCGGCATAGTCGCAGGGGGAACTGCCGCGCCGGCCATCTGGCACAGGCAAATCGAAAACGCGCCAAAACTTGCTCGAATTCTCATTAGCTTTCCTTGATTTTTCCACTGGCGGGTAACCGTATTCAGATCGATTCTGCGCCAGGCCGCGCCTGGTTGCGAGTACTGCGCCACACATACCATTTGGGGTTTCAGGCAATAGCAACGTGCCCTTCCCTTGAATCCAAGTACGGCACTGAACTAGTTGCAGCCAGTGCACACCTTCTGCTCGTCGCCGCAGCCGTCGAACGGATTTCCGCTGCAGGTGGCCGTTTGATTGCTATGGTTGCACTTCGTGTGCCCGGTATTGTTATCCACCCATCTGCAAACGGCGAGGGTGCTGGAGCAGCTCAAGGGGCAATCTTGTGGGACGCATTTTTGGCAATAGGCTCCGTGTGATCCGCGCAGCGCTGTCTCCGCTCCCTGCAATTGCCTCGGCGCAAGCTCTGTGTAAAGAAACGCGAATGAAATAAGCAAGAGAAAGAACCAATGTGAACGCACCAACACTCGCGAAATAACCTGTCCCATAGAGTCTCCAAAAAATGCTATCCACGGTGCTTTCGGAACAGAAC